>Ga0209382_10000525_pt1 | contig 63403 bp, 68 predicted proteins | sample SoiMetdeltSBSDD5_FD_187599 | JGI IMG/M metagenome (GOLD analysis project Ga0209382, IMG submission 187599) | Bulk soil microbial communities from a Populus tree surrounding site in Tennessee, USA - Soil MetaG P. deltoides SBSDD5 (SPAdes) (version 2) | ecosystem: Environmental > Terrestrial >...
CATTGGTCTAACGGCCGCGATGAGCTCGTCTTCAACGCGGGCGGCTTCGTCGATCACAACCAGATCGGCCTTGGCGTAGCCTCTGACTGTTTTCTCGGTGCCTGGCAGCGCCAATATCCGTGATCCGTTTTCCATCTCGGCCTTGAGCACGCTTTCGGCGCTTAGCTTGGGCGCGCCTTGCAGCTTGGCGTGGAACTGCATGACCGTGCGGAACAGTTCAGCCGATTGCCGTTGCGATGGTGAAAAGAGAACCACCAGCGATGGCGTTTCAAAGATTGCGGTCCACAACGCCATCAATGCCGTGACTGTGCTTTTGCCTGATTGCCTACTGCACAACAGCAGCGACCGTCGAGGGCGATCGCGCAGTAGCCTCGCCTGCCATGGATCAGGAACGAGTCCGCAATCGGTCGCGAGCAATACCGGGTCGAGATGCCTCGCGATGTCGGGCGACATTTTCACGATGGAAGCTCCGGGGGCTTGATGCTTTCGGCTGCTTTGCTCTCAAGCTGATGCAGCACCTGAGCCACCGCGAGCTTAGCTTCTGGGAATGCCGCGAGCGCCTGCACCAGGGCGACGCGCAACTCCACATACTGAGGCATGACCAGCACGTTGACGTTTGTCGTGCTGCCGACGCCGAGATCGCCGATAAGCTTACCGGTTAACTCAAGGTTTTGGTGCAATTGACTGGCGACGCGCGTGAGCATCCCGGCGTCGTTGTATTCCTCGGCGCAATCGAGGGCGGCGAATAGCCGATGGCGCAGAGCCACCAAATTGGCCAACAGCGATTGGCTCTCGGTCTCTTTCAACCGGTCGAGGTCAATATCGAGGTCGGGGCCGGCGATCAGCTTGGCCCTTAACGCGGGCGACAGGTGATTGCTGGAATGTCTGTAGAGGGCGTCCGTCGAAACCTTGTAGCGCCGCGACAATGCCGTGACGCTAACCCCCCTGGCCAGCGCCAGGTCGATATTCGAGGCTTCCCGATGGCTGCAGACGGTGCATTGTGTACCGCGTTTCCCCATTCCTAAGCTCCCGCTGGCCTCGGTAAAACGCCGACGGAAGCGTCGGATATTTGCCGCCAAAACACGCCGCACCGCCGCGTGGCATCATTGGCGATGCAACAGGCGCGCAACATGAACAGAAAACTTCTATTATTTCCGTAGTTTAGCGACCGGCACTCGGATTGATTATCCGGTGGTTGTGCCGCAATTTCCGGCCAGGACTGCCGCGGATTAATGGGGGGGAAAGAGGGGACTTCCGACAGGAAGTGGTCTGTAAGGGTTGTAAGCCTTTCCGCCATACAGAATTTTCTTAGAAAAATTTCTATATAGGGAAACACTAGCAACCCTAACTACCCTTGCAGGGTGACTCGATTTGAAAATGAGAGTCATGCGTGGTTGGTCTCCCTAGCTGAGCTATTGGACTGCAGCTTGTAGTATGGGACCGGCCTGGCGACGGTCGGGTCCTTCAACTGGATGAAGGCATAGCCGCCAAGACGCGTGTCTCTGTGCCGGCTGAGAAATTGCGACACTTTTTGCTTGCTGTATTGCAGGGTGCCGTCCTCCTTGCGAAGAGGCTTGGTGTCGATGTGAGCTTGGACTTCGAGCGCGACTTCTGACGCTTCACCACGGCATCGCCATGAACCGTCCGCCAAACATCGAAGAAATCCGCCAATGCGCGACGCCTAGGATCGGCTGCTTTGATCTCGGCAATGCGGTCAACGGGATCGCGGGTGCCAAGTGCGATCAATGGGTCGCGGCACCATTGTGCCCAGACCTCATAACTTCCGAGAGGCAGACCGGGCTTGAGGACTGTTTGCCGACCCCATCGCCAAATCGTGATAACGTCGGATAACAGCGCCGCACGAGCTTCCAGAACGCGGTCGAGAAAGCCAGGCGCAAATTTTCGTCGCTCGGGATCTTCCATCCTCGCGTCAAGGTGCGTGTTGAGAATCCGCCGGGCCATGTCTTCGGCAATCTCGACAGCATTGCCAGTGATGCCAATGAATGTCTTGGTATGAAGCGGCACCATCCGGGTCTGACCCATCGGACGCACCATTGCCGGACTTTCCGTCAGCACCGACGCCAAGATGTCGGACTTCAATTCGTTGCTATTGAAGTTGTCCAGAAACACCGCAGGGCGCGCCTCGATGAGCGCTGAGGTCAACCGCTTGTCCAATTCCTCGGCATCATGACCGCTCGTAAAGGCTGACGGCTTCACTCCGCTCGCGACTATGCAGATCGCCTTGACAAGTAGCCCCTTGCCGCTACCGGCGCCGCTGAAGTTTGGCGCGTCACACAGAAAAGCGGGAGCGAGATCGAGCGACGGCCGGGTAACCGCAGTTAGCAACGCAGCCAAAAAATTGCTTTCATCAAGTCCCGGTGGCTGATCGATGTCGGTGACTTCGATGTCGCTCTCAAGCACGCGCGCCCCATCGGCAAACGGGAATGTGCGGAAGAATTGCCGAAGCCTTTGCAGCGCACCCCTGGCATCAGCTTCGGTCGGCCGTTCCGGAATATTCAGTTCGGAAACGTTGTGACACCAAAGCCCAGTCTGCACGTCATAACCGCTGGCGATGCGAATACCGCCATCGGCCTTCAGGATCGGCGACGTGGTGATGCCGCGGAACACCTTAAGCCCCCAGCGCCCCACGAGGCCGTGCAGAAATAGCCGTGCCAAATCCAGGGTGAGCTTAACCGGGATGCGGTTGGCGCCGCGGGCCTTCATCGGATTGCACACCTCGTGTGCGCAAACGCGGACGGCCTCCGTCGTTAGCTCGGTGGCGTGCGGCATATTATTTTCATTGACCGCGATCTGCACCGGCGCATAGCCATTCGACAAGAGATCGTCGCGCTGTGACAGAAACTCAGCGAGTCGCTTAACGGTGGCCGCGAGATCGCTGTCGTTGATGACGAACTCGGGCAAGCCCTCGCGGTACAGACTCGAACTTGGGCGAATCCTTCCGACCGTTCCGCGCATTCGCTTGGCGGCCCCCTGCTCTTCCTGCCGGTGCTCAAGCTTGATGATCTCGGCGTCTATTTCGTCATTCGTCATCGGTGCGTTCTCCGATGACGCGCAACAGGTCAACCCCATTCATCAGTACTAGTGCTTGGTCGGCGCTGACCAGCCCGCCCTTTAACGCGACGCCGATGGCGTCGATTTCGCTACTGAGGAGTCTGGCGCGAAGGCTGGCGGCGCGAAGTTCGCTCAAGATGTATTCGGCAAAGCTCATTGCCGTCGTGGCGTTAGCTTTATTTTCTTGCGCACTGGGCGTGTCTAAGGTATCAATCACCTTGTCATCCTTTTCTTTGCCCGTCGCACTCGCCAAAGTGTGGCGGGCTTTTCTTTGGAGCCGCGCCAGCGGGCAATTGATTCAGTTCATGTTGCCGTGATGATTTTTGCGGCAATCACCGCTCGCCCCCAGGGATGGCCTCAAGCCTTTCGATGTGGCGTTCCAGCGAAGACTTGCGGCTGCACCACATCGCTTTCTTTTTGTCGCCAACCTTGAAGGCCGGGATCAGCTTGTTCTCCGCCAAGTAATAAACGCGACGCACGGGCAGGCCAGTGAATTTCGCTATTGCTTCGACGCCGTAAAGTAAGTCGTCAGCTAAATCGGCCATTCCCCCCATCTCCAGTTGATTTCAGTTTTCTGACTCGCATATACACTTGCCTACGTGGTTTTCCAATGCTAACGTCACTCAAACGTATTACAAATAAGCGAGACAGTGATGGCGAAGCGGAAAATCCGCGCAGCGGGCGGCGGACGCAAGCCGCAGGGCGAATTCAGCCAACTCACATCGCCCTTTTCATTGCGGATGCCAGAAGACTTGCGCAAGCAACTTGAGTCAGCGGCTACGAAGAACAAGCGCAGCGCAAGTCAGGAGCTATTGGCCCGCCTGAATAGCTCTCTTCTCCTCGAAAGAGACAAGGAGCGCGATCCTGCGCTTCAGGGTTTGTTATTTTTCATTGCCCGATTGGCCGAGAGCCTCTGTCTCGTCTATTTGCCGGATAATTTGGGGCGACCCGGAACGCAGGATAAAGAACATATGATTGGCAAGGAGATGCGGGCAGAACAGCAGACTAAATGGCGCACCGATCTCCTCTCTTTTCGAGCATTCAAATTTGCGGTGACGAAGCTGCTCAATGCACTGGAGGAGCCGCCCGATTCGGGGAGGATCAAACGAATGCTTGAACATGCCAAGAAGCACCCGCCGTTAAGCCCCGAAGCTAAAAACTTTTATGAAGTCCAAAAATCCCCGGAGGCTCGCGGGACCTATGAATTTGAGAGACTTTGGAATCGGGCGGTTGAGGCAAGCGAATATAACAATGAAGAGATACGCAAGCGTGTTCGCGCCATTCCAGATACGTATTTGAGAGATTTGCTTGAAAATGAGTTTCTTAAACTCCCGAAGGCGCGGAAAGCTCTTGAACTGAAACCGACAAAATCTAAATCCAAATAGGGGGCTGGACAATGGCAAGCATACGCAAGCGGACATGGAAATCAGGCGGTGTCGAGCAAACGGCTTGGGTTGTCGATTACACCGATCAGCAGGCCAAGCGTCGGCTAAAGACGTTCGCCACAAAAAAAGACGCCGATGCCTGGGCTGTCACCGCCCTTCACGAAGTCAAACAGGGCACCCATACGCCAGCGAGTACTAGCAAGACGGTCAGTGAAGTCTGGGAATTATGGATCGAGGATTGTAAGGCATCGAACCTGGAAGAAAGCACAATCCGGCAGCGGAGGCAGCACCTAAAACACCATGTCGCCCCCCATCTGAGCATCGTCAAGCTTTGCGACCTGACGACACCAAGAGTCTATCAATTCGATGCAGATTTGCGGACTAATGGCCGGTCGCTTGCGATGCGGCGAAAAATTCTGACAAACCTCAAAACGATGTTGTCATTTGCACAAGCACAGGGACTAGTTGCTCAAAACGTCGCGCTAGCTGTCCGCATAAAGAGTGACGATAGAACCAGCTCTGCCGGTCCCTTGCGGGCTGGCGTGGACTTCCCTACCCGCAGCGAACTGAACTCGGCCATTGAAAAAGCTACCGGGCGTTGGCGGCCCCTGATCATCACAGCCATCTTCACGGGAATGCGGGCCAGCGAGCTAAGGGGACTGGCGTGGCGGGATGTAAATCTTGATGCGGGCGTAGTTCATGTGCGGCAAAGGGCAGATGCCTGGAACAACATCGGACCGCCCAAATCGAAGGCCGGTAAAAGGGATATCCCTTTAGCGCCGGTGGTGATTAATGCGCTGAATCAGTGGAAAGAAAGCTGCCCCAAAGGCAAGCTTGACCTCGTGTTTCCGAATGGAAGTGGAAACATTGAAAGCCTGACAAATATTTGGAAGCGGTTTTGGGCACCACTTCAGATGACTTGTGGCATGTCTGTAGAAACTTTGGACGACAAGCAGCAACGCACCTTGATACCTCGATATGGGTTTCATGCACTTCGCCACGTGGCCGCAAGCTTATTCATTCAGTATTTGGGATGGTCCCCCAAGCGCCTTCAGACCGTCATGGGGCATTCGTCAGTGAGAATGACGTTCGACCTTTATGGCCACCTTTTTGAGGACATCGAAGCGGATCGCGCTGACATGGCAAAAATTGAGGCCGCCATTCGAGCCGCGTAACGCGCGTTGCGACAAGATTGCGACATGAAGGCAAAAACATTCGCAGTATCAATGTGCCTCTGAGGTTTTGTAAACCGTTGGTCGGCGGTTCAAATCCGTCACCCGGCACCAACAGAAACGAGGGCTTAGCTACTAGCTAGGCCCTTCTTTCTGTCCGCAATGTTGCAGATGTTCTCCCTTGATTCTCTTTGTTTTCCGGCCTTTCCGCGCCTCTACCGGAAACTCGACGCGACATGACTGCGAGATCGGCTGCGGATTTGGCGCGCGGGGCTATCTCTTAGTTGAGGGCTTAGGGCCCCTTACGGCCCGCATAAGGACTCTTATGACTTGATGCAAATTGCGCCGCTACCTGCCAGCCAGCCGCAAAGGAGCCAAAGGGCTTAACCAGCGAAGTCACGCGGGTCGAAATGTCCCGGGTGGTGCGGCCTTTGCAGCGGTCATGAATGTCCATCGGGCCGGACTTAGGGGTTAGGAACTTAAACGAGTCTGGCGACTTAACCATGATCCATCGAAAGGACGCGCATGATCACCTCCAGGCCAAAACCGTCGCGAAACTGTGTGGATATTTCCGACAAAGTTTCGGTGCGCCAGTGGCGTAAGCGCTTAGGCAAATCGGCAAAGGAAGTGGAGACCGCCGTGGCCAAAGTAGGCAACAACGCCGAAACTGTAATCAAAGAACTAGAATCGAAACGAGTATGAGGCAACCGCGCAGCGGAGCCGGCCCAGCGTCATCACGGAAGTTGTTTATAAAGCGGTTGGAGTTCTTCGAGGACTTCGGAAAGCTTCCTACGAAACGCAAACCACTCTTTCGTTGTAAGATCAATTTCGCCTCCACAGTCCGGGCATTTAACTTTTTCGCTATTTATGACGAAGGCTACTGGCTGGTCGGAGTATTTCGGACAATGTGAACAGGACAACGGTATTTGCAGAACACGCCCTAATTCTTCGCTAGGCATGGCGGACTCCTTTGCCTTCATACTCGGACCGGCGGTGGAACTAATGTAAGCCGCTGAGCTTGCCTCAAGTGGAGGCGACTATATGCGAAAGAGAAAGCCAATATCGGGCCGCGTGAAATATCGAAAGCCTCCACGGGGCTGGCACGCCGCAGCCAAGGCGGCGGAGAAGCGAGCCATGAAACAGTGGTACGGGTCACATGGCGCAGCGTCGCCGGTCCGCAGAATTGATCCTGTTACCGGGGAAGTGATCGAGACGATCCCCGCTAAAATCGGATAAAGGCGTGACGATCCGAGCCGTCGTTCGAAAGTTTCCGGCCTTCGCTATCTGTCGCGAACCATATCGCCACATACTTGCACTCAAACGTACGTTTTTCGTGCTCGAGGTTCGTCAGCTCTCGACCCGCGTGAGCCACATCGGAGATAACGCTCGGCCACTTTACCGCTTCGATTTGGGCTTGCCGTGTACGGTTTCGCGCGCCAAACGTTCTGCGCGCAGCTTGGCAGTTAGTAGCCGCGTTGCTTCTTCCTTTGCCTGATACTCGCTAAGAGCTTTTGTGCCCTCCTGCTGCTGCCGAAACAGTCGCTCGGCCCGATCTTTGACTGCTGACGACATAACAACTACTGCCTTTCTTTTGGGTCGGTCTCTGGCAAGATAAATTCAATCACAACGTTTTCATCCGCTCGTCCGCGTTTGTTTAGTTGGCGCCTGCGCGCCTCGGCGCCAAGTCTCAGCCATTTGCTGGAGCTGCTGGCGAATGAGTGGCTGACGCGGTTCGCGCCATGTCGCGACATTCAGCGGCGTGCGAAAGGTACTCTTCGATTTTTTCAAGATGCCACCTCGCCCCAACGGACAACTCGTAAAACACGTACAAGTTCCTAAATACGTGTGAGCTTGGTTAAAACCGTCCGCGGCCCGGGTCAGTAGCGGGCATTCGGACCATCAACTGTGATGTTTGACTTGCTTCCAAAGCCGACCATAGGTGGCATTGCCCTTGGGCAAGGGTGGCAGCCCTGTCCACAGAGTTGTGGCCAAGCTATATTGCAAAACAAGCGGCATGATTGATGATACGATTTCCAAACTACATGGGCTAAAGGGGGCGCTTATGAAAACACTCGTTTTACTGCTTGTCGTTGCGGGTCTTGCCGCGTCGCCGGCTGCGGCGCAAAAGAAAGACAAACAGGCCACTGAGGCCGAAGATATAGCCAAGCAACACGACAATACCAGGCGCGCACTAAGGGACGCTCTCCCGCTGGTGCTGCCAAGCTGGTCGCTGCCATTCTATTTCGGCATGCATCTAGACGACACGAAGAACGAAAATAAAAAGAAGTAAAATCCTCACGAGCGTTAGCGCGAGCGACATGTCATGAGGGCGGCGGGGTGACTCGTCGTTATACGACCGCGCTTACAGAATTCACATACTTCCGATAGACGCGGTTGTCGGCAATCGTCCGAAGTGCAAGTAGCGAAACCGACGGTAATCTGGAACGGTTGCGTAACATCCCTTCACGCTGTTTTACTTGGGAGCCCGCAAGCGGGCCCAACCACGGGGGGACAAAATGACAATCGCTAGAATAATTGCGATTGCAGCAGTCGTCTGCGTCGCGATGGGCGTGACTACGCAAGCTGACGCTGCCAAGCGGAAACCCGCAGGCTACATCGAGCTTGATGGTTGCGCGTACTGGGTGCCGCTGGCCTGCACTGCGATGGGCTCCGGCCCTGACACCTATGCGCTCTACGGCAGTGCGACTCCGGTTCCGTTTCTTACCCCGATTAAGGTGCTCGGCCGGAGGGCCGGCAATGTCGGACCCTGCTGGGGCACGCAGGTGCAGGTAGTTTCCTGGAAGCCCAATCCAAAAATAAGCTGCATGTGGCGTTGAATTCGCGTCCTGAACGCATGATCGGCTCTCGCTAGAGATCAGAGCGAAGCGATGCGACTTTTCGGAGATTAGCAATGTACTGCACGATTACGGCTGGATTACTCCTATCCAACGTAAGCGTAGCAACGCTACCCTGCAGTGACTTCGATCAAATCGCTGTCGAGGAACAAGATCAAATCGCTGTGGTCGAGGAACGAACAGTTCAAGTAACCAGCATCGATCATAGCTACGTCCCACTACCGCCATCACAACCAAAAATATCAGAAATCAAAATCGGGACTACAACGATCAATCTAGAGCAATCAAATATAAAAAACATGTCTCTGTTAGTAGTGCGCACTCCCGATAATGTGCTCAAAACTTCAGTAGCATCAGAACACGCCAGTAAGTTTGTCTGCCTATTAAAGAAACTAGTAACCTCAGGTTATCCAATAAAAGACATAGGGGGTTACAGCTATCGAAAAATTTTTGGCACAAATTATTTGAGCTTGCACGCACATGGTAAAGCCCTTGATATAAACCAGGTACGATATAACGAAGTGACTGTAAAACAGCCAAAACACACGATTGAGATGGCTCACGAATGTGGATTGGACTCCGGAGCAGAGTGGCGGACTCCAGATACTGGTCACTTCGAAGTACCTACCGACGGTTATGGCACCCGTATTGCTCGGAGCGATGCCACCGGAGGAATATTGTCGTATGCATCGAGCAAAATACAACAATTCTGGAACTGGAGTGTTCACTGATTCATGCCGATGCTTTGCAACGACTCGCTTTCGTCTCCTCGCATCTGAGCATCTTCGCGATTTCGCACAAGTTCCTCGACGATTTTGGCACTGGCGTTCAACGTGCGCTTTGCCTTCGGCAATGTGCCTCTCAACCTGGGCAAAGGTGATCTGTGAGCATCTCGCGGTTCATGCGAGATAACGTGTATCAGGCCGAAAAAATCACCAGAGCATTTTGGTCATTGAAGTCCCGCACCGCGGCCCCGACGGTGGGGTGGGTCGGACCACGGTGCGGGATGCTAGTGCCGCCGTATCCGAACGGCACCGGAGCGTAATGAATAGAGGCGGTCGTGCCGGTTCCGAAAACCACACCGCCGCACCGTTCCTGGATTAGGGTTATTTGCTAACTGAGTTAGCGTGCTTCGAAAAGAAAGCCCGCAAGGGTTACTTTGTTACGGGCCAGAAAGGATTCCGTCCAGTCGGGCCGACTATTTGATGTTGGACCATCGGCCAATGCCCCACCGTGGAGAGACGGATGTATCTTTATTTGCGTAAACGATCAGGAGCCATGCGATGCACTTAGAAACCAAGGTCATCGCGGCACTCGTTGCACTGACGGCGGTGCTGGCACAAACACCCGCAAACGCCTTGCCATACGATCCTTATCCGTGGTGCGCCAACTACGACGGCGGCAGAGGGCTCGGGGGCCAAAATTGCGGTTTCTCCACCTGGAACCAATGCATGGTTACTGTAAGTGGCATCGGTGGATTTTGTGTGCCTAATCAATTTTACAATCCGGGCCAAGTGTCTGCCGAGCGCGTACGTAAAAAAGGACAACACTAATTCGTCTCAGAACGTCGCATCTGGTGCCCGCGTCGCAGCGGTCGCTATTGGATTCTTGATTTCCCCCAGACGCGCAGAACGAGGCGTCGGCCAACAAATCATTGGCAGGAACCCACAAGACTAGACATTCACACCTCATCTAAACAGTCCGCTGACGGAGACTGTTCATGATGGCTGCTCTTATCTTAATCAGCGTACTGGCATTAGCGGGCGCGTGTCTCCCGAGTACGCCGCCTTGCACTTTTAACTTGCGGCAGCGCACTCGCCGTTGAAGCGAGGCCATATCCGGTATGAACAACAAGCAGCGCAAAAGAAATTTCACGCCATCGGACGATACCCTGATCCGGGAACAACCGGTCACCGGCATTGGCCTCAAGACACTGGAAACAATGCTGCGCGTCAGCCGAGACACGCTCATGCGTCGGGCTGATGAACTTGGCGTTACGCTGGCTATCAGTGATCATGACGAGGCTGTCGACACGCGAACGCTTCGCTGCACCGATGGACTCGTCGACCCGCTACTGGAACGGCTGAAGCAGGTACACGGCGCTCGGAAATGAGACGCCGCATCACCGGCACACGCGAACTGTAAACTCACTTGCGCCGCTCTTAGCGCAATCAATAGCGACCTCGGCTACTGAATGGCAGCAAAGCAAAGAGGGACCGCAGGACATTCGCCTACGGTCCCTATCCAACGCGGCCCCAGAAGTGGGCTGCTATTCGGAGCCAATCGTCAGCGAGATGCGACGGCCCCCAAACTAGTTTGTCTTAATAACGGTAACCCGGCGCTTTGCCTCCCCATCTCCAGTTCACGCCGACCAGGACAGTGGCGGCTTTCACGTGGGTGTCGAAGCTACAGCCAACTGGCGCCAAACAGACACCAGATACTGCGGTGCCGAATACAGTATGATTTTGGTCGCCGAAGTCCATGTAGTTGCCTTCCAGAAACGCCGACCAGCCCGGTGCGAACATCCATTCAACGCCACCACCAGCCGTCCAGCCCGTTCGAGTCTTGCCAAAGGTGCCAAAATCAATGCCAGCAAAGGTTAGGTCTGCCCTGTGATGAATCCAGGCCACGCCGCCTTGACCGTAGAGCAACCAGCTAGGTGCAAACGCATAGCCGATGCGGCCCGTCAGCGTGTCGAACCAATTAATGTGGCTGTCAACCGTGCCAGTAAAACCTGTGACTGGATCGAAGAAAGTTCGATCCCTGCCCAGGCTGGTCCCATTAAACATATCGCGGATGCCGATCACCCATCCGCCAGCGAATTGATAATCGCAGCCAATCTGACCGCCGCCAGTAAAGCCAGAACGCTCGTTTGAACCGACTTCGAAGTTACTGAAATGCGCATCGCCGCGGCCAAATATCCCGCCGACGTTGCCGCCGATGTAACATCCCGTCCAAGTGATTGGAGGCGGCGCCGGCGGTATGGCAGCTGGAGGGGCTTTGCGCGGCAGATCAGCCGCCGAAGCTTGAGATGCAGCCAGACCAATCGCGGCGGCAAGCAGCATCAAAGAGTGTTTTTGCATTACGGTTCTCTCCTTTTCGCGCTTACGCCATTGGCGCGCGATGGTGTTGATGCGTAATGGTGTTCTAACGCGCCCAAGCAGCGCTGGTTATTATACTTGGGCGGTAGACCAAAACTTTGACTGAGCGTGTGTGAAAAATACAACGAAAAGCTACCAGGCTACCTCTTCATCTGCCGTTGATCGGTTCTAGCGACTTGGCGACTTGGCAACTTGGCTGCGGAAAAAAACATCTGAACGCCTCCGGCGCAAACGCGGCGTTGGCAGTGTAATGAGATCTGCTGCTCCCGCTGTTGCCACCGGGAAGGTGAAAATTGGCAGGCGGTCGCTTTTGCAGCGACGGATGTCGATGGAGCCATCACAACGCATTGCGCGAGAAAAATTCAGCAAGGCCTCATCTAAGGGAGCAAATTTGGGGCGCACTGTGGGGTTCCATGCGATTCGCCACGCCGACGACAGCCTTCTTGTTCAGTACCTCAAATGATCACCGGACCGACTCAAACCGTAATCGGCCGTTCTTCTATCCGAATGACTTTGGTCTTTACGGACATCGCTTTGACGACACCGAAAAGGATCGCGCAGACACGGCGACAATTGAGGCGGCCAGGCGCCGCAAAATCACTCGATCGATAAGAACGCGACATGCGGAACAATATCCAAGCGCTATCAACGCAGGCGCGTCGTTTTGCAAACCTGGTCGGGGCTCAAATCCCTCACCCAGCACCGGAATTTAGGCCGCCAACGGTCACAAAAATATCGCCAAACTCTCGGCTTCTCGAGGGGTCGAGGACCTTGTTCGCGGCTTGAGGACTGTGGCAAACTGTGACGTTGGTAATACTTCGGAGATCTAGCATGCCTCAGGGCACCGTAAAGTGGTTCAATCCGACGAAGGGCTACGGCTTCATCCAGCCCCAAGAAGGCGGGAAGGATGTGTTCGTACACATCTCGGCGGTCGAACGCGCCGGACTTAGCACCCTGAACGAAGGACAAACCGTTCAGTACGAACTCGTCGAGAACCGTGGGAAGACGTCCGCGGAGAACCTCAAGGTCAAGTGACCTGAGACGTCCGAGCTGACTACTGACTACCGGCTTCTTGGTCTGAAATTGCGCCGCCGAGCTGATCAGCCCGGCGGCTGTTGCACTATTGCGTGCTATCGCGTGAGCCGCTCAAGCTCCGGGAAAGGCGCAAATGCCACTTCCTTACAAAGCTCTCGCACATCCCTGGGCGTGTCGAAAAACCGGTCGAGCTTGCCGGCCACATAGACAGCGGCGCCGTCTTTCGAGCCCTGATATTTGCCGTCGCTGTTCCGAGAATTATAACGCACGCAGGCGACGTATCGATCGCCGGGCCCGATATACTTGAGTTGCGGTTGCGAGACTGCCGCTCCACGGATTTGCGTTGGATCGTTAAGGTAGGTGCGAAGGAACGCCAGCAGGTCTTGGCGATATCCTTGCGGGTAAACATTTTGCGCATCCCAGCGAGCCTTCAGTTCGGACGCGCTTGGCTCGATGTCGGTGGCGCAACCAGCGAGCGCTAGCGCGGCAGACACCACAAGCAGCGTCAATGCTCGCTTTCCCCCACTCGGCATTTCACTCGATCCTCGCTTCCGGCCCACAATCATAGCTGGTGACGGATCAACCAGCGAGGGCCATGCGCTGCGCACTGAACAAATGTATGCTGACACGCATAATATAATCTTCGGGAGGAAGTCATGACACTCACACGCCGCACACTTGTGCTTGCCGGCCTAGCCGCGCCTCTAGCGGCGCCGGGCGTGGCGCGCTCCCAATCATGGCCATCGGGGCCGCTGCGTATTGTCGTGGCGTATCCACCGGGAGGATCGACCGACGCAATCATGCGACTGGTTCAACCGGGCATGCAGCAGCGCCTCGGCGCGACGGTCGTCATCGAGAACCGGTCCGGCGCGTCCGGCAGCGTCGGCACGGCCGCGGTCGTCAAATCACCGCCCGACGGCAACACCTGGTTGGCGGTCTTCGACAACCACGCCGCGAATCCGTTCGTATTGCCTGGCTTGCCTTACGACACCGAGAAGGATCTTGACCCCGTGCTGTTGATCGGCACCGCGCCCTACATGATCAGCACGGCGGCGGCCAAGCCGTACAAGACGCTGGCTGACGTTCTCTCCTTCGCCAAGGACAATCCAGGCAAGGTCAGTTATGGCTCGGTCGGCAGCGGCAGCGTTGGACACCTGGCGATGGCGCTGCTGTCGCAGCGCGCCGGCGTAAAGCTCACACATGTGCCGTATCGCGGCGGCGGTCCGGCGATGAACGACGCGGTCGCCGGCCACGTCGAACTTCTCATAGGCAGTACAGCACTGTCGATGCCGCAGGTGGAAGCAAAGACAATTCGTCCAATTGCGCAAACCGGAAAAGAACGCAATCAGTTCATCGCGCAAGTGCCGACAGTGGCTGAGAGCTTTCCGGGTTTCGAAGCCTATGCCTGGTGGGGCATCTACGCGCCGGCCGGCACGCCGAAGCCGGTCATCGAGCGCTTCGGGAACGAGATGGCGGCGACCCTGCGCGAGGAGCGCATCGCAAAGCAGCTGGTCGAAACCCAGCAGGTCTCGTTGACCCTCGGCGGCCCTGAGGTTCAGCGCGCCTTTCTCAGCAACCAGATGCAGACCTGGGGCAAGGTGGTGAAGGACAACAACATCAAGGCCGACCAGAACTGAACGTAACGAATAATTGTCCGCTTCCGGTGTTCCTGATCGAGACGCGTGCCGAAAATCCGCCTTGCTCACCTGAGAGACGGAGATCATGCGCCCAGTTTCCCGCCGCTTCTTCCTGACTTCATCCGCCTTTGCCGCCGCCGCATTTGCGATGCCGGCCGAAGCCAACGCGCCCTTCGCCGGCACACAGGGCCCGGGCGTCTACCGTCTCAAGTTGGGCAATTTTCAACTCACCGCACTGTTCGACGGCGTCTGGTATCTGCCGATCGACGACAAATTTGTGCGCAACGCCGGCGTGGCCGAGGTCAACCAGGCACTCGCCGCGGCATTCCTGCCGCCAAGTGTTTTGCCGATATCTTTCACTGCCCTGTTGGTGAATACAGGCTCGAAGCTGGTGCTAATCGACACCGGGACAGCCGGTCAGGTCGCTGACACCGCCGGCAGCATGCTCGAGAACCTCAGGACGGCTGGAATCGATCCGCGCGCCATCGACACGATTCTGATTTCGCATTTTCATCCCGACCATATCGACGGCATCAAGACCAAAGACGGCGCAAAGGTCTTCCCCAACGCGGAGATCCTTGTGCCTGAGCCGGAGTGGGACTTCTGGATGAACGATACGAACATGGCGCCGGCGGAAGGAACTGTGAAACGCTACTTCCTCAACGCGCACCGCATTTTCAAGGACATCGCATCGGAAGTACGACGGTTCAAGCCCGGTTCTGAAGTGACGTCTGGGATCATTTCAGTCCCAGCCTATGGCCACACGCCCGGGCATACCGCTTTCGCTATCCATTCGGGCAATCAGTCGATGCTGGCAATGAGCGATACGGTGCGTAATCCTTATCTCTTTGCACGCCATCCCGACTGGCAGCCCACATTCGACATGGATGGGCCACAGGCGGTTGCCGCGCGGCGTCAGATGCTCGATCGCGTCGTTGCCGACCGCATGCTCGTTCAAGGCTACCATTTCCCCTTCCCCGCGTGCGGTCACATGGTCAAGACCGCGACCGGCTACGACCTCGTGCCGGTCGAGTGGCAACCGCTGTGAAAAGTTCTGTCCGGCACCGGTCTAGAACGTCGCTCCCGCCTGCAGCAAAAAAGTCCTCCCGGCCAGTGGAAAGGCGTTGAACAATCCGATCGTCGGCGGCAGGCCAGGAGGAAAGAATGGCCCGCCGGCAATTCCCCCACTGGAGATGGCATAGTCGAAGTAATGTTTGTCAAAGAGATTGAGGACGGCTGCAGACCAAAAGAAACGGTCATATTGGCCCCCAAGTTTAACGTCCACTGTCGCCTGCGCGGGGATGAGCGGCTGAACATTTATCTGGTCGTTGTCCATGCGGCGTGGCCCATAGAGGCGGCTCGTCACATCGAGCGTCAGTAATTTCTGCACGATCTCCCATGTGAGTCCCGCATAACCGGACCAAGGTGAAACGAGCGGGATCTGATTGCCCGTCAACGGACCCTCGATGAATATGGCATCCAAGTAGGTAACGCCGGCTCGGGCGCGCATCGAATTGTTGATCTGATACAGCGCGCTGGTTTCCCAGCCGATGCGCCGCGTGGGGTCGAGATTGATGTCGACGCCAACCGCGGGCAAGAAGTGAATCTCGTTATTTAGTCGCATGTAATAAACGCTCGATTGAAGACTGAACGGCCCGACATTGACGCGAACTCCGCCTTCGACGTCGTAGGATGTCTGCGTTTTGAGATCGAATGTTGGAACGGTGAACACAAAGGGCCCGCCGGCTCCGACTCGCTCGTCCGCGTTGGGCAATCGAAATGCGCGGGCTGCGCGAGCAAACACAGCCAGCGTGGAATTGATGCGATGCTCAAGTCCAACGTGAGCCGCCCATTGCCATTCGTTTTGGTCAAACGGCGGGATTTGCGGGTTGTTTGCGTAAAATCCGGCATTGGGATCATTGACCGCGCTGTAGGTGTCGCGCGCGTCCACCGCGTTGCGCTGGATACGGCCGCCGACGGAAACATCGGTGTCCGGCCGCACCGATGTGGTGTTCATTGCGTAAAAGCCCAGGGTCGTCTGCCGGATGTCGTATCTATGAACGGGCACCAAGCCCGGCGCCGTGGGCCGGTCCGAATCGTATTGCGTGTTGTAAAAATCGACTCCCGCGAACAGTCGATTTGGCAGCCCAAATAACCGATGTGTCACGTCAACCCGTGGCGTCACTGAGGACGTGGTCATGACAGTGTCGACGTAATTTAACGGCGACGCAGCGCTTAAATTGTACAGGAAGGTGACCGGGTCGAGGTAGTTGAAGAACTGCGCTTGCTGAAATTTGCGCCGGACGCTGCCGTCGACAATCAGTTCGACTCCTGGGCTGAGTGTCGCATTGAATCCCGTGGCGAAGTTGATCCCCTGTTTCTTGCCCCAGTCGATAGGCGTATTCGATTGCCATGGCGTGTCGAGAGTATAGGGAAAGTTGCCGGGCAAGTTGTTCAACCCTGCTGGCAAGCCCTGAAACTGACGATCTCCGGCAACCGTAAGGTATGCTCCCAGGTTGTCGGTGGCATAGTTCAATGTCGAATTGACATTGCGCTGACGCAGAGCGCTGTTGACACGATAGCCAGCGGAGCTGATGGCGTTGCCGAACGCACCGATCGACCATGGCCCGCTTGTCGCAACAGCCGACGCGCGGCCTTCCCAGTACTCGAACGAACCAGCAAACGCTTCGACGCGATTGGACGCAGCCGTCGAAGATCCTTTCTTCAGCACGATATTGATGACGCCGCCGATTGCGCCATCACCGTAAAGGACCGTGCCGCTATTGCCGCGAGTGATTTCTATTCTCTCGATACTGTTGAGCGGGATCGACGAAAAATCGAAACCCTGAAGATCGAAATCCTGAAAACGTCGGCCGTTGACAAGAATGAGGACGTTCGATTGCGCGAAAGCGCCGAAACCGCGCAGATCGACAGCGTCACGCGAGCCGTTTGTTGAACTAAACAGGTGCTGGATTTGTATGCCGGTCTGTTGCGACAGGATGTCCGGCAGGTTCTGGGCCGGTGAACGTTCTATATCCTGCGAGCTGATAATGCTGGTCGAAGTACCGACCATGCCACTATTCAGGCGAGTCCAACTGACATCAATTTGCGGCAAAACAATTTGCGCACTGCCAGATGCAGCGAATGTGACCAGCGCCAGCGCGGCACCGGCAAGCTTGGCGATATGCCCCTTCCCCATGACACACGTTCCTTCGTTTGCGTTCGCACACGCGAAAGCATCGGGTGAAGACGAAGCCCGGTGCGAAGAGCGCACTGATCCGCAAACGAGGTGCGGGTCTGTGTGCGGAATGTCGCGGGAGACTTGCTCTCACGGCCTTCGCACCGGCATTGCCGTCACCGCTGCGAAAGACCGCTCCGTATGGACGCCCCGTCCACCGGTTGGGTGACCGTGCTGGCAGGTCTCCTGGCTCGCGGGTCTCCGCCTTTTTGGTCCGGCCTTCCCAGTTTCCCAGTGGCCGTGTTGGACCTTAGGCTCGCCGCTCACAGTTGCGGGGGCAGCCACGGCCTTCTTCGAATTCGTAGTGCTCGAATTCGAAGTGTCCGTGTTCCCTCTTTCGTCCCCGGACTCACCCGGGGAACCAGCACCATAAAATGTTCCCTTGAACCTTGGACTTAGTCAAGCGGCTTACCGGCAAAACCGCCGCTTCACGATCGTGTTATTCCTCGGTTGCGGGGACTAGACTCCAACCGCAGATTGTTTTTGTCGTATCCGCCGCCGTGGTTAGTCGGCCCTTTGCAGGAGAGCTTCCGCCATGACCTTGACCCAAGTCCTTCGTCGCGCCGGTGTGTTCGCTGCCGCTGCTTTGCTCGTGACCGCCGTCAGTATCAAGCCCGTGACAGTGTTCGCAATGGGCACCGATAGTCCACCGCCCTCCGACGACGGCAAGAAGAAAAAGAAGAAAAAGGACCAGAATGTCATTGAGCAACAGGGGCAGCAGCTAGCCCAGGAGAAATTCCTGCGCGACTACCGGGCAGCCCGCCAGCTCATTCTTGACGGCCAGTACGAGGCGGGCATTGCCGCCATGCATGCGCTCGGCCGTGACGATCACCCTGATGTCGCCAATTACATCGGCTATGCCAACCGCAAGATGGGCGACTACGATCAATCCAAGATCTGGTACGAGGCCGCCCTCAAGGCCGATCCAAACCATGTGCGCACCTGGTCCTATTACGGCATGTGGCACATGGAACAAGGTAATCGGCTGAAGGCGCTCGACAACCTGCAGAAGGTCCAGCTGATCTGCGGCAACACGAGCTGCGAGGAGTATCGCCAGCTTAAGGATGTGATCGACGGCAAGGCGACGTACTAGCCAGCAACCGTACCGATCTAAGGAATCATGCCCGGCCAAGCGCCGGGCATGATGCTATTCGGCCGTCTCTCGCGCGATCCAGGCGTGGTATTCGGGATCGGCATTTTCCACCGGCAACACCATGAAGGCTGGCGTCGTATAGGAGTGGAGTTGCTTAACTGTCTCTCTCAGCGGCTCGGCCATCGAAGCTCGGCTTTTGATGATCATGACGACCTCCTCGCCCCGCTCGATTTTTCCCTCCCACCAGTAGTGCGAAATCATGCCCGGCAGGATATTGACGCAGGCTGCGAGCCGCCGCTCCACGATCGACCTCCCTGCCCGCTCCGCCTCGACAATCGATGGCCAAGTCGTATAGACGAGCACCGCAGTTTCCATTTGGCAGGTCCCTTGAATGAGCCAGCAGCTCAAGCCTTTTCAGCGCATTGCCCTGGTCGCCAGCCAGACGCCGGAAGCGCGCGAGGCCTGCGCGCGGCTCGAAAAACGCTATGGCAATGCCGATCCGGCAAAAGCCGATGTAATCGTCGCGCTGGGCGGCGACGGATTGATGTTGCAAACCCTGCACAAGTTCATGACTTCCGGCAAGCCGATCTACGGCATGCATCGTGGCACGGTCGGGTTCCTCATGAACGAATTTTCCGAGGAAAAGCTGGCTGAGCGGCTCGCTAATGCGCATATCACGGTTATTCACCCCCTGGTCATGCGGGCCCGCGATGCGCAGGGGCGCGTCCACGAGCATCGAGCGATCAACGAGGTCTCGTTGTTTCGCCAGAGCGCGCAGGCGGCGCATCTGCGCATATTGATCGACGGCCAGGAAAGGCTTTCCGAGCTCATCTCCGATGGCGTGCTCGTGGCAACACCGGCCGGCTCGACCGCCTACAATCTGTCAGTCCAGGGGCCGATCATTCCGATCAATGCACCTCTGCTCGCTCTCACCCCTATCAGCCCGTTTCGGCCTCGCCGCTGGCGTGGCGCGCTGTTGCCGAACAAGGCAAAAGTCACGATCGAAGTGATGGATGCCGGCAAACGATCAGTCGCGGCGGTCGCCGATCATGATGAAGTCCGCTCGGTGCACAGCGCTGACATTGCCATGGACCACAATATCTCGATCAACATGCTTTTCGACCCGGGTCACAATCTTGATGAACGTATTCTGCGCGAACAATTCGGTTTCTGAGGAGTATGTGTGTCAAGAAAATTCGAGTTTTCTGTCAACGGCAGCGCTGTCAGCGTATCGCTCGACAATGAAGAGACCCCTCTCCTCGACGTATTACGAAACTCGCTCGGACTGAAAGGGACGCGCTTCGGCTGCGGTCTTGAGCAGTGCGGCTGCTGCATGGTGCTGATCGACGGCGCTCCGGAAAAATGCTGCACCAAGCCTGTCTCGAGCGTCGCCGGAAAAAAGATCGTCACTGTTGAAGGCCTTGGCGATGCCTCCCACCCTCATCCACTGCAACAAGCCTTTCTCGACGAACAGGCCGGTCAATGCGGATATTGCCTCGCCGGCATCCTGATTTCGGCCAAGGCTCTGCTGGACAAGAATCCGAAGCCGTCGCGGGCGGAAATTGCGCAGGCGCTCGATAGCAACATCTGCCGATGCGGCTCTCATAACCGCATTCTGCGCGCAGTGGAAAAGGCTGCGGCCGTCATGCGCGCGGGAGCGGAACGATGAATGCTTCTCTTCCGGGACCGCTCAACGACAATCCCAATCTCGACCGCTGGGTCGCTTTCCCATCGCCCGGAAAGGTGACGATTCTCACCGGCCGGGTCGAACTTGGTCAGGGCGTGCTTACTGCGATGGCGCAAATTGCGTCCGACGAACTTGACGTCGCCATGGAGCGAATCACAGTCCGCTCCGGCGACACCGAGAAAGCACCAAATGAGGGCTATACGGCGGGCAGCCAATCGATTCAGTTCGGCGGCGTAGCCTTGCGGCAGGCCTGCGCCGAGGTTCGCGCACTGTTCCTTGAACAGGCCGGAAAGGTACTGGGCTGCAAGGGCAATGAACTATCCATTCGCGATGGCCGCTTTCATCGCAACGGCGCATCGACGGGGCAGGACTACTGGACATTGTCGAGCGCGATCGACCTCACATGCAGGGCAACCGGGGTTGCCGCGCGCAAGGCAGTCGCGGATCTGAAAAGCGTCGGCACCAGTAGCCGTCGCCTTGATCTGCCGGGAAAAGTGTTCGGCGACAGCATTTTCATTCATGACATACAGCTCGACGGAACGATTCACGCCCGCGTTGTCCGTCAGCCCAACCGGGGTGCAGCCATTGCCTCGATCGATGAAAGGGCCATTCGCCGCGCCGCAAAGGGACCGATCGAATTCGTTCGCAACGGCGACTTTCTGGCCATCGTCGGCAACGATGAGACTGCTGTCGATGCGGCAACTGCTGCTGCCGTCGGTCATGTGGTCTGGCACAATGTCGAGGCACCGACGCCGACGCAACAAGAGGCGAGCTGGCTGCTGCAACGGCCCGCAGTTGATCGCGCGTTCGGGGCCGCGCCTGGGGATTCCCAAGGCCGGGAACGCTTCGAAAGGACCTACACGCGCGGCTATCTCGCTCATGCCTCGATCTCTCCGTCCTGCGGGCTCGCCCTCTACCGGAACGGCAAGTTGACCGTTTGGACGCATTGCCAGGGCGTCTACCCGCTGCGGGCTGCCTTGGCGAAAATCCTCGAACTCGACCCATCCTTGATCATTGTGCACCACGTGCAGGGCTCCGGTTGTTACGGCCACAACGGGGCCGACGACGCTGCCGCCGATGCGGCGATTATCGCCCTGCAGAGGCCCGGTCAGCCCATTCGTGTGCGCTGGCGCCGCGAGGAAGAATTTATCTACGAGCCGAAGACACCGGCGATGATTGTGAAGGTGCGCGCGATACTTGACGAAGGTGGAAAACCAGTCGACTGGACGCAGGAAATCTGGAGCCCGACGCATAATCTGCGTCCTGGGGCGGGTGGAAATCTGCTGGGTGCCCTCGCCTTGCCCAATCCCCCGCCGGAGCCGCCCCCGAACGATGTCCCCGAAGCGAACGGCGGCGGCGCGACCCGCAATGCCGAGCCGCTTTACGACATTCCCGCCAAACGCGTTCTCCATCACCTGGTCACGGAATCACCTGTGCGCACCTCGGCATTGCGCGGGCTTGGCGCAATGCCCAATGTGTTCGCGCTCGAATGCTGCATCGACGAACTGGCGGAACGCGGGGGAAAGGATCCGGTTCAATATCGCCTCTCGATCACCGCTGATCCCCGCGCCCGCGCCGTCATCGAAAAAGTCGCCACCATGGCGAAGTGGAACGCCGACGCGACCGGTGGAACGGGCCGAGGACGTGGCATCGCCTTTGCCAGATACAAGAATCGCGCCGCCTATTCCGCCGTTGTCGTCGAGCTCTTTGTTGACGAAGAGATCCGCCTGCATCGCGTGTGGTGTGCAACCGACGCCGGCCTGGTTGTCAATCCCGACGGAGTGATCAACCAACTTGAAGGGGGGATCATCCAGTCCGCGAGCTGGGTGCTCAAGGAGCAAGTCCGGTTTGACAACGGCATCGCCTCGTATGATTGGCAGACTTATCCGGTGCTGAAATTCACCGAGGTGCCGGAGATCGAGATCGAATTGATCAATACGAAGGACGAGGTGCCGCTCGGCGTCGGCGAGGTTACGGCCGGTCCCACAGCCGCGGCAATCGGCAACGCGGTGTCCCATGCGCTCGGGACCCGAATTCGCGACTTGCCGCTGACGCGGGAGCGCCTCACAGCCGCGCTCCTGAAGGATTAGCTTCAGTTGTCTTGGCTTGAGCTATGCTAAACCCTTCGTTAACGGCGCCTCGCTAGCTTTGGTCTGACCGTATCGGGCTCCCTAGCGCCCGAACCCGGGGCGTCATGGTCCGCATCGATTTCAACCGCCTGCGTTTTCTCGTCATCGACGACAACGCCCATATGCGCAGGATTTTGCGCACCCTGCTGCATGGATTTGGCGCCCGCGAAGTTTACGAGGCGGAAGACGGCGCAGCGGGCCTGGAAGCGTTCACCCACTACATGCCGGACATTGTCATCACCGACTGGGCGATGCCGATTTTCGACGGCCTCGAGCTGATGCAGATGATCCGTCAGCCTGGCGCGAACGCGAATCCATACGTGGCAATCATCATGCTCACCGGGCATTCCGAGAAAAAGCGCGTGACGGCTGCCCGCGATGCCGGTGTAACCGAATTTCTGGCCAAACCGATTTCGGCAAAGGGTCTTTACCAGCGGATCATCAACGTCGTCGCCAATCCGCGTCCCTTCATCAAGACCAAGACCTATTTCGGACCGGATCGGCGACGCAATGTCAATTCGAACTATATCGGCCCGGAACGCCGTAAGGGCGGCAAGGCCGACGTCATTCGACAGACGCCATTGCTCGAAAAAGCACGTGCCCCCGTCTGATGAAGACACCGAAAGCGCGCCGCGCAAATGATGCAATTGCGATCGTCACTTACGGCGATCACGAGGTGATTACGCCGGAAAACAGACTGCGCGGCGCTGTGTCGACGAACACCACCGGCGAACCGCATGATGATCCCGTGGCGCGGGCTGAAAAGGCGCTCGCCGAACTATCTTGCGAATTCGGCAGTTGGATGGATTCCGAATGTGATCGGCTGGACAAGGCCCGCCGCGCTTTCGCCAAGGATGCCGCCCGGTCCAAAGCAGACGCGCTCTTTCACGCCGCGCACGACATCAAGGGCGAAGCGGCGACGTTCGGGTACCCTGCCATCGCATCCGTGACTGAGAGTCTTTGCCGGCTGATCGAACACACGCCCGATCCCGCCCGCATCCCGCTCGAACTGATCGAGCAACACGTCGATGCGGTGCGCGCGATCCATCGTGAATATGCGCGCTCCGATGCCAAAGAGCTTGCGGCGACGTTGACCAAACGCCTGCACGAGGTCACAGGCGAGTTTCTCCTGCACGAAAACCGCGAGCGTTCCGAAGTTCTCGACCAGCTTAAAGGCCCGTCGATCGTGCCTGAATAGGCAGCGCGCAAACGACGGCTACGCTGCCGCCAGACGCTCCTCGACATACGATTCGTCGGCCTGAAGAATCGGGTCATCCGCCACCAGGTCATCGCAGAATAGCCGAGCCTCCTCGCGCGCTGCTTCCACAGCAAAGCGCCGCAACAAGGCGAGGAGCACTGCGGCGTCCTCTCCGCGTTCATGGATGCAAGCGCCTAGCACGCGCTCGACCATGCGCCGCTTGAGCCGGGCTGCCCCACCCTGCTCGCCGACCAAGAACCCGGCGCGCATCGCCGCGAGCGCTTCCCGGAAGGCCGGATACGCCGTGTCTGGCAGACCCGCCTGCCGGTAAAGCGCCCGAAATCCCGAAATGTTTTTGTCGTGGATGTAGGCCGTCGCGCGGTCGATCGGTATGCCAGACAACTCGGCCAGCGCTTCCTCGAACAGGACCACATTGCCGGACAACAGCGCCCGCAAAAGCATTCCCGCGGTAAGCTGTCCGCTTTGACGAAGATAGCGCACCAGCGCAGCCACTTCGTCGTAACTCGTATCTGCAGCGAGCGCCACCGTCGCCTTTTCGCAGGCTTCCCTTGCGGCAAATTCAGCATGCTCCGACTCGAGCCATTGCCGTGCCGTCACGAAACCGGCCAGCGCCTGGGATAGCTTCGAGAGAAGGGCTTGCCGCATCGGCATCGACAAATCCTCTCGCGCCAAAAGATTCTCGCGGATCGGTGCCAGGTGTCCGAAGCGTTCGATGATCCGGTCAATGGAGAACGTCGGGATATCGGCCCCTGGATTTTCGAGCAGTGCGAGACAGGCATCAGCTTCGCCGACCTCGGCCATGGCGGCGGCAGCTCCTCGCGTCAACAGGCACCGTTTCGCGACGGCGATCTGTGCTTCCGCTCGTCCGGTCGCGATAAGATCAACCAGATCGTCTTCCCGCAACAGCGGCGAATGCTCCAGAACCGGCAGTGCGACATCCGGCTGGTCCGCAGCCAAGGCGTGCACGACGACCTGTGGGGCCTGCTCACAGGATGCAAATACTTCCGAGAGCGCGCGTCGAACCAACGGTGATGGATCGTCCAGCAGCATGATCATCGCACCTTCCGCAGCGGCGAGATCGTCGGACGACAGGTCGGAGTAAAGATATGCGCGCGCCAATGCGGAAGTGGCCTCCGCCCGCTCCCCGGGCGGCGCCTGGCGCACCCATTGCAAAAACTGACGAACGATCATGGCAAAACGCTACGATAGAACCGTCGCCCCTTAGACGGCAGCATCAGGCTACCGAAGGAGCCTTAACAAAGCGTTCACCATAGTAATTGATGGACCGTTAGGCATGCGAGCCGCGATGGGCTCTGGAGTCAGGCCTTGTCGCCCAGCAGCTTCCGTTCATTGGGGCGCGTGTCGGTAAACAGGTCGAAGACCTGCACCTTTTGCGATTGCGATGACGTCGTGGCGGCCGCGCCCCAAAGGTTGCTCACGGTCTGCGCCAACGGGCGATTGACCCGGTCTGCAAACATGGACTCGAAGGATGGCCGGGCAGCGGGCGGCGGCGGCAGCGTTTCGCTGGCACGGGCGAAAGCTTCCGTCATTCCGGCGGTGTCAGGCGTTGGGATCGGTGCCGGCGGCATGGGCGCAGCTGCGGATGCAACCCGGAGGGCACGCTCGGCCGGGACCCCTTTCACGGTGGGCACCCTGACGGTCACGGGAGGAGGCAAAGGCGGTGCACCCGCCGATTGCGCGACTCCGTCGGTGTCGGCTGTACCGCGTTGCGCGAACGCAATATCGCGAGCTGAATCGAATAGTCGCGTCAACCTTCCGTAGACCTCGCCAACGCTGCGGGCGCGGCCGGCCGAGTCGTAAAAAATCGTGTGGTTAGCGGCAGCCGCATGCGGAAACATGGCCGCCGCACTTCTGCGCGGATGTTTTGATGCGCCGTTTATGAGTTTTCCGGCGCCGTCTGCGCCGAGAAAATGTGCAATGTAGAGCTCGCCATTGCTCGGCTGACGGCCGATGCTCGAGCTCACCAATGCTGCGTTGTTGCGAGTCAGCGCTCCAGCCAGCATCGCGCTGGCTTTTGGATCACTGCGCAGCTGCAGGATCGCAGTCCGCATTCCAGGATCCGAAACAGTGTAGCGCCCATCCGATGTCCGGGTGATGGCATCGGCGTAGCGACCGAGTCCTAACGCCGCACCATCCTGCTTCATGGTGCCGAGCCAGGTTTGATCGATGAACTGGTAGAGACCCTTTGCCGACGAGGTCGATGCCTGTGCCGATGGATTGAAGTTGGATTCGATTTTCGCCGTGGTCAGCAGATATTCGAAGCTGGTGCCCGTCGACTGGGCTGCCTGGCGGATCGCTCCGGTGATCTGTGGCGCCGCGCTGGTGGCAGCCGGATTGACGGCCATGGTGTTGCGCCTTTGTGAAGCTATCGGCTCATGGTCAGCGACACGGACGCAACGGCTCTCGCGGGCCTGCCGAGCATGGGGAATTATGGTAAACGAATGGTAAACGGCATTCGCAAACGCACACTTGGCAAGGAATTTTCGGAGGGCTTCGATGGTGGAAACGATCCAGCGGCACAAGCGTGGCGGCCTCTATTTCGAAGATTTTGAAGTCGGCAAGACTTACGAGCATCGCTACACGCGCACGGTGACGCAGATGGACAACATGTTGTTCTCCAACATGACGCTTAATCCGCAGCCACTGCATATCGATCGCCATTTCTGCGAGGCCGAAACCGAATGGGGGCAACCCTTGATGAACTCCTTGTTCACCCTCGGGCTCATGATTGGAATTCAGGTGTCGGACATGACGGTCGGCACGACCATTGCCAATCTCGGAATGACCGACGTGAAATTCCCCAATCCGCTCTTTGAAGGCGACACCATCAATTGCACGACCCAGGTCGTGAGCAAGCGCGAATCCAAGTCGCGCCCGGGCGCAGGCATCGTCGAATTTCACCACAAGGCGTTCAAGCAGGACGGGACGCTCGTGGCCGAATGTCACCGCCAAGCTTTCATGCGGATGAGGCCGAAATAAATAAAAAGGCGCGGCGGTTGTCGCCGGGCCTTGCTGTTTTTTCTCAACGTGTTCGTCTAGATGCCACGACCGTAGTAGCCGCACCAGCGGTGAACACTCCACTCGATATTCTGCTCGTAGTTGGTCAAGGTCTGATATTTGGGCACGCGCACTTCCTTCGTTGCCGGGTCGAAGCACTTGCCGGCATCGGACGCCTTCTTAACTTCGCCGGCAAGATCCGTCATGAAGGCTATCTGCTCTTCCATGTCCTTGCGGGTGCCCAGGCGGCCGTTTGGCCCGGGATGCCCGGGAATCATGCGCTCCCACCCGAGAGCAAGAGTCTTTTTCAAAGAGGCCTCCCACTCGGTTGGGTAGGAATCGTTCACCGCCAGCCGCGATGGCACGGCGCCGAGTGAATTGAAGTCGACGGCAAACAGGATCTTCTCCTTTGGCAGCAACATCACGATCGTAGAGTCGGAGTGGTTGCGGCCGGTGTAGATCAAGTCAAGAGCGGTACCGCCGAGCTTGATCGTGCGCTTGCCGTCGACGACCTGATCGGGAATGACAACATCGGAGGGCTTGAGTTGCGCAAGCCGTTCCTTGGCGCGGCGATGCGAAATTACGGTCGCGCCGGCATCCTTGAAGACGTTGCCGCCGGCGATGTGATCGTAGTGGTGATGGCTGTAGATCAGGTATTTGATTGGCGCTTGGGTAATTTTGCGGATCTCGTCCAGATAGGCTTTCGCGGCCTGCGGCCGGCCGTAGCTTATCGGATCGGTGACGATGACACCGGCCGGCGTGACAATGAACATCGCCTGGTGGTTTTGATACCGGAATATGTAGACGTTGTCGGTGCCCTCGACCTTGGTGGTCGCGAACATCGGTTGTTGTTGGGCCGGAGCTTGCGCCACCGCGGTGGCTGAAAAAGCGGCGGTGAACACAACAGCGGAAAGTGTTATAAATTTACTGCTTGCCATGGGTGATACCTCCCCGCGCATTTAACCCCGAGATACTGCCGAAATTCCAGCGCCAAAACCGCGCATCCCGGAGGCATTTGAGCTAAATTCCGAAACCTCAACAAAAACATCAATAAGGACGGCCACATGCGGTCTCTTTTGTTCGTCCCCGCTGACGGCGGGTCAAAACTCGACAAGGCGATCGCGAGTGGCGCCGATGCGGTCATCCTCGATCTGGAAGACTCAATCGCGCCTGAGCGAAAGGATATGGCGCGCGCGGCGGCATTAGCCTTCCTCAAACGGGCTTCCTCGGCCAGTGAACGGCCGCGCCTGCTTGTGCGCATAAACGGGCTGGACACCGGGATGACGGATGCCGACCTCGATGCAATCGTCGCGGGCACACCGGACGCCATTGTTTTCCCCAAGGCCGAGGGGGCGACAAGCGTGGTGCATCTCGACGCGAAGCTGACCGCACGCGAGGCGATCGCAGGCGTGCCGGAAGGCCATATCAAAATTCTCGCGCAAGCGGTGGAGACAGCCGCAGGCCTGTTCGCCGCCGGAACATTCCGCGGCGCAAGTGCGCGATTGATCGGGTTGACCTGGGGGCCAGAGGATCTTTCGGCCCAATTGGGCGCCGCCGCCAACCGCGACGCCGATGGCGCCTTAACCGAGCCCTACCGCCTGGCGCGATCACTGTGTCTCTACGCCGCTGCCGCTGCAAACCTCCCCGCGATCGAGACTGTGTTCGTTGACTTTCGCAACTCGGAAGGATTGCGCCACGACACTGAAGCTGCCCGAAGAGACGGGTTCACAGGACGTCTCGCGATTCACCCGGCGCAGGTGCCCATCATCAATGAGGTGTTCACACCGACGAGGGCCGAGATCGAAAAAGCCAAAGCCGTGGTGGCGGCTTTTGCCGCGCAGCCTGGTGCTGGCGCGGTCGGGATCGACGGCAAAATGTACGACCGCCCGCATCTGGTCCGCGCTCAGGCGCTGCTCGCGCGATACGGCGGCTAGCCCAGCTGCGCTAATTCAACTTAGCGCTTCGGCTTGTAGGCCAAATTCGGATCGAAGGTTTTGTCCGCGTCGCGAAACTCGAGCGCAACTGCACCGTTCTTGCCGAGCGGGACAGCACGGTAAAAACATGAGCGCCGGCCGGTATGGCAGGCGCCAGCGCCTTGCTGGTCGACCCTGAGCCAGACTGCGTCCTGGTCGCAATCGACCCGCAATTCGACAACGCGCTGAACATGGCCGGACGTCTCACCTTTCTTCCACAGCGCCTTGCGAGAGCGGCTGAAGTACCAGGCTTCGCCGCTTGCGATCGTTTTGCGAAGTGCTTCCTCGTTCATGTGCGCAACCATCAGCACGTCGCCCGATTTCGCTTCGGTGACAACTGCCGTGATCAGCCCATTGGCGTCGAATTTCGGCGTGAACGCCAGGCTTTCTTCGAGATCGTGCGCGGATGACAAGGACGGCTCCTGCTGTGCGCGGAGCACAGCTTCAATCGCAAGCGAACACAACAGACCGATAGAACTTACCGCTGCGCTCCGCGCAGCATGGTCATGAAACGTACCTGCTCGGCGGGGTCATCGCGAAACGCGCCCGTAAAATGTGTGGTCACTGTGAGCGCGCCAGGCTTCTCTACCCCACGCAGCGACATACACATGTGTTCCGCTTCGATCATAACCGCGACACCGCGGGGTTTCAGGATCTCGTCAATCGCCGTCGTAACCTGCGATGTCAGATGTTCCTGCGTCTGCAACCGGCGTGCATAAACGTCGACCAGGCGCGCGAGCTTCGATAGCCCCACAACGCGATCGACCGGCATATAGGCTACATGCGCCTTGCCGAAGAAGGGCATCATGTGGTGCTCGCAGTGCGAATTAAAGCCGATGTCGCGCACCAGCACAAAGTCATCGTAGCCGCCGGTCTCGCTGAACGTGCGGTCGAGCACCTCAATGGGGCACTCCCGATATCCTTGGTAGATTTCATCAAAGGCACCGATCACGCGCTTGGGCGTTTCGAGCAAACCTTCGCGACCAGGATCATCCCCGGCATAGGCAATCAGCGTGCGCACGGCGGCTTCGGCCTGCTCGCGCGTGGGGCGCGGCTCAATAGGAGCTGGCGCTGCCCGCACGTGATCGGACAGGCCTTGCTTCGGCCACGGCTTTATATTGGCGTTCTTCGCGTCCATGACGGGTCTCTCCGTTCGACCGGCACGCAAAAGCGCCGGGTGTGTCACCGAGTTGGCCGCGTCAGTTAACCGCTGTGGCACCGCTTCGGGACCATAGACCGTCTGGACGCTGCATTCCCACTTGACGAGCCGGATGCTCGCCCGGCGCCACAAACCCTTTTCGCGGCGCCGCATCAGCCCCTATATATTCATTTGCATCGCACACGCAAATCGGGTCGTTGGAATAGCGAAAAAACGCTAATGCTTAACGAGGTTTATAACGAACGCATCCTGGACTTGGCGGGTAATATCCCTCGCCTTGGCCGATTGTCTGCGCCCGATGCCACCGCCACCGCGCATTCAAAGCTTTGCGGCTCTACGGTCACCGTAGACCTCAAGATGAATGGTGACGAGGTCGCGGATTTTGCCCACGACGTGAAGGCTTGTGCGCTGGGGCAAGCTTCATCGTCGATCATGGCGCGCCATGTCATCGGGGCGAAGCCGGCCGAACTGCGCGAGTTACGCGAAACCGTTCGCAAAATGCTTAAGGAGAATGGCCCCCCGCCTGCCGGGAAATGGGCCGATATCGCCGTGCTCGAGCCGGTGCGGGACTACAAAGCGCGTCACGCCTCGACTCTACTGACCTTCGATGCTGTGGTTTCGGCCCTCGACCAGATCGAGGCCAAGTCAGCCGGCAAGGGCACGCAAACCGCCGAATAATCTATTTTGCCGCCGCGAGCCCGCCGGCTTTTGTTCTGGGCACATCCGCACGGTCGTTGCCAGCCTTGCTGCAGCCGGCGGTCAACCGCGGAATGTTCTGCGAGGCACCCGTATTGCCGATGCGAATTCCAGTGACAAGGTTCGCCGTTTCCGTCTTGACCAGCATCGAGCGGCTGCCCGCGGCGGCAAACGCATTGACAAGTACGCTTGGGACGCGACCCGCCGCGTAGGTTATGAGTTCTTCTGGACCAGTCCGCCTTTCGGAAGAAACGATCTTGAGCCCCGCAGAATTGCTGCCGACGCGCACGCTGATGCTGGCCAGCGCGTCAGGCAAGGGCTTCTGCTCGGCGGAATGACGTCGCTCTATATAGGTCACGTCATACCCATCAGCGCCGGCGGCACAGGCGACGACCAGATCGAAACTGCCGATCTGCTCGCCTTCAACAGTAAGTGGATGCCGGCGCGCAAGCGTGGCGACGCCTGCCCGATCGACAAGAGCCCACCTCTGCTCGCTGATTGCTGTCGCGCGCAAGCCATTGGTAACCCGCGGCGATGGCTGCGCCGCCGGTATCGGCGACGAGGTTGTGACGGGTGCAGCCACCGGGATCTCAGGGTCTTCGGTGGTCAGGCGCGTGCGCTTCAACTCAGCCCGCGTCAGTGCGTGCATCGGCTCCCAGGGTGGGATGCGCAGCGCCAGATCGAGCAGATCAGCGGTCGCTCCCATTTCGGCCGTGTATTGTGCAAGTCGGCCGATATCACGCTGAATGAGCACAAGATCTTCCGCCGAGTAGTTCGCGGCTGTGGGGTCTTCCCGGCGGTCGCCGAGCCAAATCTGGTGAACCATTACCCGCGCATCCGACGGAACCAGGCGTCGCACTCCTCCGAGCAAAACGAAGGCGCACATCGACTCGCAATCAGCATTCGGCGAAAGCAGCGCGCGTGCGCCTTCCTGCTGTCCCTCGACCGGCAGATCAATCAGGCGCCCGACCGTCGTCGTCAACTTGAGCTTTCGGATTTCGCGGCCCAGGGCGATCGCGCCCAGCACCGAGCCGCCGTCGGAATCGATTGCAAGAGTGGCGCTTGAAAGTTCACGCCCCTGCGTAAACACGAGGAAATGGCGCGCGGTATCAGCGGTGATCGCGCCTGACGCCGAGATAAGGGTTTTGCAGTTCGGAGCGCATGCATCCGCGGGGCCCTGCATCCGCAACTCGAAATGCATAGGCAACGTGCGGTCTGCCGCCGCTGGCAACGATGACGGGAACAGCAATAAGGACGTCGCCAAGGCGAGCGCAATCGTCAGCAGTCGAGTCATTCTTCCCCTGTCTCGCTGCCTTAGTCCTTCTTCTTGCGTGGCTTATTTCCACGTTCTGGCTGGGCTTGGGCAGCGCTGGTACCCCCGCGTAAGTAATTCTTAGTGCAGGTGCGAGATTCGGGTCTAGTGTAAAAAAGTCGCTATCCAACTTGTCTTTTGTTCCCTTCCGATGGAACTTTGCTGGAGCCGCCTCCATCTTCGTTTTCCACTGGAACTTCACATCGGCCAGGGGGAAAACATGGGCCGGCTTGCGCGCTTAGCCCACTTGCCCCGTCTTATGGGGCGCGGACTGGTCACGATTTATCGCGTGACGCTGTCTCCTCTTCTCGGGCCTCGTTGCAGGCACCTTCCCAGTTGTTCCGAATATGCGGATGAGGCGATCGACCGTTTCGGACTATGGGCCGGGGGGTGGATGGCGCTGGCGCGCATTCTGCGCTGCCATCCCTGGGGGACGTCCGGACTGGATGTCGTGCCGACGGCGCTACCCGAACGGTCGCGGTGGTTCCTGCCCTGGCGGTACGGACGCTGGCGCGCCACGAATGACCACTTGCAAGCCTAGTTGCGCCATCCGATTCGCCTGCTATATCGAGTTCCACGCTTACCTGCATTCGTAGGCAGCGAGTGAGCAAGGAGACGCTGATGGTCGCGCTGACCTTCCCCGACGGCGCACGCCGTGAATACCCCCCAGGCACAACCGGTCTCGACGTTGCCAAGGGCATTTCGCCTTCGCTGGCGAAGCGCACCGCAGCAATGGTGCTTGACGATGCCCTCGCCGATTTGGGCGATCCGATCGATCGCGATGCCAGGATCGAATTCATTTCGCGCGAGGATCCACGCGCGCTCGAACTGATCAGGCACGACGCGGCGCATGTCCTGGCTGAGGCCGTCCAGACACTCTGGCCAGGCACGCAGGTAACGATCGGGCCGGTAATCGAGAACGGGTTCTACTACGATTTTGCCCGCAACCAGCCATTCACGCTGGAAGACCTGCCCGTTATCGAGAAAAAGATGCGCGAGATCATCGCGCGCGACAAACCATTCACAAAAGAGATCTGGTCGCGAGAGAAGGCCAAAAAAATCTTCCGTGACATGGGCGAGGCATTCAAGGTCGAACTGATCGACGCCATTCCTCCGGACCAACAGATCAGGATCTACAAGCAGGGCGACTGGTTTGATCTTTGCCGCGGCCCGCACATGACTTCGGTTGGCAAGGTCGGCAACGCCTTCAAGCTCATGAAGGTGGCGGGTGCGTATTGGCGTGGCGACGCCAAGAACCCGATGCTGACCCGCATTTATGGGACGGCATTCGCCAAACAAGAGGAACTCGACGCCTACCTGAGGCAGATCGAGGAGGCAGAGAAGCGCGATCACCGGCGTGTCGGCCGCGAAATGGACCTGTTTCACTTCCAGGAAGAAGCGCCCGGTTCGGTGTTCTGGCATGCGAAAGGGTGGACGCTCTTTCAGGCACTCGAAAATTACATTCGTCGCACCCAGACCGCGGCCGGCTATGTCGAGGTCAACTCACCACAGTTGATGGACAAGACGCTGTGGGAGACAACCGGGCATATACCGACCTATTCGGACATGATTTTCCTGACGCAGAAGCGCGAGGAAGACGAGCGCGTCTACGCCGTCAAGCCGATGAACTGCCCGGGGCATGTGCAGATATTCAAGAACGGCCTGCGCAGCTATCGCGAGCTTCCGGTGAAAATCGCCGAATTCGGCAAGGTCCACCGCTTTGAACCATCGGGTGCGCTACACGGGCTCATGAGAGTGCGCGCCTTCACGCAGGACGACGCGCATGTGTTCGTCAGCGAGTCGCAGATCGCTGACGAAGCACTCGAAATGAATGATCTAATTCTTTCAATTTACGAGGATTTTGGTTTTTCGGACGTGAGCATCAAGTTCTCCGACCGCCCCGACAAACGCATCGGCGAGGACTCCGTTTGGGACAAGGCCGAGACAGCCTTGATGGCTGCGCTTAAGGCATCAGGTCGGCCGTGGACCCTGAACAAGGGAGAAGGCGCGTTCTACGGACCGAAGCTCGAATACGTGTTGCGAGATGCAATCGGCCGCGATTGGCAGTGCGGCACTGTGCAGGTCGATCTCAATTTGCCGGGCCGGCTTGGCGCTTTTTACATTGACGAACATTCAAACAAGGTCACGCCGGTGATGCTCCACCGTGCGATGTTTGGCTCACTCGAGCGCTTTACCGGCATTCTTATTGAACACTATGCCGGGCACCTACCGCTCTGGCTGTCGCCCGTGCAGGCCGTCGTAGCTACCATCACATCAGACGCGGATGCCTTCGCCCGCGAGGCACTCGAGGCGGCCCGAAAAATGGGCCTGCGCGTTGAGGCCGACCTGCGCAATGAGAAGATCAACTACAAGGTGCGCGAGCACTCTCTGGCCAAGGTCCCTGCTCTGCTCGTGGTTGGGAAGAAGGAAGCGGCCGAGCGCACCGTATCGATCCGGCGCCTTGGCAGGGAGGATCAGCAGGTCATGCCGCTCGACGCCGCACTCAAGGCGCTCAGCGACGAAGCGGTCCCACCGGATATTCGTCGCGCACGGGCGGCTGCGTAGCGCGTTGCGCTAGAGGCGTCAGCGGCCGCTGGCCACCCGCACCAGCGGTCGCGCGTCGGTTGGGGCGGCGGGCTGGGTCAGCGCGCGCAAAAACCGCTCGGCCCAATTGCCGAGATCATTGCGCACAAGCACCTTGAAAGTGTCCGCGTGACGCTCGCGCCGCTCCTCAATAGCCATCGACAGGGCGCGGTTGATGGCATTTCCCACGCCCTCTGGATCGTACGGGTTGACCAGCAATGCGGCCGCGCACTCGTGGGCAGCGCCGGCAAACCGAGAGAGAATCAGAACACCGGGATCATCCGCGTTTTGGGCAGCGACATATTCCTTCGCGACGAGATTCATCCCGTCGCGCAGCGGCGTCACCAGGCCCGCCCGGGCCGCTCGATATAGTCCCGCAAGCGCCGTGCGGCTGTGCGCTTTATTGATATAGCGAACAGGCGTCCACGAGGCTTCGCCATAGGCGCCGTTGATGCGTCCTACCGCCTCGCCCACCGCGCGCCCCATGTCGGCGTATTCGGGAATGCCGGTACGGCTGCGCGGCGTAATCTGAAGGTACGTGACCTTGCCACGCCAGTCGGGAAAATTGGCGAGGAAGCGCTCGAACGCGCTCATGCGTTCGGGAATGCCTTTGCTGTAGTCGAGCCGGTCGACGCCAATGATCATGGCGCGGCCGGAGAGGCTATCGAGCACCTCGCGCACGAAGTGGGTCTCAACGGCGCGCCGTGCCAGGCGGGCGAAGGCTTCCGCTTCCACGCCGACGGGGAAAGTCCCGACATGCACGACTCGATTGCCGAAATGGAAACTGTTGCCGCCTCCCCATGGCAGGCCGCATTCGTTAGCGATATAGCGGGAGAAATTGGCGGCATCGACCTCGGTCTGAAATCCGACAAGGTCGTAGTGGCAGAGCGACGGAATAAGTTGATCGTGATTGGGTAGGGCGGCAAGAATTTCCGGCGGCGGGAACGGAACGTGGATGAAGAAGCCAATCTTGTTGTTATGGCCGCGATCCCGCAGCGCCTTTGCCAGCGGAATTAGGTGATAATCGTGCACCCATAACACGTCATCAGGACGCAACAGCGTCTCAAGGTGTTTGGCAAAATATTCGTTGACGCGGAAATAGCCGCCAAGGTCGCGCCGAGTGAATTCGGCGAGATCGAGCCGGTAGTGCAGAATCGGCCACAGCACGCGATTGGCGAAACCGTTGTAGAATTCCTGGTAGTCATCTTTGCTTAGGTCCACCGTTGCGTAGGAAATGTTCTCCTGCACGACAGACTTGATGGTCCGCGGCATGTCCTCGGCTACGCGACCGCTCCAGCCGAACCACAGGCCACTGTGGCGCTTGAGCGCAGGCCTGATTGCAACTTCGAGCCCACCGGCTCGTGCGCCGCTGTCGGGAATGCCAACTCTGTTCGAGACTATGACGAGCCGCGCCAATACCGGTCTCCCCAGCTTCGCGACAGCTTGATTGCCGTCAACGTCAGTCCTGACATTGAGTAGGTTTGCGGAAAATTCCCCCAGAGTTCTCCTGTCAGCGGGTGGACATCCTCGGACAGAAGGCCATAGCGATTTCGAATTCGAAGCGCATCGACGAACATGTCGAGAGCCTCCTCGCGCCGTCCAATCTCCCACAATGCATCGATTAGCCAGAACCGGCAAATCAAGAAGGCCGACTCTGGAGGGCCGAAATCGTCGGCAGCGACATACCTCATAACGTGGGAGCCGCGGCGAAGTTCATAGGCAATCGCGTCGACGGTCGCCACATAGCGGGGATCGTCCGGCGCGACCAACCCGAGTTCAGCCAACAATAGCGCACTGGCATCGAGGTCGTCGCTGTCAAATGCGGCAGAAAACGACTTTCGCTTGGGATTCCATGCGCGCTTGACCACCTCCTCGCCGATCCGGGCGGCAATTCCGCCCCAGTAGCTTGCTCGTTCGGGCAGTTTGAGGTGGTTCGCGATCGCCTCCAGCCGCTGGCATGCCGCCCAACACATTGCCGCAGAATGGGTATGGACGCGTTTACGCCCCCGATATTCCCATATGCCGGAGTCCGGCTCGAAGGCGAGCCTTGCGGCCTGTTCGCCGAGCGGCTCGATCGTGTGAAACAACGCCGCGTCGCCCGGGCGCGGCAGTCTCCGGTCGAAGAACATCGGCGTCGCGGCAAGGATGATGCTGCCATAAACGTCGTTCTGGCTCTGGTTGCCGGCTGCGTTTCCGACCCTTACCGGGCCGTCGCCGCGATATCCGGCAAGGGCATGTGCGGTCCTCTCCTCGAGCGGATCCGTATGCACGACGCCGTAAAGCGGGCGCACCGGTTCGCTGCGACCACCCGCGACGGTCAAGATATACGAGATGAAATCCTCCATTGTGCGCGTTGCGCCTATGCGATTGAGCGCCCGCACGACGAAGAATGCGTCGCGCATCCAGCAGAACCGGTAATCCCAATTACGTCCGGAGCCCGGCATTTCCGGAATCGACGTTGTCAAAGCCGCGACGATCGCGCCTGTTTCTTCATAGCTGCTTAGCTTGAGGGTAATACCCGCGCGAATGATTTCGTCCTGCCAGTCGATTGAAAAGGCGAGCCGCCTCACCCACTCGATCCAGTAATCGCGCGTGCGCTCGCAAAAATCGCGACACGTGGCTTCGAGCGATCCCTCGAATGGCTCATCGGTGCCGAACACCATGTGCACGAGGCGAGTGAGCACGAACGATGCCTCGCTTTCTACGTAAGATAGCGGCGCGTCGGTGGTCAGTCTGACCGGGACCTCGTCGCGCCAGTAACGAATATGATTGCTGCCTGAAGAGCGCGATGCGACAGGTTCGCCATAACGATGCGTGACGCGAAAGCGAATTGTAATCCGCGGCATGCCTTTTATCGGCTCAACAATCCGAATGAGCTGCGGCGGGCGGAATGTTCGACCATAGGCGTGGAAGCGCGGCGCAAAGTCAGTAATGCGGACGGCATTGCCTTTGTCGTCGCTCAGTTCGGTTACGACGATTGCCGTGTTTCTCACATACTCCGAGCGTGTTTCGACCTGGCCCTCGAGCACTACGTCGGTGAACCCCTTCTCCTCGCTGCCGGCGACGAGCCGGCAGAATACCGGATCGCCGTCGTAACGAGGCAGGCACCACCACACGATTCGAGAGGACGGATCGACCAGCGCCGCGGTGCGGCCATTGCCAATGACGGCAAGATCCAGCCCGTGATCTGTCATGCGGCAGCCTGTCCATTCGCGGCCAGCATGCTCAAGGCATCACGCACTTGCGCCGGATTTGTGAAAATGCCGGCAAGGCCCGGAAAATAGCGATGGACGCTGAAGCCTTTGCCGCCGATTTCGGGCAGGACTCGAAATACCGATTCATCGGTAATGTCGTCGCCGATGAATACGGGTATCCGGCCCGCGAACGGCGCATGCGCCATCAACTTGCGAATGGCCTCTCCTTTGTCGATGCCCGGGCGTTTCACTTCAAACACGGCCTTTCCAAGAAGCAGTTCGCTTGGCTCACCTGGAAACGCCGCGCGGCAGGCAGCGACATGACGACGGAGACGTTCTGCCAGCTGCGGAGCTTTTCGATAGTGCAGAGCGAGTGAATAGCTCTTGTCTTCGGCCACAACGCCTGGGCCAAGGGCTGCTCCTTCGGCAAGACAACAACGCAAGCCCTCCGGCAACGGCTTCGCCCAAAAGAAGCGTTCGTTATCCGACAAGCGCATCTCGGCCCCATGGCCGCCGATTGCAGGCACACACAAAGGCGCGAAAAGTCGATCGAGATCGCTGATAGGACGTCCGCTCACCAGAGCGAGTGCGCCTCTCGTCAGCCCAAACAAACGCTTGAGTGTTTCAGGCAAACCCGCGGCAATCTGCACCTCAGCGGGCGACGGGCCAATATCGACGATGGTGCCGTCCACATCCAGCAAAAGCGCAATTTTTCGCAAATCCAAATTGGTAAAATGATCCATACTCGCGTCGTCTGCAATCGCCCGCACTACCATAATTCCGAGCAGTGGAAGAAAGTTCGGCAAAAACGTTCGCGTATCAGCGCGCAAGCACCTCGACATCGCCGTCAACGCCTGTAACGACCTTGAAGTCGCGCTCGTAAACTTTTCCTTCGTTGCGGGCAATTGCGCGATATTCGCCCTCGGCAAGAATTACGCGCGGAAATGCGCCGATTGATTCCTTGATCACGTCGCCGCCGGGCGTGAGGACCGACCAGGCGGTATTAGCAAGCGCCTCGCCACCCCGATCGGTCACCAGCTTGAGCGTGATGGCGGCAGCGCGATGAGTAACTGTGATGTCAGTCAACTTCCCGGGCTGAACGCGAATGTCGGAGCGTACGACCGAATTGGCCTCACCGTAATTCGACACGATATAATAGGTGCCTTCCGGAACCACGACGACATCGCTGGTCGCTACATGCTCGGCGATGGGACGGCGATCGCCAGGCTCGAACTGGCTGCCCTTGTACACGTCAAAGGAGATTTGACCGGGAGGAATGCGCACGTCGCCGACCTTGCCTTCTATGCGCAGTCCGCCCGCAGGCAGCTCAAATTCTTCCTGTACATTGGCAACACGCAGTTCGACCGGTTTGACCGCGGTGGCTAGTCCGAATCCGACGTGCACGATGTAGGCGCCGGCAGGAAGCACAAGCGTGGGGGTGGGAGACTTGTCTTCCTTGACCAGCTTGAAATTTCCATTTGCATCGGCCTTCGCGCCATAGACGCGCCAGGTCAGACCTCCCCCGATCGGCAGCGCGTCCTTGCCAAAGCGAGCACTAAGCGCGAGCGCTACTTGACCGGCCGGTACAACGGGAATTGAACCTGTCGTGGTTGCCGAATTCGATCCCGACGAAGAACCCTGCGCCGGCGGTCCCGACGGCATCGGCAGATTGCTCGGTCCGAAGATGTCGCTGCGCGTCGCGGGGACCGGTGAAATCAAACCGGTGGATGGTGTCGCCGAGAAAAGCGAATTCTGTGCCAAGGTCTGCGTCGGGTTTTGCGCCCTTGCCCCAAGCGGCACACCTGCAAAAGTAGCGATCAAAACCGCCAGTCCCAGACGGGCAAACCGGGTGGCGATTGCAGGTGCTCCATTCATGGCGTGCTTGTTTTCGGCCGAAATCGCGGCGATTTCAAGCCACATGCGCATGTTGTTTGTGACCTGATTAACGCTGTGGTAGGCGCAATCCGGATCGTTCAGAGATGACCTATGCCTGACGCTTTGGAGCTGTTGAAGACGCGCCGTTCGGTGAAGCCAATCGAGCTTGTCGGGCCTGGCCCAACTGCGGCTGAAATCGAGACGCTGCTGCGAATTGCCTCGCGAGTACCCGATCATGGCAAGCTCGCGCCTTGGCGATTCATCCTGTTTGAAGGTGCCGGCCGCGCGGCTGCCGGCGAAGCTATCGCTTCGACCTATGGCACGGATCATCCCGACGCTACCTCGGACCAGCTAGAGTTCGAACGCAACCGGCTCGCCCGCGCGCCGCTCGTGGTTGCCGTCGTCAGTCGTGCCGGCCCACATGTAAAAATTCCCGAATGGGAGCAGCAACTATCCGCGGGGGCCTCTGCCATGAGCCTGGTTTTCGCCGCGTACGCGCTAGGTTATGCCGCGAGCTGGATTACCGAATGGTACGCCTATGACCGGCGTGTGCTCGATGCCCTTGGGCTGTCCCCGCATGAGCGGATCGCGGGCTTTGTGCACATCGGGCGCCCTGCCCGACCTCCACAGGACCGCGATCGGCCGAGTCTCGAGTCCATAGTCACGCGATTCAGAGGTTAAGGAACCAGCTCAGCCTCGCCTTTAACCTTTATGTAATGAGGCAGGCGCACGCTCGCTGTCACGTTTCGGTCACAACACTCAGCCAGCAATCCTGATATTGCTGGTTTCACACACGTCCGCCGGGTTTTTGTTCGGCAGAGAGTGCGCTTAGGAGATAACGTTCGTGGTCTTCGAGGGCTTGTTCGCGCGAACGCGAAATGGCGACCGTGCAGCGGAAGCGACAACGCAACCGCAGCCGGCGCCTGTACGCCCGACCATCGGCCTGGCGCTGGGCGGAGGCGCGGCGCGTGGATTTGCCCATATTGGCGTCATGCGCAAGCTCCTCGAGCACGGCATCGTCCCCGATGTGATTGTCGGGACCTCGATCGGCGCGGTTGTCGGTGGATGTTATGCGGCGAAAGAAATGGACAACCTGGAGACCTGGGCGCGCACTCTCACCGTGCGCGGCGTGCTCAGCTATCTCGACCTGAGCCTCTCGGGATCGGGACTGATTGGAGGCGGCCACCTTGCGGCCCGCCTTGAATCCTCGCTGAAGGACACGCGCATTGATGATCTGCCGATCCGCTTCGCCGCGATAGCTACGGAGTTCAACACCGGCCATGAAATATGGCTCACGCGCGGGCGATTAAGCGAAGCTCTGCGTGCGTCCTATTCGCTGCCGGGAATTTTCCCGCCAGTCCTGATTGGCGGTCGCTGGCTCGTGGACGGCGCTCTCGTCAATCCCGTGCCGGTTTCGGCGGCCCGAGCCCTGGGCGCGCGCATGGTCATTGCGGTAAACCTTAACGCCGATCTGTTCGGGCGCGGTACGATCATCGCGAGCCACGGGCCGGACGACAGCGAGGCTGTCACCGTGCCGACAAAATCCAACGGACTGCGCGGAATGTTCGCCGGCGATCGTTCATTGCGCCGCCAATTTCTCGGCCGACGCGGACGTCCCGGGCTGCCCACCGTCATGGTCGAAGCCTTCAACGTGATGCAGGATCGCATTACGCGCGCGCGTCTCGCCGGCGACCCACCGGACGTGCTCATAAGCCCGCGCCTTGGCGGCGTCGGCTGGTTCGAATTCCACCGCGCTACCGAAGCGATGCAGATCGGCGCCGAGGCTGCCGAAAAAGCTATCGATGCGGTCAACGAAGCCGTGACTGCGCTGTCGCAGCCGGCCAACGGATCACTTTAGGTTGGCTGTTACGCCGTACGGATATAGTCGCGCATCGCCTCGGATTCGCCCTCGATCTCTTCGACGCGCTGCTTTACGACGTCACCGATCGAGATAAGTCCGACAAGTCGTCCGTTCGCCATCACCGGCATATGGCGAAATTTTCCGGCAGTCATGCGTTCCATGATGCTGGCAACCGTGTCGTCCTCGCCGCAGGTCGCAACCTCGCGCGTCATGACCTGGCCGACCGGCAAAGCAAGCGCATCTGCGCCATGCTCCGACAGTGCCCGCACGATGTCACGCTCGGACAAGATGCCCGCGAGACGTTCGCCCGCTCCACGGATAAGGACTGCACCGATGCGATGCTTGGATAGTAATTTTGCCGCCGTAGCCAGATCGGCCGTCGGCTCGATGCTGATGATGTCGCCGCCCAATTTCTTGGCGGCCAGGATCGCCTTGACGTTCATGGCAGCCTCCCTGGCGCATGATTATTGTTGGAAGTTCATGCGCAAAAATACGCGCCGGCCCACAACGCAGCTCGCAGCCGGATTCACTCAACGATCATGCTGAGCCGGCGGTTCCGTCAAGACGTAAATGTGCAACGCGTCTCGCCGGCCAATGCCGTTAATGACGCGTTGCAGCAGAGTCCTCGGATGGCGGAAGTTGTGGCGCTGGATCGAACCAGGAAAATAGCAACAGTCCCGCGAGGAATCCGCCGATATGCGCCTCCCAGGCCACCTGGTGCTCCTCGCCGGTAATCGGCAACGACCCAAGCCCGAACAGGATATTGATACCGAACCACACCGCCACGAAAAGCATTACGCGCGTGTCTGACAATACGCCGCGGAGCGGAATGGCCGGGACGCGATAGGTGCTCTCGTCCGCCCGTCCCAGCAGCGTCAGCGGACCGCCACGTTGAAATGCAAAACGCATGGCTGCCGCCATGGTGCCCGAGACAACCGCCGACGCGCCTATCATCGGAAATTGTTCACCTGCATGCGTCGCCAGATGCATTGCCGCTCCGGCGGCAGCAGTCACGACAAAAAAGGCGAGAAAGCGAGCGGCGCCAAAACGGCGCGCGACTGCACTACCGAAAGGCAGAAGCCATATCGCATTTACGGCAAGATGGGTCCAGTCGGCATGGATAAGAGCGTAGGTGATGAAGGTCCATATATCGGCGCCCCCGCCCGGCAGCATGCCGGCAAGCACATTCGACGTGTCGTAACGCGCCGGAATAAAGGCGAAGCTCAACAAAAATTCCAGCTTCTGTTCATCGCTCAGCAGCAGCGTGTACCCATGCACAAGCACGAGCACAGCCAGCACCGCCACGAGTACTGAAGGGACGTTGAAAAGCGGTTCGCGCTTCACGAGGAGATCCGGAGGGGCACGACTGAGTTACGCCGCTTTGCTGCTCCGCCGCAAGACAGATTATTTGCAGAAGAAAAGGGAGGGCTTTCGCCCTCCCTTTGAGCCGAGTTAGGGGGTGTCTCGCCGTAGTTAACGGCCAGTCACATCCCCACGCCTCCCCGAGGCTCTCAGCTTTTTGAGAACCCGCCGTCAGGAATTACGGCGGGCCAGACACATGGATGACGCGAACCATAGCCGGCCAGCGAGCGATCCGCCAATGCGACTCTGGTTTTAACGCTAACCGCATTTCACCGGCAGCATTGGGGTGTGCGGCACGAAATGTGTTCTTTAGATTATGACGTGGTCAAACCTGCGGCGTGCTGCCCCAATCCATATGAAACACGATTCGACCCGTGAATTGTTTGACTACTGGAATCGGCGGCGAGGCCGGCGCCGGGCCGCGGCACGTTCGGACATCGACCCGACGGATATTCGGGATGCATTGCGCGATGCATTCATGCTGTCGGCGGATTTCACTGACGAGATAAGATTTCGTCTTGCCGGCACCCAAGTCTGCGCATTGTTTGCGCGTGAGCTGAAAGGCGAGTCCTTCAAGAGCATTTGGAGCAACGCGAGCAGAAATCAGGTCGATGCGATCCTGACCTCTGTGATTGATGAAGATGAGGCCCTCGTGGCTGGCGTCCTTGGCCGCACCGAAGATGGGGCAGAAGTTGAGCTGGAATTGCTGCTGTTGCCACTTGCCCGTCACGAACGGAGCCGCATTCGAGCTCGTGGCATCATTGCCCCATTGACGCGTCCGCATTGGCTTTGCGAGCGCCCTCTGACCGAGCTCGACGTCCGGACGTTTCGGAATATCGGGGTCGAGCAATCTTTCGTCACCACTACTCATTTCCAGGCGCCGCAAGATGAACCCCGCACACGGCACGGTTTTCTTGTCTATCGAGGAGGACGTGAATTGCGGCCGGATGAGCGAAGCGGCTAACGCATCGTTAACGATAGACTAATACGCTGGGCCACTACGGAAATTGTTTCCGATCCCGGCACCTATGGCGTTGCCTTTGACCAAATCGGTGATCTCGCCTCTCGCCGAGGAACGCCGGCGTCATCAACGCGTGAAGGTGAACCTTCTCGGTCGCTACATGTTGGCCGACCGGCGCGAATTTCCATGCCAGGTCATCGACATGTCTCCCGGCGGCATGGCTTTGATCGCGCCGATCGCGGGCCAGCCGGGCGAACGGGTGATTGCTTACGTGGATCATCTAGGCAGGCTCGAAGGCAAAATTGCGCGCGTGCTGGAAAATGGTTTTGCAATGACCATTTCGGCAACGCTGCGCAAACGGGACAAGCTTGCGGCACAGCTAACCTGGCTCGCCAACCGGCAGATCCTCAACCTGCCTGAAGATCGCCGCCATGACCGCTTTACCCCGCGGAAGACATTGGCACGGCTGGTCTTGCCAAATGGCACCAATGTCGCGTGCCGGGTGATCGATCTTTCACAGTCCGGTGCGGCCATCGGGTTAACGCCCGATCTCCGCCCGGCCGTCGGCGTCGTCGTAACGATCGGCAAGACGCAAGGCCGCGTTGTCCGCCATATCGAAGATGGCTTCGCCATCGAATTCATGCGTCTCCAGCATCCCGACTTCGTCGAAGACAACGTGACCAGCGAATAGCGTCACTTTTCGGTAAATCCTGCGCAGGCCGTCAAAACCGCACGGCCAGCTCCAAATCCTTGCCAAGCATCTCACTTCCCAGCCGGCCGGCGGCAAACGTTGCGCGCAAGTTCGCGCCTGCCATGATGCAGTGAGCAAGTCCCCAATGCGCGCAATTTAATTCAAATTGCATTGCTTAGGTTTTTAATCGAATTCAAATCTAAGTTTCACAGTATTATTGCCTGTCTTTACTTGAATTATACTAAAAATTACTTCTCAAATTTAGCGCCAATACAAAGGCTTTGTGGGAAATGTGGCCGCAACAACAGGGGAAGGGGCCGCAATGGCGGGGCGTCTCAAACAGGCAGTTCGAGCCGGCAGCGCGCTGGCTTACGTCAGCGTCGCGTTGGCGACATCCATGGCCGCTGCGGCCGCCGGTGAATCCACCGCATCTCTTGGCGAATCATGGGAGGCGGGTGGTCGCCCGGTTTATCTCACGGTCGGAGAGCCCACGCGCGCGCCGATCGGCTGGGTCGATTTTTGCATCACATACAAGGCCGAATGCGCGACCAAGCCCTCGGAGTCACGGGACGTCGTTCTCACCGCCAAGGCCTGGACCGACATGGTCAAGGTCAACGACTGGGTGAACGAGTCGATCAAGCCCATAACGGACCTCGAACACTGGGGCGTGGTGGAACGCTGGAACTACCCTGACGACGGCTTTGGCGATTGCGAGGACTATGTGCTGCTGAAGCGTCGCCTCCTCATGCAGGCAGGATGGCCGCGCGAGGCACTCCTGATCACAGTCGTGCGTGACAGGAAGGGCGATGGTCATGCGGTCCTTATCGTGAAGACCGATCGCGGCGAATTCATTCTCGACAATCAGGAATCCCAGGTCTTGCCGTGGGCGAAGACCGGCTATCGCTTCGTGAAACGACAATCGCAATCTGATCCGAACCTTTGGGTTTCGCTCGGCGAACCGATCGCTCCGGCGACAGTTTCTTCGCGCTGAAAGGACAGGAATTCGCGGTCCCGGTCACGTCCCCACCCCTCCCCGTCCCCAGACCGGGTTTCGCGAGCGGCCGGGCCTCCCCCAGGGCCCGGCCGCACTGCTTGTTCGACACGGGCTGATGGAGAGGCAATTGCGCTTGCCGGGCACGTTGCCCGGCGCGCCTTGCCTGGATCACGCTACGCTGGTGCGTTTGCTTCGCAAGCCGGGGACGCAGGATATCAAGGGCGAGCGCGAGCACGAAACTGTGCAACCGGCCCAAATCCCCGAAAAATCGAACCGTACCTTGACGACGACGACGAGAATAAGAGTGCCGCCGCCGCGGCGAGCACAATCATTCGGTTCTTTGCAATTGGCGCTCACCCAACGCAACTGCCACACACCGGCAACCGGGAAGTTGGCGCTGAAAAATCACGCGGTGGCCCGGCTTTTCCCGTTCGTCTCATCGGCAACGATCAAAATTTGGCGGAAAACACCCGCGTTCGCGACGATGAAGCAACGGCTCAAACATTTAATCTTTTTCACATTGCTCGACGATGCAAGAGCGTGCGAAATTCGATTGGACAAGCACCTGTCCCTTAGCCGTCTGTTTCATTTTGACACGCAGAGGCTGTAAGGTACGGTACTACCGGGCGAAAAGGGGCTCCCGGTGCTAGTCTTTGAAACGTCTCAGCATTCCTGCGGTGACGAGTAGCGCGTGAGAGGCAATCATGAGTGGCACAACTCGGGACGACGAACCATCCGATTACAGTCGATATGCGCCAAGGCGGTTTCGCGACCCAGCAACGCCGTCTACCACCGAAAGACCGTACGTGCCTTCGGCGCCCACGGCGCCGGTCCCCAAGACCGCGCAAGAGCGGCGGCCAGGGTCTGATTTTTCCTCATGGCCAGAGCCTGTCCCGGAGCCACCGCCTCCGCCGCATCGACTAGAGGACGGAACGTCAACATTGGTCGGCCGTATTGCGCTGGTCGTCACATTTGCGGCTGTCGTCGCATTGGTGCTCATTTTCGCAAAGCCGATATCGCAAGGCGCACATGCGCTCTTCGATACGGCTTCGCGCGCGGTCCAGACCTCAAAATCAATTGATCTTCTGACGCCGACGAACGTCCCGTCAAATGATCCAGTCGCTCCAGCGACGCGCGTTGCCGCGGCTTCAGCGTCACCGCCGCCTGTAGCGGCGCCCGCCGCACAGCCCGCGCCGGCTTCCGTCGGCCAGTCAGCCCCGGCTAATCAGCAAGTGACGCTGTCAACATCAGCACAACCGCTCGGCCAAGAGCCAACGGCCATCAAGACAACGTTCCGCGGCGTGACTGACAAAGAAATTCGGTTTGGAATTTCGGCGGCATTGAGTGGTCCGACCAAGGAACTCGGCCAGAATATGAACCGGGGCATCGTGTCGGCGTTCAACGTGGCCAATGCCAATGGCGGGGTGCACGGCCGGCAGCTCCGCCTCATCGCCGCAGACGACGGTTACGAGCCTGCTCGAGCGGCCGAAACAATGAAGCAGCTCTATGAGAAAGACCAAGTTTTTGGAGTAATCGGCAATGTGGGAACACCCACAGCGACAGTGGCATTGCCATACGCTCTAGAGCGCAAAATGCTGTTTTTCGGCGCGTTCACCGGCGCCGGTCTGCTCAGAAATGATCCTCCAGATCGATATGTCTTTAACTACCGAGCCAGTTACGCCGAAGAGACCAGCGCAATGGTGCACTATCTGGTGAAGGTCAAGCGGCTGAAGCCGAGCCAGATTGCCGTCTTTGCCCAGCAGGACGCGTATGGCGACTCGGGCTTCGTCGGCGTGACAAAGGCTGTTCGCGCGCTGGGCGGCGATGACAACTCGGTCTTGCGCCTCAATTACCAGCGCAACACCGTCGATGTGGACGACGCTGTCGAGCAACTCAAAAAGAGCCGCGTTCCCATAAGGGCAGTGATCATGGTGCCCGCCTATCGGGCCGCGGCTAAATTCATTGAGAAGACGAAAGATCTTTTCCCGGGCATGATCTACACTAGTGTTTCGTTCGTGGGCAGCACCGCGCTGGCGAACGAGCTGATGCTGCTTGGCAAGAGATTCGCAAATGGAGTGATCGTGACGCAGGTCGTCCCTGCGCTTGATGGCCACTCTTCGTTGGTGATCGATTACAAAAATGCGCTCGCCAAATACTTCCCGGGAGAGGCGCCGGATTATGTGTCTCTCGAAGGTTACGTGGCGGCCAACGTGTTGATTGCAGCGTTGAAACAGAATGGTCCTCAGCTCGACACCGAAAAACTGGTAGCAACTCTCGAGAATCTCCGCGACCTCGATATTGGGCTCGGCACACCCGTGACTTTCAGTCGATCCGAGCACCAGGGCGTGCACAAGGTGTGGGCTACGCAGCTCGATGAGAACGGCCGTTATCAAGCCATCGACTTGCAATAACGTACGCAGGATTTAGCGCATAGGTCGCCCGTCACAAGCGGGCGACCTATGGCGTTGAAATCAGCCCGCTGCTGGTCGCAACGATCCAACGATTGCCCCAGCGAACAATAGAATCAACCTTCCCAATTCCGGGCACCGTATCGCCGCGCGTCACCCGCCAGACTCCACTTGGCCCCTGGACGACTGCCGTGCCGCCAACAACTTCAACAATCGCCCAGCCGGCAATGGTCGTTGGCTTCGTCTCCGGATATGGAGCCTGTCTTGCCTGGGGCTCCGCTGTTGCCAGTTTCTGCTTGTCGTCCGGTTCGGCCGCTGCCGGCGTATCGTGTTTTGTCGGTTCTTGTTTGGCGGTGGATTGCTCAGCATTGGTTCGCACATTGGCGAGGTCGCGGGCCAAGGCATCAATTTGGCGGGCCACTTCAGGAGAATTCACGTTCGAGGACTGCGATGCTGAGGGCGCTTTCTCCGTCATCGGCGCTGAGGTCAAAGCACCGACTGCCTTCTTCGCTTCGCCGCCAAACTGAAGCCAAGCCAGCGCGGCGCCCACACCAAACAGAGCCGCCACGGACACGCTTCGGAGACTACGAGAAATCCGTCCGCTGCTCACCGCATCGTGCGCGACCTGATCGTCCGCCGACACGTGTATGGAGGACTGCGCCCGCATCGCACCCGAACCGGCTGCGTCCTCGGCCATCCTCACGCCAGGACGTCCAACGTCCGGCGCGCGCGCAGGTGGCTCCGCTCCAGGCGACGGTCGATCGACAACCAGCGACAATGCTTCGCCTTCGCGGCGTTGTTCATTTAGTCCGGCTGAATATGTTGGAGTCCTTTGCGGTTCAGCTCTTGGCCAGTCGTTGGGGACAAGGGAAGCGATGTTGGGCTCACTGCGTTGGAATTCAGACTCCTTCATCATTTTTCCGACGGAGTGGAGTCGTTCCTTGAGCGAGTCTACTTCGCTTTTGAGCGCGACGGTCTCGACCTTGTGTGCTTCGCGCTCAAGCTTGAGACGATTTATCATGTCGCCCCTTCTGCTGAGTTCGGCAAGCTGGTTGGTGTTCTGCTCCTTGAGTTCTTCAACGCCGATCTCAAGCCGCCGTGTCGACATCGCGAAGTCCGCGCGCAACAGGTCCTTGTCGGCCTGAATTTCCGCCATCGACTGTGGAATGGAGTTTTCCAGTCGCCGCATGGTCAGCCGCACTGCGCGGTCGTGAATAAGCGGGGCGACTGCGACCCCAATAAGGGATGCAAAGAGAAAGCCGATCCCGAGATACATGATGGCTTCGATCATTGGCCGACCCGTACTCAACAACGCGGTTTAACCGCTGGGCACCGAGAAAGGGAGTGTAGCAAGCGATCTCCATCCTTGGCCGGCATCCGGATACCGCATAGTCTTGCATGTTGAAGCGGTCGGGAGGTCAAGCGGTTCGAAGCGTTGGTCAATCGAACGTCGGCTTGAAGAAACCTGTGTTTGAACGGCAGCGCTCTGCTTGATTCTGTCGAACATGTCGTCGTTCGAAGGTAGAAGCGCTATTGCGGGGTCATGAGATGATGCTGAAGGAACGCGTCCACGTCCTGGCGGATGGCGCTCGAGCAAGACGCAAGAGCGATGACCTGCCGGCAGGCGAAGACGACCCTGCCAAACGAGCGGTCATTCACGAATGGGAAAATTGGGCCGCCTTGAATTCGGATGATGTGCAAAGTCCCAACGTCATGATTTTCTTTCTCGATCATTTGCAGAGCAAAAGGCCCCTGATTCTTAACTTCGAGTGCGAGGACAAATATCAGAGAATCCGCGATTGGCTTGTTCGAGAGGGCCGTCTCGCGGACTAAACGTATTCTCCGCCGGTCGGATGATGATGGTGGCGCCTTGCCGGCGTCTTGGCATTCGCTGGTTTTGCGATCCTGCTAAATTTCTATGAAATTTTTGCCCAAAGGTATGTCGCTGCCCCTGATCATTCGCCAGATACCGCTATTTGTGTTGGCGATGTGGAGCGTCATACCCGGCTCGGCGCCAGACTCTCCAGATCAACTTCTGCGTGTTGGCCTGACCTACAAGTTTCGCTCATACTCACGACGACTACGCAGGTCCCCCGGCCATATTGCCGGGGCTTTTTTTTGCAGATCGACCCGGCGTGGCTCAATTCGCGCGACCTCTGCTCATCTCAAATTGCCAGATTTTGATCACCCCCGGCGGGAACGCTCCCCAGCGCCGGCGCGCCGGCAGGCCTCGGGCCACATGTCAAGCAAGGCTTGATCGCGGCGGAACAGTTCGCTTTGCGACACCTCACCGGTCTCAGAACTCGGCCATTGGTCGGCAGCCATTTTCAGCAGCTCGATCAGGGGAGGTATGTCTTTGTCGGCTGTCATGGTTAGCCCCCATCTTTGTTCAGTGTGATGAGCATACGGACGTGGAGGCCAAGCGCAGTGTTAGCCGTCACAAAAAGGCGCAATTTCGCGAGTGCGGCAATGGAAATGCGAATGGTATTGGGCTACCCCCACTTTCGGTGCTGCAGTGTGCTGATTTTCGATTGTGGTTCAGGCGATCCGCGTCAGGCCTTTGGCGTACCGCTTCCAACGCTGCACGTAGATGTCGGCACCGGCCCGGATCATTGCTATGGCCTCTTCGTCCAGCGTCCGAATGGCGCGCGCCGGTGTGCCCACGATCAATGAATTGTCGGCAAAACTCTTGCCTTCCGTGACTACACTGCCGGCGCCCACCAGAGAGTTTTTTCCGATTTTCACGCCATTGAGCAGGATGGCACCCATCCCGATCAATGAATTGTCGCCGATGGTACAACCATGCAGGATGACGTTGTGGCCGATTACGCAATCGCTGCCGATCGTCATCGGAAATCCCGGGTCGGTGTGCAGCGTGGCATTGTCCTGGATCTGTGACCGCTCGCCCAGTTCGATCCACTCGTTATCGCCGCGCACGACAGCGCCAAACCAGACGCTCGCCTCGGCTTTGAGCCGCACGCGTCCTATCACCGCCGCCGATTCGGCGATGTAGTACTGACCCTCTGGAGGAAATTCCGGCGCTTGTCCGTCAAGCTCATAAATCGCCATTCACACCTCCCAAGGTGCGCGAACTTGCCTCAACGGAATGCAGGAGGAAAGTCTTTCAGGCGTGCAGAAGACCGCAGGCCTGCAAGGTCATCACGAGGGTAAGACCTGACATCAGGCTCCAGAAGCCGGCGATCAGCGTCGCCAGGAAAACGAATTCGAAACGACGGCCCTCGCGCTGGCGGCCCAGTACGGTGTTGCGCATGATCAAGAACGGCGCCGCAACGACCAACAGCGGGATTGCGGCGAACGCAGACGCGCGCGGTCCATCGCTGAGCTGGCTGAAGCTGGGCAAGCGGCTCGTGAACAGCCGGTAACCGGAACTGCACAGACCCGCGAAGGCAAATCCCAGCCCCAGCGCCAACAACATTTGAACGGATTCCGCCGTCATTGGGTAACCTCAACGCAGTACACGAGGCCATCTGTTGCAAACGAAGGCGGCCGGCACCAGCCAATCCTTAACGAATGGTAAATGGGGCATTCCAACGTTGCGGGGAAGCCGACGTGGCATAATCCGCGCGATTCGCCCGCAAGGAGCACACCTTGACCACTCTCGCGCAGGAGCGCCGGCCGTCGGCCCGGCGCGCTGTCAAGCGCCGACGCGGCACGGGGCGCAGCCCGCTGCTCGCGCCGGTCATGATCTTCGCAGCCGCCGTCGCTACCGCCGGCATTTATGTCGCCTACATTCTATGGCCGCGCTGGCCCGAGGCCCCGGTCATGCTCGATGCGCCCTCGTTGCCGATCGTCGTTTCGGGGACGGCGTTCAACGTCGAACCAGCGGCAATTCGCATGCGCGTCCAACGGCGCCCTGGAGCACATGAACGCGTTGACCTTTCCTATTTGTGGCCAAGTCTGGTGCCGCCGGATCCTGCCCTCAAGTCGACCGTAGGAGTGCCCGTCGATCCGAACGAGCGGCTGTTTGTAACGATCGCATCCGGCGAGACTACACTGCCCTTAATGGAGCGCGTGCAAAGCATCTACCCGCGCTATCTGGTGCCCGAACCGGTCGCAGGCCCGCCCGGCCTCACATTTCGCGCCTTTCGTGATGACACGCCATATCAGGGCGAAGATCTCGTTTTCGATTCAAATACGCCGGAGCATTTTCTGGCGCGTTGCTCGCGCAAGGGCGTCATCAATTCGGGGGTCTGTCTGGTGGAAAGGCGTGTCGGCAATGCCGATGTTACTCTGCGTTTTCCGCGCGAATGGCTGGCAAATTGGCAGGACGTAGCCAGCAGTGTCGACAAGCTGATTGCGCGGCTGTATCCCGCGAACTAGCTGCCCGGGTTTTGAGATGCGGATGGCCGGGAAAGCCCGGCCATCCTGACAGTTTGATGCCCGCTAACCGTCAATCCACCAGATCAACGTCGAGGATCGGCAATTCGAGGATGTACGAGCGGCGTCCTTTTTCGATTTCCAGAAACAACACGGCGATGAATTCTTCGCCCATGTAAACTTCGAGTGAATCGGTTTTCTTCGGGCGCGGCACGACGCGAATTTTTTCGTTGTCGAACTTGTTTCGCAGATAGGCATTGAGAGTAGGCACAGGCTGAATGCTGGGGTCGTTGCCAACCTGAATAACCATCCGGAAGTTGTACGAACGCTCGCCTTCCTCGTCGTCGACGGTGAGCTCGCCGAGATCGTCCTCGCGAACGAAAATTTCGGCGGTATCGTAGGATTTCGGCACCACGCGAATGTGTGCGTTGCCAAACAGTTTTTTCAAATAGCCGTCGATTTTCCGGACTTCATGGACGTCCACGATCCGCTCCTGTCCTGAACAAACATTTTCTTGCCCGATCAAACGGCCTGGCGCAAGCGGGTATCGAGCTCAGCCGTCGGGCATAATCCCGTAAAGCATCTGATCCATGGCGCGCGAGGGCTCGGGGCAACCGGCCTCGCCCACGACCCTGGCAGGCACACCGGCGACCGTGACATTGTTGGGTACCGGTTTTATGACGACCGAGCCGGCAGCAATGCGCGCGCAATGGCCAACTTCGATATTGCCAAGGATCTTTGCGCCGGCGCCGATCATCACGCCGCGGCGGATTTTCGGATGCCGGTCCTCCTGCTGCTTTCCCGTACCGCCCAACGTTACATCGTGCAGGAGTGAAACATCATCCTCAATGACCGCCGTCTCACCTACCACAAGCCCCGTAGCGTGATCGAGGAATATGCCGCGGCCAATTTTCGCCGCCGGATTGATATCGCACTGAAATACGGACGATGCGCGGCTCTGTAGATAGAGTGCAAAATCCTTGCGGCCCTTTCCGTAGAGCCAGTGCGCCAGGCGGTGGGTCTGGATGGCGTGGAAGCCTTTGTAATAAAGCACAGGCTCTATAAAGCGGCTGGTCGCCGGATCACGGTCCACGGTGGCGACGATATCTGCGCGGAAAGCTTCGCCGAGTGCAGGTTGGTCCTCAAGCGCGTCGTCATAGGCTTGACGAATCAGGTCAGCCGAGACGTCGGCATGCGCGAGCCGCTGGCTTACCCGATGCGCGATCGCAGTTTCCAGCGTGTCGCGATGAAGAATGTTCTCGTAGATAAAGGTGGCGAGCTCCGGCTCGTGGCGCGTCACATCCTCAGCCTCGCTGCGGATGCGCGCCCAGACTGGATCAACCTTATCAAGGCCCCGTGAGGGCCGCGTCTGCAATTGAGCCATAGACACTTTTTCCCGGTACCTATCGATATTCAGATGCTCTTTTATCACAATTTTGCAACCGCCAAGAGCGGCAGATGCGGCGCCTTGCGCATGGCTCATGCGCGTTGGTTAAGGAAGTCGATAACACCTGCCTTAAAGACCTTGTCGCCGACAGCGAGCATGTGATCACGATCCGGAATATCAAGTGCGCGAGCCCCCGGAATGAGCGCTGCCAATTCCCGAGCACTACCCGCCACCTGATCCTTGGCCCCCACGGCGACCAGCACTGGTACGCGAATGCTGGCCACCTGATTGGCGCTCAAGGTCTGACGCGAGCCGCGGATACATGCGGCCAGCGCGCGCAAGTCCGATTTTGTCTGTTCGGCAAAAATGCGAAACATGCGCCCGGTCGGATCACGCACATCATCGAGCGAAGATGCTTCCAGCGCCTCCGCAATGCTCTCCGGCAGGCCAACACCTTCTACCAGTCGAATGCCGAGCCCGCCAAAAATCGCGGACCGTACGCGCGTTGCATGACTTAGGACGAGAAACGCCGTGATGCGTGCGCCCATCGAATAACCCATCACGTCAGCGCGTTCGATATTCAGGTGATCGAGCAGCGCGCGTACATCGTCGGCCATTGTCGCACTGTGATACAGGGCTGGATTATAAAGTTTGCTCGACGCGCCGTGGCCTCGGTTGTCGAGCGCAATCACGCGTCGGCCGGCCCGGGTGAGTGTCGTAACCCAACCGGGGTGCACCCAATTCACTTCCTTGGTGGAAGCGAAGCCGTGCGCAAGCACGATCGGCTCGCCCTGCCCTTCGTCGAGATAGGCTATCTCGACGTCGCCATTCCTGAAACGTGACATGCGCGATTTCTAGCTGTGAGCCAGCACAGCGGCAATCGGTTGCGTCTGCCTCAGCCTCCGCCGCTCCCTGCGCCGACGCAGAATGCGTAAGGTTATGCGCTCGGTCGCGCTCTTGAGCGACGATACAAAACCAAAAACTGCAAACAACGCTCCGAGCAGCCAAAGGCTTGCATCGAAAGCGAACGCCGCGAGCATGATTGCACTCCGTCCGGCGATCTTCAGAATGGCGCGCGTACGGCTCCCTTCCTTTTCGGCCAGCTTGGCGACCCGCGCCATATCGCGCGGCTCTTTCGCGATTTTCAGGCCATCAAATGCAGCTCGACCCCCGGCGGCTTTCTGAACCCGCCCGACATCGCGTGCGAAGTCCAGCAATCCGCCGCCGACACGCTCGACCTTGACCGCCTCGCGTCCGACACGCGCCGCCGTCGCTGGCTCTGACAGACCCGCCTGACGTACGAGGCGCCCGAGACTGCCGACAAGCTCGGTCCCGAGACTTCCGGTCTTGCGCGCGACTTTCACGACTGTAAGCCCGGCGCGGGCAGGCGCCGCAGTGCCAAAGGTCACGTACGTAGCTGCGGTAATGGCGATGCCTGCGGATGCCAGACCCAACACGAGTTCATCGGCTGCTTGTCCTCTTGCCAGCCGCGTTCCTTCGCGTACTGCATCACGGATATCGCCGAAAACGAACAGATCGCCGACAGCGGTTCCAGCGAGCGCTGCCATATCGTCCGGTTCGCCGCTGACCAGACCGCGGGCGAAGCTTTTCACCTTGTGGCGAGTGGTTGCCGCTTCGGCGGTCGCAGCGTTCACCCGTTGTACCAACGCTGGATCAACAGCGACATCCCGATCGGCTGCGAGATCGATAAAGCTTTGGGCGAGATCGGCATCGCCTGCGGCCAGCGCCGCCTCGATCTCTCGCCTTGCCACCCCAGCGTCGAACTTATCATTGAGTGCGTGGTGGGCAATTCGCGCGGGGTCATCCATGCCGACAATCATCTCGGCCGCCCGCGGCACCGCATGGGCTGCAACTGCCGCAAGCAACGCCGCCGTCGCCAAGGCCAATACAAGGCCCGGGGCGCGCACTCCACTTCGCTGCGACGGTTCCAAGCTCCGCTCCATGAATCGTAATCCTCGTCTCGACCTGTGCCTGCCAACCAAGGCGTTTCGGCGGCATTGAAGACCTTTGGTCCCCCAATTCAGCTAGGCATGACAAACCGCTGTCGCTATGGTGCGGCCGAAAAGTCTCCCACTGCAGCGCGGTAGCAAAGGATTTGGCCAATGGTGGAACACGTTGTCCCCCACTTTCATAACGATCCGGGCGTTCCGGTGATCGAGATCGGCGCCAAGGAATTCATGTGCGTGGGTGCGACCCCGCCTTTCGATCATCCGCACGTCTTCCTTGACATGGGCGAGGACAAGGAAATCATTTGCCCTTATTGTTCAACGCTCTACCGCTTCGATCCGGCACTTGATGCCCACGCGGCGCGACCACCCGAGTGCGCGCTAGCGCATTCTGCAGCCGCCTGATTTCACCGGGACTAGGCCATGGCGCCAGCGCGTCATGTCATCGTGGCCGGCGCAGGCATTGCCGGATTGACTGCCGCGCTGGCCATGGCGCGTGCCGGGATTCGTGTGACGGTCTTCGAGCAATCCGAAAAGCTGGAAGAAGCAGGTGCTGGGGTTCAGTTGTCGCCCAATGGGAGCCGCGTCCTGATCGCCATGGGGCTTGGCGACCGCCTTGCCTCAGTAGCGGTCAAGCCGCAGGCAATCCGGGTGATGGCAGGCGGCTCTGGCAGGGAAATCGTTCGCATTCCCTTGGGCGAAGAGCTGGAACGCCGATACGGCGCACCTTACTGGTCACTCCATCGCGGGGATCTGCAATCGGCGCTCGCGGACGCCGTTCGCAAGCAGATAGACGTGACACTTGAGCTGGGCGTTCGGGTCGAAGACTTTGCGGCTCATGTCAGAGGGGTCAGCGTACTCGGCAAGCGTCGCACTCAGGTCCTCGATGAGCGCGGGATCGCGCTGATCGGCGCTGACGGAATCTGGTCGAATGTCGCCGCACGTTTACGCCAACAGGCCCCGCCGAGGTTCCGGCACCGCACCGCCTGGCGCGCGCTTGTTTCCGCCGACGCGGTACCGGCCGAATTTCGCGAACCGCTGGTGCATCTGTGGCTCGGGCAGGACGCACATCTGGTGCATTATCCGGTGAAGGCCGGCAAATTGATCAACCTTGTCGGCATCGTCCACGACGAGTGGGACGAGACCGGATGGTCGGCGAGCGGCGAGCGCGCCGAAATTCTCCGTCATTTTGCCCGGTGGGCCTGGTCCGAAAAGGCGCGTGCACTCATCGCAATTCCGGATCGTTGGTTGAAATGGGCATTGTATGACCGCAAGGACCCGTTCCGCGGCACCAAGGTGCCGGTCACGCTGATCGGGGACGCCGCGCATCCCATGCTTCCATTTCTCGCGCAAGGCGCCAGCATGGCGATCGAGGATGCCGCAGTTCTGGCCGATATGCTGGCGAAATATCTCGACGACCCCACTGATGCGCTGCGAGCCTACGAGGGTGCGCGCTGGCACCGCGCCGCACGCGCCCAGCAATTTTCCCGTCGCCAGAAGCGCATTTATGGGCTGAGTGGGCCGGAAGCGCTTGTTCGCAATCTGGCAATGCGAACGATGGGCGGAGAAAGACTGCGCGCCCACTACGATTGGCTTTATAGTTGGCGACCTCCACAACGTTACGAGATCATTCCGGCATGATGTTTCCGTCGACCGTTGCCGGCAGCCTTCCAAAACCGTCCTGGCTCGCCGAACCGAACAAGCTGTGGCCGCAATGGCGGCAACAAGGCAGCGATCTCGCCTCCGCCAAGCTTGACGCCACATTGCTCGCTATCAAGTGGCAGGAGGATGCCGGCATCGATATCGTGTCCGACGGAGAGATGTCGCGTCAGCATTTTGTGCACGGATTTCTCGAATTCGTCGAAGGAATCGATTTCTCGCACAAGGTCGAGATGGGAATCCGCGCTGATCGTTACAAAGCAATGGTGCCGGTGGTGCGCGGAGACCTCAGTCTCAAGGGACGGGTGCACCAGGCGGAAGCACGCCACGCGCGCGCACACACTGGGCGAAAACTGAAGATTACCCTGCCGGGGCCGATGACGATTTCCGACACCATTGCCGATGCGCACTATGGCGACAAGATCAAGATGGCCATGGCATTTGCGGCGCTGCTCAACAAGGAAGCCCGCGCACTGGAAGCCGACGGTGTTGACGTGATTCAGTTCGACGAACCGGCTTTCAACGTGTTTATGAGCGAAGTCGCCGGCTGGGGAATCGAGGCGTTGCATTGCGCTATCGACGGCCTCAAGTGCACAACCGCGGTCCATATCTGTTATGGCTACGGCATCAAGGCCAATATTGACTGGAAGAATTCGCTCGGCAACGAATGGCGCCAGTACGAAAAAATTTTTCCGGCGCTCGCAAAAAGCCGCATCGGCCAAGTCTCGCTTGAATGCATCAATTCGCGCGTCCCGCTCAAGCTTCTTTCCCTGCTCGAAGGCAAGGACGTGCTGGTCGGCGTGATCGATGTCGCAACCGATGAGCTGGAGACCCCGCAGCGAGTCGCTCAGGTCATTGGCGAGGTGATGAAATTCGTGCCGCGGGAAAAGATCATTGCATGCACAAACTGCGGCATGGCGCCGATGCGGCGCGACATTGCCGAAGCGAAGCTCATTGTATTAGGTCAGGGCGTGGCATTGGCGCGAAAAAAATATGCATAGAATGATCTCGTCTGCGAGCATGCGTTGGGATGTCACCGGGTTTGTCCCGGTGATCCCGTTGACAGGGAAATGCCAGCGGGATGGCCGACAGGCCATAACTGTCGAGCCGGCCTTACCTCGCCGCCCGTCCCATCACATCCATCAGCTCGGCGACCTTGCGCCGCTGATCGGCCTTGTTGCCGCTTTTGATGGCGTGATCGACACAGTGCGCGACGTGGTCGCGAAGGATTTCCTCCTCGGCCCGGCGTAGCGCGGCCCGGACGGCGCCGATCTGGGTCACGATATCGATGCAATAGCGGTCGTTCTCAACCATGCGGCCCAGTCCCCGCACCTGTCCTTCGATGCGCTTGAGCCGCTTGAGAGTTGCCGCCTTGCTGTCTTTTGCCATGCTAGCTATATACCCCCTAGGGGTATGAGAGGCAAGGCACGGCCGTGACCGCAGAGCATCACCATCATCAGTTTACGGTATCCCACGGAGCGGTCGACCCCGTATGCGGCATGACGGTCGATCCGCACAACGCCAAGCATCGCGCCGACTACCAAGGCCGGACCTATTACTTCTGCGCGTCCGGATGCCGAGCCAAATTTGTCGCCGACCCGCAGAAATATCTTGGGGAGCGCCAGATCGAGCCGGTGCCTGAAGGCGCGATCTACACCTGCCCCATGCATCCGGAAATCCGACAAGTCGGCTTTGGATCGTGCCCGATCTGCGGCATGGCGCTCGAGCCGGTGATTGCGAGCGCCGAGACAGGTCCAAATCCCGAACTCGTCGACATGACGCGCCGTTTCTGGATCGGCCTGGCGCTCGCGCTGCCTGTCTTCATCCTGGAAATGGGCGCCCACATTGTCGGCGCACATAATTGGCTCGATCCGAAGCTGTCGAACTACATTCAATTCGCCTTCGCCACGCCGGTCGTGCTGTGGGCGGGATGGCCGTTTTTTGTCCGCGGCTGGCAATCGATCGTCAGCGGCAATCTCAACATGTTCACGCTGATCGCGATGGGTACCGGCGTCGCCTATGTTTACAGCGTCGTTGCCACTTTTTTTCCCGGAGTTTTTCCGGACGCGTTCCGCGGCCATGGCGGAGCTCCAGCGGTCTATTTCGAAGCCGCCAGCGTCATCACCGTTCTTGTACTCATGGGCCAGGTCCTGGAGCTGCGGGCTCGCGAGGCAACGTCGGGTGCGATCCGCGCCCTGCTCGATCTTGCTCCCAAGACCGCGCGCCGCATTAAAGATGACGGCAGCGACGAGGATGTTGCGCTTGATGCCGTCCAGGTCGGCGACCGTCTGCGCGTTCGCCCCGGCGAGAAGGTTCCGGTGGACGGGATCCTGCTTGAAGGCCGCTCAGCTATCGACGAATCCATGATCACCGGCGAATCCATGCCGGTGACAAAGGAAAAGGACTCGCGCGTTATCGGCGGCACGATCAATACCAGCGGAAGCTTCATAATGCGGGCCGACAAGATCGGCCGCGATACCCTGCTCTCTCACATCGTTCAAATGGTCGCCGCCGCGCAGCGCAGCCGCGCGCCGATCCAGCGTCTCGCCGATCAGGTCTCAGCCTGGTTCGTGCCCGCTGTGATTGGGGTCGCAGCCTTGGCGTTCGCCGCTTGGGCGGCATTCGGTCCCGAACCGCGGTTCGGGTATGGCCTCGTAGCGGCGGTCAGCGTGCTGATCATCGCCTGCCCCTGCGCGCTCGGACTCGCTACGCCGATGTCGATCATGGTCGGGGTCGGCCGTGGCGCACAGGCCGGCGTATTGATCAAGAATGCGGAGGCGCTCGAACGCCTGGAAAAGGTGGACACCCTGGTTGTCGACAAGACCGGCACGCTCACCGAGGGCAAGCCGAAGGTCGTTTCGGTCGTGCCTGCGCCCGGCTTCGATGAATCGCAACTGCTGAAACTTGCTGCCAGCGTCGAGCGCGGCAGTGAGCATCCATTGGCGTCAGCGATCGTTGCGGCCGCCAGTGAGCGCAAGCTGGAGCTTTCAACGGTGGACGGTTTCGATGCCCCGGCGGGAAAAGGCGTCAGAGGAAATGTTGAAGGCAAACGGATTGCTCTCGGAAATGCCCGTTTTCTCGCCGAATTAAACATCAATACAGGCGCCCTTGGCGCGCAAGCCGAACGCCTGCGACGCGGCGATGACGCTACGGCTCTTTTCGTTGCTGTAGACGACAAGCCCGCCGGGGTCATCGCCATCGCTGACCCGATCAAGGAAACCACCCCCCACGCATTGAGCGCCCTCGCCGCGAGCGGCATACGGGTCGTCATGCTCACCGGGGATAACCGCACGACGGCACAGGCCGTCGCGCGGCGCCTCGGCATTGCGCAGGTCGAGGCTGAAGTCTTGCCCGATCAGAAGAATGCGGTGGTTGAAAAATTGCGACGTGAAGGCCGCGTCGTGGCCATGGCGGGCGACGGGGTCAATGACGCCCCGGCACTTGCGGCGGCCGATGTCGGCATTGCCATGGGCACGGGCGCCGATGTCGCGATCGAAAGCGCTGGCGTGACACTGCTCAAAGGCGACCTCACCGGCATTGTGAAGGCGCGCCGGCTTTCGGCTGCCGTAATGCATAACATCCGGCAAAACCTGTTTTTTGCATTCGTCTACAATGCGCTGGGCGTGCCGGTCGCTGCCGGCGTGCTCTACCCGATATCCGGGATCCTGCTGTCGCCAATCATTGCCGCAGCCGCAATGGCACTATCCTCGGTCAGCGTCATTGCCAATGCGCTGCGCCTGCGCGCCGTCCGGCTCGAATCGCCGAAATCGATGGCCGGCTAATAGACCGCGAGATATTTGAGCAGCGACAGAACGCCGATGATGATGACGATGACCCGGACGATCTGCTTCGCCCGTCCATCGATCGGCAGCATATTGATCAGATAAAGAACTAGAACAACGACAAGGAACGTTATGAGGATACTGATTAAAACGCCCATGCTTGCCCCCTTGTGTGGCCACCGGCGTGGCGGGTTCCCTCGATAAGTTCCGTGGCTGGAAAAAAGTTCCAGCCTCCCGCGTGGGTCAGCGCCTGAGTTGATCGCTCGATCGCGCACCGCTCGCCGAAAGATTGCAGTTTTTCTCGGCGGCGGTCTTGCGAAGCTGGTCCATTTGTCCGCGCAACTGAAGGTATTCCGGCCGGTACGTCATGCTGCTGACGAGCCGCCCGCTGGTATCGGCCCCGGCCTTTGTCATCAGAGCCTCGAGTTCACGCTGGCGGGCGGCAGTGCCCTGCGCCGTCGTTGCGAGCGCGTCGCAGTTATAAAGGATGTATCTGTCCGGCTGGACGAGAAAGCGCCCCGCTGTCTCGTCGGAGGCGCAACCGCAGAGGCCCAATGCCGCCCAGGTCAGGACGAAACTGAAGAAAGTGCGGTCGCCAAGCATCTGCGAGCAGCTATCGAGCCAATTTGTCATTGCAGTGATGGCGGCGACGCGATTTGGGCAGGCTTGCGATTTTTTCGTGTTCATCTTTTTGCTTATTTTGATCAACCCACTCTAACTGATTGAAATTATTGGTGCGGACGGAGGGACTCGAACCCTCACGGGAAAACATCCCAAGGGATTTTAAGTTTTAATTCGGCCATTTCGCCAAGTCCTTGCACCGACGGACAATTGCGTCCATGTCGCGTGCTTGGTAGGGTCGGGAATCTCTTACCAAGGGGGCGCTTATGTCCGTCCGCAAACGTCAATGGACCACCCGCAAAGGCGAAACGAAGGAAGCCTGGATAGTCGATTACGTTGACCAGCTCGGCAAAAGGCACATCGAAACGTTCGGGCGAAAAAAGGAAGCCGACGACCATTGGGCGACGGTTAAGGTCGATGTGCGCGCCGGGATTCATGTGGCCAAGAGTGCCAGTCCGACCGTGGCCGAGGCTGCCGATACATGGCTTAAGGAAGTCAGGGCGCGCAACGTTGAACGCTCCACACTCCGACGCTATGAGCAACACGTCATTCTGCATATCGTCCCACTAATCGGGCACACCAAGTTGGCCGCGCTAACGCCTGACCGCGTTAACGCCCTCCGCGACAAGCTACTGGAAAAGCTATCGCGCCCCCTCGCCCGCAAAGTGCTGGTTAGCTTCAAGTCTCTGCTTAAAGTCTCTCGCTGTTCGCACGTCGCTGTGGGCGTCTCGATCAAGAAGGGCCACAAAGAGAAGCGCCGGATAGAAGCAGGCTATGACTTCCCCACTACGGCCGAGGTAGCGCGGCTACTGGCAGCAGCCAAAGACAATACGAAGGCGCGGGCGTTGCTGCTGATCCTCGCCTTTACCGGATTGCGGGCAAGCGAGTTTCGCGGGCTGCGATGGCGGGACATAGACCTGAAGGCTTGCGAGTTGCATGTACGCCAGCGGGCCGACGAGTACAACGTGATCGGCGCGCCCAAGTCCGATTCGAGCGTGCGCACAATCCCGCTTGATCCTGACGTGATGGTTCCTGCGCTCAGAGAGTGGAAGTTGAAATGTCCGCCAAGCGACTTTGTTTTTCCGACGCGGACAGGCAAGCCGCAGGATTACAACGGCATCCGCGACGGCAGCATTGACCCGGTTATGAAAGTGGCGAAACTTGTCGATAAGGATGGAGAGCCGAAGTACACGCCGCACGCTCTCCGTCATTTCTTTGCGTCTTGGTGTATCAACCCGAAGGCGCGGGGTGGTCGGGAACTGCCGCCTAAGCAGGTGCAGTACCTACTCGGACATTCCACCATATCCATGACGTTCGACATATACGGGCATCTATTCCCGAGCGATAGTAACCGCGACGAACTGACGGCGGCCGTGCGCAAGCTGCTGGCGTAGATTGCCGGTGGCAAATTCGCAAGGCGAAGAACTTCCAAAGACCCGCGAAGGTCGGAATCGGCCCGCACCGGCAAAGTGTGGGCGAATGTCAGAACATCCCGCTCCGAACACCTAGTGAGATACGCCTACGCTAGGGGCCAGCTTAAGGCCCTCGGTGAGAGTGCGCCGGGAACGAAGTAGACCTCAGAGAGTTAGAATACTGCTGCCGTCAGCACCCGTCCCCCTTACCCCCCTGAAGCTGGCGACAGATACAAGGGCTGCCTTGTCCCCGGCAGCCCTTCTTCTTTGGCGTCGCCCGGATGCTCACCCCACCAAGCGTCGCCAGTGCGTTATTACCGCGCAAATCATCCTTTTTGTGATGCACGGCACAGCGCGAGCGGACAATCAAAACTAGTGTGAGGATAATTCGAGAGCGAAAGCTCTCTTCCGAAAGCCAGAGGAGACCTCACATGCGCACCCTGTTCGGCATCGCGATAATTGCAGTCGCTCTTGTAATCACCACTTGGTCAGTCGAACCGACAGTTGGGAAAACTCCTACCGTTTCT
>Ga0209382_10000529_pt1 | contig 63305 bp, 72 predicted proteins | sample SoiMetdeltSBSDD5_FD_187599 | JGI IMG/M metagenome (GOLD analysis project Ga0209382, IMG submission 187599) | Bulk soil microbial communities from a Populus tree surrounding site in Tennessee, USA - Soil MetaG P. deltoides SBSDD5 (SPAdes) (version 2) | ecosystem: Environmental > Terrestrial >...
CCAACTGCCCGGTCCGCTTACTACTTGAGCGAAGGTGACGGTGCCGATGTCCTTAATCTCAAACGCCTTCAGAAAGTCGACACCCGTCCAGTCGCCAGTCGCACTCGTGGCATTCAAGATGGAAAGCTGCAGCGTATCGGCGTCCACTGCCTGCGTCTCGAAAGTCACACCTTGAAAGGTTAGCGAGTTCGCGATTGCGGATGTACCAAAAGCGATCGCAACCGCAGCAGCGGGAAGTAGTACGAATTTGCGTAGTTTCATTTTGAGTCCCCTAGATGCCTCGCAATCACGAGATTCCTGATCCGGCGATGCTTGGCGTGGTTTACGATGCCTGCTTTAGCTAACCTTTCAACTTTCCTCTTTTTACCGGACCCTGCCCCGCAGGAGGTTCTAAAGTCCGATGCTAAACCCAATTTGGTGGTGCCCGCGTGAAATAAATCACCTGGCAGCACAGATTGTGCCTGTTGTCTCCAGTGCTTTCTGTGCGCTGGCGCACGAAGGCGCCACGTGATGAGAGGTTAGTCCCGGATACCGTAGGTGAAATACCCTGCCGCTGGACAAAAAAAAACGCCGCGTTATTCGCGGCGTTTGTCTGCTATCCAGGACTCAATCAGGCAGGAACGAGGTTCCCACCCAGAAATTGCCGGCGCCGCCGCGCCACGAAGCCCAACAGGCCGAGGCCGGCGAGCATCATCGCGTAGGTCTCGGGCTCGGGAATGGCAGGAACGCCAGGAATCGTTTGTGACAACAGGCTGCCTGTCTTATCGGTGGCGTTGGCACCAGTGAGGAACTGAACCTTCAAATGCGGCGAGTCAAAGTGCAAGTCCGTACCCTGAAGATCGATATTCCAGATCATGGAGTCGGTCAGTGCGATCACTGGATTGACGACGAAACAGCTGCCATTTGTACCCCCGCTATTGCATCCGAGGCTGGCGTTCAGACCGTGATTGACGTCGGCGGTCCAATTGCCCGGTCCGCTTACTACTTGAGCGAAGGTGATGTTGCCGATGTCCTTAATCTCAAACGCCTTCAGAAAGTCGACACCCGTCCAGTCGCCAGTCGCATTCGTGGCATTCAAGATCGAAAGTTGCAGCGTATCGGCGTCCACTGCCTGGGTCTCGAAAGTCACATTTTGAAACGTTAATGAGTTCGCGATTGCAGGTGTACCAAACGCGATCGCAACCGCGGCAGCGGGAAGTAGTGCAAGTTTGCGCAGTTTCACTTTGATTCCCCTAAATGCCTCGCAATCACGAGATCCTGGTCCGGCGATGCTTGGCGTGGTTAATCTCTAAATTTTCCTTTTTTACCGGACCCTGCCCCCGCAGGAAGTTCAACTCGACCGGTACGGATGTCATATGGGACGTGAGTGTGAGTGCGAACGCGGCGCCCGTATAGTCACTGCGTTCTGATGTGCGAGTAGATGCCTCGCTACAACCTGCCGCTAAACGAACAGGAGTGGCGATGGGATAGGAGGAATCCCCTCGCTGTGGTAGGAGGAACCACCTATGTCGCCTCGAGAAGCTGCCGCGCGGCACGCACACCGCTTTGCAACGCGCCCGCGACGGTTCCGGCTTCGCCGGCGGTGTCGGTCGCCTCGCCGGCAAAATACAGCGTATCGGCGACGCTCTCGGCCAACTTCTCGCGCGCGCCCTCTCCATCAACGAGCACGTAGCTGTAGGCACCGCGAGCGAAAGGATCGCGCCGCCAGTCGTGTACCAGCGCCGCCGCCAATGGCGGGATCCTTCCGAACACGGCGCGCGCTCCGCGCAGCGCTTGCTCGATCAGATTTTCGTCGGCGAGGCGAGGGAGGCGCTCGGCCTTCGGACCGCCGGCCCAGGCGATCAGCAGCGGCACTCGCGCGGGCAACGGCGTCCAGAACGTCGGAAACGCCGAGCGCGGCGCGTGAAAAAAAGCAGTTCCGGGCGAGCGTTCTTCCCAAAACGCACGCTCGAACCATAGCGCTGCCTTGATGACCGGCCCGGAGCCAAGTCGCTCGAGCGCGCTGCGCTTGTCGCGCAACGGCGGGCGGAAGCGCACAGTGCCCGCTTGCAGCACGCCGAGCGGCAGCGTGACGATCGCTTGTCGCGCCCGCTCGACGAAGCGCTTGCCGAGAAAGTCGCTCTCGATCTCCACCGTTCCGCGCCGCCAGCGGATCTCGCGCACGACGGCCTCCAACCGCAGTCGTGCGCCGTCGCCAAGCGCTTCGGCGGCGAGTCCTTCCAGCAGCGGCCCGTAGCCGCCTGCCGGGCGCGGCTGCGATGCGCCCATCGAGGTGCCGCTTCCCCATTCCTCGACGATCGAGCGTGCGCTCACGCGCGCCGGGTCCGCGGCATCAAAGCCCTGCACCATCAGCTTGGCGAACGTGCGCGTACGCGCACGCATCCGCCGTCGCGCGAGGAAGGTCGCGAAAGAAACATCCTTGTGCACCACCGCGTCGCGCACCGCACGCTGTGCCTCGGCGAACGCGTTGATCGGCACGAGCTTGCCGTCCTCTGCAGCGCGCGACTTGCGGACCGAATCGACCGGCGCAAGGCCTGCCTTCTGCAGCAGCCGAAGGGTGACGTCCGGGCGGCCATGGATGAACTCGGCGCCGAGCTCGATCGGCGTGCTGATGCCCGGCAGCCGCCGCGTCCAGCAGCGCCCGCCGACGCGCCCGCGCGCTTCCAGGATCAGTACCTGCCTGCCGGCGCGCACGATCTCTGCAGCGGCGGCAAGACCGGCGGCACCGGCGCCAATGATGACAACCTCGTGATCCAGCTTTAGCGTTTCCTGCTGAGGATTTCGATCGGTACGATGCGCTGCTCGGCGAGTCCGCGTGCGGTATTCGCCATTGCTTGCGGCGCGATCTCGCCATGAATAAGTTGCACCGCGCGGTGCGGCGGCTTTTCGCCGCGCTCGACCAACGCCCTGCTGCGCGCACCAAACGCGAGCGTCTGCTCACGCGTATCACGGTGGTGCATCACCTCGAATCCCGCCCGCCCTAGCGAGTGGACCGTTTCTTCGGGTGTCGCCAGGAAACTGGCTTCTGCAGTCCTCGCCCAGGGCGTCGGATAGTCGACTTCAGGGCCGGTGCCTCTCGCAATCTCCGACAGCATCAGCCAAGCGCCAGGCTTCAATACCCGGTGGATTTCGCGATACAGGCCCGCCTTGTCGGCGATGTTCATCGACACATTCATCGAGTAGGCGCCGTCGAAGGTCGCGTCGGCAAACGGCATGGCGAGCGCATTGCCGAGTTCGAACGCGACCGTGTCCTCCAATTGCAGCAAGCGGGTCAGATGGCGCGCCACTGCGCAGAACTCGGGGGTCAGGTCGATCCCCGTGACGCGGCAGCCGGAGCGACGTGCGAGGTAGCGCGCCGGCCCGCCGATGCCGCTGCCGAGATCGAGAATGTGATCCGTAGCGGCGATTGCGAGCGACTCGGCCATTTCCTGCGTCGCTTCCAGGCCGCGGCCGTGAAACTGGTCGTAGGGCGCAAGCGCATCCACGTCCGGCCGGAATGGATCGGCGCCATCGTCCCGCAACGCCGCGTTGAGGCGCTCAAGCAGGTTGCCTCGACTGTAGTGCGCGGTGATGCTGTGGTCGCCTGGCATGGTTAGACTGTACGCCAACTCTCGGTTCCATGGCGCCCGCCGAACTCGCTGACCGCATCCGCAGAATGCCCAAGGCGGAGCTGCATCTTCATCTCGAAGGCGCGCTGCGCTGGTCCACGGTGCGCGAGTTCAACCCCCAAGCTCGCCTGCTGGAGTCGCCGCCGTGGCTCGGCAAGCCCTTTGCCAGCTTCGAGGAATTCCGCGAAATCTTCCGCGAGTACCTGATTCCCGCGTCGGGTACCGAGGAACGCATCGAACGGCACATGTTCGAGCTGCTCGAGAGCCTCGCGCACGAGAACGTGCGATACGCCGAGCCGATCCTGTACCTGCCCTTCCACATGGCCCGGGGCCTGAGCGCCGCGCAGGTTCTCGCGGCCGTGCAGCGCGGAATGCTCCGTGCGGAACGCGAGTGCGCGATCGTTTGCCGCCTGATCATCGGCCTCAATCGCGCCCGTGAAGCCAACGAGCAGGCCGCACTCGCCCGGCAAGCGATGGAAATCAGCAGGCCGGACGGGACCCGACTCGTGGCAGGCCTGGACGTGATGAGCGACGATCGCTTCGGAGTCGACTCGGTGTTCGCCGAGCTTTACCGCGACGCAAGACCGATGGGCTTGCGTCTGAAAGTCCATGCAGGTGAACTCGGTGGCCCAGAGATCGTGCGCGATGCGCTCGAGAAATTAGGGGCCACGCATCTTTCGCACGGCGTCGGCGCGACCAAGGATCCAGCGCTGCTGCGCGAGCTCGCTGCGAGCGGCATCTGGTTTCACGTCTGCCCGACCAGCAATATCCTGCTGGGGGCCGCGACCGACTACGCCAGTCATCCGATCAAACGATTGGCGGACGCAGGCTGCAATCTCACTTTGAACTCCGACGATCCGATCCTGTTCGGTGCCAGCCTCACCGACGAATATCTGCACGCCGCGTTCGACATGGGATACTCGAGCGATGACATCGAGCGCTTCGCGATGAACGGATTCGCCGCGAGCCTCCTGTCCGAATCCGAGCGCGCGCACTGGATGCGGGCGGTACAGCAAGCGTTCGAATGACGCGTTAGATCTTGTACGCCTGGCGGGCGAGGAGCTTCCAGTCGCCGCCGCGCTTCTGCCAGATCATCAGGAACTCGAGCTCGGTCGGCACGGGCTTGCCGGTGCTTTCGGAAATCAGCGACATGTGGCCGCGGACGAGCGCCAGATCGCCCACGACGCTCGTCGTCACCTTCGACAGGTCGATCTTCGAGACGATGCTCTTCTTGGTAACGAGCGCTTCGACATATTGCGCGCGGTTCTCGATCCGTCCGCTCGAGTGACCGTAGCTCAGCTCGGGCCACGCGAGGTTCTCGAGCTGCGCCTTGTCCACGGTGGTGATGGCCTTCGACAGCGCGTCCATCTGGCGGCCGACGGCGGCCTCATCCGCGGACTGTGCGAACGCCGGTACGGCGAAGACAGCGAACAACGCTAGGACGAAAGCAGCGAGTTTTTTCATGGTTGTGCTCCCTAGAATGAGGCTGGTTCGAGCGCTACTGGGTGCCCCCGGTGCGCGAGTTTACGCCGTCATCGACGTGAACCGCCGAATTCCGGTGGGCCGCACCCATACGAACCGCGAGCGCGAACGCGTTGCGCATTGCGCCGATATTCGCCTTGCCGAGCCCGGCGATGTCGTAGGCCGTGCCGTGCGCCGGCGTCGTAATCGGAATGGGCAGGCCGCCCTGCACGGTGACGCCGCGCTCGAAGCCCATCAGCTTCATCGCGATCTGACCCTGATCGTGGTACATCGTGACGATGCTGTCGTACGCGCCGCCGCGCGCACGAACGAAGATGGTATCGGCGGGAAACGGACCGTCGCTGCGCCATCCACGCCGCGCGGCGAGCTCGACCGCGGGCGTGATGACATCGATCTCCTCGCGTCCGAAATTGCCGCCGTCGCCGTTGTGCGGGTTCAAGCCGCAGACCGCGAGACGCGGCGACGCCTTCCCCGCGCCCTGCAGTGCGCGGTAAAGGAGCCCGATGCCCTGCGCGACGCCTTCGACCGTCAGCAGTGACGCGACGTCTTTCAGCGGGACGTGCGAGGTGATGCGCGATGTCCAGAGGTCCTCGAGCACGTTGAACTCGACGCAGGGCCCGGTCCAAGCGAGCACTTCGGCGAACCAATGCATCTCATCGGGATGCCCCATCCCGCCTGCGCGAAGGGCGCCCTTGTTCAGCGGCGCGAAGCAGAGCGCGTCGGCGTTGCCGGAGCGCACGAGATCGACGCCCTTGCGCAGTCCCTGGAGCATGAACCGTCCATTGTCAGGCCCGGCCACGCGGCGCGGAAATCCAGGGGCGTCGAGTGCGTCCCATTCGACCCAAGTCGTGCCGGGGGGCGCGTCCAGGGTCGCGCGGCTCGCGATGAGGAGCACGTCGGCGCTACGCGCAGTCGCCGGCTCCGCCAGCAACTTCGCAACGATCTCCGGGCCGATGCCGGCCGGATCGCCTGCGAAAAGCGCGATGGTCGGCCGCTCGTCCATCAGTCGACCTTCACTTTTGCGTCACGGATCAGCTTGCCGGCGCGCTCGTGCTCGGCGCGCGCGAAAGCGGCGAACTGGTCCGTCGTGAGTGCAGCGATCTCGCCGCCGAGTGCTGCGAGGCGGGCCTGCACGTCGGGCAGCTTCACGATTCGCGCCAGCTCGGCGTGCAGGCGCTCGATAATCGGCTTCGGCGTTCCTGCGGTCGTGTACATGCCGTACCAGGTACTCATTTCGACACCCGGATAGCCGGCTTCCGCGAGCGTCGGCACGTCCGGCAGCTCGGCCGAACGTTTCGGGGTCATCACCGCGAGAACCTTGACCTTGCCGCTCTTGATGAAGCTCATCGCCGAGGAGGTGGTATCGAAGTTGAGCTGGATCTGGCCGCCGATCAGATCCGCGAGCGCCTGGCTCGAACCCTTGTAGGGGACGTGCGTCGCGACCGTGCCGGTCGCGAGCTTGAATGCCTCGCCCGCGAGGTGCTGCGTGCTGCCGGTGCCGGAGGAGCCGAACGAGAACGAGTCGGGTCGCGCCTTCATCAGCGTCACGAGCTCCCTGACGCTGCCCGCGGGAACCGCGTTGTTCATCACGATCACGTTCGGCACGACGATGATGAGCGATACGGGCGCGAGGTCCTTCAGCGGGTCGTAGCCGAGCTTGAGCAGATGCGGCGCGATCGCCTGCGCGGTGTTCGTAGCGAGAAGCAGCGTCGTGCCATCGGTTGCTGCGCGGGCGGTGACGTCGGCGGCGATGGTATTGGAAGCGCCCGGCCGATTCTCGACGACGAACTGCTGCTTGAATGTCTCGGCGAGCTTCTCGCCGAGCAGGCGCGCGATGATATCGGTGCCCCCGCCGGGCGAAGCACCGACCATGATGCGAACCGGCTTCGCCGGCCAGGTCTGCGCGGCTGCGGCGCCGGCAGCGAGCGCGAGCGCAAAGCCGGCGCACAGTTTCAGGAACGACGGCATGCAAGGGATCCTTCGGATCGAGAACGCGTGAGCTTTCACCCTTCGAGAATCATATCCGAAGCCTTCTCCGCGATCATCACCACCGGCGCATGCGTGTTTCCCGAGACGAGCGTCGGCAGGATCGAGCAGTCGACGACGCGCAGGTTGTCGACGCCTCGCACGCGTAACTGGTCGTCCACTACCGCCATCGGATCGCTGCCCATCTTGCAGGTGCCGGACGGGTGGAAGATCGTCGCGCCGAAATTGCGCGCGAATTCCAGCAGCTCGTCGTCGCTCTCCGCGGCCGGACCGGGGCGATATTCCTCGGCAACGTAGGGCTGCATCGAATTCGTACCGGCCAGCGAGCGCGCCAGCCGGACGCCGGCGAGCGCGCAGCGCCGGTCCAGTTCCGTAGCCAGGTAGTTCGGCCGCATCGAAGGCGCTTCGAGCGGATCGGTCGAGCGGATCCGCACGGTGCCGCGCGACTCTGGCCGAAGCTGGCACACCGACATCGTGAAGCCGGGCCACGGATGAGGCTTCGCGCCTGCGAGGTCGGCCGAGAGCGTCGCGAAGTGGAACTGCACGTCCGGCGTGCTCGATTCCGGCAGCACCTTCGTGAACAGGGCGCCCTGGTTGATCCCGATCGCGAGTGGCCCGGTGCGCGCGAAGATCCACTGCGCGCCGATTTTCACGCTGCGCCACGCGCTCGCCAGATCGTCGTTCGTGGTGATCGGCTTCGTACACTTGTACATCACGCGCAGTTGCAGGTGATCCTGCAGATTCTCACCGACGCCGGGAAGGTCTCGCACCACCGGTATGCCGAACGATTGCAGCAGCGCAGCGGCGCCGACACCCGAGAGTTGCAGCAGCTGCGGGCTCTGCAGCGCGCCCGCGCTGAGAATCACTTCGCGCGCCGCGCGTACTTCCTTCTCCACGCCGCCCTGCCGGTACCGCACCCCCACGGCGCGGGCGCCGTCGAAGACGATGCGAGTCGCGTGCGCGTTCGTCTCGACGCGCAGGTTCGGTCGCTTTGCCGCCGGGCGCAAATAGGCCGTCGCGCTGCTCGAGCGCAATCCGTTTTTCGTGAAGAGCTGGTAATAGCCGACGCCTTCCTGCCGCCCGCCGTTGAAATCCGCGCGGGTCGGAATCCCAAGCTCGTTGGCGCCGCGAATGAACGCTTCGACGAGCTCGTGCTTCGCGGCGATGTCGGAGACCGCCGTCTCGCTGCGCTCGAAATACGGCAGCACGTCTTTCCAGCCCCAGCCGCGGTTGCCGAGCGCAGCCCATCGGTCGTAGTCCTCGGGCTGGCCGCGCACGTAGATGAGGCCGTTGATCGACGACGAGCCGCCGAGCCCGCGGCCGCGCGGCCAGTAGATGCGCCGCCCGTTCATGTGCGCCTCCGGGTCGGTGTAGAAGCCCCAGTTGTAGACCGGGTGGAACATCGTCTTGCCGTAGCCGATCGGCAGGTGGATCCAGATCGAGCGATCCGGCGGCCCGGCCTCGAGCAGCAGCACGTCGTGCTTGCCGCTCGCGGAGAGACGGTTCGCGAGCACGCAGCCCGCGGAACCCGCTCCGATCACGACATAGTCGTGTGCTTGCGCCATGGCGGCAGTTTCTCAGAATCCGGAACGCAGCATGCCGCGGCGCTGCAAAACGGTCGCTCGCGCCTCGGGCTTCCGGTATGCTTGCCGCGCAGGATCCACCTTTGGGAGGGGAAACCATGAAGAAATTTCTGGCGGGCTGCGCCATCGCAGCCATCGCGTTTGCATCGTCGGCGAACACCTGGGCGCAGCAGAGCTTCAAGATGAGGCTGCAGACCGCGGTGCCGGCGGCCGCGGACGAGTTCAAGATGCTGCTGAAGTTCTCGCAGCGCGTCGACGCGATGACCGGAGGGCGGCTGAAGGTCGAAGTGCTTCCGGATGGCGCCGTCGTAGGCGCGTTCGAGATCCTCGACGCCGTCGACAAGGGCCTGGTCGAGTCGGGCTTCGCGTGGACGCACTACTGGTCCGGAAAGCATCCGGCGGCGATGCTGTTCGGCTCGCCCTCGGGCGGATCGGGCGTGGGAATGGACCAGATGGCATGGATCTCCTGGTTTCTCGACGGCGGCGGCAAGGAGCTCTACCGCGAGCTGTTCGATCAGCACCTGAAGGTGAACGCGATCGGCTTCATCGTGCAGCCGGTCGGCCCCGAGGCGCTCGGCTGGTTCAAGGAGCCGATCAGGAACATGGACGACCTGCGCAAGAAGCGCTTCCGCACGCCGCCCGGAATCCCCGGCGCGATCTACAAGGAGATGGGCGTCGCGGCGGTTGCGCTGCCCGGCGCGGAAATCATCCCGGCGGCGGAGCGCGGCGTGCTCGATGCAGCCGAGTGGTGCTGCCCGGTGACCGACCTCGCGTACGGCTTTCACCGCGCGTTCAAGCATTACTACCTGCAGGGCCTGCACCAGAACACGGTGAACGCCGACATCTACATCAACAAGACCTTCTGGAACAAGCTGCCGAAGGACGTGCAGGCGATCTTCGAAGGCGCATGCCTTGCGTCGCTGATGGAGTCGACCGCGTATCGCATCCGCGCCAACGCGCTCGCACTGATCGAGCTGAAGACGAAGCACGGCGTACAGGTGCACGACACGCCGCCGGACTACTTCCCCGCGTTCATGGCGGCGGCGAAGAAGGTGATGGATGAAAACGCGGCGAAGAACCCGTTCTTCAAGAAGGTGCTGGACTCGCAGACCGCGTTCGCAAAGGACGTAGTGCCGTACTGGGTGAGCGTCCAGAAGCTGAACACTTCGGTCGCGGATGCCTACCTGAAGGGCGCGAAGTAGCGAGAGGCGCGGCAAGCTGCGAAGACAGGCGGCCGCCCGGCCGCCTGTTTTTTTGAGGGGAGCATGGAACCGCAGGACGGAAAACTCGTTCGGGCGATTCGCATCATCGACGCCATCAGCGACTGGTCGGGACGCATCTTCGCCTGGCTGATCCTGCCGCTGATCTTCGTCATGACCTGGGAAATCTGCGTGCGCTACCTCGCGCACCCCACGCAGTGGGCTTACGACCTGAGTTACATGCTCTACGGCGCGATGTTCATGCTCGGCGCCGCCTACACGCTGCGCCGCGGCTCGCACATCCGCACCGACTTCCTGTACCAGAAGTGGCCGGTGAAGACGCAGGCCCTGGTCGACGCGCTCTGCTACCTGTTGCTGTTCTTTCCCGGCATCGCCCTCTTCCTCTGGATCGGCGCCGAGTTCGCCTGGCAGTCGTGGGTGCGCGAAGAGCGCTCGGTCGGAAGCTCGTGGATGCCGGTCATCTATCCGCTCAAGGCCGTGCTGCCGATCGCGACTGCGATGCTGCTGCTGCAGGGGATTGCGGAGTTCCTGAAGTGCATGCACGCGTTGCGCACGGGACGCTGGCTCGGCGAGCACAAGTCGATGGAGGAGATCCTCAGCGAGGACCTGCTGCCCAAGGGACCGGGCACGTGAGCCCGGAGGCGATCGGCGGCTGGATGCTGGTGGCGCTGCTCGCCACGATCTTTGCCGGGTTTCCGATCGCGTTCACGCTGATCATCCTCGGCATCGTTTTCGGCTACTGGGGATTCGGCGACACCGTGTTCCACCTGATGGTGTTTCAGTTCTTCGCCACCATGAAGGAACAGACGCTCGCGCAGGTTCCGCTCTTCGTGTTCATGGGACTGCTGCTCGAGCGCGCGGGGTTGATGGAGCGCCTCTTCTACGTGACGCAGATGATGTTTGCCCGCCTGCACGGGTCGCTCTATCTCTCGGCGATGTTCGTGGCGACGCTGTTCGGCGCGGCGAGCGGAATCGTCGGCGCCTCGGTCACGCTGCTTGGAATCATGGCAGCGAAGGCGATGGACAAGTCGAAGTACGACGTGCGCATGTCGGCGGGCATCATCACCGCCGGCGGAACCCTGGGAATCCTGATCCCGCCCAGCGTGATGCTCGTCGTCATGGGGCCGGTCGTCGGAATACCCGTGACCGACCTGTACGCCGGCGCGCTGATGCCGGGCATCATGCTGGCCTCGATCTACGCGATCTACGCACTCGTCCGCTGCTATATCAAGCCCTCGCTCGGCCCCGCGCTGCACGAAGACGAGCACGCAGAATCGAAAACGGCGCTGTTCGTCGAGTTTCTCAAGGGAATGGTGCCGATCTCGGTGCTGCTGATCGCGTCGCTCGGCACGATCCTGACCGGCGTCGCGACGCCGACCGAGGGCGCGGCGCTCGGCGCGGTCGGCGCATTGCTCCTCACGATCGTCTATCGCAAGCTCACGCGCACGCTGCTCTACAACTCGGTGCTGAAGACGCTCGAAGTGTCGTGCATGATCCTGTTCCTCGTCGCCGCATCGAACTTCTTTGGCGGCGTGTTCTCGCGCCTCGGCACGCCGGAGGTGGTGAGCCAGGCGCTGCTCAGCCTCGAGCTGCCCAAGATGGTGATCCTGATCATCATCATGACGGTCATTTTCCTGCTCGCCTGGCCGCTCGAGTGGGTGCCGATCGTGCTGATCTTCGTGCCGATCGTGCTGCCGATGGTGAAGCAGCTCGGCATCGACGTGCTGTGGTTCTCGATTCTTGTCGCCATCAACCTGCAGACCGCGTGGCTCTCCCCGCCGGTGGCTCTTTCGGCCTATTTCCTCAAGGGCGTGGCGCCGCAGTGGCCGCTCTCGGACATCTACAAGGGGATGATGCAATTCATGGTGCTTCAGGTCGTCGGCCTCGCTCTGGTGATCCTGTTTCCGCAGATCGCGCTCTGGCTTCCCGGAGTACTCTATACAAGGTAGGCAGGAGGCACCGCCATGGGCATCGAATACGTCAAGAAGGCCGCCAAGACGCCGGACACCGAGACCGCCACCGCCCGCAAGGTGGTAGAGGAAATGCTCGCCGAGATCGAGAAGCGCGGCGAGGCGGCAGTGCGGGAATACGCGCAGAAGCTCGACCGCTGGACGGGCGAGATCGTCGTCACGCCGCAGGAGATCGAGCGCCGCACGCACGCCCTGCCCGACTCCGTGAAGCGCGACATCGAGTTCGCCACCCGCCAGGTGCACGCGTTCGCACTTGCGCAACGCAACTCGCTGCGTGATTTTTCCACCGAGCTGCGGCCCGGCCTGATCGCCGGCCAGCGCTCGATCCCGGTGAATGTCGCCGGCTGCTACGTTCCGGCCGGCCGCTACGCGCACATTGCTTCCGCCTATATGGCGATCGCGACCGCCAAGGCAGCCGGCGTGCCGACGGTGATCGCCGCCTCGAGCCCGTTCCGCGGCGAAGGAATTCACCCGCAAATCCTCTACGCGATGAAGGTCGCGGGCGCAGACATCATCCTGACATTAGGCGGGGTGCAGGCGATCGCCACGCTCGCCTACGGGCTCTTTACCGGCAAGCCGGCGGACATCGTCGTCGGCCCCGGCAACAAGTTCGTCGCCGAGGCGAAGCGCGCGCTGTTCGGCAAGGTCGGCATCGACGTCTTCGCGGGACCGACCGAGATTGCCGTGATCGCCGACGACTCCGCAGACCCGGCGATCGTCGCGAGCGACCTCGTCGGTCAGGCCGAGCATGGGCACGAGTCGCCCGCGTGGCTCATCACGACGTCACGGGCGCTCGCGGAAGACGTGATGCGGCGCGTGCCCGGGCTGATCGAAAAGCTGCCCCCGACCGCCCGCGATGCCGCGGGCGCCGCGTGGCGCGACTACGGCGAGGTGGTGATCTGCGGCTCGCGCGAGGAAGCGGCCCAGGCGTCCGATCGCTACGCCGCCGAGCACCTGGAAGTGCAGGCGCGCGACCCCGACTGGTGGCTCTCGCGGCTGACCTGCTACGGGTCGCTGTTTCTCGGCGAGGAGACGACGGTCGCGTTCGGCGACAAGGCCTCCGGCCCGAATCACATCCTGCCGACGAAGGGCGCGGCGCGCTATTCGGGCGGGCTCTCGGTGCACAAGTTCATCAAGACGGTCACCTGGCAGCGCATGTCACGCGAAGCGAACCGCGACATCGCGCAGGTGACGGCGCGGATCTCGCGCCTGGAAGGAATGGAAGCGCATGCGCGCACCGCCGACGATCGCCTCGCGAAGTACTTTCCGGGCGAGCGCTTCGATGGCGGGGCGCCGGTCCAGCAATAGCGAGGCGACTCGATGAGCGACGCTCCCGACAAAATCGATATCCGCCGCGGCCTGAAAGAGATCTATTTCGACCGCTCGCGCGTCTGCTTCATCGACGGGCGCGCAGGCGAGCTGCGCTACCGCGGCTATTCGATCCACGATCTTGCGCAGCAATCGACGTTCGAGGAGACGTGCTACCTGCTGCTGCGGGGCGAGCTGCCGACGCGCGAGTCGCTGGCCGCGTTCGACGCGGAGCTCAAGGCCGCGCGCACGCTGCCTGCCTCGATCTACGAGGTGATCCGCGCGGTCGGCAACGCGCATCCGATGGACGTGCTGCGCACCGCTGTCTCCGCGCTCGCTGCGTTCGATCCCGACGTCGCGATCAATTCGCCCGACGCGACGCTGCGCAAGGGAATCCGCCTCACCTCGCAGGTGCCGATGATCGTTGCGGCGCACGAGGCGATCCGCAACGGGCGCGAGCCGATCCCGCCGGATCCGTCGCTTTCGCACGCCGCGAACTTCCTCTACATGCTGCAGGAAAAGACGCCGAGCGCGGACGCGGCGAAGCTGATGGACACCGACATGCTGCTGCACGCCGAGCACGGCTCGAACGCTTCGGCGTTCACCGCGCGCGTGGTGGCAGGGACCGCCGCCAACCTGCACGCCGCGGTCACCGCTGCGATCGCCGCGCTCTCCGGGCCCGCGCACGGCGGCGCCGCGGAAAACGTGATGAAGATGGCGCTCGAGGTCGGCGAGCCGTCGAAGGTCGCCGAATACGTCAGGGCAAAGCGCGCGCTCAAGGAGCCGATCATGGGCTTCGGCCATCGCGTCTATCGCGCCGAAGATCCGCGCGCGCGGCATATGCGCGCTGGCGTCGAAAAGCTTTCCACGGAAATGGGCCAGCCGCAGTGGTTCCAGATCCTCGAAGCGCTCGTCGAAGAGATGAAGCCCTACGCGCGGCACGGGGTGAACGTCAATGTCGATTTCTACGCCGGCGTCGTCTATTTCCTGAACGGGATCAAGGAAGACCTGTTCGTGCCGATCTTCGCCGTCGGGCGCGTTCCCGGCTGGACGGTGCAGGTGCTGGAGCAGTTCGAGAACAACATCCTCATCCGCCCGCTGACGCTCTACAACGGGCCGGAGCCGCGCGCGTACGTGCCGATCGGCGATCGCTAGGCGGGCAGGAACCGCCCGCCGTCGAACACCATCCGCGTCGGCCCCGCCATGCGGGGAAAGCGATCCGGATGATCGGGATCGTCGGAAAGAATGACGAGGCGCCGTCCATCCTCGGTGCGCACGACGGGGCACCACGCGCGCGGTGGAGCGGCGCGGGCCGCGGCGAATGCTTCCGCTACCGTGCGATAGGTCGCGAGCACTGCGAGGCATTTGTACGTCGCGGGCGCGATCATCATCTCGCCGCGCTGCACGTGCTCGAGCGCCTCGAGCGGCTCGATCCATACGCTTTCGGTGGTCTCGTAGTCGTCGTGGCGCGCGAGCTGCTCGACCGGCGCGGCGGCGAGAAAGAAGCGCGCGTCGAAACGCTTCGGCGATACCGCAGGGGTTACCCATCGGGTCCAGGGCGCTAGCAGGTCCGTGTCGAGCTTCGCGCCGAGCAGCTCCAGCACCGACGCGAATGAGTCGCCGCGCGCGACGGCCTGGCGCGCATCGTCCAGCCCCGCCGCCCGGAATTCGCCGGAGAGGAGCACGCCGGCTTCCTCGAACGTCTCGCGGATCGCCGCGACGTAGAGCTCGGGCGCGGTCGACGGCTCGCGCTCGCCACGAAGGCACTGCAGCAGGCCCGGCTCGCTGTCCGCCGCGTCGACCTTCCCGCCGGGAAACACGTGCGCGCCCGCCATGAAATCGACTACCGTGTTGCGGCGGACGAGGAATACCTCCAGTCCGGACGTGCCCTCCCGCAGCAGCAGAACGGTCGCTGCGTCGCGCGCCGGAACCGACGTCATGTTTTCAGGACCTTAAAAACTGGGGTACGTCCCTATTTTGCGCTTAGCGCAAGCAGGACGGTGGCCGTCGCCACGATGTCCGCGACGCTCGCGCCGCGCGAAAGGTCGCTGATCGGGCGCGCGAAACCCTGCAGCACCGGGCCGATCGCGAGCGCACCGCCGAGATACTGCGTCAGCTTGTAGCCGATGTTACCCGCGTCGAGGTCGGGGAAGACGAGCACGTTCGCGCGTCCCGCCACCGCGCTCTCGCCTTTCACTTTCTTCGCTGCGACGGACGGGACGAGCGCCGCGTCCGCCTGCAGCTCCCCGTCGATCGCGAGGTCGGGTGCTCGCGAACGCGCGATCTCGAGCGCGCGCACCACTTTTTCGACACGCGCGTGCCTGGCGCTGCCCTTGGTCGAGAACGAGAGCAGTGCGACGCGCGGCTCCTCGCCCAGGAGCCTGCGACAACTCTCGGCCGAGGCGAGCGCGATATCCGCGAGCTGCTCGGCCGACGGATCGGCATTGACCGCGCAGTCCGCGAACACGATCGTCCGGTCCGGCAGCGACATGAGGAAGAAGCTCGACGGCGTTTCGACGCCGGACGCGAGTCCCACCGTCATCATGCCAGCCTCGATCACGCGCGCCGTGGCGACGGTGACGCCGGCGAGCATCGCGTCGGCGTCGCCTGCCGCGACCATGAGCCCGGCGTGAAAGAGCGGCTTTGCCGCGAGCCGCCGCGCAATCTTTGGATTCGCTTCGGGCCGCGCCGTCAGGTAGAGCGCCGCATAGCGCTCGGTCTGCTCGCTCACCGAGCGCTCGTCGAGCAGCACCGGCTCGGCGATCCGCTCCTCGCGCAGGCGCTGCGCGGCGGCGACGATCCGCTCGTCGCCGCCCTCGGGCAGCACGATGCGCAGCCCGCGGCCGCGAACCCGCGCCAGACATCGCTCCAGCACCTGCGCCATTTGTCTCTACAATTCCCGCATCCCCGACCCCGCATGATTGCCATGAACTACTCAGACATCAAGTACGAAATCGCAGATCGTGTCCTCACGCTGACGCTGCACCGCCCCGACAAGCTGAATGCCTACACCCGGCGCATGCAGGACGAGCTGCTCGATGCGTTCGCGCGCGCCGACGCCGACGACGACGTGCGCGCCATCGTCGTCACCGGCGCAGGGCGGGCATTCTGCGCGGGCGCGGACCTGTCGGGCGGGAGCGGCACGTTCGACTTCAGCCAGCGCGCAGAGTCGATCGACGAGCACCGCGACGGCGGAGGCCGGCTCACGCTGCGGATCTTCGAGTCGAAGAAGCCGGTGATCGCCGCCGTGAACGGCCCCGCGGTCGGCGTCGGCGCGACGATGCAATTGCCGATGGACATCCGCATCGCCTCGAGCGCCGCGCGTTTCGGCTTCGTCTTCGCGCGCCGCGGCGTGGTGCCGGAAGCCTGCTCGAGCTGGTTCCTGCCGCGCGTGGTCGGCATCAGCCGGGCCGCCGAATGGGTCTACTCGGGCCGCGTGTTCGACGCGCAGGAAGCACTCGCCGGCGGCCTCGTCTCGCGCGTGGTCGCGCCGGACGCGTTGCTGCCGACCGCGTACGCGCTCGCAGGCGAAATCGCCGAGAACACTTCGGCCGTATCGGTCGCGCTTTCGCGCCAGATGCTCTGGCGGATGCTCGGTGCGGACCACCCGATGGAAGCGCACAGGATCGACTCGAAGGGCATCTACTGGATGGGCTCGTCGCCCGACGCGGCCGAGGGAATCACGTCGTTCAAGGAGAAGCGCAAGCCGCGCTTCGCGATGCGCGCAAGCAGCGACATGCCGCCCTATTATCCGTGGTGGCCGGAGCGTCCGTTCAAGTGAGCACGGCGGCGCGGTGAACGTCGCCGTGCTCGGCGCCGGCGTGATCGGCGTTGCCTCCGCGTGGTTCCTGCGCGAGGCGGGCCACGACGTGCGGGTGCTCGAGCAGCACGCGACTGCCGGCATGGAGACCAGCTTCGCCAACGGCGGCCAGATCTCGGTGGGCCATGCCGAGCCCTGGGCGAATCCCGGGGCAATTCGCAAGATCCTCAAGTGGCTCGGCCGCGAAGACGCGCCGCTGCTCTTTCGCCTGCGCGCAGATCCGCAGCAATGGCTCTGGAGCCTGCGCTTTCTCGCCGAGTGCCTGCCCGGCAGGAACCGCGCGAACGCAGTGCAGCTTCTGCGGCTGGGACTCTACAGCCGAGCCACCCTCCGAGCGCTGCGCGCGAGCAGCGGAATCGAATACGACCATCTCGAGCGCGGCATCCTGCATTTCTATACGAACGCAGCCGAGCTCGAGGCGAGCGCCCGGACGGCCGCTTTCATGCGCGAGTTCGGCTCGGACCGGCAAGTGAAGACTCCGGAGGAGTGCATCGCGATCGAGCCCGCGCTCGCAGCGATGCGCGCCCGGCTTGCAGGCGGCAGCTACTCGGCGGCCGACGAGACCGGAGACGCCTACAAGTTCACGCAGGCGCTCGCCGATCGCTGCGCGCAACGCGGCGTGCGCTTCGACAACAGCGCCCGGATCGAACGAATCGTCGCCGCAGGCGATCACGTGTCCGGCATCGAGGTCGCAGGGCGCGAGCCGGTGCGCGCCGACGCCTACGTGCTCTCGCTCGGAAGCTACAGCCCGAAGCTCGCGCACCCGCTCGGTATCCGGCTGGCGATCTATCCGGCGAAGGGATACTCGGTGACGCTGCCGGTCAAGGATCCTTCGGCCGCGTGGACGGTGTCGCTCACCGATGAGGCGCACAAGCTCGTGTTCTCGCGGTTGGGCGACCGGTTGCGCATAGCGGGCACCGCCGAGCTCACCGGCTACGACACGTCGATCAATGAAGCGCGCTGTCGCGCGATCCTGAATCGGACGCTCGAGCTTTTCCCCGGGGCAGGAGACGAAACGCATACGCAATTCTGGACGGGCCTGCGGCCCGCAACGCCGAGCGGCATCCCCTATATCGGTCGCACGCGATACCGCAATCTGTTTCTCAACACCGGCCATGGCACGCTCGGCTGGACGCACGCCTGCGGCTCGGGACGCGCGCTTGCCGATATCATGGCAGGCCGCAAGCCCGCGGTGGATTTCACTTTCACGTGAGCGCGAAATGAACGAACTGCTGAAGGGAACCCGGGTGCTCGATTTCGGGCGCTATATCGCCGGACCGTACTGCGCGGCGTTGCTCGCCGAGTACGGGGCGGAGGTCATCCGCATCGAGAAGCGCAGCGGCAGCGAGGATCGCTACACGGCACCGGTCGCCGCCACCGGCGAAGGGGCTCTCTTCCTGCAGATGAACCGCAACAAGCGCTCGCTGACGCTCGACCCGATGACGCCCGAGGGCCGCGAAGTCGTCAAGCGCCTGGTGCGCACCGCGGACGTAGTCATCGCCAACCTGCCCGAGCGCACGCTCGCGCAGATGGGGCTCGATTACGAATCGCTGCAGAGCACGAAGGCCGACATCATCCTCACCACCGTGTCGGCGTTCGGCGGGAAAGGTCCGATGAGCGGCTACGTGGGCTTCGACGGCGTCGGGCAGGCGATGTCGGGTGTCGTCTACATGACCGGCGAGCCGGACCAGCCGTACCGGGCGTCGGTTGCCTGGGTCGACTTCGGCACCGCGCTGCACTGCGCGTTCGGCACGCTGATCGCGCTGATGGAGCGCAAGCGCAGCGGCAAGGGCCAGATCGTCAAGGGCTCGCTGCTCGGCACCGCGCTCACGCTGGGCAACGCGATGCTGATCGAGCAAGGCGTGCTCGGAATCAACCGCAAGCCGACCGGCAACCGCGGGCAGACGGCGGCGCCGGTCGACCTGTTCCGCACCACCGACGGCTGGATCCTGTGCCAGGTGATCGGCAAGCCGCTCTACGAGCGCTGGGCGCGCCTGATGGGCGAGCCCGAGTGGCTGACCGATCCGCGCTTTCGCGACGACATCTCCCGCGGCGACAACGGCAAAGCGATCAGCGCGCGCATGGCGAAGTGGTGCGAAACGCGCAGCACTGCGGAAGTCATCGAGACGCTGGGTACGGCGTCGATCCCGTGCGGGCCGGTGCTCTCACCGCAGCAAACGCTCGATCATCCACAGGTCGCGGCGATGGAGATCCTGCAGCCGCTCGATTTTCCCGGCCTGCCGAAGCCTGCGCCGGTCGCCGTGCCGCCGATCTTCCTGTCCGAAACCGGGCGCGTGCCGCGAACGGCCGCGCCGGTGCTCGGCGCCCACACCTCGGTGATCCTCGGGGACCTTGGCTACAGCGAAGCCGAGATCGCCGGACTGCGCGAGCGCGGCGTGATCTAAAAAATGGGGACGTACCCCTTTTCTAGACCCTGAACTTCCACGCCACCAGCAGCGCACCCGCGAGGCCGAACGCCGCGCTGATCGTAAACGTGAGCCCGGGGCCGAGCGCGCTCCAGCTCCAGCCGGAAAGCAGTATTCCCGCAGCTCCGCCGAGACCGTACGAAAGGCTTGCGTAGAGCGCCTGCCCGCGCACCGCGAGCGCGCCGCCGAACAGCCGGTGCACCGCCGCGATTGCGGCAGCGTGATAGGCACCGAACGTCAACCCATGCAGCAGCTGCGCGAGAGCGAGCAGCGCAGGCGACTCGACGCCCCACCCGATCGCGACGAAGCGCAGCGCCGCGGCCGCGAAGCTCGCGAGCAGGATGACGCGCAGCGAATAGCGGCGAAAAAGCGCCGGCAGCGCGACGAACACCGCGATCTCGGCGAGCACGCCGAGCGTCCAGAGCACGCCGACCGTGGTTGTCGAATAGCCGGTCTCGACCAGGTAGATCGAGTAGAACGCGTACAGCGCGCCGTGCGCAACCGTCATGCAGAAGCACGCGGCGAAGAACACCGCGACGCGCGGCTCGCGCAGAACCTGCAGCGCGCCTTTCGGATCCGCAGGAGGCGATTCGGTGCGTGCCTGCGGCAGTGCGAGCGCGGAGAATGCCGCGCAAAGCATCAGCGCGGCGACCAGCGGAAGCAGCACGGTGACCGGCGCCCGATCGAGCCAGGCGCCCGCGGCCAGCACGCTGGCGGTGAATCCGATCGAACCCCACAGCCGCACCGGGCCGTAGCGCCCGGGCTGCGCGCTGAGCGCAGCGAGCGCCATCGCATCGACGAGCGGCAGCACGCCGGCAGTAAAGAGCGCGGTCAGCGCCACCCAGCCGAATACCGCATGCAGATCGCTCGCCTGCGTGAGCATCGCAAAGCTCGCAGCGGCGAGCGCCGACAGCAGCGCCACGAACGCCGGCTGGCCGCCGCGCAGCCGCGCGGCGATGCTATCGGCGAACCATCCCCAGAGCGCCGGCGCGGCGATGCGCAGCAGCGCCGGCACCGCGAGCACGGCCGCAATCTCGGGCGGTGAATAACCGCGCGCCTGCAGCCACAGCGAGAAATACGCGACGAACGCGCCGAGGTGCGCGAAGTAGGCGAAATAGAAGCAGGAGAGGCGGCGCTCGAGGGACAGGGCTACTGCTCGACCGCAAACGCGCGCGGTTTTCCTTCTTTCGCCGCGCGGATCGCCGCCCACAGCCGCTGCGGCGTAGCCGGCATGTCGAAGTGCGTCACGCCGGCTTGCCGCAGGGCATCGATCACAGCGTTCATCACGCACGGCATGGAGCCGGTGACGCCTGCTTCGCCCACGCCCTTCGCGCCGAGCGGATTCGTCTTCGTCGGCACCGGGTGGTCCATCACGCGCAGGTTGTTGACGAGGACCGCGCGCGGCATCGGGTAATCCATGAAGGTGCCGGTCAGCAGCTGCCCGGTCTCGCGGTCGTACACCGCCTCCTCGCCGAAGATGTGCCCTGCGCCTTGCGTGATGCCGCCCTGCATCTGCCCTTCGACGATCTGGTGGTTGATGATCGTGCCGGCGTCGTCGACCGCGACGTAGGAAGCGATTTCGATGTCACCGGTCTCGGGCTCGATCTCGAGCTCGCAGATGTGACAGCCGTTCGGATAGGTCGACGGGACTTTCGGCCGGTCGCGGTAGTCGAGGTCGAGCTTGCCGGGATGCTTTTGCGCCAGCGCGGTGATCGACACCGAGCGATCGGTGCCCTTGATGCGGTATTCGCCGGAAGCGAACTCGATGTCGGCCGCGGCGCTCTCCAGCGCGTCCGCCGCAAGCGCCATGCCGTTCTTCACGATCTCGTGCGCGGCGTTGTACATGGCGCTGCCGATGCCAAGCAGCGTCCGCGAGCCACCGGTCGGGTTCGCGACCATGAAGAAATCGGGCTCGGACGTGCGCAGGCGCATTCTTTCGATCGGAACGCCGAGCACGCTGGACACCACTTGCGCAAGCGTCGTCTCGTGGCCCTGGCCGTGATTGTGCGAGGCGGTGCGCAGCGTGATCGTGCCGTCCTTCTCCCACGTGATGTGCGCCTGGTCGAACGGCGCGAAGCCGCCGGAGGCGGATGCCTCGATGTAGGTCGCGATGCCGCGCCCGCGCAGCCAGCCGCGCTTCGCACTCTCGGCCCGCCGCGCAGCGAAACCGCTCCAATCGGATTCCTTCACCGCCTTCTCGAGCACGCCCTCGAAATCGCCGCAGTCGTATTCGAAGCCGGTGACGATCTTGTAAGGGAATTGTTCCTTCCTCACCAGGTTGCGGCGCCTGAATTCCGCCGGGTCGATGCCGATCTCGTGCGCCGCCTGGTCGACGAGACGCTCCAGCGCATACGACGCGACCGGGCGCCCGGCACCGCGGTACGCAGCCGTCGGCACGGTGTTCGTCAGCACGAGCTTCGCTTGGGTGTAGACGGCCGCAACGTCGTAGACGCCGCTCACGACGTTCACCAGGTTGACCGTGTTGATGAACGAGCCGGTGAACGCGAGATAAGCGCCGACGTTCGAGAGGTAGCTGAAGCGCATCCCGAGAATGCGGCCGCTCGCGTCGAGCGCCATCTCCCCGGTGTGCACGATGTCGCGCGCCTGCTCGTCCGAAACGAATACTTCCGAGCGCGTACTCACCCATTTCACCGCGCGGCCGAGCTTCTTCGCCGCCAGAAGCAGTGCGCCGTACTCGGGGTAGGCGTTGAAGCGCACGCCGAAGCCGCCGCCCACCTCCTCCGCGATGATGCGGATCTTCTCGGGCGGCACGCCGAGCATCGCGCCGACCTGCAGCCGCATCGGGCCCGGGCCCTGCGTGGTCGCGTGGAGCTCGTACACGTCGGCCGACGCGTCGTACCGGCCGGTTGCGGCCCGCGGCTCCATCGGATTGCCGACGACGCGCGTGTGGTACGACGTCAGCTTCACCACGTTCGCGGCGCGCTGGAAGGCGGCCTCGGTGCCCGCCTGATCGCCGCCGACGAAATCGAGCACGAGATTTCCCGGCACCGATTCGTGCAGCTGCGGTGCGCCCGGCGCAAGCGACGCATCCGCAGTGATCATCGCCGGAAGATCGCCCCATTCGATGACGATCTGCTCCGCGGCATCCTGCGCGAGCGCGGCACTCTCGGCGATGATCAATGCAATCGGCTCGCCGACATAGCGCACGCGCCCGCGAGTCAGCGAGTAGCGCGGCGGCACGAGCTGATCGGCGCCGCCGCGGCCTTTCATCGGCGCCGCCGCCGGCATCGGCTTTTGTCCCGCCTCCGCGACGTCGTCGCCGGTCAGCACGGCAATGACGCCCTGCATTGCGAGCGCGACGGATGCGTCGAACGAAACGATGTCGGCGTGCGGGCGGTCGGAACGCAGGAAGTAGCCGTACGCCTGTCCCGGGAGGTTCCAGTCCGAGACGTAGCGCCCCGCGCCTTTTAGCATCCGCTCGTCTTCGAGGCGGCCTTTGTGTCCGAAAGAGGAAGTCATGGTCTTGAGATTCTAAAAACAAAAAGACCCGCTCGCGCGGGTCCTTTCGAAAATGGGGTCCGTCCCCTTTATCAAGTCTTTGAAAGCGCGATGAGGACGCTGCAAGGCGCGTAGTCGATCAGCACGCCGCCGACCGAGCCCTTCCACCAGCGCGCGGCGAACGAGGTCTTCTGGTTGTGGCCGAGGACGATCAGCTCGGCGCCGACTTCCTTGGCGACGCGGCAGATCTCCTCGACCGGCTCGCCGACCGCGAGGATGCCCTTCGCCTTGAAGCCTTTTGCTTCGAGTGTCTTGACGCCTTCGTCGAGCACCTGCTGCGTGCGCTTCTTTTCCTCCTCTAGCAGTTCCTCCGGGACGAAACCCTCGGTGAGGAACAGGCTCGGCGGCATGCTCGCCACCGCCAGCAGGTGCGTTTCGGCCTGCAGGAAACCGGCAAGGTCGCAGCATTCGAGCAGCGCGCGCTTGCCCTCGTTGGAGCCGTTGTAGGCGAGAAGAATCTTGCGATACTTCATGTGCCCCTCCGTTTGGTCATTTGGCGAGCAGCCCGACGCGCTCGATCGTCGCGCGCTCGGACTTATAGGTTTCTGCCGCCCATTTCGCGTAGTCCTCGCTCGACTTGTACCAGTACACCTGGTCGAACTGCTGCAGCACCTTCAGATGCTCGGGATCATCGAGCACCTTGCGGAACGCATCGTGCAGCGTCCTGACGAGCTTCGGGTCCATGCCCTTCGGGCCGACGATGCCGTACGGTGAATAGGAAACGATGTCGAGCCCCTGTTCCCTCGCGGTCGGCGCGTCCCACTTGGTGCGCTTCTCGCCGAACGTGACGAGCAGGCGGAACGCGCCTGCGTCGACATGCCGGCCCCAGCCGGTCGCATCGGACTGCGCCATGATGTGGCCGCCGAGCAGCGCCGCCGTGGAGTCGGCGTTCCCCTTGAACGGGACATGCAGGAACTGCACGCCCGCCTTGTCGGCGACCTCCTCCATCAGCAAGTGCGGCGAGGTGCCGGCGCCGGTGGATCCGTAGGAGAGCTTGCCTGGATTCGCTTTCGCGTATGCGAGCAGCTCCTTGAACGTCTTCAGCGGAGAATCGCTCTTGACGACGACACCGAACGTGTAGCCGGTCAGGCCGATGATGTAAGTGAAGTCCTTGAGCGGGTCCCAGTCCATCTTCTGCATGTGCGGGATGCGGAACGCGCCCATCGGCAGCTGCGACAGCGTGTAGCCGTCGGGCCGGGCCGTCTTCGCCATGGTCGCAGGGCCGTTCATCCCGCCCCCGCCCGGCTTGTTCTCGATGATGATGTTCTGGCCGACGTGCTTCGCCGCGATCTCGGCAAACTTGCGCAGATGCTGGTCGGTCGAGCCGCCGGGCGGCCAGGGACAGATCAGCGTGATCGGCTTCGCGGGAAACGCTTGCGCCGCCGCTTCGGCGGCGCAGAAACCCAGTAGCGCAATGCCGAGCAACGCGCGGAACCGGCTCAATGGCATTCTCCTCCTCCGGATCGAAAGCCGCGGCGATTATAGCCCCAGGCGTCGTAGAATCGCTCCATGCTCGATGTGCAACGCAGCGACCTCGTCGCAGCCGTGGTCGGCGGCGGCACCATGGGCCGCGGCATCGTGCAGGTTCTCGCGCAATGCGGCGCGCGTACGCTCGTGTTCGACGCCAAGCCGGGCGCGGCCGAGGCCGCCAAGGCCTCGATCTCCCAGGCGCTCGGCAAGCTCGTGGAAAAGGGCCGCCTGCAGCAGGCGGACGTTACGGCGACATTGGGGCGCATCGAAGTCGTCGGCGCACTCGAAGGCCTGGCACCCGCGCATGTCGTAGTCGAGGCGATCGTCGAGCAGCTCGAGCCGAAGCGGGAGCTGTTCCGCGCGCTCGAAGGGATCGTGCGCGAAGACTGCATCCTCGCATCCAACACCTCTTCGCTTTCCGTGACCGCGATGGCCGCCGGATGCCGCAAGCCCGGCCGGGTCGCCGGGTATCACTATTTCAATCCCGTTCCGGTGATGAAAGTCGTGGAAGTCGTCGCGGGCGAGCTCACCGAGCCCTGGGTGGTCGACGCGCTCGCCGCGCTCGCCAAGCGCTACGGCCACACGCCGGTGCGCTGCAAGGACACGCCCGGCTTCGTCGTCAATCACGCGGGGCGCGGCTATATCCCCGAGGCGCTGCGGGTGCTGATGGAAGGCGTCGCCGATTTCGCCACCATCGACAGGATCCTCGTCGACGCGGCGGGCTTCCGGCTCGGTCCGTTCGGCCTGATGGACCTCGTCGGGCTCGACGTCAACCACGGCGTGCACAAGTCGCTCTTCGAGCAGTACTTCCAGGAACCGAAATACCGGCCGTCGTACCTGCTCGAGCCGCGCGTCGCCGCCGGCTTGCTCGGCCGCAAGAGCGGCCGCGGCTGGTACGTGTACGGCAAGGACGGAACTGTTGAAAAAATTCCAGAACAGGCTGTGCCTGAATGCAAAACCGGACCGGTGTGGGTGGCAACGAACGCGCCTGCGCTGAAAGAGCTGCTGCAGAAGCTCGGCGCCACGGTCGAGGCCGGCGCGAAGCCCTCGGCGGACGCGATCTGCTTCGTCGCGCCGCTCGGCCAGGACGCGACCACCACCGCCCTCCAGTTGCTGATCGATCCGGCGCGAACGATCGCGGTCGACCCGCTCTACGGCTTTTCGAAGCGCCGCACGCTGATGACGACACCCGTGACCCGTCCGGAAGTGCGCGACGCGGCGCATGCGTTGCTCGCTGCCGACGGCGTGCCGGTCTCGGTCATCCACGACTCCTCGGGCTTCGTCGCGCAGCGCGTGGTCGCCCACATCGTCAACGTCGGCTGCGACATCGTCCAGCAGCGCATCGCGAGTCCCGCCGATCTCGACGCCGCGGTGATGCTCGGGCTCGGCTATCCGCGCGGCCCGCTGGCGATGGGCGACGCGGTCGGCCCAGCGAAGATGCTCACCGTGCTCGAGGCCATGCATTCGTTCTACCAGGATCCGCGGTATCGCCCGAGCCCGTGGCTCAAGCGCCGCGCGCGGCTCGGTATCTCCCTTCTGACTCCGGAGTAATCCCATGCTCGATGCATTCATCTACGACGGCCTGCGTTCCCCGATCGGCCGCTACGCCGGCAACCTTTCGGGCGTCCGTCCGGACGATCTCGCAGCCGACGTCATCGCGCAGGTGGTCAAGCGCAATGGCGTCCAGCCGCAGGAGATCAGCGATGTCGTGCTCGGTTGCGTGAACCAGGCGGGCGAAGACTGCCGCAACGTGGCGCGCTGGGCGGCGCTGGGCGCCGGGCTGCCGCCAACCACGCCGGGAGTCACCGTAAACCGGCTGTGCGCGAGCGGCCTGCAGGCGGTGACCGATGCCGCGCGCGCGGTAACTTGCGGCGAAGGCGAGCTCTACATCGCGGGTGGCGTCGAGAGCATGTCGCGCGCGCCGTACGTGTTCGGCAAGGCCGACTCGCCGTTCAGCCGCGACCTGAAGATGTACGACACCACGATCGGTGCGCGATTTCAGAATACGCGCATCATGAAGCAATACGGCGATCACTCGATGCCGCAGACCGGCGATAACGTGGCGAAGGAATTCGGCGTGACGCGCCAGGACGCGGACGAATTCGCGTTCGGCTCGCAGAGCAAGTACGCCAAAGCCGAGGCCGAAGGGTTCTACAAGGGCGAGATACTGCCGGTCGCGCTGCCCTCGCGCAAGAAAGACGCGCCGCCGAAAATGGTCGACCTGGACGAGCATCCGCGCCGCGACGCGACGATGGAAGCGCTCGCGAGACTGAAGCCGCTCTTCGAGGGTGGCGTGGTGACTGCGGGCAATGCCTCGGGCGTGAACGACGGTGCGGCTGCGCTGGTGATCGCGAGCCGCGGTTGGGGCGAGAGGAACGGCAAGAAACCGATGACGCGGATCCTTGCCGCAGCGTCGGCCGCGGTCGAGCCGCGGATCATGGGCGTGGGCCCGGCTTACGCGATCCCGCTTGCGCTCGAGCGCGCCGGCCTTGCGCTGAAGGACATGGACATCATCGAGATCAACGAGGCGTTCGCGAGCCAGGTGCTCGGCTGCCTCAAGCTGCTGAACGTCGACTTCAAGGATCCGCGCGTCAACCCGAACGGCGGTGCGATCGCGATCGGCCATCCGCTCGGCTGCTCGGGCGCGCGCCTTGCGCTCACGGTGTCGCGCCAGCTGAAGGAAACCGGCGGCCGCTACGCTGCAGTATCGCTGTGCATCGGCGTCGGTCAGGGGCTCGCGGTGATCCTCGAGCGCATGCATTGAGGATGGACGCCGCGGTACGGCACAAGACGAAAGCGCGCTTCGTCTGGGACGATCCGCTGCTCTTGAACGAGCAGCTGAGCGAAGACGAACGCATGGTGCGCGACGCGGCGAACGCCTACTGCCAGGAGAAGCTCCAGCCGCGCATCCTCGAAGCCTTTCGGCACGAAAAGACCGACCCGAAGATCTTCCGCGAGATGGGCGAGCTCGGGCTGCTCGGGCCGACGATCCCCGAGAAGTACGGCGCACCCGGACTCAACTATGTCGCTTACGGCCTGATCGCGCGCGAAGTCGAGCGCGTCGATTCGGGCTACCGCTCGATGATGAGCGTGCAAAGCTCCCTCGTCATGGTGCCGATCCACGAGTTCGGCAGCGAGGCGCAGAAGCAGGAATTCCTGCCGCCGCTCGCCAAGGGAAAATGGATCGGCTGCTTCGGCCTGACCGAGGCGAATTTCGGCTCCGATCCGGGCTCGATGGCAACGCGCGCCAGGAAGGTCAAGGGCGGCTACAACCTGAGCGGATCGAAGATGTGGATCTCGAACTCGCCGATCGCCGACGTGTTCCTGGTCTGGGCGAAGGAGATGGACGAGAAGGGCCATGTCGGGCCGATCCGCGGCTTCCTGCTGAAGAAAGGCGCAAAGGGGCTTTCCGCTCCCGCGATCCACGGCAAGGTCGGGCTGCGCGCTTCGATCACCGGCGAGATCGTAATGGACGGGGTGTTCTGCCCCGAAGAGCACGCATTCCCCGAAGTGCACGGCCTGAAGGGCCCGTTCACGTGCCTCAATTCGGCACGCTACGGCATCGCCTGGGGTGCGCTCGGCGCGGCCGAGGACTGCTGGCACCGCGCGCGCCAGTACGTGATCGACCGCAAGCAGTTCGGCCGGCCGCTCGCCGCCAATCAGTTGATCCAGAAGAAGCTCGCCGACATGCAGACCGAGATCGTGCTCGGGCTGCAAGGGTGCCTGCGCCTCGGGCGCATGAAGGATGAGGGCACCGCGGCAGTCGAGATCACCTCGATCATGAAGCGCAACTCGTGCGGCAAGGCGCTCGATGTCGCGCGTCTTGCGCGCGACATGCTCGGCGGCAATGGCATCTCGGACGAGTTCGGCGTGATCCGCCACATGGTCAACCTGGAAGTCGTCAACACCTACGAGGGCACGCACGACATCCACGCGCTGATCCTCGGGCGCGCGCAGACCGGGATCCAGGGCTTCACCAATTGATGCAGGACAACCCCGGACCCGGGGTCGCAGTCAGAATCCCCGGCTGGGTCAGACGCGAATAGGGAGCGCAGTCCGGTCATGGACAACCTGAGCTTCGGCTTGACGCTGACGCTGGTCGGCGTCGGCGGCACGTTCCTCACGCTCTGGGTGCTCGCTCTCGCCGTCGACCTGCTGAAGAAGCTGTTCCCGCTGGCGGCGCAAAAAGAATCGGACAAGAAAGCGTAGGGAGGGGATCGACATGCTGGAGAGCGTGATCGCGGGGCTGTCGGGTCTCGCGAGCGGCACTACGTTCCTGTTCACGCAGGGCCTCGAGAACGTGATCATGCTGCTGGTCGCGGGCGTGCTGCTCTACCTTGGGGTGAAGAAACAGGTCGAGCCACTGCTGCTCGTGCCGATCGGCTTCGGCTGCCTGCTCGTGAACATCCCGCTCTCCGACCTCATGGACCCCGGCGGATTCCTGCGCACGCTCTACGATTCGGGCGTCGCGAACGAGCTGTTCCCGCTGCTGATCTTCGTCGGCATCGGCGCGATGACCGACTTCGGGCCGCTGCTGGAGAACCCGCGCATCCTGCTGTTCGGCGCCGCGGGCCAGGTGGGAATTTTCCTGACGCTGCTGCTTGCGCTCGCGCTCGGCTTCCCGCAGCTCGAAGCGGTCGCCATCGCGGTGATCGGCGCATGCGACGGCCCCACCGCGATCTACGTGGCGTCGCAGTACGCGCCGCAGCTATTGGGGCCGATCTCGGTCGCGGCCTACTCGTACATGGCACTCGTGCCGATCATCCAGCCGCCGATCATGAAGGCGCTGACGACGCCCGCCGAGCGCGTGATCCGCATGAAGGCGCTGAAGAAAAGCGTATCCCCAACGACGAAGATCCTGTTCCCGATCGTCGTCACGATCATCGGCGGCCTGATCGCGCCGAAGGGACTGCCGCTGCTCGGCACGATCATGCTCGGCAACTTCATGCGCGAATGCGGCGTGGTCGCGCGCCTGACGAAAGCCTCGGAGAACGAGATCGCCAACATCGTCACGCTGTTCCTCGGGCTCGCGATCGGCGCAACGATGGAGGGGCATGCGTTCCTGAAGCCGACGACGCTCGCGATCTTCGGCTTGGGGTTCGTCGCGATCTGCCTCGACACGGTGGCCGGCGTCGTCTTCGGAAAAATCGTCTGCAAGCTGACCGGCGGCAAGGTCAACCCGCTGATCGGCGCGGCGGGCATCTCCGCGTATCCGATGGCCGCACGCGTGGTGCAGACGCAGGGGCTGCGCTACGACAAGAAAAACCACCTGCTGATGCACGCGGCGGGCGCCAACACGGGCGGCCAGATCGGTTCGGTCGTCGCCGCGGCGGTCATGCTGTCGGTGCTCAAGGGAATGGGATTGATCTAACGAAAGGATGACGATGGACCTGAAACTCGGCACCTGCATCTCGACCATCGCGCTCGCCGTTGCATGCTCCCTCGCGCAGGCGCAGGATCGCCCGCCTCCGCCGGCGGGCGGTCCGGGCATGGCCGAACACGGCAAGCCCGGCATGGGCGGACCCCGGATGCGCGATCAGGGCATGATGATGATGCACATGATGTCGCGGCCGACCATGACCGCAACCGACAAGCACGTCTACATCCTGCGCGGCGACACGCTTTACCAGTTCAGCGCCGATGGCCTGAAGCTCCTCGGCAAGGCTGAATTGCCGCGGCCGGAGCCGCGCGAGCATCACGAAGGCAAGCCGCCGGCGGCGCGCAAGTAGCGCTTCACTTCACCCCTTGATCAGCCGCGGCAGCATCATCTGGTGCCGCGGGCAGATCGACTGCGGATTCTGGTAGACCGCGCCGGCGAACGCCTTGAGGTATCCGCGCAGCGCCGGCAGGTTGACGACCTCGTCGACGAAGCCGTAGCGCGCGCAATACGCGGGACGCGAAGTGTCGTAGTACTTCTGCGCGGTCTCGTTCATCTTCTGCGCGATCGGCTCGAGCGGCCGCCCGGAATCCTTTTCCTTGACCGCGCGGCGAGCGTACGTCGCGACCGCGGCCGTTTCGCCGTGCATGACGTAGATCTCGGTCGCCCCGGTGCCGAGCGTGAACGCGTTATGCCGGTTCGCCGTCGGCCCGCCCATGATGTAGTGCGCGGCCGCGCTTCCTTTCCTCAGCACGACGAGCATCATCGGCACGTCGGTCTGCTGGATCGAGTAGATCAGCGATTGCCCCAGGCCGAGCAGCTCGGCCCTCTCGGCGACGTCGCCGACATCGATGCCGGTCGTGTCCTGGAACCAGATCACCGGCACGCGATCGCGGCCGCAATGCGTGACGAACTCGTTTAGCTTGATCAGCCCCTGGCGGTAGAGCTTTCCGCCGATGCCGGGGTAGTCGGCGTATTCCGGATAGCCTTTCGGCAGGATTCCCTGCCGGTTGCCGATCGCGCCGACCAGCATGCCGTCGATCTTCACGAGGCCGGTGTAGACCTCGGGCCCGTAGCCGGGCCGGAACTCCATGTGCTCGCTTGCGTCGACGAGACGCGCGAGGATGTCGTCGAAGACGTAGCTTTCCTTCTGGTTGAACGGCAGCAGGTGATAGAGATCACTCGCCGGCAGGCGCGGCTCGGCGGGCGCGGCGACGCGAAAGAACATCGGGTCGTACGCGGGGATCGCGCGCATGTACTGCTTGATGCCGTCGAGCACGCCCTTCTCGTCGTCGTAGACGTGCGTCAGGAATCCGGTCTCGCCGTAGTGCGTATCGACGCGCCCTGGCGGGCGCTCCTTGATGTCGCGCGTCTTCGCGATCAATTCTTCAAGGCCGGCGACGTCGAAGCCGCCTTTGGGTGACATTCCCGAGACTATGCCTGCGCCGCCGACCGCGAGGTTCGCGTCCTTATGCGCGAGCAGGATCGTCGGGCTGATCGCCTGGTAGCCGCCGCCCGCGGGATTCGTCCCGTAAATGCCGGCGAGGATCGGCACGCCGGCCTGCTCGAGCTCGGCGTGGCGGTAGAACGGTGTTCCGCCGCCGCGCCGGTCGGCGTAGAACTTGTCCTGGTCGGGAAGCTTCACGCCGCTGCAGTTGACGAGCCAGACGAGCGGGATGTGGAGCCGCTTCGCGAGGTTCGTCACGCGCAGGATGTTCTCCGACTGCCCCGCGATCCATGCGCCCGCGAGCACCTTGTTATCGAAGCCGATGACGACCGCCCAGCGCCCCGAGATCTTCGCCAGCCCGTCGACGACGTTCGTCGTGCCCTCCTCGTTGTCCTCGGGGTTGTAGAGGCTGTGCAGCGGGTGCCACGTGCCCGGATCGACGAGGCCCTCGAGGCGCTGCCAAACCGTCAGCAGGCCGCGCTTGTTGATGTCGGCGGCCGGCATGCCGACCGCTTCGCGTTGCTTTCGCGCGGCCGCGATCTCGGCTTCGACGCCTTCCAGCTTCGCGCGGCTGTCCTTCGTGCGCGCGATGCGGTTTTCCCTGAGCTCCTTGCCGAACGCCGGCATCTTCTCGAAATAAGGTCGCATGGCGGCTACTCCCGGTTGGGCGTATGCCCGCAGGCCATGCCCGAGATGATGATTTTCTGGATGTTCGACGTGCCCTCGACGACCTGCAGCGATTTCGCGTCGCGGTAGAAGCGCTCGGCCGGAAACTCCGTCGAGAAGCCGTACGAGCCGTAGATCTTCATGCATTCGTTCGCCGCGTGCACCGCGGCTTCCGACGCCGCGAGCTTCGCGACCGACGTCTCGTACTGGCTCGGCTTACCCTGGTCCTTCAGCCACGCGGCGCGGTAGACGAGCATCTGCGCCGCCTGGTGCTCGACCGCCATCTCGGCGATCTGCGCCTGGACCATCTGGTGCTGCGAAATCGGCTTGCCGAACTGCGTGCGCTCGTTCGCGTAGCCCACTGCGAGGTCGAGCGCGCCGCCTGCGACGCCGAGCGCGCCCGCGGCGCAGCCGAGGCGCGTCTGGTTGAGCTGCCACATGCAGATGCGGAACCCTTCGCCGGGCTTGCCGAGCACGTTCTCCTTCGGCACGCGCATGCCATCGAACACGAATTCGCCGGTCGGCGAGCAGTGCAGTCCGAGCTTCGTCTCGATGGCGCGCGCGCTGCAGCCTTTCATCTTCTTCGGCTCGATCAGGAAGCACGTGATGCCCTTGTTGCCCTTCGTGCGGTCGGTGTAGGCGTACAGCAGACCCGCGTCGCCGACGTGCGCCTGCGAGATCCACATCTTGTTGCCATGGACTTCCCAGTAATCGCCCTTGTCGATCGCGTGCGTCTTCATGCTCGCGACGTCCGAGCCCGTGTTCGGCTCGGTCATCGCGAAGAAGCCGAGCTGCGTGCCCGCGACCCAGCCGGGAACGTATTTCTTTTTCTGCGCCCCGGTCCCGAACTTCGCTACGGTCAGCGCAGGGCCGAGGTTCTGCATGTTGAACGGCACCCGCCACGACGCCGAGATCTTGGCGATCTGCTCGGCGATCAGCACCGACTCCATGAAGCCCATGCCGCTGCCACCGAGCTCCTCGGGCAACGCGCACGAGAAGAACCCGAGCTCGCCCATCTTCGCGACGCGATCGACGCGGAACTCGTGCTTGCGCTCCTCCTCCTCGAGCGTCGGCGCGATCTGCTCGGCGGCGAAGCGCCGCGCAGTGTCCTGGATCAGGCGCTGCTCTTCCGTCAGTTCGAAATTCATGGTTTGCCTCGCTTGCGGCCGCTCTGCGCCGTGCTCTACCCGATCACGAGAAGAACGGTGTCCTCCTCGACCTGGTCCCCCTTCTTCACCTTCACCTCGCGCACGGTGCCGCCGCAAGGCGAATACACCATGTTCTCCATCTTCAGCGCCTCGATCACGAGCAACTCATCGTCCTCCTGCACCGTAGCACCGGCTTCGACGAGTACCGACAGGATGTTTCCCGCCAGCGGCGCGCGAACTTCCTCCGCCATGACTGTCCCTTTCGTGTTGGTGTCCGGACGCACCGATGGTGCCCGCAACCGTACCGTGCGCGCAAGCGCGCAACTGCCTGATAATGGACGATGGTCGGGTGAGGTTACTTGACCTGCCTCAAATGGGAGTCGGGGATCGGGGGAACGTTTGCGTCGGGCCGGCAGGAGAAAGGAGGCTGAGATCCGCGGGGTCTTCCGGACCGGGTGTCGTATCGCTGCTTATGCGTGGGCTGGCCCCAACACGGTGCTGGGCCTCCTGGCCGGCGTTGCAGTGCTCGCACTCGGCGGCCGGCTTCGCATTGTGGACGGCGTCGCGGAATGTTCCGGCGGCTTGCTGTGCTCCTTGCTGACATCGTTCCCAGGTGGGCTTCGCTTCAACGCCATCACGTTCGGCCACGTCATCCTCGGCGTCAGCGAAGCCGAATTGGCTGCTGCACGATCCCACGAGCATGTGCACGTCCGGCAGTACGAAGCCTGGGGGCCGTTCTTCCTGTTCGCCTATGCCGGGTCGAGCCTCTGGCAACTGCTGCGGGGACGCCGCATCTACCGCGACAACTTCTTCGAACGGCAAGCGTACGCAGCGGATTCGCAGTCGCGCCTGAAGTAAAGTTCGGTATGCCGCGATTGGTCGCAACACCCGTGATTGCAGCTTTGTCGGCCTGCCTGCTTTTCGCGCCGCTCCGCACGGCGGCTTGTTCGGTTCAGGAGGTCACGACGGACGAGGAGAAGTTCGCCAAGGCGAAGGAAGTCTTTCTTGCGCGGGTGGTGCGCGTAGAAGAGGCGGCGAAGCCGGCGCGCTGGGGCAACGTGGAATTCAAGGCGGTCCAGGGAACATACCAGCTGCTGGAAGTGTTCAAGGGAGAGCCCAAGGACGGCGACACCGTCCTCGATTTCGTGTTCAACCCGGGAAACTGCAGCCTTGGCATCATGGCCGGCCTCTACTACGTCTTCTTCATCCGCCCGGAAAACCGCCTGGTCCTGTGGGTCGGCGGCTCGCGTGGGTATATCAACCTCGAAGGCTCCGTGCCGAAAGCGGATCTCGCCAGGTTTCGCGCGCTGGCTAAAAAGCCCGAGTCGGCGCCGAACCGCTAGGCCGTGGTTGCCCGATTCATCCAGGTCCGAGTCAAGCCAAACGCTCGCGTGAGCACATTGGAGCAGCAGGTCGAAGGAACCTGGCTCGCGCAGCTGAAGGCGCCGCCCGTCGAGGGCAAGGCGAATGCGGAGTTGATCAAACTCGTCGCCAGGCAGTTCGGCTGCGCCCGATCCGCTGTTTCGATCAAGAGCGGCGCCGGCGGCCGGACCAAGCTTATCAAGATCGAAGTTCGCTAACAAACTACAAGAAAAACCATTTCATGCACACAGTCCTGGTGCTCGGCCGCTTCGCGCTCTACGCGCTTGCGATTTCGCTCGCCGCCCGCAGCGGCTGGGCTGCCGACGATCCGAAGGAAGCCTGGGCCGCGCTCGCTACGGGCGGCCATGTCGTGCTGATTCGCCACGGCAACGCGCCCGGCACCGGCGACCCGGTGGGCGTCAAGATCGACGACTGCAAGACGCAGCGCAACCTGGATGAAGCGGGGCGCGAGCAATCGCGCGTTCTCGGCAAAGCCTTTCGCGATCGCGGAGTCCGCGTGGCGCGGGTCCTGTCGTCGCCCTGGTGCCGTTGCATGGAAACCGCCCGCCTGATGGCGGTCGGCAGCGTCGAGAGCTCGATGGCGTTGCTGCCGGATCGAGACCCCGCGAATCCCGCGCGGCGCCTCGAATTGAAGGAAATCATCGCCTCCTGGCGCGGCCCCGGAACGCTGGTGCTCGTCACGCACGGCTTTACCATCCAGCCGTTGTTCGGTTTCATACCGGCATCCGCGGAAACCTTGGTGGTGAAGCCGCGGCCCGGCAGCAGCGCCGGCGGTGATCTCGTAGCCAGAATTCCTCCGCCCCGTGCGCAAGGGGTGAGCTCGGTCTTCATCGAAGACCTGACCTGGCACGAGGTGCGGGACGCGATCGCAAATGGCAGGACCACTGCGCTCTACTACGCCGGCAGCACCGAGCAGAACGGTCCTCATATGGCGCTGGGCAAGCACAACTTCATCGCCCGCCATGTTGCGGGACGCATCGCCGAGGAACTCGGGAACGCATTGGCGTATCCCGTGCTGCCCTTTGCGCCGACGGGAGATGCAGGCAGGAAAACCAGTCACATGAGATTCCCCGGCACGGTAACCGTCTCGGAAGCGACGTTCGGCGCAGTCGCCCGCGAGGTTGCGTTGAGCGCGATCGCCGCGGGATTCAGGAACGTCGTCTTGATGGGAGATCATGGCGGTGGCCAGGGCACGCTCAAGCGGGTGGCAAGCGAGCTCGAGCGGGAATGGAGTCCGAAAGGCACGCATGTCTACTATGTCGGCGACGTCTACTACAAGGCCGGGGAACAGGTGCGCCAGCACCTCGGCAAGCGCGCGCAGGCAGCAGGCGGCCACGCCGGAATCCACGATACTTCGGTAATGATGTTCCTCGACACGCAGCAGAAGTGGATCCGCAAGGACAAGCTCGCGCCGGCAGATCCGCATGCGGGTGTCGACGGCGACCCGCGGGAAGCCTCGGCCGATCTGGGCAAGGCGTTCCTCGAGATCAAGATCAACAACGCGGTGGCGCAGATCAAGACTCTGCTCGCCGCAAACCGGTAGGACGGGAGCTTGGTGAAATACCGCTACTACACCTGTGACGTTTTCACCGAGACGCGCTTCGGCGGAAATCCGCTCGCAGTGCTGCCGCAGGCCGAGGGCCTGTCGCAGCAGCAGATGCAGCAGATCGCGCGCGAGTTCAACTTCTCCGAGACCACGTTCGTGTTCCCGCCGAAAGCGGGCCACACGCGTCACGTCAGGATCTTCACGCCAGCGCGGGAGATTCCTTTTGCCGGTCACCCGAATGTGGGAACGGCGTTCGTCCTCGCGAGTACCGGAGCGTTCGGCGAGATCCGGTCCGGCCTCACCGTGACCTTCGAGGAAGAGGCCGGGCTCGTCCCGATCACGATCTACGCGGAACAAGGGAAGGTTGTGCGCTGCGAGCTCGTCGCCCCTCAAGCGGTATCCGTGGGGAAGAGCATTGCTGCAGATCTGGTCGCGGCTGCGGTGTCCCTCACGACAGCGGACATCGCGACCTCGACGCATCCGCCGCAGGTCGCCTCGGTCGGACTTCCTTTCCTGATCACCGAGTTGAAGGACCGCTCCGCGCTCGAGCGCTGCCGCGCGGATGCGAGCGCATTCGGCGCGCTCGTCGCCGAGGATATCCGGCCCTCATTGCATTTCTACGTGCATGCGAAGGATGGGTTCGATCTTCGCGCGCGCATGTTCGCGCCGCTGAGCGGAGTGCCGGAGGATCCGGCCACCGGCAGCGCCAGTTGCGCGCTCGCCGGCCTGCTCGCACACTATTCCGCCCAGGCGAGCGCCAGCTTCACCTGGCGTATCGCGCAGGGCGTCGAGATGGGACGTCCGAGCACGTTGATCGCCCGCGCCGAAAAGAAGGCGGGCGTCGTTCAGACCACCTGGGTGAGCGGCGCCGCCGTCCTGGTAAGCGAAGGAACCTTGCACCTTGACTGATCCAAGACCGAGTTCGGCGATGATCCGGATTGCAGCAGGCGTGGCAGCGCTTGCGCTGCTCGCATCGTGTGCAACTACGCCGCAGGCGCCCGCCGCAGCGCGCTCCGACCTCGCGCCGACGGGCACGCTGCGTGCGGCGATCAATTTCGGCAACCCGATTCTCGCCGCGAAGGACCCGGCAACCGGCGAGCCTCGAGGCGTTTCGGTCGATCTCGCGAGGGAGCTTGCGCGACGCGTCGGCGTTCCGGTGCAATTCGTCTTCTACGATGCCGCCGGAAAGGTAGTCGAAGGTCTCAAGTCGGGAGCCTGGGACGTCGCTTTTGTCGCGATCGATCCGGCACGCGCCGTGGACATCGCCTACAGCGGACCCTACGTCGTGATCGAGGGCGCGTATCTCGTGCCTCAGGGCTCGCCGATTCGCAGCAACGCGGACGTCGATCGCGAAGGCGTGCGGGTCGCGGTCGGCGCGGGGAGCGCCTACGATCTGTTCCTCACGCGCAGCCTGAAGCAGGCGAAGATCGTCCGCGCGCCGACTTCGCCGGCAGTCGTCGATCTCTTCGTCGCACAGAAGCTCGAGGTCGCGGCCGGCGTGAAGCAGCAGCTCGAAGCCGATGCGCGGCGCATTCCCGGCTTGCGCCTGCTCCCGGGCCGGTTCATGGTGATCGAGCAGGCAATGGGAACGCCCAGGGCCCGCGGCGATGTGGCCGCGAAATACCTGCGCGGGTTCGTCGAGGAGATGAAAGCATCGGGATTCGTCGCCGATGCGCTGAAGCGGCACCGCATCGAAGGCGCCGCGGTCGCGCCTCCGAGGGGCCCGGATAGCTACCGGTGACCGGAAAACGCACGCACACGCTCTACGGCTCGCGCGGATCGGGCTCGGCCGCGGTCGAAGTCGCCTTGAAGCGCTGTGGCGTTCCGTTCCGCAGCGTGCGTGCATCGAGCTGGGAGCCGGACTCGGCGATTGCCGAGCTGGAGAACGTGAATCCGTTGCGCCAGATCCCGACGCTGGTGCTCCCGGACGGCACCGTCCTTTCCGAGAGCGCGGCGATCCTGATTCACCTCGGCCTCGCCCACGCGGCGAGCAAGCTGCTGCCGGCGGATGCGAGCGCGAGGGCCAAGGCGATCCGCGGCCTGGTATTCATCGCCGCCAACTGCTACGCGGCGATCGGCGTCAACGACCACCCGGACCGTTGGACGACCGCGACGACGAAGCCGGCGCGCGAGCAGGTGCGGCAGGGGGCGCGCCGCCAGCTGCATCGCAACTGGGACATCTTTGCCGACACGTTCGGCGCGAGTCCGTTTCTCGGCGGCAAGGCCCCGGGCGCGCTCGACTTCCTGGCCGCGGTGGTATCGAAATGGGCCGGCACGCGGGCGCACCTCGCGGAGGCCAGGCCGCGGTTCCTCGAAACGATGCGGCGGGTCGAGTCGCATGAATGGGTCGCCCCGGTGTTTCGCGCGCACTGGGACGCCTGAGGAACTCGACGCATGTCGCGAGCGCTCGATTTCTTCTTCTTTATCGGCAGCACGTACACCTACCTCGCCGTAAGCCGAATCGACGATGTCGCGGTAAGGGCCGGCGTCAGCGTGCGCTGGCGGCCGTTCAGCGTGCGCGCGATCATGCGCGAGCACAACAACAATCCGTTCACCGGGAAACCCTCGAAGATGAACTACATGTGGCGCGACGTAGAGCGCCGCGCGAAGCGCTACGCGATTCCGTTCCGCTCGATCCCGCCCTACCCGGTCGACCCGGATGAGCTCGCCAACCGTGTCGCGTCCCTTGCGTCGCTCGGCGGGTGGTGCCCCGAATACACGAGGGCGATGTATCGCGCGTGGTTTCTCGAAGGCCAGGCGCCCGGCGACCCGGAAGGCCTGCGCAGGCTGCTGCCGCAGCTCGGCAAGGACCCCGACGCCGTCATCGCGAAGGCGAACAGCCAGGAGATCCGCGACCGCTATACGGCCGAAACCGACGCCGCGCGCAACCTCGGGATCTTCGGCTCGCCGACGTTCGCGTGGGGAAGCGAGATCTTCTGGGGCGATGACCGGCTCGAAGACGCGATCGAATGGTCGAAGGCGCATGACGATTGAGAAAGCCCGCCAGGCGCTGAAGCGCCTGCTCGCCAACGGACCGCTGACGGGCCTGCCGACGCGGCGCAGCGACCTGGAGCTGCTGCTCAGGCTAGCGGCGGCGCGATTCGAGGCGCAGAGGATCTATCGCGAAGTCGAAGTCAACGACGTGCTGCGCGAGTGGCTGAAGACTTTCAGCGCGCCGTTCGGAATCGATCACGTGACGCTGCGCCGATGCCTGGTCGATTTGCAATACCTGGACCGCGACCGTTCCGGATCCACGTATCGCCTTCACCCGGACAGGAGTCGGGCGCTGCCGCCGGCCGTCGAGCCCGCCGACGTGCTCGCCGAGATCACCAGCGAACGCGCGGCACGCAAGCGGCGACGCGCAGCCCGCACCTGAATGCAGCTTCGCCTTCTCGGCCCTGCCGACGCGCAGGCGTTCCAGCAGATTCGCCTCGAAGCGCTGCGCGATACGCCCAGCGCATTCTCGTCCAGCTACGAAGAGGAGCGCGATACGCCGCTCGCTGCGGTCGCAGAGCAGCTCACTCCCGCGCCGGAACGGTTCGTCATTGGCGCGTTCGAAGACGGACGGCTCGTCGGCATCGCCGGATTGCACCGCGAGGAGCAGGCCAAGCTTTCGCACAAGGCGGTGCTGTGGGGCGTCTACGTCGCGCCCGGCGCGCGCAAGCGGGGCACGGGACGCAAGCTCCTCGCCCGCGCGATCGAGGAGGCGGCAGCGATGCCGGGCCTGACGCAGATCAACCTGAGCGTGAATTGCGCCAATGCCGCGGCGCTGGCGCTCTACGAGGGGCTGGGATTCTCTTCGTTCGGGCTGGAGCGCGGCTACCTGCAGGTGGACGGCGTCCTGCACGACGAAGTCCACATGGTGCGCCTGTTGCCGTAGCCGCGAGGGAATTTCGCGTCCGATTACGGCACGCGCGCTGCACGCACCGCGGGCATCATTGCGGCACCTGAACTCGATCGAGGAATTCCCATGAACGCCTTTCGCCTGGTCGGCCTGGCACCCGAACCGTTTGCATCGTTCTTCGCCTTGACCGACGCGCAGCTTGCCGAGCGCGGCATTCATCGCGTCGTCGCCGACCGGAAACCAGGGTTCCCGTGCCGCATCAGCCTGGTCGATGCGGAGATCGGCGAGCCGCTTCTGCTGCTGCCGTATTGCCACCAGCCGGCGAATTCACCGTACCGGGCATCCGGGCCGATTTTCATTCGCAGCGGCGCGCGCCAGCGCGTCGCCGATCGCTCCGAGGTACCGCCGTACGTCACGGACCGTCTGATGTCCGTGCGCGCGTACGACGAGCGCGACTTCATCGTCGATGCCGAGGTCTGCGCGGGTGTCGACGTTGCGGCGACGATCCGGCGGATGTTCGAGGACGCGCATGTGCACTACATTCACCTGCACAACGCCAAGCGAGGCTGCTTCTCCTGCCGGGTGGAGCGGGCCTAGCGCGTATTCGCCCGGCCTCCAGTAAACTCGCTCGCGTCTACTGGAGGCAGCGATGAAGAACCTTCGTTCCTGGCTTCTGTTCGCAGCGCTTGCGCTGCTCGCCGCACCGGTCGCCGCGGAGGATCTCTCTCCGCAAAAGCGCGCCGACATCGAGCGGCTGCTCGAGATGACGGGCGCGACCAGGATCGGCCGGCAGATGGCGGCGCTGTCGGCGGCGCATATGACGCAATCGCTGCGGCAGAGTCATCCGCAGATTCCGCCGAAGGCGCTCGACTTCCTGCCCGAGGAAGTGGAGGCGGTGTTCGCGGCCAATGTCGGTGCGTTCCTCGCGGCGATCGTTCCGGTGTATCACCGCTATTTCTCGGCGGAGGAAATCAAGGGAATGATCGCGTTCTATTCGACCGACCTCGGCAAGAAGGCGATCAGCGCGATGCCCGGCCTGATGAGCGAGAGCATGGTGATCGGCCAGCAGTGGGGCCAATCGCTGGGGCCGGTGATCTCCGAACGCGTCCGCGCGCGCCTCAAGAAGGAGGGCATTGAGCTGTGAAGGCGCTCTACATGATCGTCGAGCACTTTCGCAACGGCGACCCGGTGCCGGTCTATCGCAGGTTCCGCGAGCGCGGCCGCATGGCGCCGGAAGGACTGACGTATGTGGCGAGCTGGGTCGACCAGGACCTCGCGCGCTGCTACCAGGTGATGGAAACCGCCGATCGCCGGCTGCTCGACCAGTGGATGGAGAACTGGAGCGACCTCGTCGAGTTCGAGGTCCACCCGGTAATGACGTCGCAGGAGGCGGTGGAGCGGGTCGGGTCGAAAACGTGAGCACCCTGTAACTGCGCCATGCTGCACCATGTCTCCTTTGCGGTCGCGGACCTGCAGCGTTCCGCCGCCTTCTACGACGCGGCGCTCTCGACGCTCGGCTACGTCCGGGTATGGACCGACGAGACGGCGATCGGATATGGCCCTCCGGGCGGCGGCGACAAGTTCGCGATCAAGGTCCGCGGACCGGCGACCGTGGTGCCCGGGCCGGGATTTCACCTGGCGTTTTCGGCTCCTGGCCGGGAAGCCGTCGCCGCCTTCTACCGCGCTGCGCTCGCGCACGGCGGCAGGGACAACGGCGCTCCGGGACTTCGGCCGCACTATGGTCCGGACTACTATGCGGCATTCGTTTTCGATCCGGACGGTTACCGGATCGAAGCGGTACTCAACGGTCCTTTTGCGGCGTCGTAAACGATGAGGCTTGCCGATGCATTGCCCGATCTCGTGGCCGACATGGAGGTCGCGCTCCTCCACCTCGGCCGAGCGGATCTCGTCGACCAGCTGCATCAGGCGCTGCTCGAGCGCTGGACGTACGACGATTTCGCCGATACGACCTACTTGACGCTGCGCGACGGGACGTACGCCGAGCGGCTGTCGCTCTACGACGAGCTCGGCGTCAACGTCGATACCGACGATCGCGGGCGGGTCTGCGGGATCGAGATCCTCGAGGGGAAACGAATCGCAACCCGCCTGGGAACGCCGGGCTGAAGAGCGCAGATGCTCGGCACACACGATCTGCTGCTTTTCATCGTTGCGGGCTGGCTGCTCAACGTCACGCCCGGCCCCGACATGCTGTACGTCATCGGCCGCAGCACGGCACAGGGACTGCGCGCGGGCATCGTCGCGGCGCTTGGCGTCGGCGCAGGCATCTTCGTCCATATCGCCGCGACCGCGCTCGGGCTGTCAGCGATTCTCGCCGCCTCTGCGGAAGCATTCGCGCTGATCAAGCTGATGGGCGCCGCGTACCTGGTCTACGTGGGCATTTCGCTGCTGCGAACCTCGAGCACGCCGTTCGACAGCGCGGCCGCAACGCGGCTGGTCCCGGCGTCTTTGCGCGGCGTCTTCATGCAGGGCTTCCTGACCAACGTGCTGAACCCGAAAGTGGCGCTGTTCTTCCTCGCCTTCCTGCCGCAGTTCGTCGAGTCCGATGCAGCGAACCAGCCGTTGGCATTTTTTTTCCTCGGCCTCGTCTTCAACGTGAACGGCACGCTATGGAACCTGTTCGTCGCCTGGTCGGCGGCGCGCATGACCGGCGGCCTGCGGCGGAGCGCTACCGCGCTGAAATGGTTCAATCGCTGCGTCGGAGGTATATTTGTCGCTCTCGGTGCCCGGCTCGCACTCATTCACGAAGACTGACCGACGCATGAACGGGGGTTGTACCTGCCGCGCAGTGCGCTACCGGATGACGGCGAAACCGTTGTTCGTGCATTGCTGCCATTGCCGCTGGTGCCAGCGGGAAACCGGCGCTTCCTTTGCGCTGAACGCGATGATCGAATCCGATCGCGTCGTCCTGCTCAGTGGCACCCCGGAGGTCGTTCTTACGCCGTCGAACAGCGGCAAGGGGCAGAAGATCGCGCGCTGCCCGCAGTGCCGGATCGCGCTTTGGAGCAACTACGGCGGCGCCGGCGATGTCGTTCGTTTCGTCCGCGTCGGCACGCTCGACAAGCCCGATCGCCTGCCGCCCGACATTCACATCTTCACGTCCTCGAAGCAGCCCTGGGTGGTGCTTCCGCGCGGCACGCCGGCGGTGAAGGAATACTACGACCGCGAAAAGTACTGGCCGAAAGCGAGCCTCAAGCGGCGCCTGGCCTTGCTCGCGCGCAACCGATAAGCGATGCTCGGGCGCTGCATTCTGCTCGGCGTCGCGCTCGCGATCGCGGGCGCGGCAGTTGCTCAGCAGAACGACCCGCCGAATGGACTCTTCCTGATCGCCAAGCCTGGGCTCGAGGATCCGAATTTCCGCCAGACCGTGGTGCTCGTCACGCAAGCGCGCGACTACAGCACCGTCGGCGTCATCATCAACCGGCCGTCGGAGCTGAAGCTGGAGCGGTTGCTGCGCGACGGTTCTCTTGGCGGCCGCTACAGGGATGCGGTGTTCTTCGGCGGTCCGGTGATGCCGCAGGTGATCGTTGCGCTCTTTCGTTCCGAGTCGACACCGCAGGCGCCCGCGTTTCACGTGCTGAAGGGGTTGTACCTGTCGCTGCACCCGCAGAACCTGCGCCGCCTGCTCGAGGGCAGCGGCACGCGCTACCGTCTGTACGCCGGGTTCGCCGGATGGGCGCCCCAGCAACTGCAGAGCGAAATGCAGCGCAACGGCTGGTACGTGCTTCCCGCGGACCTGGAGACGATCTTCAGCAAGAACATGGAAGGCGTATGGCAGGAGCTCGTGCAGCGTGCCGAGAAGCGACCCGTCGCGTGGCAACGGCCGCCGGCGGCGGCCCATAAATGAAAAGCCCCGCCGTAGGCGGGGCTGTAAGCCCGGGAGCACCGGGTAGCGCCGCAAGAGCGGCGTTCGATCAAAGTGGCATGAAGCCACACTCGGAACTCGCAGGAATGCCGCCTCCTTCACTGCGGCACATGCAGACGGTATCCGGACGGTCGCCCGGAATCCCGCTTTTCCGCGGCTAGGCAACCCGGCTACGGTTTGCGAGTCCCAGAGGAAAAAGTACCACTGCGCGCGCCAGGATTCAAGAGGAAAATCGCAGCGACAACGTCGGCGGCATCGAGTTCAATCACGCAGGTCGCTGCCGTACGACGGCGCAGCGAACACGCGTAACAATGATCACTGTAGAATGGTTTGAGTTTCGCGCGAAAAAGCACACTATGGCTCTCGTCTTTCGGCTGTTGATGGTTGCGCTCCTCGCCGCCACCCTGCCCGCCCAGGCGCAGGAAGAGGACGCCGTTCTGCTGGTCGCGCATCCACAGTTCCGTGACCTTGATTACCGCCAGACCGTGCTGCTCGCGAGTCCCGCCCCGAACGGCGGCCACGTGGGCGTGATCCTCAACCGGCCCACCCGGCGCACGCTGGGAAGCCTGTTCCCCGACCACGAGCCGTCGAAGAAAGTCATGGACCCGGTGTACTACGGCGGCCCGTTCTCGCGCGGCGCGCTCGTTGCGCTGGTCAAGACCGATGTAAATCCGGGCGGCGGCTCGGTGCTCATCATGAAGAACCTGTACCTGGCGTTTCGCGCCAACACGATCGACCAGGTGATCGAGAGCACGCCGAACGAGGCGCGCTACTACGTGGGCTATGTCGGCTGGAGGCCGGGCGAGCTGAAGGCAGAGATCGAGCGCGGCCTGTGGTCGGTGGTCTCGGCCGACGTCGACATGGTGTTCCGCAAGGACATGGACGGGATCTGGGAAGAGCTGCTGCAGCAGTCGCGCCGCATCCGCACGAGCCTGCCGCTGCCGCTCGCGTCCTCCGTTCTCGACTAGGCCGTAGCGCTTACGCGGCCGCTTTCGCGGCCGCATTCTCGAACGTCATCTTCCCGCCGCGCCAGTCGACGCGAATCCGGTCGCGCGGCGCGAACCGCCCTTCCAGGATCGCTTTCGCCAGCGGGTTCTCGATCTCGGACTGGATCGCGCGCTTCAGCGGGCGCGCTCCGTAGACCGGGTCGAAGCCGACCTTGGCAAGCTCCGCGACCGCGGCCTCCGAAACCTCCAGTTGGTATTCCATGCGCACCAGGCGCGTGCGCAGGTAGTCGAGCTGGATCTTCGCGATCGCGCGGATGTGCTGGTCCGCGAGGCCGTGGAACACGACGACCTCGTCGATCCGGTTGATGAATTCCGGCCGGAATTGCGTCTTCACTTCGGCCATGACCGCGAGCTTGATCTCGGCATAGTCGCTGCCCGCCATGCTCTGGATCATGTGCGAGCCGAGGTTCGAGGTCATCACGATCACCGTGTTGCGGAAGTCGACGGTGCGGCCCTGCCCGTCGGTCATGCGTCCTTCGTCGAGAACCTGCAGCAGCGCGTTGAACACGTCGGGGTGCGCCTTCTCGACCTCGTCGAACAGGATCACCGCGTACGGCTTCCTGCGCACCTGCTCGGTGAGCTGGCCGCCTTCGTCGTAGCCGACATATCCCGGCGGCGCGCCGATCAGCCGCGCGACCGAATGCCGCTCCATGTATTCCGACATGTCGAGCCGGATCAGGTGATCCTCGGAATCGAACAGGAACGCGGCGAGCGCCTTGCAAAGCTCGGTCTTGCCGACGCCGGTCGGCCCGAGGAACAGGAACGAGCCGTAGGGCCGGTTCGGGTCCGACAGGCCGGCGCGCGAGCGCCGGATCGCGTCGGCGACGAGCCGCACCGCCTCGTCCTGGCCGACGACGCGCTCGTGCAGCCGCTCTTCCATGCGGATCAGCTTGTCGCGCTCGCCCTGCATCATCTTCGAGACCGGAATGCCGGTCGCGCGCGAGACGACCTCTGCGATCTCCTCTGCGCCGACCTGGGTACGCAACAGCTTCGCCTTCGCGGCCTTGCCGTCGCCCTTCTCCATCTGGCCGAGCTGCGACTCGAGCTGCGGGATCTTGCCGTACTGGATCTCGCTCATCTTCTGCCAGTCGCCCTTGCGGCGCGCCTCTTCCATCGCGAGGCGCAGCTTTTCGAGCTCCTCCTTGATGTGCTGGCTGCCGCTGACCTGCGCCTTCTCCGCCTTCCAGACTTCGTCCAGGTCGGAGTATTCCTTGTCGAGCTTGGCGATCTCCTGCTCGATCAGGTCGAGGCGCTTGCGCGACGCTTCATCGGTTTCCCGCTTCACCGCCTCGCGCTCGATGCGCAGCTGGATCAGGCGCCGATCGAGCCGGTCCATCGCCTCGGGCTTGGAGTCGATCTCCATCTTGATCCGCGCCGCCGCCTCGTCGATCAGGTCGATCGCCTTGTCCGGCAGAAAGCGGTCGGTGATATAGCGGTTCGAGAGCTCCGCCGCGGCGACGATCGCCGGGTCGGTGATGTCGACGCCGTGGTGGACCTCGTAGCGCTCCTGCAGGCCGCGCAGGATCGCGATCGTCGCTTCCACGCTCGGTTCGCCGACGAGCACCTTCTGGAAGCGCCGCTCGAGCGCAGCGTCCTTCTCGATGTATTTGCGGTACTCGTCGAGCGTCGTCGCGCCGACGCAGTGCAACTCGCCGCGGGCGAGCGCTGGCTTGAGCATGTTGCCTGCATCGATCGCGCCTTCCGCCTTGCCGGCCCCGACCATCGTGTGCAGCTCGTCGATGAAGACGATCGTGTTGCCTTCGTCGTGCGCGAGCTCCTTCAGCACCGACTTGAGCCGCTCCTCGAATTCGCCGCGGTACTTGGCGCCGGCGAGCAGCGCCGCCATGTCGAGCCCGAGCACGCGCTTGTTTTTCAGCGACTCAGGCACTTCGCCGTTGACGATCCGCTGCGCGAGACCTTCGACGATCGCGGTCTTGCCGACGCCCGGCTCGCCGATCAGCACGGGATTGTTCTTCGTGCGCCGCTGCAGGATCTGGATCACGCGTCGGATTTCGTCGTCGCGTCCGATGACGGGATCGAGCTTGCCCTGGCGCGCGCGCTCGGTGAGATCGAGCGTGTACTTGGCCAGCGCCTGGCGCTGGGATTCGTCGCCCTGCGAGCCCACTTGCTGGCCGCCGCGCAGCTGCTCCACCGCCTTCTCGAGCGTCTTTTTTTCCACCCCGGCCTGCTTCAGCAGCCTGCCGGTCTCGCCCTTGTCGCCCGCGCAGGCGAGCAGGAACAGCTCGGAGGCGATGTACTGGTCACCCCGTTTCTGCGCCTCCTTGTCGGCGACGTTGAGGAGGTTCGACAGGTCGCGCGAGACGTGCACCTCGCCGGGTGTGCCTTCGACCTTCGGCAGGCGACCGATCGCCTGCTGCAGGCTCTGCTTCAGCGCAGCCGGATTACCGCCAGCCTTGGCGAGCAGCGAGGTAGCGAGGCCATCCTCCTGCGCGAGGAGCGCCGCAACCAGGTGCTGCGGCTCGATCTGCTGATGGTCCTGGCCGACCGCGAGGCTCTGCGCCTCGGCAATCGCCTCCTGCAGCTTGGTGGTGAATTTGTCGTACCGCATGTCGCTGATCCCGAAGGGTTTGTCCCTTCCAGAATGGGGGCGAATGCCGGTTCTTCAAGCACCTGCGAAGAAGCGGACCGTGCCGATGCCGGCCAGGGTCATCAGGATCGACCCTGCCACGTGCGCCGTGGTGAGCGCCGCAAACCATCCGTACTGCTGCTGCGAGAGAAGGGTGGTCGCCTCGGCAGAGAACGCCGAGAACGTCGTGAGCCCTCCGAGGAAGCCGGTCGTCACGAGCAGACGCAGCTCGGGCGACAGCGTTTGCGAATGCTCCATCACCGCCATCGCGACGCCCATCAGGTAGCCGCCTATAAGGTTTGCCGTCAGCGTCCCCAGCGGAAGCGACGGCACGATCGGGTTCAGCAGCACGCTCAGCCACCAGCGCATCCACGCACCGGCCGCTGCGCCCGCGCCTACGGCCAGGAATCCCGCGGCGCTCATTTCTTCCAGCGTGCGGCGGCTTCATCGTCGCCGGCCCTCGCCTCGACCCAGCGCGCGCCCTCGGGCGTCTGCTCCTTCTTCCAGAACGGCGCGCGGGTCTTGAGGTAGTCCATGATGAACTCGCACGCGGCGAACGCGTCGCCGCGATGTCCGCTCGCCACGACCACGAGCACGATCCGGTCGGTGGGCTTCAGCTCGCCGAAGCGATGGATCACCGTGCAGTCGATCACGTTCCAGCGCTGCCGCGCCTCCTCGACGATCTTCGCGACCGCCCGCTCCGTCATGCCGGGATAGTGCTCGAGCGTCATCGTGCGGACCGCAGCATCATCGTTCACGTCGCGCACCAGCCCGGCGAATGCAGCGATTGCGCCGACCTTCGGGTTGCCGCGCGCGACGGCTTCCATCTCCGCGCCGCAGTCGAAGTCTTCGCGCTGCACCAGGATCTTCATCGCCTAGCCGCCGGTCACCGGAGGAAAGAATGCGACCTCGTCACCCGCGCGGATCGCGGTGGCCGGCGGGACCAGGTCCTGATTGACCGCAAAACGCAGCAGCTTTTTTTCGGCAAGCGCGGACGTCCACTCTCCGCCACGTCCTGCCAGGTGCGCGCGCAACGCCGCAACGGTGCTCGTCTCTCCGGGCAGGTCGACTTCCTCCGAAGCTACGCCGACGTGCTCGCGCAACGCAGCGAAGAACAGCACTTTCACCTTCACCGGTAGAGCTCCGCGAATGGCAGGAAACGCACCCGGTCGCCCCTGCGGATCGCATGGTTCGGCGGGTTGTCCACCAATCCGTCGGCCCAGGCGGTCGAAGTGAGCACGGCGGAATCCTGCGTCGGGTAGAGATCGAGCCCGCCGTCCGAATTCCATTTTACGCGCAGGAATTCGCGCCGCGGATCCGGCTCGCTCCAGTCGAAGTCGGCGCGTGCGTCGCTCGCGCGCGGCCCGACTTCGGACACGCCTTGGGTGCGCAGCAGGAACGGCCGGACGAAGATGAGGAACGTGACGAAGCTCGAGACCGGGTTGCCCGGCAGACCGATGAACGCGCAAGCGCCGATTCTGCCGAACGCGAGCGGCCGCCCCGGCTTCATCGAGATCTTCCACATCAGCAGCGAACCCTCGGCCTCGACCGCGGGCTTGACGAAATCGGCCTCGCCGACGGAGACCCCGCCCGACGTGACGATCAGGTCGCACTCTGCCGACGCGCGACGCAGCATGGCGCGCGTCGCGTCCAGCGAGTCCGGCACGATCCCGTAGTCGCGGACGTCGCAGCCGAATGCCTGCGCCATGCCGTTCAGCGTGAAGCGATTCGAGTTGTAGATCCGGCCCGGCGCCAGCGGCTCGCCCGGCATCACCAGCTCATCGCCCGTGAAGAACAGTCCCAGGCGCACGCGCCGGTAGACCGGCATCATCCCAATTCCGACCGATGCCGCGAGGCCCGTGTCCTGCGGCAGCAGGCGCTTTCCCGCCGGCACGATCGTATCGCCCTTGCGCACGTCGCTTCCGCTGCGGCGGACCCATTCGCCCGGCTTCGGCACCTTCCTCACGACGACCGCTTCGCCTTCCACTGCACAGAACTCCTGCATCACGATGGCGTCGGCCCCCTGCGGGATCGGCGCGCCGGTGAAGATGCGCGCCGCCGTGCCCGGCGCGAGCGGCTTGCCCACTTCACCCGCCGCGATGCGCTGCGCGATCCGCAACCGCGTCTCGGGCGCCGTCACTTCGCTGGCGCGTACCGCATAGCCATCCATCGCGCTGTTGTCCATTGGCGGCACGTCCATCGTCGACGCAAGCGCGCGCGCCAGCACCCGGCCGGACCCCTCGAGCGCCGCGACCTGTTCGACCTCGTCGACGGCCTTCGCGCCCGCGAGCAGCACGTCGAGCGCCTCGTCGACCGAAAGCATTCCCTTGTTCATGCGAGCTGGAGGTGCGAGACGACGAACGCCGCGACCGCGTCCGCATTGTTGAGGTCGAGCACCGGAAGCCGCGTATCGACGCTCGCGTCCGTCGCGATGGCGACGAAATGCGGATCGTTCGGATGCAGCAGCGACTCGCCGGTCTCGGCACGCCACACTTCTAGCTTCGGAATCGGCGCGTACTTGAATCCTTCCACGATCAGCAAGTCGCACGGCGAGAGGTGCCGCAGCTGGTCCTCGAATCGCGGCTCCTGCTCGCCGCGCAGTTCGTGCATCAGCACCCAGCGCCGCGACGAAGTGACGAGCACCTCGCTCGCGCCCGCGTGGCGGTGACGGTATGAATCCTTGCCGGGCTGGTCCACGTCAAAGGTGTGATGCGCGTGCTTGATCAACGACACCCGCAGGCCGCGGCGCACGAAGAGCGGGATCAGCTTCTCGATCAGCGTGGTTTTTCCGCTGCCGGACCAGCCGGCGAAACCGATCGTCTTCATGCAGGGAATCTACACCAGAACCATCTTTGCGCCGGCGACCGCCAGCACCACCGCCAGAAATCGCCGCACGATCGGGTTGGCGAACCGCCGGCTGCCGTATTCCGCGCCGAACCATCCGCCTACGAGAACGGCAAGCGCGAGGACCCACACGTGCTCGGGGAGCGTTGCCACGCGCGCGGTGAAACCTGCGGCAAGGCCGGCGATCGAATTCACCAGAATGAACGGCGCCGCGACCGCCGAGGTCTGCTTCGTGCCCGCCCAGCCCAGCATCAACAGCAATGGGCTGAGAAAGATGCCGCCGCCGACGCCGGTCAGCCCGGCGAGCAGTCCCATCGCGGCGCCGATGCCCATTGCCCAGGCAAGCGGCGGGTCGCGCAACGGCCGGATCTCGTCTCCCGCCCTGGCGCTCAGCCACAACTGCCAGCCGGCATAGAGCAGGACGACGCCCACGAGGATCTTGTACGCTTGCCCCGGCAGCGTGATCGCCCCGCCTACGAACGCCATCGGGATCGAAACGACCGCGAACGGCCAGAACAATCGCCAGCGGAAATGGCCGGCGCGATGGAATTTGAACGTGCCGATCGCCGACACTACGACATTCAGCAGCAATGCGATCGGCCGCATCTCCTGCGGCGCGACACCGGCGAGCGCCATCACCGCCAGATACGCCGACGCGCCGCCGTGACCGACCGTCGCGTAGACGAACGCGGCGACCAGCATGGCTGCAGCCAGCAGACCTCCAAGGGCGGGATCCATGGCTCGTTGTATACCATGGAATATAGCGAAACCTAGCGGCGCCTTACTGGCCCACGCAGGTGCCCAGCAAAGCGCCGCAAGTCGGCGGTGATCGCGCGTGAAGCCTTGCTCTCCATCGACCGAAACCGTGCAACCAGGCGGACGCCATGGGCCGTTACGCGGGCGCCTCCGCCTCGAGTGCCGCCGGTCGCAGTGATGACCACAGGCTCACGGAACGTCTGGTTGAGCGCCTCGACGAGCTGCCATGCGCGGCGATACGACATGCCCATCGCCCGCGCTGCCGCGGAGATCGACCCGGTGCGCGCGATCTGCTCGACGAGCTCGGCTTTGCCCGGCCCCATTGCGGGCGGGCCCGATTTGCCGAGCACGCGTAATGTCAGTCCGCGATAGCGGCCCATCTACCTTTTCGCATTCGGAAAAAACAGCTGCTCGCCGCCGATCCTGTACTCCGCGATGGCCTTCTGACCTTCCGGGGAAATCACCCAGTCGATGAACGCCTGGCCGTCGGCCTTCTTGACCGAAGGACGCTTTGCCGGGTTCACCAGAATGATGCCGTACTGGTTGAACAGGCGCTTGTCGCCCTCGAGCAGGATCGTCAGGTCGGCGCGGTTCTTGAAGGAAAGCCAGGTCCCGCGATCGGCGAGGATATAGGCATTCATGCCCGCTGCGCTGTTCAGGGCCGGCCCCATGCCCTGGCCGGTATCGCGGTACCACGTCCCCTTGTCTTTCGCGATATCGATCCCGGCGGCTTTCCAGATCTCGAGCTCGGCGAAGTGGGTGCCGCTCCTGTCGCCGCGCGACACGAACGGCGCCTGCGCCGACTTGATCCGGCGAAACGCGTCCGCCGCGTCCTTGCCCCCGGCCACCTTCGCCGCGTCGGCCTTGGGTCCGATCAGCACGAAGTCGTTGTACATCACGTCGTAGCGCCGGATGCCGAATCCCTCCGCGACGAACTTCTCCTCCAGCGGCCGGGCGTGCACGAACACCACGTCGGCATCGCCGCGCCGCCCCATGTCGAGCGCCTGTCCGGTCCCGAGCGCGACCACGCGCACCTGGATACCGGTCTTCTTCTCGAAGATCGGCAGCAGGTGCTTGAACAGCCCCGACTGCTCGGTCGAGGTCGTCGATGCAACCGTAATGTAGGTTTGCTGGGCGTGTGCCGTCGCACAGAACAAAAGCGAGAAGAGAATCCTGAACGCTATGTCCATGGAAGCTCTCCCTTGATGAAAGCAGCGGCCTCGGGCGACGCGGGGCTGGAAAAGAACTCGTCGACCGCCGCCCGTTCGACCAGCCGTCCCAGATGAACGAACAGAACCTCGTCGCCGAGCCGGCGTGCCTGGCCGAGATTGTGCGTCGCCATGACGATCTTGGTTCCTGCCGCGTCGAAGGCGCGGATTACGCGCTCGATTTCGCGCGTTGCGCTCGGATCGAGGCTCGCAGTCGGCTCGTCGAGGAACAGCACTTCCGGATGCAGCGCCCAGGCGCGCGCCAGCGCAAGGCGCTGCTGTTCACCGCCCGAGAGCACGCGCGCAGGCCGATGCGCGAGGTGCAGCAGGCCGACGCTTTCCAGCGCGTCGACCGCGAGGTGTTCGCGCTCCCGGCGGGGAACGCGCGCGACCTTGAGCGCATAGGTCACATTGGCAAGTGCGCTCCGGCGCAGCAGCACCGGCCGCTGGAACACCATCGCCTGCTGGCGGCGTCGTTTGTCGGGATCGGTCTCCGTCCAGCCGACCTCGCCGCTGGTCGGCACGAGCAACCCGTGCATGAGCCGCATCAGCACGCTTTTGCCGGCACCGTTCGCGCCGAGAATGATCGAGCTCGGGCCGGCGGAGATTTCAACCGAGATGCGGTCGATGATCGTGCGCCCGCCTGCGCGAAAGCACGCGTCGCGCATGTGGAGCGGCAGGATGCGGCCGTCCGTAGTCACTATCCGTAGCGCCGCTGGGCGGCGTCCTTGACGTAGAAGGCGGCGGCGTTCAGCGCGAGGACCAGCCCGATCAGCACGATGCCGAGGGACAGCGCGAGCGGCAGATCGCCCTTGGAGGTCTCCAGCGCGATCGTCGTCGTCATGACGCGCGTGACGCCGTCGATGTTGCCGCCGACGATCATCACGGCGCCGACTTCCGCGGATGCCCGGCCGAGTCCTGCCAGGATCGCAGTGAGCAGCGAAAAGCGAATGTCCCACACCAGCGTGAGCGCCGCGCCGGGGCCGCGCGCCCCAAGCGATCGCAGCTGCTCTTCGTATTCGATCCACGCGTCCTCGACGGCCTGCCGGCAAAGCGCGGCGATGATCGGCAGCACGAGGATGGTCTGCGCGAGCACCATTGCCCCCGGCGTGAACAGGATGCCCAGGGCACCGAGCGGCCCGGCGCGCGACAGCATCAGGTAAACGAACAGACCGACGACGACTGGCGGCAGGCCCATCAGCGCGTTCAGCAGCACCACCACCGCGCGGCGGCCGGGAAAGCGTCCGACCGCGATCGCCGCACCGAGCGGCAGGCCGAGCAGGGTCGCACAGACCACCGCCGACAGGCTCACGCCGAGGCTGAGCAGCACGATCCCGCGGAGCGCCGGGTCGCCAGCGAGGATCAAGCCGAGCGCGCCGTGCGCTGCCTCCCAAAGCGCGCTCATCGTTATGTTTCAGTTTGCATATAACGCTTTCCTCATCTACTGTATACGGCGTGATCCTTTTCCTGGAATAGGCATGGCAGTTCATATCGACCCGGGGTTCGAGCCCGACATGCGCTGGCTGGCGGGCGAAGGTCTTTCCCCGCGGCACGGACGCGCGTTGCTGCATCTGCTCGACGCGCTTTCCCGGTCCGGCTCGCTGCGCGAAGCCGCGCGCGAAGCCGGGATCTCGTATCGGCACGCCTGGGGTTTGCTCGGCGCCGGTGCGCGCGCGCTGGGAGCGCCCATTGCCGACATGCAGCGCGGCCGCAGTGCCCGGCTCACCGCGCTCGGCCATCGGCTGCTCGAGGCTGACGCGCACGTGCGCTCTACACTGGAGAGCCAGTTCGAGACGCTGCGGCGGGAAGTACAGGCCTTGCTCGCCGACGCGATTCCGCGGCGACAGCCGCGGCTCCTGCTGCGTGCCAGCCACGACCTCGCGCTGCCCGAGCTTGCGCGCCTGTGCGCGCCGCGCCTGCGGCTCGAGCTCGCGTTTCGCGGCGCCGACGAATGCCTTGCGTCGCTGGCGCGGGAGGAATGCGATCTCGCCGGGTTTCACGTCGCGGACGCGTTGCCGCGGGCGGCCGCAGCCGCTGCCGCGCTCGGCCGCTGGCTGGATCCCCGCAAGCACCAGCTCCTGCATTTCGTCGCACGCGAGCAGGGAATCATCGTGCGTCCGGGCGCGCGGATCCGCGGTGTCCATGATCTCGCCCGCCCCGGCGTGCGCTTCATCAATCGCCACCCGGGATCTGGCACGCATGATGACCTCGATCTGGCGATCGCCGAGGCGGTGTCGGTCGGCCGCGCCGATGCCGGATTCGGGCTGCGCGCAGCGGCCGCGCGCTACGCCCTCGATTTCGTTCCGCTCGCAACCGAGCGCTACTACCTCGCCGCCTCGCGACGCTCGTTGCGCGAGCCGGCGATGCAGGTGCTCGTCGGCGTGCTGCGCGGCGAGGAATTCGGTGCGTGCGTGGCGCGACTTCCCGGCTATGACGCGTCGCGCGCCGGCGCGCGAGAAACGCTCGGCGCTGCACTCGGATGGCTCGTTCGTCCGGGTGCCAGGAAAGGTTGACACTCGGCCGCAGTCGCGCGCATCCTTCTCGAGACGCGGGATCGCAGACTCCCGCGGACCCAAGACGCCGGTGCGTCCAAGCTCTGCAGGTTGCTGAAGGAGCTCACTTTGGACGCACCTGCACATCGCATCGACTCCGCGCCGCCCGCGCCCGTTTCCTTCGCCGAGGCATTCCGCTTCTGGCTCAAGCTCGGCTTCATCAGCTTCGGCGGGCCGACCGGCCAGATCGCGATCATGCATGCGGAACTGGTAGAGCGCAGGCGCTGGATCTCCGAGAATCGTTTCCTGCACGCGCTCAACTACTGCATGGTGCTGCCGGGTCCGGAGGCGACGCAGCTCGCGACGTACATCGGCTGGATGATGCACCGCGTATGGGGCGGCGTCGTCGCGGGCACGCTGTTCGTGCTGCCGTCGGTGTTCATCCTGATCGCGCTGTCGTGGATCTACCTTGCGTACGGCAACGTGCCGCTCGTCGCGGGCATCTTCTATGGCATCAAGCCCGCGGTCGTCGCGATCGTTCTCGCCGCGGCATGGCGCATCGGGTCGCGGGCGCTGAAGCACTGGGCGCTGTGGGTCCTCGCGTCGGCGGCGTTCATCGCGATCTTCGCGTTCGACGCACCGTTTCCCGCGATCGTGATCGCCGCGGCGCTGATCGGCATGCTCGGCGGGCGTTTTGCACCGCATGTGTTCACATCGAGCGGTGGACACGCCTCCGCGCAGGCGGGCAACGGCCGCGCGCTGATCGACGACGGCGCGCCGATTCCCGAGCACGCGCGCTTCACGTGGGGTCGTCTATGGGCGCACGTGACGGTCGGCATCGCGATCTGGGCCATAGCGATCGGCGCGCTCGGATTTGCGTTCGGCTGGGCCAGCGAGCTCGTCCACATGGCATGGTTCTTCACGAAAGCGGCGCTGCTCACGTTCGGCGGCGCCTATGCGGTGCTGCCGTACGTGTATCAGGGGGCGGTCGAGCACTATCAGTGGCTCACCGGCCCGCAGATGATCGACGGCTTGGCGCTCGGCGAAACGACCCCGGGACCGCTGATCATGGTGGTCGCGTTCGTCGGCTTCGTCGGCGCATGGACGAAGGCGCTGTTCGGTGCCGATGCGCTTCTGCTGGCCGGGATTGCCGGCGCGCTGGTGGCGGCGTTCTTCACGTTCCTGCCGTCGTTCGTCTTCATCTTCGTCGGCGCGCCGTTCATCGAGACGACGCACGGCAATCTCAAATTCACCGCGCCGCTGACCGGGATCACCGCGGCGGTCGTCGGAGTGATCGTCAACCTCGCGCTGTTCTTCGCGTACCACGTGCTCTGGCCGCGCGGATTCGGCGGGGCATTCGAATGGTTTTCCGCGCTGATCGGCGTCGCGGCGCTCGCCGCGTTGTTTCGCTTCAAGGTGGGGATCATTCCGGTGATCGGCGCTTGCGCGCTCGCGGGTCTCGCGATTACGCTTCTGCGCTGAGCCGCAAAAGAGAGTCGCCCGATGTCCGCGTACGTAATCGCCGAAGTGAATATCACCAATCCCGACCTGTTTGCGGAGTACCGCCAGTTGGTGCCCGCGACCATCGAGAAGTACGGCGGGCGATTCGTCGTCCGCGGCGGCGCGGTCGAGACGAAGGAAGGCGGCTGGTCGCCCTCGCGGATCGTGGTGGTCGAGTTTCCGTCGATGGATCAGGCGCGCAAGTGGTACCACTCGTCCGAGTACGCGCAGGCACTCGCGATGCGGCTCAAATCCGCCAACGCGAAGCTGATCCTCGTCGAAGGAGTCTGAACGCTAGCTGCGCTGGATCACCGCGCAGGCGATCCGCGCCCCGGCGTTGCCGGTAGGCTGGGTGCGGTAGTCGTCGGGATCGGCGTGCACGATCAGGCCGCGACCCACCACGCTGGCAGGTCCCGGACTCACCGTCATCACGTCGAGCTCGAAGTTCGCCTCGGCGCGCCCCTTTGCATCCGCCTTCAGCGACGGCATGTCGCCGACGTGCCGTTCGGCGGTACTGAAGTGCGCATGCGGCTTGCCGTGCGGATTGAAATGCCCTTTGGTGCTCATGCCGTCGCCCGAGCTGCAGTCACCGGCTTCATGGACGTGAAACCCGTGTTCGCTGCCCGGCTTGAGGCCGACGACCACGGCATTTACGCGCACTCTCGCTCCGGCCTCGACGAACGTCACCGTGCCCGAGGTCTGGTTGCCTTTGGTTGGCTGCAGGGTTGCCGTTGCGCGCGGCGCGCTCGACGGCACGCTTTGGCACGCGGCGAACAGAGGCAACACTGCGGCCAGCAGAAGGATTCGCATGGGGACTCCTATTTCTTTCCGGACGTGGTCGCCGGCGTCGGTTTCGGTTCCTCGATGCCCTTGTTCTTCTTGTAGTTCGCTACTGCCTTGTCCTGGTAGCGGCCGAGCTCCTCGGCATCTTTCGCTTTGGCAGCCGCCGCCTTGTCGGCTTCAGCCGCTTTTTCTGCGTCGGTTTTGGGCGTGGGCGGCGGCAGCTTGGCGTGCGTCGCGGCGATGGCACCGATGAGAAGGCCCGCGGCGAGCGCGGCCGGAATTGCAAGCTTCTTCATGGTCTCCTCCTCAAGTTTGTGAAGCCTGTGTCCGCGGCGCGGCGACCGGCTTCTCGTCCGCCTTTCCCGACTTGACGTCGTGGTACCAATACTCGTGGTGCTCCTTTGCCCACGTCTCGTCGGTGACGCCGTCGCGCATGTTGCGGTAGGCCCCTTCGACGCCGATCGTGCCCATGTAGATGTGACTGAGCCCGTACGCGATCACCACCAGCGCGGCGATCGCGTGGACGATGCTGGCCTGCTGCATCGTCGCGCGAAGCTGATCGAAGTTCGGGAACAGCAGGATCAGGCCGCTCACGCTGACGACGAGGCAAAGCAGCACGACACCCACCCAGAACCACACTTTCTCGCCGGCATTGAACCGCCCCGACGGCAGATGCTCGCCGCGAAAGAACTTCCACGCGTTCGCAAGCCAGCTGGCGTCACCCCGTTCGGGCAGGTTGTCGCGCACGTACATGACGATGAAGACGACCAGGCCCGCCATGAACAGCGGTGCGACGAAATTATGCAGATTCTTCATCAGCCCCGTCAGCCAGGCGAACAATGTATAGCCGAAGATCGGCAGCAGCACATGCTTGCCGAAGAGAATGATCAGGCCGCTCACGCCGAGCACGCAGAAGCTGATCGCGACGATCCAGTGCGTCCAGCGTTCGGCGACCGAGAACCGCTCGATCATGCGTCCGGTGGGGGGCTCGTGCAGCTTGATCGGGCCAATCACAAAGTAGAGCGCTGCGATCGCCGCGCACGCCAGCAGCACCAGCCAGCCGCCCCAGAACGTAACCGGGCCGTTGCGGAACTTGCGCCACGCTTCACCGGCCGTCGTCATCGCATCCTGCCCGGGGAAGCGCGCAGCTGGCTGGACCAGGACGCCCATTTCGCGGCCGGGAATGCTTGAGTAGTTGGGTTGCCCGGATCGGACCTCGCGCCACACGGGCGCGTTGTTTCCGGGCTGATCGACGCTTCTCTTCTGCTGCTCCTTGGCCGTATCCGGCGCTGGAGCCGCTTGGGGTGCTGGGGCCGGCTGCGGGGTCTGGGCCGCCGCCGGCAGCGCGAACGCAAGCGCCAGCAGGAGCTGACCCGTCATGCGGGAGAGCGTGTGCATGAACTTCTCCTTTGGGCTCGGACGGGCTACTGGTAGATCCGCTTATGCTCGTGCTGGGCGAGTTGCCGCTTCTTGATCTGGTCTTCCCAGCTGTTGCGGTCTCCCTTCGTCCACTTCGGTCCGCCCGCGATCGGCTCGTTGCTCCACGCAGCCGTATCGCTCTTGACGGTCTTGCCGACTTCCTTCTTCGCCGACTCCTGTTCGATTTCCATGCAGGCGCCGAGCGCAAGCGTCGCCCCGAGCAGCGCGAGTGCTCGCTTCACGACTTCGCTCCGGTGGGCGGTTGCGCACCCGGCTTGCCGGGGCCATACGCGGTGCCCCAGCCCCACACCTCGGAGCCCTTGCCGCGCCTCAACACGCGCTCGCGGTAGATGTCGGCGATCACGTCGCCGTCACCGCCCAGCAGCGCTTTCGTCGAGCACATCTCGGCGCACGCGGGAAGCTTGCCCTCCGCAAGCCGGTTCCTGCCGTACTTCTTGAACTCGGCTTCGGACCGGTCGGGCTCGGGACCGCCCGCGCAGAACGTGCACTTGTCCATCTTGCCGCGCAGGCCGAACGCGCCGGCCTGCGGGAACTGCGGCGCACCGAACGGGCATGCGTAGAAGCAGTATCCACAGCCGATGCACAGGTCCTTGTCATGCAGCACGACGCCATCGGCCGTCTTGTAGAAGCAATCGACGGGACAGACCGCCATGCAGGGCGCATCCGAGCAATGCATGCACGCCACCGAGATCGACTTCTCGGCGCCGACCACGCCGTCGTTGATCGTGACGACGCGGCGGCGATTGACGCCCCACGGCACCTCGTGCTCGTTCTTGCACGCGGTGACGCAGCCGTTGCACTCGATGCAGCGCTCGGCATCGCACAGGAATTTCATTCTCGCCATGGCGTTCTCCTTATGCCTTCGTGACCTGGCACAGCGTGGTCTTCGATTCCTGCATCATCGTCACGCGGTCATAGCCGTACGTGGTCGCCGTGTTCACCGCCTCGCCGCGCACGATCGGCGCCGCGCCCTCCGGATAGAACGGCAGCATGTCCTGCCCCTGCCACCAGCCGGAGAAGTGGAACGGGATGAACACCGTGTCCGGACCGACCCCCTCGGTCACCTTCGCCTTGACCTTGATCTTCGCGCCCGACGGCGAGCTGACCCACACGTACTCGCCGTTGCGGATGCTGCGATCCGCGGCGGTCTTCGGATTGATCTCGACGAAGTTGTCCTGCATCAGCTCGGCGAGCCATGGGTTGGAGCGCGTCTCTTCGCCCCCGCCCTCGTACTCGACCAGGCGGCCACTCGTGAGGATCAGCGGATACTTCTTGTGCATCTCGTCCTTGACCGCCTTGTCCTGGACCGACTTGAACAGCGTCGGCAGCCGCCAGAGCACTTTCACGTCGTCGTGGGTCGGATACTTCGCGACCAGGTCCGGCCGCGGGCTGTACAGGGGCTCGCGATGCAGCGGGATCGCATCCGGGAAGTTCCACACGACGGCGCGCGCCTTCGCATTGCCGAACGGATGGCAGCCGTGCTTCAGCGCGACGCGCTGGATGCCACCCGAGAGGTCGTTCGCCCAGGTCTTGCCTTCGGCCTCCTTCTTCTCCTCTTCCGTCAGATCGTCCCACCACCCGAGCTTCTTCAGCAGCACATGGTCGAACTGCGGATGGCCGGTCGTAATCTCCGCGCCTTTCGGATGCGAGCCGTCTTCCGCGAGCAGGTTCACGCCGTCTTTCTCCATGCCGAACAGCGCACGGAAATTTCCGCCGCCGTCCATGACGTGCTTCGAGTTGTCATAGAGGTTGGGCGAGCCGGGGTGCTTGATCGCCGCAGTGCCGTAGCAAGGCCACGGCAGGCCGTAGTAGTCACCGGTGAGGTCGTAGCCGGTCTTTGCATCCTTGCCGCCGCGCGCCTTCAGCGTCTTCACATCGAAGACATGCATGTTGCGCATGTGCGCCTGCAGCCGCTCGGGCGATTGGCCGGTGTAGCCGATGGTCCACGCGCCGCGATTGATCTCGCGCAGCGTGTCTTCCATCGACGGTTCGTCCATCCCGCCCTTGCCCTTCACCAGCTTGATCGACTGCTTGCCGTCTTTCTTGCCGACGAATTGGTCGCCGAAGCCGAGCTTCTGCGCCAATTGGTACATCACCATCTGGTCGGTGCGCGACTCGAAGAGCGGTTCAATGACCTTCTCGCGCCATTGCAGCGAGCGGTTGGAGCAGGTCGCCGAGCCGTCGGTCTCGAACTGGGTGGCGATCGGCAGCAGGTACGCGCCGTCCTTGCGCACCATCGCGAACATCGCAGCCGACGCGGACGGATACGGATCGAGCACGACCATCAGGTCGAGCTTCTTCATCGCTTCCAGCATTTCCGGACCGCGGGTCTGCGAGTTCGGCGCATGGCCCCAGTAGAAGATTGCTTTCAGGTTCGGGTCCTGGTCGATCGCGTCGTTCTTCTCGAGCACGCCGTCGATCCAGCGCGACACCGTCATGCCGGGCTTCGCCATCATCGCCGGCGAGGCGAACTGGCTCGTCAACCATTTCAAATCGACGTTCCAGACCCGCGCCCAATGCGCCCACGAGCCGGGCACTGCGACGGGGTAGTAGCCCGGCAGCGTGTCCGGGTTCGGACCTACGTCGGTTGCGCCCTGGACGTTGTCGTGTCCGCGGTAGATGTTGCACCCGCCACCCGAGCGCCCTACGTTGCCGAGCGCGAGCATCAGGATGTTCGATGCGCGCACGACTGCGTTGGCATTGTTGTGCTGCGTCTGACCCATTGCCCAGATGATGAAGCCGGGGCGGTTCTCCGCGAGCGTCTTGGCGACGGTGAAGACCTCGGCCTCGGAAACGCCGGTGACCTCGGTCACCTTGTCGGGCGTCCACTTGGCCATGACCTCTTCCTTGATCTTGTCCATGCCGTAGACGCGGGTGCGGATGTACTCCTTGTCCTCCCAGCCGTTCTTGAAGACGTGATGCAGCACCCCGAAAAGGAATGCGACGTCGCTGCCGGAGCGGTGACGCACGTACATATCGGCTTTCGCTGCGGTGCGCGTGTAGCGCGGGTCGACTACGATGACCTTGCAGCCGTTCTCCTTGGCGTGCAGCGTGTGCAGCATCGAAACCGGATGCGCTTCCGCCGCGTTCGAGCCGAGGAACATCAGCGACTTCGAGTTCTGCTCGTCGTTGTACGAATTCGTCATCGCGCCGTAGCCCCAGGTCTGCGCGACGCCGGCGACCGTCGTCGAGTGGCAGATGCGCGCCTGGTGATCGGTATTGTTGCTGCCCCACAGGGAAACCCACTTGCGCAGCAGCATCGACTGCTCGTTGTTGTGCTTCGAGGAGCCGACCACGAACAGCGCGTCCGGGCCGTTCTGCTTGCGGATGTCGAGCAATTTTTTTGCGATGTCGTCGTACGCCTGGTCCCACGACACGCGCTTCCACTTGCCGCCCTCGAGCTTCATCGGGTACTTGAGGCGGTGGGAGTCGTGCGTGATGCCGTGCTCGCGCACCGATGCGCCCTTGGCGCAATGCGCGCCGAGGTTGATCGGCGAATCGAACACCGGCTCCTGCCGCACCCAGACTCCGTTCTCCACGTGCGCGTCGATCGCGCAGCCGACAGAGCAGTGCGTGCAGACGGTGCGCTTGATTTCCACCTTGCCGGCCGGCTTCTCGTCTTTCGCTTCGGCGATTCCGATCATGTTGAACGGAAGCTGGGTGGCGATTCCCGCGGCGCCCGCGGTGATCCCGGAGCGCTTCAGGAACGTCCGGCGATCGATCGTCTTCGCCATCACGCCGGCAAGCCCGCGCGCAAGGCGCGACGCAGAGTTGACGCTCGCGTTCGCTGTCCTGGTCAGCAGCATGGCTGTCTCCTCAGACTTTCGTCGTGCGGTAGTAATTGCGGATGTGCGCCGACTCGCTGTACCCCGCGGTCGCGCGTTTCGCGTCTCGATTGCGTACCGAACTTTGCTGCGTATTCTTCGTGGCGACCGCTGCTGCGGTCGCGACGCCCCCAGCGCCGATCGTCAAGAGAAAATTTCTGCGGGAGAGGATCGATTTTTTCTGACTCATGCCTGCCTCCTTCGCGTCAGTCGGATGTCAGGTCCGTCGCACCAAGTGCACCAAATCAGGGCCCGAGTGATAAATCCTCACCAAGTTACCCGGGTCTTACTCATTGATCAAGAGTGAAAAACAGACCAACCGAAAATTATTCTTATCTGGGAATACGCAGTTGAGAGTCGTTCTCAACCGCGCACTTCACGCCATGTCGAAGGCGCTGCGCTCGAACCGGAAAAATTCGCCTGCGAATGCAGCGACGACGCGATAAAAATCCGCTTTCGCCGACGCGATTACCGCATCGCAAAATGCAACTCCGCCTTCGTGCACATAGCGATCGAAGAACACTTTCTGCTCGTCTAGCGAGCGATGCTGCACCGCAATGGCGAACCGCATGACCTCGCAGACGCTGGCGATGTGATCTTCAGGTTCGCTTGTGCGCTCCCGCCGGCGGATTCCCCATTCGGCGAGTTGTTTACGGAGTTGTACGAGTGGGTTATCGGTGCTCCTCTCGACCAGGTAGTGGATCAGGTACGGGGTCACCGCAGCTCTGCCGGTACCGACGAAAAGCTCGGTATGCTCGTTCTCGAGCAGCACCGGGAACGCGGTCCGGCACCGCTCGACCAGTTCCCGCCAGCGCAGCGGCAACTCTGCGTCCCCGGCCTCGAAGAGACCTGCATTGAGGATCTGCGCGAGCACACCCTGGTCGGGCGGCGCGTAAAACAGCTGAGCGATCAGGCCATAGACCGCCGCGCGCGCCTCATCCTCCGGATCGAGCGCCGGACGCTGAGCGGGTTCGGTCATTTCGGTTTCGTGTACTCGAAGACCGAAGGCTCGTCCGTCGCGCTCACCATATCGACGACGCGACATTCGCCGCACATTTGCAGGCGCCGGATCGCCCCTCCGGCAGCGAACATCGAGTGCGTGCCGAGCTTGCCGGTCATGCTCTCGACCATGCGGCGTGTGCCGAACGGCTTGCCGCAGCGTACGCAATGAAACGGCT
>Ga0209382_10000530_pt1 | contig 63288 bp, 66 predicted proteins | sample SoiMetdeltSBSDD5_FD_187599 | JGI IMG/M metagenome (GOLD analysis project Ga0209382, IMG submission 187599) | Bulk soil microbial communities from a Populus tree surrounding site in Tennessee, USA - Soil MetaG P. deltoides SBSDD5 (SPAdes) (version 2) | ecosystem: Environmental > Terrestrial >...
AGGAGGTTTGAGGGGAGCTGCCCCTAGTACGAGAGGACCGGGGTGGACGGACCGCTAGTGTGCCAGCTGTTCCGCCAGGAGCACCGCTGGGTAGCTATGTCCGGCAGGGATAAGCGCTGAAGGCATCTAAGTGCGAAACCCGCCTCAAGATGAGACCTCCCAGGGCGTAAGCCCTCTGAAGGCCCCTGGAAGATCACCAGGTTGATAGGCCGCGGGTGTAAGCGCCGTAAGGCGTTCAGCCGAGCGGTACTAATCGGCCGTGCGGCTTGACCACGTTGCACTCATACATCTTTCGCTGCCTAGGCGAACGTCGCTTGGCTGCACTCGAGAATCATCGTGTTCTGATTGCCACTCAGTTCCCGGTGGCGATGCCGGAGGGGCCACACCCGTTCCCATCCCGAACACGGAAGTTAAGCCCTCCAGGGCCGATGGTACTGCGCTGGTAACGGCGTGGGAGAGTAGGTCGTTGCCGGGTTAATTCAAGCGCTCGAGCCGAATGGCTCGGGCGCTTTTCGTTTATCCGCGCGAGCCCACTCAGACGATCAGCCGCACCACCGAGTCGAAGAACGCCACGAGCACGCGCAAGGCGGGCCGCATGACGTAGCCGGTGGCGCCCGACATCACCGCGAGGATGAGAATGATCGGCCCGTACTGCTCGATCTGGTGGAGCGCGCCCCAGGAGGCGCGCGGGAGGAAGTAGGGCAGGAAGTGGCCGCCGTCCAGCGGTGGAAGCGGGATCAGGTTGAACACGCCCAGGCCGAGATTGAAGAGAAACACGTAGAAGAGGATCCCCTGGATGGGCTCGACGAGGAACGGCGCCCCCGTCACCGGCTGGAGGAGGCGGAAGCCGAGAAGGCCGAGGAACGCGAGGGCGAAGTTCGACAGCGGTCCGGCCGCGGCGATCCAGGCCATGTCGCGGATGGGATGGCGCAGGTTGTAGGCGTTGACGGGCACGGGCTTCGCCCAGCCGAAGCCCACGAGGATGAAGGCGAGCGCGCCGAGCGGGTCGATGTGGGGAAGCGGGTTGAGGGTCAGCCGTCCGTTCAGCCGCGCGGTGGGGTCGCCGAGGCGGTCGGCCAGCACGCCGTGCGCGAGCTCGTGCACGGTCACGGCGAGGAGCAGGGCCGGGATCTGAAGGAGGAGGCGGAGGAAGAAGGTGGCGGGATCGCCGAAGAGCTCCGTCATCCGCTGCCTGTGGGCACGCGGTCATCCTCCGTGCCGCTCTCGCCCGGAATCGGCTCGCCGGCGACGCGGTAGCGTTCGTCGAGCCATATGCCGAGATCGATGAGGCGGCACGTGAGCGAGCAGAATGGGCGGTGGGGATTGCCGGCCCACTGGATCGCAGTCGCGCAGCGCGCGCAGCGCGGCGAGCGCGCGGCGGCGTTCACATCGGGCTTCACGGTCGCATCGTAGCGACGGCGCGCGGGGTGTGTCAACCGCGGGGCGCGCCATTGACTTGAGGAATGGCCTCCGCTACAGTCCGACCGTGTTTCGGCTGGTCCCGCGCGAGCAGAAGTTCTTCGATCTCTTCGAGCAGCAGGGGGCGAACATCGTGGCCGCCGCCCGCGCCCTCGAGACCCTCACCCTGGACTACCCCAACGCCAAGACCCACGCCCAGACCATCGAGGATCTCGAGCACGCCGGCGACACCCTGACCCACGAGCTCGTACGCCGGCTCAACACCACCTTCATCACGCCCATCGACCGCGAGGACATCTACGCCCTCTCGAGCCGGCTCGACGACGTCCTCGACCTCATCGACGCGGTGGCCGACCGACTCCTGCTCTACAAGATCACCGCCCCCACCGACGGCTGCATCGCGATGGCGAAGATCATCGTCAAGGCCGCCGAGGAGACGGATCGCGCCGTCCACTGCCTCCGCAATCTGTCCGCCTTCTATCACAAGCATTGCGTCGAGGTGAACCGCCTGGAGAACGAGGCCGACCGGCTGCTGCGGGACCAGCTCGCCGCCCTCTTCGAAGGCCGGGTGGAGGTCATCGAGGTGATCAAGTGGAAGGAGCTGTACGAGACGATGGAGTCGGTCACCGACCGCTGCGAGGACGTGGTCAACGTGATCGAAGGCATCGTCCTCAAGATGGCCTGAGGGTGCGCCCCGCCCCCCACGAGGCGTGCCGGCCGCCCCGCTCATGAACACCTCCTTGCTCCTCCTCGCCTTCATCATCTTCGTGGCGCTGGCGTTCGACTACATCAACGGCTTCCACGACGCCGCCAACTCGATCGCGACGGTGGTGTCCACTCGCGTCCTCACCCCCATGCAGGCGGTGGTGTGGGCGGCCGTCTTCAATTTCGTGGCTGCCTTCGGCTTCGGGGTCAGCGTCGCGAAGACGGTCGGCAAGGGCGTGGTCGACTCGGGCATCGTGGATCAGTGGGTGATCCTGGGGGGCCTCACCGGCGCCATCATCTGGAACCTGATCACCTGGTACTACGGCATTCCGTCGAGCTCGTCCCACGCCCTCATCGGCGGCTTCTCGGGGGCGGCGGTGGCGAAGGCGGGCTTCGGCGCGTTGCTTCCTTCCGGCCTGCTCAAGATCGCCGCCTTCATCGTCCTCGCCCCCGTGCTCGGGCTCATCCTCGGGTTCACCTTCATGACCCTCACCCTGATCATCTTCCGGAACGCGCGGCCCAGCCGCGTGGACGCCCTCTTCCGACGCCTGCAGCTCGTCTCCGCGGCGCTTTACAGCCTGGGGCACGGTACCAACGACGCCCAGAAGACGATGGGGATCATCGCGATCCTGCTCTTCTCGGCGGGGCATCTCGGCCCCGAGTTCTACGTGCCCTTCTGGGTGGTGCTGGCCGCCCACGCGGCCCTCGGCCTGGGCACCCTGGCCGGGGGCTGGCGCATCGTGAAAACCATGGGGATGCGGCTCACCAAGCTTCGGCCCGTGGGCGGCTTCTGCGCGGAGACGGCGGGCGCCGTCATGCTGATCGGCACCGCGGTGGGGGGGATCCCGGTGAGCACCACCCACACCATCACCGGATCGATCATGGGGGTGGGCGCGACCCAGCGACTGTCCGCCGTGCGCTGGGGCCTCGCCAGTCGTATCGTATGGGCGTGGGTCCTGACGATTCCCCTGTCCGCGCTGCTCGCCGCGGTGACCTGGCTCCTGCTCCCCCACGGATGACGCGGCGACCGTGGGGCCTCGCCGCCCTCCGCACGCGGCTGGCCCTGTCGGCCCTCACCCCGCTCGCTCTCTTCCTCGCCTATCTTCCCCGCCGGGCTGGCCTCTGGGTCGGAGCGCGGCTGGGCGACCTTGCCTGGCTGACGCTTCCCGGCCGGCGCGCCGTCGCCCTCGACAACCTCACGCGCGCCCTGGGCGCCGAGACGACCGCGCGAGAGAGGGCCCGTATCGGGCGCGACTCGTTTCGCAACCTGGGCATGAATCTGGTCGAGGCCTGCGTCTTCTATTTCCGTCCGCCGCAATTGCTCCTATCGCGGGTCGAGGTGCGAGGCGCGGACAATCTGGTGGCGGCGGCCGCGCTGGGGCGGGGCCTGCTCGGCCTCACCGCGCACCTCGGGAACTGGGAGCTGCTCGCCGCGAGCACGACGCTGACTCCGATCCAGCTTTCGGCGGTATATCGTCCCCTTGACGATCCGCTCCTGGACCAGATCCTCGAACGCTTCCGCGGCCGGGTCGGCGTGGAGCTGATCGGCAAGCGGAATGCGATCGCGGACATCCGCGACGCGCTGCGGCGGGGGCGCATGGTGGGGGTGCTGCTCGATCAAAACGCCTCTCGCCGGGAAGGGGTATTCGCGCCGTTTTTCGGCGTGCCCGCGTCCACCTCGAAGGGGCTGGCCTTGATCGCGCTGCGGACTGGCGCGCCCGTGGTACCGAGCTTCATCTATCGCACCCCGGACGGCCGTCACGTGGCCGAGTTCGCTCCCGCTCTCCCGGTGCCGGCCGACGGCGATCCGGAGGCGTACACGCGCGCGTTCAACGAGGCGATCGAAGCCGCGGTTCGACGTACCCCCGACCAGTGGTTCTGGCTGCACCGGCGCTGGAAGACGCGCCCGGCGGAGGAGGAGGCATGATCGCGGGCGTGCTCGCGCTCGGCTTGGCCGCGGTCTTCGCGCTGGCCGCCGGCGCGGGGGACACGGCGGCCGCCATCGCGCCGTACCTCCAAGCGCGAGACCAGGGCCGAACCGGCGCCGTCACCGGCGAGGCCTTCGCCGAGCCCACACGTCCGACCGGTGCGCCGACCCCGTATCCGGCCGTCTCTGTGATGCTCGTCCCGTCCGACCACACGCTGGAGGCGGAGCTCGACCGCATCCGCGGCGCGATTCGCGAGAGCCCGCGCGCCTACTTCGCATCGGCGGAGCATCTGCGCACCGTGCAGGAAGGGTACGAGCGCGAGCTCGTGTTCGCGGGGGGTGGGGAGCTCGTGCGGGGCGAGGTGAGCGATGCCGCTGGCCGCTTCCGTTTCACTGACGTCCCTGCGGGAAGCTGGCTACTCCTCGCCTGGCGGGAGGTGCCCCATACCGTTTCGCCGCGCCGCGTCCCCGGACGCGATGCCGAGACCTTCTTCGGCAACACGGAGACGAAGGGGTATGCCGCGCGGGAGCTGTGGCGCCAGCCCGTCGAGGTGAAACCGGGGGAAAGCACGGCAGTCCGGCTTCACGACCGGAACGTCTGGGTCACCGTAGTGCGTGAGGACAGGCACCTGCCGCCGAAGACGCCCGAGGGGCCGCCCAGCCTCAAGCGGCGGTAGGGCACCACCCCTCCAGAGGGGTGGCGCCCCGCCCGGCGAAGACTACGGCTTCTTGGTCGTCGTCTCTTCCTTCTTCTTCGTCTCCTTCGTCGCCTTGGCGTACTTCTTCTCGCACTCTGACTTGGCGGCGTCGTCCTTGGCCATCTTGAGGCAGTCGGCCTTGGTCTCCTTCTTCTCCGCCTTCTTCTCCATCTTCTGCTCCGCCTTGGGGGCTTCGGCCGGCTTGGCGGCCGGAGCCTGGGCCGCCGCGATACCGGCGACGCTGAGCGAGAACGCGATGCTCACGAGCAGGGCGATCATCTTCCGCATTTGTCGTTCACCTCCCTTCGACCATTATGGTCGACACCTATGAGGTTCGCACATGTAAATATGCACGATTGCTAGGTTATTCCCAAGGGTTAAGTTAGGAGTGCGACCCGATTCTGTCAAGCCGGAAAGTCGCCGGAGCCCGGCCCCGTTGACCCAATGTGGGCCCCATGCTGTAATCGAAGTGTAGCCCCTTCTCATGCAGCCCTCGCTCAATCGGCATGTCTTGGTGCTGCTGATCCTCTCCACCGGTGCCCTGGTATCTCCGGGCAGGGCGGGGGCGGAGACTTATCTATTCGCCCAGCAGCAGGATCCTATCCTCGAGGCGTCGCTCCTGCCGGCGGAGCCCGTCGTGACGACATCCCCCAGCACCTTCCGCGCGATTGAGCTGGAGCTGGGGCTGACCTATCCCCCTCCGAAACAGGACGCGGAAGAGCAAGGTTCCGAGGCGACCCTTGGGCCTGAGGCTCCCGAGTCTCTGGCCGACGTGCCGCCGCTGTCGCCGTCCTCGCCGATGGCCGAGGCCCTCCCGCCCCTCCACGCGGGTGGCCCCGCCTACGAGGTCCCCGATCGGCCCGAGGTGCACGCCTTCGTCGAGCGCTTCCAGACGGGCTATCGGCGTGCCGCCGTGGAGCGCTGGCTCGCGCGTGCCGGCCGGTACGTGGACATGATCCGCGACGTGCTCCGCCAGCGTGGGCTCCCCGAGGAGCTCTTCTGCACGGCCATGATCGAGAGCGGCTTCGATCCCGTGGCCGTCTCCCGCGCGGGGGCCAAGGGACTCTGGCAGTTCATGGCCCCGACCGCGCGGAAGTACGGCCTGCGGGTGGACCGGTGGGCGGACGAGCGGCTCGACCCCGAGAAGTCCACTCACGCCGCGGCGCGCTATCTGAAGGACCTGCACGCGGCCTACGGCTCATGGCCACTCGCGCACGCCGCCTACAACGGCGGTGACGTCCGCATCCTGCGGGCGATCAGGGCGGTGAAGAGCACGAACTTCTGGGACCTCACCCGCGGCCGGCATCTCGCCGAGGAGACCAAGAATTTCGTCGCGGCCATCCAGGCGGCCATCCTGATCGTTCGCGAGCCCGAGCGCTACGGCTTCTCGGTCACGCCCGACACTCCGGTGCGCTACGAGACCATCCGCGTCGCGCCGGGCACGCGCCTCGATCGGCTGGCCACCGAAGCGAACATCGAGACGGCGGAGCTCAAGACGCTCAACACGGAGCTCCGCATGGGTCAGACCCCGCCCGGCGAGCCGTATGCGCTGAAGGTGCCCGTCGGCGGCGCCGACAAGGTCCGCGTGGCGATCGAGCGCGATGAGGCGCGGAAGATGCTCGCCAGCCGTCGGCCGGCCACGCTGGCCGGGGTGCGCACGGCTCCCGACGGTGTCCACGTCGTCAAGGCGCAGGACACGGTGGGAGGGATCGCGAAGCGCTACGGTGTCTCGGTGGCCGAGATCCGCCGGTGGAACCGGCTCTCCGAGGAAGCGCGCATTCGCCCCGGAGACCGTCTGCGAATCGCCATGGTCTCCCCGGGAACGCGAGAGGAGGGCCAGGGCGGCTTCCGGTGAAGGTGCGCCTCCGGCTCTTCGCGACCCTCGCCCAGTACCTTCCTTCCGACGCCGACGGTGATGGCGTCACGCTCTCGCTGCCCCGCGGGGCCACCCTCGGCGACGTCCTGGCCCGAGTTCACATTCCCACCGGCGAGCCCTATCTCAGCGTCGTCAACGGCGACAACGCCGAGCCCGCTCGGCTCCTAGTCGACGGCGACGAGATCACCCTGTTCCCGCCCTTGAGCGGCGGCTGCGTTTCCTAGGAGAGCGGCCATGCCCACCGTGAGGCTTCGCGACGCCTCGGAGTACCCTGATCCCGCGCAGAAGATCTTCGAGCTCTCGAAGTCGTGGTTCAACCACGACTTCAAGGAGCCGCCCGCGATGAGCCGGGTCATGGCGTGGGATCCGGAGTTCGGCGCCCCGCATGGCCGGGCCATGAAGCGCGCGATGGCACCGGGCGAGTTCAGCCGTGGCGAGAAGGAGATGGTCGCCGCGGTCGTGAGCGGCGTCAACGCCTGCTCGTACTGAGTCCAGGCGCATACTGCAGCCGGGAAGCTGCAGGGAATGGTCGGGGATGCGATCTGGTACGAGGCCGCGCATGTGGTCGGTATCACCAACGCGCTCAACGTTGCCGCCGATGGGCTGGCCGCCCTCCCCACCGTGACGGCCCTGCTGCCGCCCGTCGCCGAGGGGGCCGAAGAACCGGCGGTGGCTGCCCTCTTCGGGGAGATCCGCGAGTTCTACGCCCGTGCCGAGGTGCCGGCGGTGTTCCGCTTCCTGGCGCGGGACCCCGGCTATGCCGCGGACGTCTGGGCCGCCGCGCGGCGGGCGTTCGGCGACAATCGCCTCTCCCGCCGGCTCAAGGAGTCACTCGCCTTCGCGGTGTCGCTCACCACCCGCTCCGCCTGGGGCAGCGCGTTTCACCTGCACGAGATGCGGCGGCTCGGCGTGGGAGAGGGCGGGGTGATGGAAGTGATCGGGGTGACGCAGATGTTCTCGAGCTACACGAAGATCGCGGACACGCTCCAGCTCGATCCCGACATGGGCGGCATCGCGCCCGCCGACGAATCGCCGGCGCCGGGGGGAACGCCGCGCGGACGCTAGACGAGCGGCGGTCCGACGGGAATGCGGGGCAGGATGGTGTTCGGCAGGGTCACGTGCTCGACGCAGTGAATGCAGAAGAAATCCATCTCGAGGCCCGCGCGTGTGCCGTGGAACTCCAGCGGCTGGCCGCACCAGCCGTGATGCAGCTCACCGTCCGTATGGAAATAGACGGTGACGATCGGGGGAATCTCGCGAGGGTTGCCGTCTTCGGCGCGGGGACCGCGGCGGCCGCCCAGCCGGGTCCGGCGGCGGACGGGCTGGCGAACCGGCGCCGCATGCTCGGGCGTGGTGATCGGGGCGACTGCCATGGCTCGTTCCCTCCCTCGCGTTACCGTGTACTGCCTGACGTCGGCCGCGTCAGCGGCCTGTCTGGGGAGTGAAGCGAGCAAGACACGTTCCAGAGGTGACAGGGGACCCAACCCCTTGATTCTTATAGGGGATGCAATTACTGCGGTGTGCCTGGGACGCTCGGCGCGCTGGAAGGGTTCCGAAGCCCGGTAGCGATCCTGACGCTTTTTGTAGACGGCCTGACAGTATAATGAGCCGCGGCTCGACCCACAGGGCGGCTCCACCCACGGGGAGGTATTGCAATGAAGCGATGGACGGTCATGGTGGCCTTGCTGAGTATCACGGTGCTTCCCGCCCTCTGGGCCGCCGACGCTTGGGCACGCGCTGGAGGCGGCAGCTCGAGCGGCAGCCGCGGCTCGCGTAGCTACTCCGCGCCGTCCGCGCCGAGCTCGGCGCCGTCGAGCCGGCCGAGCGCGGCTCCCCCGTCCACCTTCCAGCAGTCGTCGCCGCAGCGCTCCGGATGGGGCGGCGGCATCGGCGGCATGCTGGGTGGGCTCGTTCTGGGCGGCCTCATCGGCAGCCTTCTCTTCGGCGGCATGGGCCACATGGGAGGGGGCATCGGCCTGCTCGAGATCATCCTGTTCGCGGGCCTCGCCTATTTCGCTTTCTCGTTCTTCCGGCGCCGGCAGGCGGCGACGGCTGCGCCGGCGGGCTACGCGGATCCGGGCTCTGTCCCCGCGTGGCGGCCCGAGCCGACGTCGCGCTCGACCGCGGTGCTGGACGCGCCCGCCGCGTCGTCCGCCGACACCGATCTCGCCCGTGGCGTCTCGCACATTCGCCAGATGGACCCGACCTTCGATCCGGCGCGGTTCGGGGAACCGGCATCAGACATCTTCTTCCGCGTCCAGGGCGCGTGGATGGCGCGTGACATGGCGAACGTGCGGGATCTGTTGACCCCGCAGATGCTCGCCACGATGCAGGGGCAGTGCGATCAGCTCCGGACGCAGCGGCGCGTGAATCGGCTCGAGAACGTCGCGGTGCGCTCGGTGGAGGTCACCGAAGCCTGGCAGGAGAGCGGGCAGGACTTCGTGACGGTGCGCTACCTGGCGAGCCTGCTGGACTACACGACGGACGAGAGCGGGGCTCAGCTTCTCGAGGGTAGCCGCACGGAGCCCGTCAAGTTCGAGGAGTACTGGACGTTCACGCGTCCGGTGGGCGCGGGCGCCTGGCGCCTGTCCGCGATACAGCAGGCCTAGCCGGCCGGCGCCGGGGTCGGCCCGAGGCTCACTGCCAGGGCCGGCCCTCGCAGATCGGGCAGTTCTCGACCTCGCGCTGACACAGGCACTGCGGGCAGTACCAGGCCTCGCTCACCGCGCGGAGCTCGCTGCCGCAGGCCTCGCAGCGCGCCCGCTCGCGGGGCGGCGTCTGATGGAAGATGCAGTGAGCGATCATGTGAATCGCTCCTGCCTGTCTCAGCTGCTCCAGTACCGGCATCGCGCGTCTCCCTCGCTCGGATCCAGTTAGCCGGTGTGCGAGAGGGCGAAGCGCGGAGCCCATTCGCGGGGGGCCGGGCGGCCCATGTCGAGGCTCGGCAGCCGCCGGAGCGGCAGCGAGACATGCTCCTGACAATCGGGACAGAAGAAGTCCACCATGAGGCCGCCGCGCGTGCCGTGGTACTCGAGCGGCTGCGCGCAGCGCGAGTGCCAGACGGTGCCGTCCGACCCCATGAAGGCGGCGGTGACGTCGAGGTCGCCCGTGCTCGTTTCGGCCTTGGCGTGAGTCGTCATCGCGGCTCCTCCTTGTCTCCTTCTGTTCCTTGAAACCTGAGGGTAGCAAGAAGCGTTCCACGGATGGCCGACTCCCGTACTCCTTGATGTTTTCAGTACTTGCCCGGCATGGGCGAGAAAGGATGGTGACGCTTCTGGTAGGAGTGATTCCCCGCCCGGCGACGTTTATTGCTGGGCGAGGCCGCTCGTCCGGCGGCTTGACCGCCGGGGGCAAGGGGCGCTAGGCTCTCGGGGCCATGATTACCGCTGAGCGAAGCGTTTCCGTTCCGGATCAGTCCATCACCGAATACGTCCTTCGCCACGCCGACCGGCTGGGCGACAAGCCGGCGCTGATCGACGGACCCAGCGGCCGGACCATCACGTATCAGCAGCTCGCCGCGGGCGTCCGCCGGGTGGCGGCCGGGCTGGCCGCGCGCGGGTTCAAGAAGGGCGACGTGCTCGCGCTCTACAGCCCGAACGTGCCGGAGTACGCCTTGGTGCTGCTCGGGGTGGCCGCGCTGGGCGGCATCACCACCACCGCCAATCCGCTCTACACCGCCGACGAGCTCGCCAAGCAGCTCCAGGACGCACGGGCCCGACTGCTCGTGACGGTGCCGACCTTCCTCGACAAGGCCCGCGAGGCGGCGGGCAAGTCCGGCATCGAGGAAATCTACGTCTTCGGAACCGCCGAGGGCGCGCGCCCCTTCGCCGACCTGCTCCAGGCCGGCGCGGAGCCGCCCACCGTGGCCATCGATCCGCGCAACGACCTCGTGGTGCTCCCGTACTCGAGCGGCACCACCGGCCTCCCCAAGGGCGTGATGCTGACGCACCGGAACCTCGTGGCCAATCTCTGCCAGTGCGAGGCCATGGAGAAGTTCGAAGGGTTCACCGAGCGCGACGTCATCCTGGCGTTCCTGCCGTACTTCCACATCTACGGCATGGTCGTGATCATGATGTTCGGGCTCGCCGGCGGCGCCACCATCGTCTCGATGCCACGCTTCGATCTCCCGGAGTTCCTCGGCCTCGCCCAGAAATATCACGCGACCATCCTGCCCCTCGTGCCGCCGGTGGTGCTGGGCATGGTGAAGCATCCCGCGGTGGCCCAGTTCGATCTCTCGAGTGTGCGCCTCGTGTTCTCCGGCGCCGCCCCGCTGGGCGAGGACATGGCGCGCGAGCTCTCGAAGAAGCTGGGCTGCCCGGTGGTGCAGGGCTACGGGATGACCGAGGCGAGCCCCGTCACTCACCTGAGCCCCACACGCGACGCCCCGATGAAGCCGGGGTCGGTCGGCCGCGTGGTGCCGGGCACCGAGGTCAAGCTCATCGAGGTGGGCACCGAGACCGAGGCGGCGCCGGGGAAGGAAGGCGAGCTCTGGATCCGCGGGCCGCAGATCATGAAGGGATATCTCGGACGTCCCGAGGAGACGGCCGCCTGCCTCGACCGCGAGGGCTGGTACCACACCGGCGACGTGGGCTACGTGGATGCCGAGGGCTACTTCTTCATCGTCGACCGCACCAAGGAGCTCATCAAGTACAAGGGGCTGCAGGTGGCGCCCGCCGAGCTGGAGGCGCTGCTCGTCACCCATCCCGCCGTGCTCGACGCGGCGGTCGTGCGCAAGGCCGACGAGGAGGCGGGCGAAGTGCCCAAGGCCTTCGTGGTGCTCAAGCCCGACGAGGCCTCGCGCGGCACCACCGCCGACGCCATCATGGGCTGGGTGGCGGGACGAGTCTCGCCGCACAAACGCATCCGGCATCTCGAGTTCATCGACCAGATCCCCAAGTCGGCGTCCGGGAAGATCCTTCGCCGCGTGCTGATCGACCGCGATCGGGGCCGCTAGGCCCTCGGCGCGCGTCGCCGCGATGAAGGGGAGGGGCCGGCCCAACTTCGTCTTCATCCTCGCCGACGACTTGGGCTACGCCGATCTCGGCTGCTACGGGGGGCGCGTGCCGTGCTCGCCCGAGCTGGATCGGCTCGCCGCCCAGGGCCTGCGCTTCACCGACGGCTACTCGAACTCGCCGGTCTGCTCGCCCACGCGCTTCGCGCTCATCACGGGGCGCTGGCAGTATCGCCTCCGTGCCGGGAACGACGAGCCCATCGCGAGCCGTCACCGCGGCAATCCCGTGCTGGGCCTGCCCCCGGGGCATCCCACCCTGCCGTCCCTGCTTCGCGACGCCGGCTATCGCACCGCGCTCGTCGGCAAGTGGCATCTCGGCTTCCTGCCGCACTTCGGCCCCCTCAAGAGCGGGTACGACGAGTTCTTCGGGCCCATGAGCGGGGGCGTGGACTACTTCACCCATCGGGACAGCGCCGGCCACCACGATCTCTTCGAGGGCGAGACAGAGTCTCACCACGAGGGCTACCTCACCGATCTGATCTCGGACGGCGCCGTGCGCTTCATCGAGCGGCAGCGCGGCGCCGCGCCGTTCTTCCTCTCCGTGCACTACACCGCGCCCCACTGGCCGTGGGAGACGCGCGGCGACGAGGCGGTGGCGCGGTCCATCGAGCGCATCGCGCACACCGACGGCGGTTCCGTGGCCACCTATCTCGCCATGATCCGGCAGATGGACGAGGGCATCGGTCGCATCCTGCGCGCCCTGGACGCGACCGGCGCCGCCGCGTCGACCCTCGTGGTCTTCACCAGCGACAATGGCGGCGAGCGCTTCTCGGATACCTGGCCCCTCGTCGGCAAGAAGATGGATCTCCTCGAAGGCGGGATCCGCGTGCCCTATCTGGCCCGGTGGCCGGAGCGCATCGGCGCCGGGACGACCACGGCCCAGCAGGCCATCACCATGGACTGGACCGCTACCCTGCTCGCGGCGGCGAGCGCCTCACCCCATCGCGACTATCCGATGGACGGGATCAGCCTGCTGCCCGCGCTGGACGACCCGGGCACGTCGATCGCGCGCGATCTCTACTGGCGCATGAAGTTCCGCGGCCAGAAGGCCCTGCGCTCGGGTGACTGGAAGTACCTGGTGCTGGACGGGGACGAGTTCCTCTTCGACCTGTCGCGAGACCAGCGGGAGCGTGCGAACTTGGCGCGCCGGCATCCCGACCGGCTCGCCGACCTCCGCGCTCGGTACGCGGCATGGGAGGCGAGCCTGCCGCCTATTCCCCCCGACGCCTCCGTCAGCATCCCGTATACCAAGGCCGATCTCGCCCTGCCAGCCTCCCCGTAACTCTCTGGTGAAAGTGGTCTACGATAGGTGGAAGGAAACCAAGGGACAGTCGTGCCGGACAAGCCCCTCGTCTCCGTGATCATCCCGTGCCACAACGACGGCCGGTATCTCGGCACCGCGGTCAGCTCCGTCCTGGGCCAGCAGGGCGACGTTCCGACGTTCGAGATCGTCGTGATCAACGACCATTCCACCGACCCTGAGACCGCCCACGTGCTTCAGAAGTGGGAGCGGGCGGATACTCGCGTCCGCATCCTCGACAACCCCGGCAACAGGGGAGTCTCGGCCACCCGCAATCACGGGCTCCGCGCCGCGCGGGGCGAATGGATCGCCTTCCTCGACGCGGACGACGCTTGGACACCGAAGAGCCTCGCCACGCGGCTGAAGGCCCTCGAGCACGCGCCAGGCGCCCTCTGCGTGTCCAGCGACTACGTCCACGTCTACGACGATGGACGACGCGAGGAGCGGGGGACCGTCGAGACCACGCGGCTCGCGGACGAGGGGTGGGGCCCCCTGCTGCGGCCCGCGTTCGCGACCCGCGCGGCCGTGCGCATTCCCGATACGCTCGACCTGATGCTGTCGCAGCGGACCATCATCCTGACTAGCTCGGTCATCGCGCACCGCTCGATGTTCGAGAAGGCGGGCGAGTTCGACGAGCGCCTGCCCCGCGGCGAGGACACGCACCTCTGGCTTCGATTCACCCTGTATTCCGACTGGGTGTTCGTGCCGGCACCCCTCGTGCACTACGCGTTCCGAAGCGGGAGCCTCACCCGGAAATGGGACGCGCCGAAGGAACTCCGGACCACGTTGTGGGAGCTGCTGCTCCAGGACCCGCGGTTCACTCAGCCGCGCCACCGGCGGATGTTCCGCGCGCGGCTCGCGAAGAGCTGTCACCGCATCGTCAGTGAGGCCCGACGGCGCCGCGAGCCCGTGCTCGCGCTCCGGGCCGCGTGGAAGGGCGTGTCCTACAACCCCCTCAAGTGGGCCTCGTGGCGCGACCTCTTCTCCGCCCCCCTGCCGTAGGGGGCTAGTGTCCGCCCGCTCCCCGCACCCAGCCCCCGTGCACGGGATGGTGCGAGCAGAGGAACTCGACGAACGCCGGCCGCCCCTTGGCGTTCTCGTCGAACGCGCGCTTGAGCGCGGGGATGATCTCCGCGGGCTGGCTCACGTCCTCGGCGTGGAAGCCCACCGCCCGCGCCATGTTCGCCATGCAGGCGGACTCGTGATCGGACACCTTCCACGTGTACGGATCGTGGCCGGCGCCCCAGAATCCCGGGCCATAGCCTGAGTAGCCGCCGTTGTTGATGTGGATGGTCGTGATGCCGATCCTGTAGCGCGCCACCGCCTCGAAGTTCCCCATCATGTAGCAGACGCCGGCGTCCCCGGTGACGTGCACGCACTGCCGCCCGGGATACGCGAGCTTGGCCGCCACCGCGCCGGCCAGGCTGAAGCCCAGCGTGGAGACATTGCCCCAGCCGAGATAGCCGCGGGGGATGTGCGTCTCGTACACGGTGCTGGTCTGATCCCGCGTATTGCCCGAGTCGGCGGTGACGAACGAGTTCTTGGGGTCCAGCACTTTCATGAGGTCGCCGAAGACGCGATAGGGATTGATGGGCGTCTCCGTCGACTCCATCCAGGGGCGGAACTTGGCGAGGAAGGCCGCCTTGGCGGTCTTGACCTCCTCGAGCACCGCCGGGTTTTTCCGCCCGCCGCCGCGCGCCGAGATCTCCTGGACGAGGGCGGCGAGGGTGAGCTTCGCGTCGCCGATCACCGCGTGGCTCGTCTCGTAGGAACGGTTGATGTCGAGCATGTCCACCGTGCACTGCACGATGGTCTTCTTATCGGCGTCGGGGATGGCGTGGCTGAAGCGGTTGGGGAACAGGCTCGCCCCCACCGAAAACAGGACGTCGGCCTGCCGGAGGAAGTGCTCGGCATGCGAGCCCCGCACGCCCACCGAGAGCGGATGGTCCTCGGGGAAGGCGCCCTTCGCCTTGAGCGTGGTGAGCACGGGCACCTGCGCGAGCTCCGCCAGCTCCCGTAGCTCGGCGGTGGCGTCGGCATAGAGCACGCCCTCGCCCACGAAGAGGAGAGGATGCCTGGCGTCCAGCAGGACGCGCGCCGCGCTCCGCACGTCGTCCGGATCGGGGCCGGAGCGCCAGCCCTTCACCGGCGAGTACGGGTGCTCGGCGTCGTCATACTCGCCGAGATCGCGGGGCACCAGGAGGAGGACCGGCCCCGGCCGCCCCGAGCGGAGATGGGTGAAGGCCCGCCGCAGGTAGTCGGGGATGAGCTCGGCCCGGTCTACCTCGCCCACCCACTTCGTGACCGAACGGAACGCCTCAGGCATGTCGAAGTGAGTATGCCGGCTCGCGCCCCGCCCGAGACCCTCGGCCATCACGAGCAGCGGCGAGGAATCTTCCCAGGCCTGGGCGATGGCCCCGTACGCCATCTGGATACCGGCGGCGTTGAGGCTGGCCATCACCGTGCAGACGCCGATCTGCTTGCCGCAGGTCACCCGCGAGAAGGCGTCGGCCACCGCGACGGCGAAGCGCTCCTCGCCCATCATCAGGATGGGCACGCCTTCCTCGCCGAGGGCGTTGTTCACGTTGCTGGTGGGATAGCAGGAGACCCAGGGGATGCCCTCGGCCTTGAGGATGCGCGCCAGCCCGTTTTCCGCCTTGATTTTCATGGATGGCCTCCGGAAGGCCGGTATAGCACCCGCCGCATCCCCACACAAGTCGCGGGATCCCGCGTGCCGGCGGGTAGAATCGGGGTACCGTGCATTGGCAGTCGAGCCCCTCGCGCCGCCGGGTCACGATCGTGGCGGCGGTGTCGCTGATGCTCGGGATCCTGGGCCTTTCGCTCTGGCGCGCGATCGCCCGCGCCTGGCTGTCCGACGACGGCTTCATCTCCTTCCGCTATGCCGAGCACCTCGTCGCCGGGCACGGGCTCGTCTACAACACCGGCGAGTACGTCGAGGGCTACACCAATCTCTTGTGGACGCTGCTGCTCGCCGCCGCCATGGCCCTCGGCGTCCCGCCGGAGACGGCATCCAAGGCGCTCGGTATCGTCGGCTGGCTGGCCCTGGCCGCCGTGCTCGCCCGGCGGGCCTGGCGGCCGAGCGCGCCCCGGCCCTTCGTGCCGCTCGCTGCGGCCCTCGTGCTGCTCATGGAGGACTATCAGACCTGGGCCACCGGCGGGCTCGAGACCAGCCTGTTCACGCTTCTGTCGGTGGGAGGCCTGCTCCTCGCCACCCGCGCGGGCGCGGGAACCGGCGGGCGCGTCGTCGCCGGCGTCGTGCTCGCCGCCGCCGTCGCCACGCGGCCGGACGGGGTCATCTTCGCGGCGGTGGGCGTGCTGGGCGCGTGGTGGGTGGACGCCGACGGGTCCCCGCGCCGCCGCCTGACCCTGGCTGCGGCCGTCGCGCTCCCGCTCGCGCTCGCGGGCATGGGGCTGGTGGCGTTCAAGCTCCGCTACTACGGCGACCTCTTCCCCACCGCCTTCTATTCCAAGTCCGCCCTCGACCCTTATCTGGGGCAGGGCTGGTTCTACGTCTATCTCTTCTTCAAGAAGAGCTGGTTCCTGGCGCCGCTGGCGCTCCTCCTCGTGGCCGGGCATCTCGCCGCGCGGCGGGAGCGGCCCCTCCTCACGCGCCCCCACGTCGTGCTGCTGGTGGCCGGCGGCCTCTTTCTCGCCTACGTGGCGCACAGCGGCGGCGACTTCATGTTCGCCCGCCGCGTGCTCCCCGCCATGCCGCTCTTCTTCGTCGTGCTCGAGGACCTGCTCGTCGCGATGCCGGGGCGGCTCCTACCCGCGGCGGCGGTCGCGCTGGCCGCGGTAGGCGTCGCCGTCCCGTATCCGCTCTACGCCGATCCCGGCGAGCGGCTCCGCGGCATCGCCAACGAGCCCGCGTTCTACCCGCCCGAGCTCATCGAGGCGCGGCGGGTGCAGGGGCTGATCGCCGCCCAGGTGCTCGCGGGGCTGCCCGTGCGTGCCGCCTTCGAGGGCGGAATGTGCGTGTTCGGCTACTACAGCCGGCTGCCCTATCTCGCCGAGATCACCGGGCTCACGCAGTACTCGCTGGCCAAGGCGCCGCTCGCCGCGCGGGGGCATGTCGGCCACGAGAAGCGCGCCGGCGACGCGTGGCTCACGAGGAACCGAATCCACTTCGTCTTCTCGCAGCTCCCGCCGCCGGTGTCCCGCGGTGGCCCGCTCCGTGTCGACGAGATCGCGTTCGGCGATCTCCTCAAGGCGCGCATCTGGATTTACGACGACGCCATCATGGATCGGCTGCGGACGGTTTCGGGGGTGACGTTCGCGCCCATCGAGACCGCGCTGCGCGAGGCGGAGCGGCACATCGCCGCCGCGCCCCACGCGGAGGCTCAGCGCATCTACGCGGTGCTCGAGCGGTACTACTTCCACGGGGCGGGGCCGGCAAAGCGGCCGCTCGCCGAGGCCCTTCTCCGGCAAGTCGAAGCCCGGCGCTAGGTGCGCGCAGGGTAGAATCGTCCCCATGCCCAACGACGCCGACCCCAAGCTCGAGATCGTGAGCGCAGTGCCCGACCGGGCGATGGTGATCTTCGCCCATCCCGACGACGCCGAGATCGGCTCCGGCGGCGTGATCGCCCGCTGGATCGCCGCCGGCTGCGAGGTGGCGTACGTGCTCTGCACCGACGGTCAGGCGGGCACGGCCGACCGCGAGCTGTCCCCCGCGGCGCTGATCCAGCGCCGCGCCGCCGAGCAGCGCGCCGCCGCCGATTTCATGGGGGTGCGCCACGTCGAGATGCTGGGCTATCCGGACGGCGAGCTCGAGGACACTCGCGCCTTCCTGGGCGACGTGGTACGCGCGATCCGCCGCCACCGGCCGCATACCGTCTTCGTCCACGACCCGTATCGGATGCAGGGCTTCCAGCACCGTGACCACCGCAAGGCGGGGATCGTGGCCACGGACGCCGTGTACCCCTACGCGCGCGACCACCTGCACTTCGCGGAACACATCACGGGCGAGGGGCTGGAGCCCCACAAGGTGCGCGAGCTCTGGTACTGGGGCGCCGACCAGCCCAACGTCATCGTGGATGTGACCGGCCATGTGGACCGGCAGATTGCCGCCGTGATCCGCCACCAGAGCCAGGTACCGGGCTTCAATGTGCCGGACGGCACCTCCATGGGCGAGCGGCTCAAGAAGCATGCGGCCGAGCTGGCCGCGGGCTATGGCTTCGAGTACGGCGCGGTGTTCCGGCGCCTGGTCGCGCGGCGGTAGCGTCATCCACGCCGGGGTGATCGCGGCGCTCACGCTGTCCGCGCTGCTGCTGCCTGCGGTCGCCGGCGCGCAGGGGCCCATCCCCCTCGAGCTGCGCTTCGACGGCCAGCCCGTCGACACCAAGGCGCCGCCGGACTTCTCCTGCTACGACTACACCCGCAACCGATGGGCGGGCTGTCGCGTGGAGCGGACGCCCACGCCGGGAACGTTCACGCTGCAGCCGCTGGAGCCCGGCAAGTATCGGATGCACGTCAGCGTGGACGAGAATCCTGCCAACCCCCGCCGCCACCCGGGCGACTACGAGGCGCAGCGCCTCTTCGAGGTGACGGCCACGGGCCCCGAGCGGGTGACGGTGGACCTGGCCCGGCTCATTCACCTGACGCTCCCCGGCGACAATGCCCGTCCCCTCGAGGGCATGCTCACGAGCTGTGTCACCCAGCCCACCTTCGTGACGCCGCGCCACTCGTGGGGCCCCCGCGCGCCGATGGAGTTCGCGTGGGATCCCGTCCTCGCGGGCGCCGAGTACCGCTATCGCCTGGTCGTGCGGCCCTGCGGTCAGCCGGGGGCAGACCGCGAGATCGTGAGCGCGATCACCGCGGAGACGATGGCGACGCTCGCGCTCCCGCCGTCCGACGAGGGCCAGCAATACGTCTTTCGCGTGGAGGCCTGGAAGGACGGGCGGCTCATCGGCGACCTCTACACCCACGACGGCGGCGCGCACTCGTGGAACTATCGCTTCCGGGTTCGGAACGGGAGCCTGCCGCGCTGGGTCTACTTCGCCGCCGCCGGCGCCGTCGCGCTGCTCCTCCTGGGCGCCTACCGCGTCGTCGAGGTCGCCGACCCGGTTCGTCGCCGCCGGCGCATCGGCCTGCTCCTCGGCGTGCTCGTTGTCCTGGTCGGGCTCGGCGCCGCGGGTGTCGTCAGCTATCTCCACCTCCGGTCGGTGGAGCGCGAGCGCGCCGAGGCCGCCCGCGTGGCGGCGGAGGCGGCCCGGCAGGCCCGGCAGCGCGAGCTCGCGGCCGCGTTCGTCGCGGTGGCGCCGCGGCCCGAGTGGTGGGGGCGGGTGGATACCCCCTATCACGTCGCCACCGTGGGCGACCTCCTCGCCGCCTGGCAAGGGTATCCGCGTGGCGAGCTCGGCGACCGGCAGTTCTTCAAGGCCGCCTACCAGGGCATCGTGGACCATCCCGACGACGAGCACCTGGCCGCCACCGCCATCATGCTGTTGGACCACGTCGCCGGCGACTACCCGCAACGCCTCGAGCTCGCGCGCTACGGCTACGAGCGCTACTTCCAGCACCGGAGCCGCACCGACAACTGCGCGAACTGCATGGTCGGCGACACCACCCAGGCCCTGACGGTGAACCTGAGCCGGATCTACTCGGCGGCGGGCCGTCACGACGACGCCGTCCTCGTGTGCCAGCGGCTCCTCGACGAGCGGCGCGCGGACGTGAGCCCGTACAAGCTGGCCGAGACCTGGAATCAGATGGCCTGGGCGTACTGGCATCGGGGCGACCACGCCCGGGCTCTCGCGGTCGTGCGCGAGGGGCTGGATCGCTATGGCGAGACCGTGCGCGGCGACGAGCTGCGTCGCACCCTGGCGACCTTCGAACGAGGGCGCTGAGGGGCTCGCGAGGGCGCTGAGGGGCGGTGGCGGGCCGCGCGCCGGCCTGCTATGCTCTCACTTCGGAGCCCATATCCCCCACAGGAGGCATCGAGCGCGATGGCCGATTTCAAGATCTGGATGAATGGCAAGCTCGTCCCCCAGGCGGAGGCCGTCCTCCCCGTGAACACCGCGGCGGTCTTCTACGCCACCAACGTCTTCGAGGGGCTCCGGGCTTACTGGAACGCCGCCGACGGCGAGCTCTATGCCTTCCGGCTCGCCGAGCACTTTGCCCGGCTGCGCGAGTCGATGAAGATGATGCGCTTCACCGTCCCCTATTCGGACATGGATCTCTACGACGCCGTTCGCGAGGTGCTGCGGGGCAACGAGGTGCAGGAAGACGTGCACATGCACCTGGTCGCCTACGTGACCGGCGCCGGGCTGGACTCGACCTCGCCGACGGGGCTCTACATCAACCCGCGGCGGCGCGGCCGCATCATCGAGGGGGCCGGGCTCCGCTGCTGCGTGACCTCCTGGCAGCGCACCTCCGACAACGCCATTCCCATCCGGCTCAAGTCCGGCTCCAACTACCAGAACGGCCGGCTCGCGACGCTCCAGGCCAAGGCCGACGGCTACGACGCGCCCATCTTCCTGAATCAGGGCGGCACCGTCGCCGAGGGCTCGGGCGCGACGTTCTTCATGATTCGCCGCGGCCAGCTCGTGACGCCGCCCCTGACCAGCGACATCCTGGAGTCCATCACGCGCTCCACCCTCATCGAGTCGGTGGCGCCCGCCCTCGGCATCGAGGTCGTGGAGCGGCACATCGCGCGCACCGAGCTCTACGTGGCCGACGAGGCGTTCTTCTGCGGTAGCGGCTACGAGATCACGCCGATCCTCTCCGTCGACCGCTTCAATCTGGGCGGGGGCGGGGTGGGGCCGATCACGCAGCGCCTGCTCACGACCTACATGGACGTGGTGCGCGGCGTGGACAAGCGCTTCGCGGAGTGGCGCACGCCCGTCTACAAGCCCGTCGCGGTCTAACCTGCCCTCACCCCTCACCCTGCCCTCTCCCCACGGGGAGAGGGTGGGGTGAGGGAGCTACTGATTCCGGTACGCCCCCAGCACCGCCGCCGTCATCGTCTTCGTCGTCGCCGTCCCGCCCTGGTCCGGGGTGAGCGCTTTCCCGTCGCCGTACACGCGCGCGACCGCCGCGTCGAGCCGCTCCGCCTCCGCGGCGAGCCCCAGATGGTCGAGCAGCAACACGCACGACAGGAGGGTCGCGGTGGGGTTGGCGATGCCGCGCCCCGCGATGTCCGGCGCCGAGCCGTGCACGGATTCGAAGTAGGCCCAGCCGCCGTCTCCATGATTGGCGGAGGGCGCCACGCCGAGCCCGCCCGCCACCTCCGCCGCCACGTCCGAGAGGATGTCGCCGTACTGGTTCATGCACACGAGCACGTCGAACGAGCGAGGGAACCGGATCAGCCGCCGCGCGGCGTCGTCCACGTGAAAGTGCTCGAAGGTGAGGTCGGGGCAGCCGCCCACCACCTCTTCCACGGTGTGATGGAACAGCGCGTCCGACTGCCGGAGCACGTTGGACTTGGTCGCGCACGCCACGATGCCGGGGTGGCCCCGCGCCTTGCGCTTCCGCGCCACGTCGCAGGCGAAGCGCGCGATGCGCTCGGCGCCCCGGCACGTCACCACCTTCACCGCGTAGCGCCCCTCGCCGTAGCCGTCGAGCCCGCGTCCCAGCCGGTCGCGCGAGCCCGGCAGCGCCCGCTTGAGCTCGGCGAGATCGCCCTCGCGCCCGGGATAGATGCCTTCCGAGTTCTCGCGAATCACCACGAGATCGATCCCATCGGCGTCGGCGAGCGGCGAGCGCATGCCCCGGTAGAACTTCGAGGGGCGCACGCCGCCCCACGCCTCCATCTCCCACCGCAGCCAGGCCACCACGTCCGACGTCGAGGGCCCGGCGGCGCCGAAGAGCACGGCGTCGGCCTCGCGGGCGGCGCGGCGCGTCGACTCGGGCAGGGCTCCGCCCCCGGTTGGGGCTCCGGTCTCGTGCTGCGGCGGGGTGAGGATCTTCACGGGCATGCCGGCGGCCGTCATCAGCTCGCAGGCGGCGTCCACGACCTCGATGCCGATGCCTTCTCCGGGGAGCGCGACGATGGTCTTCATGGCCGGATGGTACACTAGCCGCCGGCCATGAATCCCTCCGCGCGCGCGGCGGGCTCGCCCCTTTCCGTGGCCGTCATCGGCGGCGGCATCGGCGGTCTCGCCGCCGCCCTCGCGCTGCGCGCGGCGGGCATCGACGCGCAGGTCTTCGAGCAGGCGCCCGTCCTCGCGGAGGTCGGTGCGGGCATACAGATCAGCCCGAACGCCTCGCGGCTGCTGCGCCGGCTCGGTCTCGCCGACGCGCTGGAGCGGCGTGGCGTCCGGCCCGTTGCTGTCCATCAGCGGCGCTGGCAGGACGGCCGCACGCTGCAGCGGGCGCCCCTCGGCGACGCGGTGGAGGCGGCGTTCGGCGCGCCCTACTACCATTTCCACCGGGCGGACCTGCTCGAGGCGCTCGCCGGCGCGCTCCCGCCCGGCGCCATCCATCTCGCCCACCGGCTGACGGGCTTCGTCGATCACGGTGACCGGGTCGAGGCCGCGTTCGACAACGGCGCGCGGGCCGTCGCGGATGCGCTCGTCGGGGCGGACGGCATCCACTCCACGGTGCGCGCGGCCCTCTTCGGTCCCGAGCGGCCCCGCTTCACCGGGTGCATCGCCTATCGAGGCCTGGTCCCCGCGGAGCGCCTCGCCCATCTGGGCCTCGAGGTCGTGTCCAGCAACTGGATGGGGCCGGGCGGCCACTTCGTCCACTACTTCGTCGCCGGCCGCCGCCTCGTCAACTTCGTCGCCGTCAACGAGCGCGAGACCTGGACGCGGGAGTCGTGGACCGACCGCGGCCGGGTCGCCGACGCGCTCGCCGCGTTCGACGGGTGGCATCCGCAGGTGCGCGCCATCATCGGCGCGGTGGACGAGACCTTCATCTGGGCGCTCTTCGACCGGCTCCCCCTCGAGCGCTGGTCGGTGGGGCGCGTGACGCTGCTCGGCGACGCCTGCCACGCCATGCTGCCGTTCATGGCGCAGGGCGCGGCCCAGGCCATCGAGGACGGCGCCACCCTCGCCGCGTGCCTGGTCGAGGGGAGCGCCGGCGACGTCGCCGCCGCGCTCCGGCGCTACGAAGCGCTGCGCCGGCCGCGCGCCACCCGGCTGCAGGAGCTCTCGCGCGCCAACAAGACGCGCTTCCACCTGCCCGACGGGCCCGCGCAGGCGGCGCGCGACGCGGAGATGGCCACGCGAGGCGATCGGGCCCTTCCCGCCATCGGCTGGCTCTATGCGCACGACGCATCCACGCTCGAGGCGGCGGCGCCGTGACGGCGAAGTACCCCCTGACGCCGGAGCGATTTGCGCAGGGCCGAACCTTCGCGGAGTACCTGGACCACATCGGCACGCCGGAGAACCTCGCCCGCGAGTCGGGCTGGTGGCTGGGCAGGGAGCGGCGCGACCTGAGCGGCATCATCCGGTCCTGGTACGCGCGGCTCCGGTTGAGCGACGCGCAGGCCGCCGCCGTCCGCTGGCTGGCCGCCCAGCCCGGCGGCCCCGCGAAGATCCTGGCGATCTCGGAGGAGTGGTCATCGGATTGCCGTCGGGATCTCTGCATCGTCTCCCGCCTCGCCGAGGCGGGCGGGCTCGAGCTTCGCATCTTCGATCGCGACGGCCGGACGCTCGGGACCGGCCCCCGCGGCGATCCCGCCGAGTCGCCCAATGCCGACCTCGTGAACGCCTTTCTTTCCGAGCGGGACGGCGAGACCTTCCAGTCCATTCCCGTCATCGTGGTCTACTCCGCGCGCTTCGTGGAGCTTCACCGCCACGTCGAGCGTCCCGCCCTCTACGCGAAGCACCGAGACAACGTGGTCGCGGCTATGCAGGCCGCGCGGCCGGGCGAGTCCCGCGAGCGGGCGTGGGAGCGCTTCATGGACGAGTGGCGCGCCCTCCAGCAGGGGCCGTTCTTCACGCTCTGGGCGTCCGCCACCGCGGACGAGATCCTGTCCGCGCTCTACGAGCGGCTGATCGTTACAGGCGGCGCAGCCGGGGAAGCACCCGCACGGTGACGCCCGCGAGGGCGACCAGCGCCAGCCCGCTCACCGCCAGCGCCGAGCCCACGCCCAGCAGCGATCCGAGCGCGCCGATCTGGAGCTGCCCGAGCGGCGCCAGGCCGATCGCCACCACCCAGGCCCCGCCCGCCCGGCCGCGCAGATGGGGCGGGGAGTTGAGCTGCAGGAGGCTCTGGGCGAGCAGATCGGTGAGGGCACCCAGCGCGTTGGCGACGATCAGCACGAGCACGACGCCCGTGAAGCCGACCACGAGGGGCGCGGCCCCGAGGCCGACCAGGCTGACGCCGAACCCCGCCAGCACCGCCAGGAAGAGCGCGCCGCCGCCGGTGAGCCCCCGCATGGAAGCCAGGAGGCCCACGATGCCGCCTACCGAGCGCGCGGCGTTGAGCGCCCCCAGCCCCTCGGGACCGGTGTGCAGGACGTCGCGGGCCAGGCTCGGCAGGAGCGTCTGGTGCGAGAAGCCGAGCACCTCGGCGGCGGCGGTGAGAAACATGAGGGTGAGCAGCATCGGGTCGCGGCGCACGAGGGTGAAGAAGCCGACCACGTTGCGCCACACCGACTCGGGCTCCGGCCGCGCCTTGGGGGGCGGCGCCGTCACCGGCGCCAGGACGACCGAGCTCGCGAGATAGGCCGCGGCCACCGCGAAGTACGCCGCGCCCGATCCGTACGTGGCGATGAGCGCCCCCGTCCCCAGCGAGCCCACGAGCCAGCCCCCGCGCATGGCGAGCCCCAGCAGCGCCAGGCCCTCGACGAGGCCTGCGCCGCCCACGACGTCGTGCGCGTAGCTCTGCCTCGTGGCGTGCTCGAGCCCGCGCAGCGCCCCCGCGACGAGGGTGATCGCGAGGAGATGCGGCAGGCGCAGCGTGCCGGTATGGGCGAGCAGCCCGAGCGCCGCCGCCGCCACCGCCTGGCCGGCGCCGGTCACGATCAGCAGCCGGTGCCGCGGCCAGCGATCGGCCATCACGCCCGCCGGCACGCCCACGAAGAACAGCGGCAGGGCCCGCGCGCCCATGGCGAGCCCCACGAGGAACGGTGAGTCCGTCAGCTCGAGGGCGAGCCAGCCCAGCACCACCACCTCGCCCATCATGCCGATGGAGGCCAGCAACATGTTCGCGGACAGCCAGCGGAAGTCGGCGAGCCGGAGCGGCGAGCGCGCGCGGCGCGTGGCGGCGGGATCGAGGGGGGCGGCCACTACTGCTGGTGACAGCCCGTGCAGGCGTGGCGCGAGCGCACCATCATGAGGGGCGCGTCCGCGGGCGGATCCTTCTCGCGGAACACGGTCACGTTCCGCGCGGCGTCGCCGATGCGCGCCTCCAGCACCTCCCGGTACGGCCAGGTGGCGAAGTCCGGCGTCAGCCGCGCGTTGCCGTACATGATGACGGCCCGCTCGGGCTCGCCCGCCTTGACCAGCATGTCGCCGAAGTGGAGGAAGAAGCCCTCGAAGTTGTGGGGCGCGATCCACGAGTTCCAGCACACGCGCTGCGGCCCCTCCCGCGTCTCCCGCCGCATGTAGGGCGCGTAGTCGGGGTTGGCGCGGTCCACCGGCGCGCCCGCGCAGAGATCCGCGTTGCGCCACATCGCGTCGAGCCCCCGCCGGAACATCGCCGAGTCGTGGGGCTGTAGCCCCGCCACGAAGCCCGCGGTGAAGAGGTTGAACTCGGGCCACGCCACCACCGCGTCCTGCAGCGTGAAGAAACCGCGGCGCATCAGCTTGTCGTCCTTGTGGATCGATCCCTCCGACATGAGGAGCCCGGCGTAGAAGCCCAGGTAGCGCGCGTCGCCCGGGTCGAGGCGCACCGCTTCCTCGAAATACTTCCTCCCCAGCGCGGCGTGGTCGGTGATCTCGGCGCCGCCGGCCCCGGGCAGGCGCGCCCGCTCGGACAGCCGCCAGATGTGCAGGAAGCCGATGTGCGCGGCGGTCACCGCGTCGTGGGGATCGGCGACGTACGCGGCCTTGAGGACGGCGAGCGCCTCCGGGATCCGCTCGTAGGCGCCCGTGTGCAGCACGCGCCAGAACAGCTCGTCCGCGCGCGCCGCCAGCGGGGTGCGCGCCGCGCTCGCGCGCTTGGCGGGCGCCGTCCACTCGGCGAGGGTGGCGCAGCCGGCCGCGCCGAGCGCGAGGGCGCCCAGCAGCGCCCCGCCGAGCACGAGCCGGGCAAGGACGCCGCGGTTCATGGTAGCCTCCGGGCGCCGAGGAGCGCGGTCACATCAAGCACGCTAACACGTCGCAGCGAGCGAAGGGGAGGCCATGGGGAAGACGGCGCCACGAGCGAAGAACAACGCAGGCAAGGGGCGGAGCGCGCGCGCGGACGCGCTCATCGTGCGCATGAAGGAGGCGCGGGGCTACATCTATCCGGAGTGGGAGTTCGCGGCGCGCCAGGATCCGGACTTCGTGGAGACCTACAACCGCATCTACGAGCTGGGGCTCGGCGAGGGCCGTCACGTGTCGGCGAAGGTGCGCGAGTTCGTCGCCATCGCGCTCCTGGCCTTCCGCGGGGCGGAGCGCGCCGGCCTGGTGGCCCACATGCGGCGCGCCATCCGCCTGGGCGCCACCCGCGAGGAGATCTTCGAGGTGCTGGAGACCTGCCTAGTGCCCGGTGGCGCCCCCACCTTCCACCGCGGGCTCAGCGCGCTCATGGAGGTCAAGGACTGAGATGGCCACCCAGCTCGGCGTCCTCATCCCCACGCGCGAGGCCATCATGTCGGGGCGCCCCGACACCGGCCCGCTCCTCGCCATGGCCGACCGCGCGGAGGCGGCCGGCTTCGACTCCGTCTGGATCGGCGATTCCATCACCGCGCGTCCGCGCCACGAGCCGCTCACGCTCATGGCCGCCATCGCGGGACGCACCAAGCGCGTGCGCCTCGGCACCGGCGTGCTCCTCCCCGCGCTGCGGCCGCCGGTGGTGCTCGCGCACATCGTCGGCACCCTCGACCGGGTCGCCGAGGGGCGCGTGATCCTCGGTGTGGGCATCGCCACCGACACGCCCACCATCCGGAAGGAGTTCGCCGCGGTGGGCGTGCCCTTCGAGCGGCGGGTGGGGCGCTTCCTCGAGACGCTCGAGATCTGCCGCGCCCTCTGGACGCGCGACAATGTCTCGTTCAGCGGCAAGCACTTCGCGCTGGAGGGCGCCACCGTCGAGCCCAAGCCGGTACGCCCCGGCGGGCCGCCCATCTGGATCGGCGGCAGCGGCCCCACCGCGCTGCGCGAGGCGGCCCGGTTCGACGCCTGGTTCCCCACCGGCCCCAGCGTGGAGGATTTCGCCGCGAAGTTCCCGGGCGTGCAGGCCGCCGCGCGCGCGGCGGGACGGCCCGCGGACGCCGTCACCGGCGCCGCCTACGTCACGCTCGCGCTCGATCCCAACCGCGCCGCCGCCGAGCGGCGCCTGCACGAGTTCCTGGAGACCTACTACGGGGCCTCCGCGAAGGTGATCATGGCGCGCCAGGCCACCTACGCCGGGCCCCTCGAGGGCTGCGCCGAGTGGCTGCAGCGGTGGATCGACGCGGGCGCCCGACACCTCTGCCTGCGCTTCGCGGGCGGCGATCAACTCGCCCAGGTGGACGAGGCGGCCCGGCACCTCCTGCCGAGGCTCACCCGACGCTGAGCGGCGTGGGGACCCGCGACGAGCGGGTGGGCCTGTGTGCCGATTGCCGGCATGCGCGGCGCGTCGAGTCCGCGCGCGGGTCCGTCTTCACCCGCTGCGCGCTCGCGGAGCGTGACCCGCGCTTTCCGAAGTATCCGCGCCTGCCCGTGCTCCGCTGCGGCGGCTACGAGCCGGACGTGGCCCTGCCGGACAGGCCGCCGGGCTGATCAGCCCCGCGCCAGGGGCCAGCCTAGCCAGTCGCACACGCCGCGGCCCATCACCCACTCCAGATCCTCGCCCTTCAGCCAGGGCAGGTGCTGGGTGAAGAGCGTGATGCACTCGTAGTACGTGCACGGCATGCGGGTCAGATCGGTGCCCCAGAAGGTGCGCCGCGGCCCGAAGGCGTCCACCAGGCGGTGGATGGCGTCGTGCAGATCGGGGAAGGGATACGGCTGGGCGGACAGGGACGGCATCCCCGACGCCTTGACGGCGATGTTCGGGTGCTTGGCGAGCGCGGTCACCTTGGGCAGGTCGTCGAACACCTGCGGGGCCTTGCCGCGCACGGCGATCCCCACGTGATCGATCACGAGCTTCAGACCGGGATGCTTGCCCGCGATGCGGTCGAGATGGTCGAGCGCGCCCGGCACCAGCACCATCAGGGGAATGCCGGCCTTCTCCGCGGCCGGCCACAGCCAGTCGGCGGTGCCGTCGGAGAGGAAGTGCCGGTAGTGCTCGTTGTGGAAGGTGAAGCGCATGCCGAGCATGCCCGGCTGCTTGCGCCAGTCCGCTACGAGCGCGCGGCTCTTCGGATCGCCGAGGGCGAGGCGCCCCATGACCGCAAACCGGTCGGGGTACGCGCGCGCGGCGTCCAAGGCGGCATCGTTGCGATCGCCCTCCCACGAGGGCGGCACGAGGACCATCCGGCGCACCTTGGCCAGATCCATCTGGAACAGCAGGGTCTCCTTCAGGATCTGATACGGCTTCTGCGCCTCGGGGGCACGGCCGGGCGGCCACGGCCGCTCGGGCGATTCCGCGGCCCAGAGATGGACTTGGGAGTCGACGATGTCCATGCGGGTCAGGCCTCCACGGTCTCGCGGCGGTACTCGATGTAGTGCGCGGTCTCGTCGGCCACCGCCTTGCCGAACAGGGTCTCCACCACGTGGAAGGACATGTCGATGCCCGAGGCCACGCCGGCGGAGGAGATGATGCCGTCGTCCACCACCCGGAGGCCGCGCTCCACCTTCACGCCCGCGTCCAGCGACTCCAGCAGATCGAGCGCGCCCCAGTGGGTGGTGGCCCGGCGGCCGGCGAGCAGCCCCGCCTTGGCGTAGAGCAGGGAGCCGGTGCACACCGACGTCACGAGCCGCGCCGCCCCCGCCGTCCGGCGTATCCAGTCGAGCGTCTCGCGATCGTCCATGAGGGGACGGGTGCCGAAGCCGCCGGGGACCACCAAAAGGTCGATGCGGGGCGCGTCGGCGAAGGAATGCGCCGGCGTCACGCGGAGGCCGCCGGTGGCGGCGACCGCGTCCTTCGTCCGCGCCACCGTGAAGACGTGGAACGGCGCGCTGTCGTCCGAGCGTCGGGAGGCCGCGCCCGGCTCGAGCCGCGTCCGCGAGAACACCTCGAAGGGCCCCGCGAAGTCCAGCACCTCGACGCCGTCGAAGATCAGAATGCCGACGTTCCACTTGTCCATGGTGGTCTCCTTTGCGGCGCTGACGTTAGCCCAGGCCCCGCGCAGCCGTCAAGGCGAGGCGCGGGGAGCGATCGTCGCGAGATGGCCCTCGAGCAGCCGGGTGAAGTCACCCCCGACGACCACGCCGCCCATCAGCTCGCTGGACTCCGGATAGTACGGCCGGCCGAGGGTGGTGCCGTCGGTGAACCAAAAGGTGAGCCAGTAGCGCGGCTCCCCGGGCGCATGGGGAAGCGGGCGGCGCGTCTGGGCGCGCACGATCAGACCGACGAGCGCCTCGACGTCCCCGGGCGCCGTCACCGTCGTATGGCGCCGCCCCCCGGGATTCGCCTCATCGGTCTCCACGTCGATGGTCCGCACCTTGCCGGTGAGATCGAAGAGGTCGCCGCCCACCCTCGCGCGCGGGTTACGCCAGGCCTGGTAGAGGAAGATGCGGTCCTTCCACACCGCGGCGAGCCGGAACTCGGTGGCATACCCCCGGACCGCGTACATCCGAGTGCCTGCGGGCATGAACGCGGCGCCGGCGTCCATCCCATACGGACATCCGCGGGAGTCCTCGCCGAAGGAGCATCCGACGGTGGCGAACTCGGCGCCGAGGTCGCGCGGCGCGAGCGGCCGCCCCGGCTCTTCTTCCCAGCGCACGTAGTCGATGCCGTCGAACGTCACGAAGTCAAAGAGGGCGGGCGTGACGGCGGGCGCGCCGAAGGTGGGGCGGGCGAGCCCGAGCACTCCGCCCACGAGGAGGGTCAGGACCAGAGGCCAGGCCGGCATGGGCGCTGCCACGGTAGTCCCGGCGTTGCGGGCGGTCAAGCGCGCCGCCGCCGCGGCGGCAAGATCCCGAGCAGACGGCTCCGCGCGGGAGTAGGATCGCCCCTACATCGCCATCGAGGAGATCTCATGCGAAAGACCATCACCGGTACCGGCGGCATGCTCCTCATCCAGACCCTCAAGGACGCGGGGGTCGACTACCTGTTCACGAATCCGGGCTCGGCGGAGACCGGCATCTTCGCGGCGCTGGCCGAGACCGGCGATCCGCGGCTGGTGGTGGCCAAGCACGAAGGCCTCGTCGCCGCCATGGCCGACGGCTATCACCGGTTGAGCGGCAAGATCGGGGTGGTGATCGCGCACGTGATGGGCGGCTCCTATCAGCTCGCCGGGCAGCTGTTCAATGCTCAGCTCGCCGGCTCCTCGCTGCTCGTCATCGCCGGCGACTGGATGTCCGAGCTGCAGGACTTTCGCGGGCTCGCGCCCTTCCCCGGCCTGAGCCAGGCCGAGTCCATGCGGCCGCTCATGAAGGACGCGCGCTGCGCCTATCAGGTGGGCGCCGACCCGGCGGCCATCACCGTGGCCACCACGCGCGCGCTCCGCGAGGCCACCACCTATCCCACCGGGCCCGTGTATCTCTCGATCAGCGCCGCGCTCCTCAACCAGGAAGGCCTCGAGGCCCAGATCGGCGAGGACGCCGCGTATCGCATCGAGGGCGTGGCGCCGGCGCGCGCGGAGAGCGTGGAAGCCATCGCGCGGCGGCTCGGCGCGGCTCGCTGCCCCGCGATCATCTTCGGCGACGACGTGTCGCGGCAGGGCGCGCAGGCGGAGGCGGTGGCCCTCGCGGAGCTGCTCGAGGCCCCGGTGTTCGCGAGCCGGCAGATCTTCCCCAACTTCCCCAGCCGCCACCCGCTCTTCTGCGGCGGCTACCCGATCGCGGGCGAGTTCCGCAAGGTGACGGGCCTCGAGCCGGATCTCCTCTTCCTCGTGGGCTGCCAGGGCGTGCACGGCGCGGTCGGCGAGGCCAGCGTGATGCAGATCGGCCCGAACCCGCTCCTGATGGGCCGGCACTACCCGCTGGATGTGGCCGTGCAGTGCGAGCTGCGGGGTACGCTGCGCGCGCTCGCCGAGGCGCTCCCGCGGGTCAACGCGGCCGCCGCGGCCGGCTGGAAGCGCCAGCGCGAGAAGGTGCGGGCCTACGCCGCGAACCTCATCAACAGGGAAGAGGACCTGGTGCGCGAGCACGAGCACGACGCGGTGGTGCACCCCGCGGTGCTGGAGGCGCACCTGGCCGAGATCCTGCCGCGCGACACCGCCATGGTGCAGGAGAGCTCGACGGCGCGCGCCACGCTGCTCCCCCTGGGACACGGCGGCATGTGGTGGACGCGGAGCGGCGGCGGCTCGCTCGGCTTCGGCGTGGGCGCGGCCATCGGCGCCAAGATCGCGGCGGGGCGCGATCGGCCGGTGACGCTGCACCTGGGGGACGGCGCGCTCACATACAGCGCGGCGGGCTTCTGGTCCATGGCGCGATACAACACCGCCGTGCTGACGGTGGTGTCCAACAACGACACGTATCAGATCGTGCGCCACAACTGGGCGCGCCAGATGCCGGACACCAAGATGGTGCGCGAGGGAAAGTACCCCGGGCTCCAGCTCGGCGGGCCCGCCACCGACTACGTGGCGCTCGCGCGCGCCCAGGGTGTGGACGGCGAGCGCGTCACCACCGTGAAGGAGCTGGAGCCGGCGCTCCGCCGCGGCGTGGAGAAGACCACCAAGGAGAACAAGCCCTATCTCCTCGACGTGAAGGTGGCCCAGGAGGGCGTGGGCGCGGATTCCACCTGGACGGAAGCCTGGCAGATGTAAGGGAGGGCGCCGGCATGCTCGAGATCAAGCGGCTCGCCCCGCAGGTCGGCGCCGAAGTCCTCGGCGTGGACGTGAAGACGCTCGACGACGCGGGCTTCGCCCGCATCTATCAAGCCTGGCTCGACGCCAACGTGGTGGTGGTGCCCGGGCAGTCGCTGGAGATTCCGGACTTCCTCCGCTACAGCCGCCGATTCGGCGTGGTGGTGCCGCATCCGTCCAAGATGACGCGGCACCCGGAGCATCCCGAGATCACCATGCTGGGCGTGGGGAAGTTCGGCGCGGACGGCGCGCTGGACATGGCCATCTACCGCCGCGGCGCCGAGGGCTGGCACACCGACGGCGCCTACGACGCCGAGCCGTTCAAGGCCACCCAGCTCTACTCCCTCGCGGTGCCGAGCCGCGGCGGCGACACCTTCTTCGCCAGCATGTATGCGGCCTACGACGCCCTCCCAATGCGCTTGAAGAATCGGTTGGTGGGGAGAAAGGGCGCGTTCACCTACGGGGGGCGGAAGAAGGCCACCGCCCTGCTCGACGACGAGGACAAGAACCAGCCGCCCGCCTATCACGACATTCTCCGGCGCCACCCGGAATCCGGCCGCACCGCGCTCTACTTCGACCCGGGCAAGATCTTGCGCATCGAGGGACTCGATCCCGCGGAGAGCGACGATCTCATCGAGGAGCTGACGGAACGGATGATCCGGCCCGAGGGCGAGTACCGTCACCGCTGGCGCCCGGGCGACATCGTCATCTGGGACAACCGCTGCACCTATCACCGGGCCGCCGGGGACTATCCCCCCGAGGAGGACCGGATCCACTGGCGCGTCTCGATCAAGGAGCGGACATGACCATCGTCGCCCGCATGCTGACCCAGGAAGCCGACGGCATCCCCGGCTACATGGCGCATCCCGATGCGCCCGCGGGACGGCCCGGCGTCTTGATGGTCCACCACGCCCACGGCGTCACCGCCGACTACAAGATCGACGCCTACCGCCTCGCCCAGCAGGGCTTCAACGTGCTGGTCCCGGATCTCTTCAACATGTTCGGCATCGGCGGCACCGATCACATCGGCATGGGCGCGGATCTCCAGGCCAAGCACGGGGACGAGGAGTTCCTGGGCAAGATGGACGAGGCCTGGCAATACCTGACGAGCCGCATGCGCTCCGACGCCTCCCGCACCGCCTGCATCGGCCACTGCATGGGGGGGCGGCTCCTCATCCCCTTCGCCGCCGATCACCCGCAGGTGAAGGCGATCGTCCTCTACTACCCCTCGGTGCGCGACGAGCCCGAGACCTCGCACCGGCCGCGGCACGCCTTCAAGCTGGCGCCCACGCTCAAGTGCGCGACGCTGGTGTTCGCGGGGGGGCTCGACTACATCGCGACGCCGGCCATCCAGGCCCCGCTGTGGGAGTCCTTCCGCGGCAACGGCCAGCCGGTGGAGTGGCACTACTTCTCCGACGCCAATCACGGCTTCCGGCATCCGGACAATCCCGGCTTTCAGCCGCACTACGCCGACCTGGCGTGGCCGCTGGTGACGGACTTCCTGCTACGGAGACTTGTGTAGCCGGCCGTCGGTCATGATCATCAGCAGCGCGTCCGGCCGCTGAAGCCGCTTGATGTCGGTGAGCGGGTCGCCGTCCACGAGGAGGAGGTCGGCGAGGTAGCCGGGCTTCACCTGCCCCAGCTCGTGCCCGCGCCCCATGATCTCGCCGCCCATCCTGGTCGCCGCCACCAGCGTCTCCATGGGCGTGAAGCCCAGGAAATCCACGAAGAGGAGCAGGTCGCGCGCGTAGGTCCCGTGCGGGTTCCACGCGAATCCGTAGTCGCCGCCGGGCAGCACCCGGATCCCACGCTTGCGCATCTTGCCGATGGTCTCGACGGCCACGTCGAGCTCGCGCAGGAGGCCGTGCTCACGTGCCATCTCCGGCGTGTAGCCCCACTCGCTGGCGGCATGGCAGGCCTGGTAGGTGAGCCCGAGGGCGGGGCCCACGAAGCAGCGGTCGCGATTGGCCTCGAGGAGATCCAGCGCCTCCTCGTCGGCGAAGGTGGCGTGGTAGATGATGTCGATCCCGTGGCGCACGCACATCTTCACGGATTCGGCGCTGCGGGCATGCGCGCACATCCGCACCCCCGCCGCGCGCGCGACCTCCATCGCCGCCGCCACCTCGGCGTCGGTCATGACGGATCGCTCGAAGCGGCTGTTCCGGGGCCCGGTGTCGCCCGACACGTTCAGCTTGAGCAGGTCCACGCCCTCGCGCACGAGGATGCGGCAGGCGCGCCGGATCTCGTCGGGCCCGTCGGCCACCCAGGCGAAGGTGGGCGTCTCGTTGTGGGGCAGGTGGAGCTGGTTCTCGTCGCCGAGGCCGCCGCTCACCGTGATCTCGGGGCCGTTGGCGAGATAGCGCGGGCCGGGCGCGCGCCCGGCCGCGATCTCGTTCCGCGCCACCACGTCCAGGCGCGGCTTGGCCGCCGCCGCCGAGAGCACGCTCGTGTAGCCGCAGTCGAGCATGAGCTTGGCGTTCCGCAGGGTGACGAGGATGTGCTCCTCGGGGGGCAGGCGCGTGAAGTCCGCGTTGCGGGCGGCGTCGGGATAGCTCACGTGGCCGTGGGGCTCGATCAGCCCGGGCATGCAGGTGGCGCCGGCGCCGTCGATGACGCGCGCGTCGTCGCGCGGCAGGCCGCCGCCGCGCTGCACCGCCAGGATGCGCGGCCCGTCCACCAGCACGTCGCCCGCGAAGGGCGCGGCGCCGCTGCCGTCGAGGATGCTCGTGTTCGCGATCAAAGTCTTGGCCATGGTGTCCTCACTTGATCCGGAGCAGGGCGGCCGCGGTGTCACCCAGCATGGCCGCGCGCTCGGCGTCCGAGAAGCCCGGCGCGCCGAGGATGTGGTCCACCGACGTGCTCGTCCACGGATAGGGATAGTCCGTGCCCATCACGATCTGGCCGGAGCCGACCTCGGCGGCCAGGTGTCGCAGCGCCTCGCCGGTGAACACGATGGAGTCGTAGTACATCTGGCGGAGGTACTCGGTGGGCCTCTTCTTCAGCGTGTGCGTGACACGATCGGGGAAGGTGGTCATGATCGCGTCGGAGCGCGCCCCGTACGAGGGGAGATAGCCCCCGCCGTGCGCCGCGCAGATCTTGATCCCGGGAAAGCGATCCAGCGTGCCCTCGAAGATGAGGTGCGAGAGCGCGATGGTCGTCTCCAGGGGATTCCCGATGGTGTTGGTCAGCACCCCGTTGCCCTTGAGCCGGCTGGTGGCCTCGAGCTCCGCCGTCCCCTGCGGATGCACGAAGATCAGCGCGCCGAGCGCTTCGGCTTTCGCCCAGAAGGGGTGGAAGCGCGGGTCCGACAGCTCCGCGCCGTCCACGCTGCCGCCCACGGCGGCGCCGCGCAGGCCGTACTTCCGCATGCCCTCCTCGAGCTGCTGCGCGGCGAGGTCGGGGTGCTGCAGCGCCACCGAGGCGAAGGCCACGAAGCGCTCCGGATGGGCCGCGCAGGCCTCGGCCAGCGACTCGTTCTGCATGCGGATCAGCTGCTGCGCGAGGTCGCGGTCGGCCTTGTACCAGTAGGGGTTGATGCTGAGCGCCTCGACGTCGATGCCCTGCTCGTCCATGGCGTGCAGCCGGTCCTCCGGCCGCGACATCAGGAGCGCGTCGGTGGTGAACTTGAGACCCATGAGCGCCATCGCCGCGGGAAGGCCGCAGTGCGCGTGGATGTCCACGGTCTTCACCCGGCGCCCGCTCACCACCACCTCGCGCCGCCGCCCCTTCGGTTGCGTCTGCGCCCCCGAAGGACCGCAGCCCACGAAGGCGACGCCGCCCCCTCCGCTTCCGCTCATGCGCTCCTCCGATAGACGCGCGTCACGCGCGGCCCGATGGTGGGGGCGATCTGATGCACGCCGACGCCGCGGCGCCCGGCAACCTCGGCGAGGGTGATCTCGGCCTCGCCCTGCCGGCCGATGATGACGACCTCGTCGCCGACCTGCGCGTCGGGGATCGCGGTGAGGTCGATGCGCGTGTGCTCCAGGGACGGGCCGGCCACGATGGGCGCCGGCCGCCCGCGCACCAGCACGCGATCGGCGTGTAGCCACAGGAGCCCGTCGGCGAGGCCCATGGGGATGATCCCGAGGCGCATGGGCGCGGTGAGGGGAAACGGCGCCTGCTCCGCGAAGCGCTCGCGCGGCGAGATCTCCTTGAGGGCGATCACGCGCGTCGCGAGCGACCGGAACGTGGAGCGGAGGGGCGTGGGTGCCGTCTCGTCCCGCATCGTCTGGCCGTAGAGCATGCGGCCGGGATCGACGGCGTTCAGATAGCTCTGCGGGAATCGCAGCACGAACGGCGAGGCGGCGAGGAGGCGGATCGGCACGCGTACGCCGCGCGCCTCCAGCTCGTCCACCACCGCGGTGAACCGGCCCAGCTGCCAGTCCGCGTAGGCGGCATCGCCGCCGGTGGGCGCGTGCGGATGCGCGCAGAGCCCGCCCAGGCGCAGCCGCGGCAGCTCGAGCATTGCGAGGATCAGCTTCACCGCCTGCTCGGGCACGACGCCGAGGCGCTCGAGCCCCACGTCGATCTTCACGAACACTTCGCACGGCTCCCGCGCCGTCTCCGCGTAGGCGCGCGCGCTCTCGATATCCACCAGCGTCGGGGTGAGCCCGTGAGCGAGGGCTTCGGGCGCCGCCTCGGGCAGCGAGTTCGGATAGACGAGGATGGGCGCGGTGATTCCCCGCCGGCGCAGACGCATGCCCTCGCCCAGATCGGCGACCCCCAGCGCGTCCGCGCCGTTGGCCAGGAAGGTCTCGCCCATCTCCACCGCGCCGTGGCCGTAGCCGTCGGCCTTGATGACGGCGTAGATCTTGCGCTCCGGCCCGACCATCTGCCGGACCACGCGCACGTTCCAGGCGGCGGCGTCGAGGTCGATCTCGAATATGGTCGGCCGCGGCGGCAGCCCGGAAGGATGTGGGGGCATGCAGGGACTATGAACCCGCGGCGCGGCTTTCTCAAGGCGGCCCTTCGTGCTAATCTCCCCCGCCATGACGACCCCACTCACGCCTGCCGCGAAGTCCGAGCTGACGCCGACCGGAAAGCTCCGAGTCGGTCTGAACCACGGCAACTTCCTCCTCGTCACGCCGGGCTCGTCCGCGACGGACCCGAAGGGCGTGGCGCCCGACGTCGCGCGCGAGCTGGCCAAGCGCTTGGGCGTGCCGGTGGAGTTCAGCAAGTTCGACACCGCGGGCAAGCTGGGCGACGCCGTCCGCGAGGGCGTGTGGGACGTGGCCTTCCTCGGCGCCGAGCCGCAGCGCGCGGCCGAGATCGCCTTCACCGCGGCCTATCTGGAGATTCCCGCGACCTATCTCGTCCCCGCGGGCTCGACCATCCGCTCCGTGGCGGAGGTGGACCGCGAGGGCGTGCGCATCGCGGTGGCCGACAAGAGCGCTTACGAGCTCTGGCTGTCCCGCAACATCAAGCACGCCAAGCTCCTCAAGACACAGGGCATCGACGCCTCGTTCGACCTCTTCGTGAAGGAGAAGCTGGAGGCGCTCTCCGGCCTCCGGCCGCGGCTGATCTCCGACGTCAAGAAGCTGCCGGGCGCGCGCATCCTCGACGGGGTGTTCACCGCCGTGCAGCAGGCCGTCGGCACCGCGAAGAAGAACACCGCGGCCGCGGCCTACCTTGCCGGCTTCGTGGAGGACGTGAAGGCCTCGGGCTTCGTGGCCGAGGCCATCACGCGGAACAAGTCCGAGGGCGTGAACGTGGCGCCCCCCGCGCCCCGCTGAGCGCGCGCCTCCGCCTCGCCCCATGCACGACCTGATCGTCCGCGGCGGCCAGGTCGTCGACGGCACCGGCGCTCCCGCCCGCAGCCTCGACGTCGCCGTCGCCGGCGGGCGCATCGTTGCCCTCGGCACGAGCCTCGGCGAGGCGCGGCGCGTGATCGATGCCGCCGGCCAGGTGGTGGCGCCCGGCTTCATCGACATCCACACCCACTCGGACTACTCCCTCCCGGCGAACCCGCGCGCGGAGAGCAAGATCCGCCAGGGCGTGACCACCGAGGTGGTGGGCAACTGCGGCTACTCGGTGGCGCCCGTTCCCGCCGACCGGGTCGGTCCGCTCCGCGAGTACCTGGCCCCCAGCGGCCCGTGGTACGACTTCCGCGAGACCACCTTCGCCCGTTACGTGGATGAGTTCCCGGAGACGTCGGTGAACGTGGCGCTGCAAGTCGGCCACAACACGCTCCGAATGATCGTCGCGGGCATGGAGCCGCGCCCGTTGCGCCCCGACGAGCTCGCCCGCATGACACGCCTGCTCGAGGAGGGCCTGGACGCCGGCGCCATCGGACTCTCGTCCGGGCTCTTCACGCCGCCCGGCGCCTTCGCCTCGGCCGAGGAGATTCACGCCCTCGGCGTGGTGCTGCGCCGCCACGGCGCCGCTTATGCCGCGCATATCCGCAACGAGGCGGGCGGCGTCTTCGCCGCGGTGGACGAGGCCATCGCCGTGGGCGAGCGCGCGCGCGTGCACGTGCAGATCGGGCATCTCAAGGTCTCGGGCACGGAAAACTGGGGCGGGGCGGCCGCCCTGGTGGAGCGCGTGGAGGCCGCACGCCGTCGCGGGGTGCGCGTGGACTGCGACCAGTACCCCTACACGACGGCCACCAATCCCCTGCGCAACCTCCTGCCCCCGTGGATACAGGAGGGCGGCATCGAGACGATGCTGGCGCGTCTCGGCGACGCCGCCGTGCGGACGCGCGTCACCGACGAGGTCGCCGCGCGCGGCTGCGCGAGCTTCGGCAAGCTCCCGTCGTGGGACGCGGTGCGAATCGCCCTCACCACCGCCGAGCCCACGCTGGCCGGCCGCACCATCGGCGACATCGCGGCGGCGCGCGGCCGGAGCGGCGTGGATACCGTGTGTGACGTGCTGCTGGCCGACCGCGGGGCCACGCGCGTGGTGTTCGAGTGCATGGCCGAGGACGACGTCCGCGCCATCCTGGCCACGCCGTGGGTGGTGGTCGGCTCCGACGGGGTGGCGCTCGCGCCGTACGGTCCCACTGCCGGCGGCAAGCCCCACCCGCGCTACTACGGCACATTCGCCCGCGTGCTGGGGCGCTATGTCCGCGAAACGAAGACGCTGACGCTCGAGACGGCGGTGCGCAAGATGACGGGGGCCAGCGCCGAAGCCCTGGGTCTCGTGGACCGCGGATTCGTCCGCGAGGGGCTGGCGGCCGATCTCACCGTGTTCGACCCGGCGACGGTGGGCGAGCAGGGCACCTACACGGACCCGCACCGCTATCCGAGCGGGATCGGCACCGTCATCGTCAACGGCGCCGTCGTCATCGACAACGGCGAGCACACCGGCGCCCTGCCGGGCCGGCTGCTACGCCGCACTGCCCGCGGGATCGCCGCCTAGCCGGGCGGCGAGAAGGGTCCAGCGGCGAGGCGCCGCCCGAAGAGCGGGCGCGAGGCGTACGTGGGTGTACGTTGAGCGCCCGGTCGAGGGCGGCAACGAAGCCGATGGGCCCTTATCGCCGCCCGGCCGGCACCTCGAAGCCGAAGAGCCGCGCCGCGTTCAACCCCAGCACCTTCGCGCGCGTGTCGTCGTCGAGATCCTTCATCGTCCGCTCGATGGCTTCCGCGGAGTGCGGCCACGTGCCCTCGTGATGCGGGTAGTCGTTGCCCCACATGAAGCAGTCGGTCAGGTTGAACGGTGCCGCGAGCTGTAGCCCCGCCGGATCCTCCTGGAACGACGCGAAGCCGTGCATGCGGAAGTAGTCGCTGGGCAGGTGCTTGAGCTTCGGCCGGACCCAGAAGTGATGCTTGCGATAGGCCTCGTCCATCGCCTCCAGCACCCAGGGCAGCCAGCCGATGCCGGCCTCGATGGTGGCGAAGCGCAGCCGCGGGAAGCGCTCGAACACCCCGGAGGCGCAGAGGTTGGCCACCGGCTCCACCGTGGGCGACAGCGAGTGGGAGACGTAGTTGATGACGGCGCCGCCGTTCCCGCGCGAGGCGCGCGGGTCGCGCCCGGTGGAGATGTGGAAGGTGATGGGGAGCCCCGTGTCTTGGATGGTGGCCCACAGGGGGTCGAACAGCGGCAGGTTGTAGTTGGGGTGATCGATGTCGTGCGCGCCCCACACCGGCTTGCAGGGCAGGGTGAGCGCGCGGAAGCCCACCTTGGCCACCCGCTTCACCTCGGCGATGGAGCCCTCGAGGTCGGCGGTGGCGATGGCGGCCACGGGTGAGAGCCGGTCGTTGTAGGGTCCGAAGGTCTCCCACGCCCACTCGTTCCACACACGACACTGCGCCTGGGCGAACACCGCGTCCGGTGTCGCCCACATGGACAGCCCCTTGTTGGGGAAAATCACCTCGGCGTCGATGCCGTCGCGCGCGTGATCGCGCAGCCGGTCCTTCGGGTCGGCGCCGGCCAGCTGGCGCAGCCGGTCCTCGCCCTCCATTTCGTCCACGCGCAGCCGGTCGGGGCGATGTCCCTCGGACACGCGCCACTTCACGCCGTTGTCGTCGACGATCACGCGGGGGAGGCGGTCGCGATACTTCGCGTCGATGCGCTCGGCCCAGAGATTCGAGGGCTCGTTGGCGTGGCAGTCGGCGGAGACGATGAAGTACTTGTTGGGGTCGTCCGGCCGAGCGGTGCGCGTCCAGCCGGCATGCCCCGGCGTGTCTAGCCGCCACAGGTTCGGCGCGTTGATCTCGAGCTGGCTCATGTCGTCCTCCAGTGAACGAGTGTGAACGGAGTCTTCGCGTCGTCGTGCGCCTCGAACACGGCCTCGACGGGGGCGCCGATGGTCACGTCCTGTCGCGGATCACCGATCAGATTGCCGAGCATGCGGATATTGCCGGCGTGGGGCAGCTCCACCAGCGCCACGATGTAGGGCCCATGCCCCTTGAGCGCGGGGTGCACGGGGTGCCACGCGCGCTCCCACGAGTAGATCACGCCGCGGCCGTCCACGCGCGTCCAGCCGACATCGGTGGCGAGGCACGCGTGGCAGATCCACTCGGGGCCCCACTGCCAGGCGCGGCAGCGGTTGCAGCGCTGCACCATCAATTCGCCGCGGCGCGTGCCCTCCCAGTAGGGCTTGTCGAGCCCGTCGGGCTCGGGAACCGGCGCGGGCAGACCGGCGGGCAGGTAGTACGCTCCCTTGGCCATCACCTCGGTCATAGCGTCGACTCCCCGCCGAGGATGAGGCTCGACACGGGCGTGACCATCGGCCCCGAGATCACCATCGAGACCTCCGCGTCCGGCACCTGGCTGGTGGACTCCCGGCGAAGCTGGCGCACCGCCTCGATCACCAGCTCGAGGCCGTGCATGTAGCACTCGGCGAGGTTGCCGCCGCTGGTGTTGAGCGGCAGCCGCCCCGAAGGCGCCAGCAGGTTGTCGACCTGGAGAAAATCGTTGGCTTCTTCGGCGGTGAAGAAGCCGTGCTCGACAAGGCTCATGAGCACGCCCCCGGTGAAGTTCTCGTAGCTCTGCACCACGTCCACGTCGGCGGGGCCGACGCCGGCCATGTCGTAGAGCCGCGGCACCACCGTGGTGAACGAGGACGTGGCGTAGAGGGGCGCGTTGTGCGCCCGCGCGGCATTGCGATGCTCGGAGCCCTGGGCCACGCCGAGGAGATAGGCCGGCCGCTTGGGCAGGTCGCGCGCGCGGTCGGCGGAGACGACGACGACCGCGGCTGCCCCGTCGTTCTCCAGGCAGCAGTCGAAGAGCCGGAAGGGCTCCACGATCCAGCGCGAGACGTCGTAGGCCTCCGCGGTGAGCGGGCGGCCGTGCATGACGGCTCGCGGGTTGCTTTGCGCATGATGATAAGACGCCAAGGCGATGGCCCGCTGCGCCTCCTGGCGCACCCCGTGGTCGTGCATGAAGCGCATCACCCGCATGGCGAAGCGCTGCGCGGGCGAGATGAGCCCGTACGGGAAGGTCATCGCCGGCTCGCCGGAGACGGTGGCCACCGGCGGGGCCGCGCCGAAGCGCTGGAACTGCCCCTGGGCGAGCGCGCGGAACACCACCACGCAGTCGGCCACGCCGCCCGCCACCGCCGCCGCGGCATTGCCCACCGCGGCCGATCCGCCGCCCCCGCCGCCGCCCCACTGCATGTTGGAGAAGCGCAGGGCCGGGAGGCCGAGCGCGGCGGCGATGCGCGAGGGATCGTTGCGGTCGTTGCTGTACGACGAGAAGCCATCGACCTCACGGGGATCGATCCCGGCGTCCGCGCAGGCCTTCAGGATCGCCTCGAGCGCCAGCTGGAACTCGGACGCGGGCGCCTGCCCGTGCTTGTAGTACGTGGTCTCGCCGATGCCGGCCAGCGCGACCTTGCCGCGGAGCGTCCGGTCCTTCACGCCGGCCTCATCCGCCCAGGAACTCGCCGACCATGCGCGCCACCGCCTGCGGCTGCTCGACCTGGGGGGCGTGCCCCGCGTCCGCCACCGTCTGCAGCCGCGCCCCCGGGATCCGCTGCGTAAATTCGTCTGAATAAACAGGCGGTAGGATGCGATCGTCCTTGCCCCACACGAGCAGCGTCGGCGCGGTGACCCGGTGGATGCGCTTCTTCAGGCCCTTGTCGGGGATGGGCCAGATGAACTTCCCGGTGGCGCCCATGGCCCACATGAGCTTCACGCGCGCCGCGGCCACCGCGTCCGGCGGCTCCGTGGGCCCGATCATCTGCTTGGCGGCCTCGCCATTCGCGTCGCGGAACACCCAGCCGGGCATGTCCGTCGGGTTCACCATCATCCAGTTCTTCACCGGCTCGGCGTCTCGCCAGAATCCAAGCGGCGCGACCAGGGCCAGTCGCTTCACGCGCCGCGGATAAGCCGCGGCCATCTCGCACGCCACCATGCCGCCGAAGGAGTGTCCGGCCATGGCCACCTCGTCCAGCTTGAGCGCGGTCAGGAGCTCCTCGTGGCAGAGGATCAGGTCCCACATGTTGTCGAGGTGATAGATGTCGTCGTGCGCGCTGGGGGAGGTGCCCGGATGCTCCGGCGCGTACACGGTGAAGCGCTGGGCGAGAGCCTCGAGGAACGGGTCCCAGGTGAGGCCCCAGGGCCCGTGATAGTAGACCAGCGGCGGCCCCGAGCCGTCCGAGAGCACGCGCATGCGCACGCGGTTCTGCCAGACGGAGAGCGTCTGCTCGCGGATCATGCGCGGCCCGCGGCGCCGGCGGGCACGGCGGTGGGCACCGTGTCGCGGAGCCCGGCCGGCCACCAGTGATTCACCCAGCCCTCGTCGTTCCACGTCCCGCGCAATTCGGGTAGAACCTTCTTGGAAAACAAATCCATGTTCTCCAGCGTCAGCTCATGCGGCATGGAGCCGATCTGCAGCAGCACCATGAGATTGCCCACGTTGAGCCCCTTGATCACCTCTTCCCTGAGGCGATCGCGCACCGTGGCCGGGCTGCCGGAGATGACGTAGCCCTTCTCCACGAAGTCGCGGTAGCGGAGCGTCTTCGGGTCCACGGCGTGGCGGATGGGCTTGGCCACCGCGGAGACCAGGCTCCGGTAGTCCTGGTTGCCCGGAGGCGAGAGGTACTGGGGCGGCCAGTGCAGGCACTTATGATAGAAGTACTCGACGTGCTTGGCGTACTTCTCCTCCGCCTGCGCGTCGGTCTCCGCGACCGTGACGAGCTGGAGGAAGCCCGCGCGATAGGGATTGGTGTCCTTCCCCCGATCCGTCACCACCTGCCAGTAGCCGTCCATCATCGACTTCGCCGCCTTCGCGCCCGAGTAGGAGAGGAAGCAGTAGCAGACGTTGTGCTCCACGGCAAAGTCGAAGGTGCTGATGCTGCCGGAGCCCGGCACCCACACCGGCGGATGCGGCTGCTGGATGGGGCGCGGCCAGAGGTTCACGTTGGCGAGCTGGTAGTAGCGGCCGTTCCACGCGAAGATCTCGCGCGACTGCCACGCTTTCAGCGTGAGCGCGAAGGCCTCGCGGTAGCGCTCGCGATGCTCCATCGGCGTGATGCCGTAGCAGAAGTTCACGTCCATGGGGCTGCCCAGCGGCAGGCCGGCCACGAGCCGCCCCCCGCTGATGCAGTCGAGCATCGCGTACTCCTCGGCGACGCGGATGGGTGGGTTCGACGTGGGCAGCGTGGCGCCCATCTGCACGATGGCGACGTTGGAGCCGTTGGTGGCCTTGGCCAGCACCGCGCCCATGATGTTCGGGCTCGGCATGAAGCCGTAGGCGTTCTGGTGATGCTCGTTGGTGCACACGCCGTCGAAGCCCGCGCGGGCCGCGAACAGCAGCTCGTCCAGCGTCCAGTTGTAGTACTGGCCCACCCGGTTCGGCTCGGCCAGCTCGTGCCACGGCGGCGTCACCCACACGGACTCGTGCTTCTTCTCGAAGTCGGCGGGCAGCTCGCGATGCGGCATCAGGTGGAAGGCGCTGATCTTCATATCTCTCTCCTCGCGAAGAGCTGCACCGTGTAGCGGTAGCGCTCGGGGTTGTAGCGGACGACGTCGGTTTTCACAGGCGCGCCCTGCTCGGTGAAGTAGGTGCGCACCACCTTGAGCAGGGGGGCCCGCGGCTTCATGCCGAGATAGCCCGCCACCGCGCGGTCGGCGATGACCGGCTCCACCGTCTGATCGGCGCGGGTGATGCGGCGGCCCAGCTTCTTCTCGATGGCGCGGAGGACCGGCACGTGGGCCTGGAGATCGGCGGAGGCGAAGAGCGCGCTCACCGCGGCGGGCAGGAAGTACTCCGCGTGGGCGAACGGCTCGCCCTCGGAGAACGCGACGGCCTCGAGCCGGCGCACGCGCTCGCCTGCGCCGAGGCCGAGGGCCTGCGCCACCAGCGGCGAGGGGCGGACCTCGTCCGTGGAAAGGAGCTTCAGCGAGAGGTTGCCGGTGTAGGACAGGGCCTCGTCGAGCGAGCCGGTGAGGGCGATCGACTTCACCGGCGCCTCCACCACGAAGGTCCGGACTCCCCGGCGCCGGGAGACGAGATGCTCGGCGGCCAGGGCGTCCAGGGCCCGGCGTACCGTGATCCGGCTCACGCCGTACTGCTCGCACAGCTCCATCTCGGTGGGCAGCGGGGTGGCCGGCCCGAACTCGCCGGCGCGGATCCGGTCCACCAGGTGCTGGTGGAGCTGGAAGTAGAGGGAAACCGGGCCCGGCTCCAGCCTGTGGACGGCCATGGTGGACCTTGTTATAACAAGTGTCCTATGGCCACGCAACGGGGGGTCCGCCGGCGGTCCACGCGGGCGGCAGGAGCGAAGGCGGCCATCGGCCCCATCGACCGGCTGCGCGCGATCTGTCTGGCCCTGCCCGACACCAGCGAGAAGGTCGCGTGGGGCGAGCCCACCTGGCGCGTGCGCGGACGCCTCTTCGCCCAGCTCGACAACCACCACCACGGCGCCGAGCACCTGGCGGTGTGGCTGCCCGCGCCGCTGGGCGAGCAGGAGGCGCTGGTGAAGGCCGATCCCTCGCGCTTCTTCCGGCCGCCCTACGTGAGCATCCGTGGCTGGATCGGCGTACGAATAGACGGGCGGCCGAGCTGGAAGCAGGTGACCGATCTGGTGGAGCAGGCCTACCGGTACGTGGCCCCGGCGGCCAAGAGGAGAACGCGTGCTTAGAGTGGATGCGGTGATCGTGGGAGCCGGCTTCGCCGGCCTGTACATGCTGCACCGGCTGCGCGGCCTGGGCTTCTCCGCGCGGGTGTTCGAGGCGGGCGCGGGCGTGGGCGGCACGTGGTACTGGAACCGCTACCCCGGCGCGCGCTGCGACGTCGAGAGCATGGACTACTCGTACTCCTTCTCGCCGGAGCTCGAGCAGGAGTGGGAGTGGACGGAGCGCTACGCCTCCCAGCCCGAGATCCTGAAGTACGCGAACCACGTGGCCGATCGCTTCGACCTCCGGCGCGATATCCAGTTCGAGACGCGGGTGACGTCGGCGATCTTCGACGAGGCGGCACGCCGCTGGACGGTGCGCACGGACCGCGGCGACGAGGTGTCCTCGGCGTTCTGCATTATGGCCACCGGTTGCCTCTCCGATCTCCAGGTGCCGCCGTTCCCCGGCCTCGAGAGCTTCAAGGGCAAGCGCTATCACACGGGGAGCTGGCCGCACGAGGGCGTGGACTTCACCGGGCGGCGCGTGGGCATCATCGGCACCGGCTCGTCCGCGATCCAGTCCATCCCGATCATCGCGAAGCATGCCGAGCACCTCTATGTGTTCCAGCGCACGCCGAACTACTCGGTGCCGGCGCGGAACGTGCCCATGGACCCGGAGTATCAGCGGCGCTGGAAGGCCGAGTACCCCAAGCACCGGCAGGCGGCGCGCGAGTCGCGGGTGGGCTTCGTGATGGAGCGCAACGACGTGTCGGCGCTGTCCGTCTCGGCGGAGGAGCGCGAGCGCGAATTCGAGAAGCGCTGGCAGCGCGGGGGGCTCGGCTTCGCCGCGACCTACCTCGACATCCAGACGAACCAGGACGCCAACGACACCGCCGCCGCGTTCTTCCGCGAGAAGATTCGCGGTATCGTGCGCGACCCCGCGCTGGCCGAGCTCCTCACGCCGAAGACGTACCCGCTCGGCACCAAGCGCCTCTGCGTCGATACCGACTACTACGCCACCTTCAACCGCGACAACGTCACGCTGGTGGACGTGCGGGCCACGCCCATCGAGGAGATCATCCCCGAGGGCCTGCGCACGCAGACGTGCTACTACGCGTTCGACAGCCTGATCTTCGCCACCGGCTTCGACGCCATGACCGGCGCGCTGGCGCGGATCGACATCCGCGGCCGCGGCGGCGCCAGCCTCAAGGAGAAGTGGACGGCGGGGCCCCGCACGTATCTGGGGCTCACCGTCGCCGGCTTCCCCAACCTCTTCGCCATCACCGGCCCGGGCAGCCCCTCCGTGCTCAGCAACATGATCGTGTCCATCGAGCAGCACGCCGACTGGATCGCGGACTGCCTCACCTATCTCCGCGAGCACGGCCAGCGGACCATCGAGGCCACGGTGGAGGCGGAAGATGCCTGGGTGGAGCACGTCAACCAGGTGGGCCACATGACGCTCTACCCGAAGGCGGCGTCCTGGTACACGGGCGCCAACGTGCCGGGCAAGCCGCGCGTCTTCATGCCCTACGTGGGAGGGGTCGGCCTCTACCGCCAGAAGTGCGACGAGGTCGCCGCCAAGGGCTACGAGGGGTTCCGGCTCACAGCCGGGTGACGTTGGCCGCCACGCACACCCACCGGCCGCCGCGCTTCGCCCACACGTCCGTGTAGCGTCCCGCGCCCGGCTGCCCGTCCGCCTTGGTGTAGGTGGTCCGCGCGTGGATCAGGGCCACGTCGCCCAGCACCCGGATCAGCACGTCCTCGATCCCGAGGTTCTTCACGCTGGAGCCGCGGCCGATCTGGGCCAGGAAGCCCGCACGGTCCAGCAGCGTGCAGTCGGGGTTGCTGTTCACGAAATCGTCCGACAGGTTCGCGTCGAACCAGCGCACGTCCGCCTCGCTGACCGATCGGATGTACTCGCGGTTGAGCGCTTCCAGCGTGGTCTGCTCGGTCGTCATCGTCGTCGTGCTCATCTCTGCCCTCCGCTCAGCAGCGGGTGAAGTGGGCGGACACGCAGAGCCAGCGCCCGTTCCGCCGCTGCCAGATGTCGGTGTAGCGGCCGCGGCCGTGGCTGCCGTCCGGCCGGGTGTCCTCGAAGCTCGCGTGGATCAGGGCCACGTCGCCCAGGAGCTGGATGCGCACATCGGGCGCCCGGAGGTTCGTGATGTTGTGGGGCCGTCCGATCCTGGACAGGAAGCCCGCCTTGTCCACGAAGGAGCCGTCGGGGTTGGTGGCGCGGTAGTCCTCGGTGAGGTGCTCTGAGTACCAGCGCACGTCGGACTTCTCCGCGGCGAGGAGATAGCCCTGGTTGAGGGTCGTGAGGGTCTGGAGGTCTTCCGCCTTGGATGCCATGTCACTTCCTCCTTTGCTCGAGTATCCTAGGCCTGAGCCTGGCTCTGTGAAAGGGCCAGTTTTTGGAGAATCGAAGGGGCCAGAGGAGACCGCCATGCTGCTGCTCAACCTGCGCGAGGCCGAGGGACCGCTCTACCGCCGCGTCTACCACGCCCTCAAGGGTATGATCCGCGCCGGCCGCCTCGGCCCCGCGGCCCGCGTCCCGTCCACCCGCGCGCTGGCCAAGGACCTCGGCGTCTCGCGCAACACCGTGACGCTCGCCTACGAGCAGCTGGCCGCCGAGGGCTATCTGGTCAGCCGCCACCGCGGCGCCACGTCCGTCGTGGGCGCGGCGCCGCCGCGTCTCGTTCCCGCGCCCGCCGGCGCCGCCCGGCCGGAGCGCCCCGTGGCCATCTCGGCCTACGCGCGCCGCCTCACCAAGGAGCTGCGCCTCGCCCCGCCCGGCGCCCGCGCCCCACGGCCCGCGCTGCGCTACGACTTCCGCTACGGCACGCCCGCGGTGGACGAGTTCCCGCGCGAGATCTGGCGGCGCCTGCTCGCCGCGCGCGCCCGGCGGGCCGCGCCGGACGCCTTCGGCTACGGCGAGCCCGCGGGCCACCGCCCGCTGCGGGAGGCGCTGGCCGAGTACCTCGGCCGCGCACGCGGCGTGTCCTGCGACCCGGACCGCATCCTCATCGTCAACGGCACGCAGCAGGCGCTCGATCTTGTGGCGCGCGTGCTCCTCGATCCCGGCGACGGCGCAGTGGTGGAAGAGCCGCACTACGCGGGCGCCACCATTCCCTTCGAGGCGGTGGGCGCGCGGCTCCTCCGCGTGCCCGTCGACGCGAACGGCCTCGACCCCGCGCGGCTGCCGGCGGCTAGCGCGCGGCCGCGGCTGGCCTACGTCACGCCCTGCCATCAGTTCCCCACCGGCGTCATCATGCCGCTCGAGCGGCGCCTGGCGCTCCTCCAGTGGGCGTCGCGGGTGGGCGCGTGGGTGGTGGAGGACGACTACGTCAGCGAGTTCCGCTACGAGGGCCACCCGCTGGAGGCCCTCCAGTCGCTGGACCGCGACGAGCGGGCCATCTACCTGGGCACCTTCTCGAAAACGCTGTTCCCCGCGCTGCGTGTCGGCTATCTCGTGCTGCCGCGCCCGCTCGTGGGGCCGTTCCGGGCCGCGAAGTGGGCGGCCGACCGCCTCTCCGCGCCGCTCTTCCAGGAGGCGCTCACCGACTTCATCACGAGCGGCCAGTTCGAGCGCTATCTGCGCCGAGCGGGCGCCCGGAACGCCGCGCGCCGCCGGGCCCTGATCAGGGCGCTACGGCAGCACTTCGGCGAGCGGGTCGAGATCGCGGGCGAGAACACGGGCGTGCACCTCGTGGTGTGGCTGAACGACGTGCGTCCCCGCGACCTGGACGGGGCGATCACGCGCGCCGCGCGCGCGGGCGTCGGCATCTACTCGGTGGGGCCGGCCTACGCCGAGCCGCCGGCGCGGCCCGGCCTGCTCTTCGGCTACGCTGCGCTCACCGAGGCGGAGATCCGCGCGGGCATTCGGCGGCTGGCCGAGCTGCTCTAGCCGCCGCTCACTCCACGACCTCGTCCGCGCGCACGAGGACTTCGCGCGGAATCGTGAGCCCCAGGGCCTTGGCGGTCTTGAGGTTGATGGCGAAGTGGGGGCGCGCGAGCTGCTCCACCGGCAGATCGCCGGCGGCGGCGCCCTTCAGGATGCGCTCGACCTGCTTGGCCGAGAGCCGGCCGGCGGCGTGATAGCTGATGCCGTAGCTGGCGAGGGCGCCGTTGAAGACGGCCACGTGCTCCTGCAGCATCACCGGCAGCCGCTGGGCTCGCGCGGCGTCGACGACCGCGTCGATCTGGCTCGTCACCAGCGCATCGCCCACATAGAGGATCGCGTCGGCGTCGGACGATCGGAGCGCCTGTAGGCTCTTCCGCAGGTCATCCACCGATGTCACCGGACGCTCCACGAGCTGCACCTTGAGCTGGCGGGCCGTGTCGCGGGCCACCTCCATCGACGCGCGCGACACCGGATTGCCGACGGTGTGGAACGTCGCGACACGCCGCGCGCGGGGCACCATCGCCATCAGGATCTCGAAGCGCTTGGCGGTGAGCTCGGTGAGCTGGCCGTGCACGCCCGTGAGCCGCCCGCCGGGCTTGCGGAAGCTCTCCACGAGGCCGATGGCCACCGGATCGGCGCCGGCATAGAACACGATGGGTACGCGCTGGGTGGCGCGACGGGTGGCGAGGGTGGCCGTGGTGGACACCGCGTAGATCACGTCCACCTTGTCCGCCTCCAGCGCCGTCGCCGCCGACTCCAGCGCCTTGACGTCGCCCTTGGCGTCGCGCACGTGAAGGACTACGTGCTTGCCTTCGACGAGCCCCGCCTCTTTGAATCCTTGCCGGAGCCCGTCGACGGCCAGGTGGTAGGGACCGCCCTGCAGCACCACGCCCACCTGGTAGACGCGGCTTGACTGGGGCTCGGCCGAAGGCGGCACGGCGAGGGCGAGCGCCGCCGCGAGTCCGGCCCATCCGAGGCTCCGCATGTTCACGTCGTCTCCACCGCTCTGCGAATCTTAGCAGGCTCGCGTCTCGCGCGGGCCAGGCGCGCCCCCGCGCGCGCCCCGGCGGCGGCGAGAAGATCGGCCAGCCGCGCCAGCGCGGGCTGGCGTCGCGCCGCCGCGCGCCACACGAGCGCGACGGGCAAGGCCGGCACCTGGGCGGTCTCGCTGACCACGCGATCCGAGGGCGCCTCCGCCAGGGCGAGCGCGGGCACCAGCCCGATGCCGAGCCCGCCCGAGACGTAGGACAGGAGCAGCGACACGCTCGGCACGTCGATGGTGGAGACTGGCCGAACGCGGTGGTCCGCCAGGTACTGGTCCAGCAGCGTGCGCCCGCGGCTCTCCGCGGCGAGGCGCAGCACGGGCTCGCGCCGGAGCCGCTCCGTGAGCGGCGCGCGCTCGCGGCCGCGGCGCGGGCCCACCCACACGAAAGGCTGGTCGAAGAGGTGCCGGTCCTCGAGCCCGCGCGGGATCTCCTGGCCCGTCACCACGGCCAGGTCCACGTCGCCTGCCAGCACGAGGCGCACGCCCGCGCGCGAGTGGGCGGTGACGATCTCGAAGCGCACCGGCGGATCCTCGTCGAGGAGATCGCGCAGCACCGGCGCCAGCAGCCCCTTGCCGAGGTAGTCGCTCACCGCCATCCGAATCGTGACGGCGGAGCGCCCCGCCAGCGCGGCCAGCTGCCCGAAGGCCGTCTCCGCGCCCGTCCACAGCTCGCGCACCACCGGCAGGGCGGCCTCGCCCGCGGCCGAGAGGCGCACGCCGCGCCCGGCGCGCTCGAAGAGCTTGAGGCCGAAGTGCGCCTCGAGGCGCCGGATCTGCTGGCTCACCGCGGAGGAGGTGATGTGGCGCTGCCGCGCCGCCGCCGCCACCGAGCCCGTGCGCGCCACCGCCAGCAGGGTCTCCAGGGCGGGGAAGAGGGCGGCGTCGATCATGAAGCCGAGCTTATCATTCCCTGCAGAACCTTTCACTGGACTACACGGTGGGCCTGGGGCAGGATGGCCTCCCCGAAGGAGGGAGTCCCATGGCACGCACGCTGCTCGACAAGGTGTGGGAAGCGCACTCGGTGCGGACGCTGCCGTCCGGCCAGACCCAGCTCCTGATCGGCCTCCACCTCATCCACGAGGTGACGACGCCGCAGGCCTTCCAGATGCTAAAAGAGCTCAAGCTCAAGGTGCGCATGCCCGAGCGCACGTTCGGCACGCTGGATCACATCATCCCGACGACGGACCAGACGCGCCCCTACGCCGATCCCATGGCGGAGGACATGGCCGCGCACATGTACAAGAACATGAAGGACTTCGGCCTGAACCTCTTCGACATGGCCACGGGCAAGCAGGGCATCGTGCACGTGATCGGGCCCGAGCTCGGCCTCACCCAGCCCGGCATGACCATCGCCTGCGGCGACAGCCACACCTCCACCCACGGCGCCGTCGGCGCCATCGCCTTCGGTATCGGGACCACGCAGGTGCGCGACGTGCTCGCCACCCAGTGCCTCAGCATGGCCAAGCCCAAGCTCCGCCAGGTGCGCGTGGACGGCGCCCTCGCCAAGGGCGTCTACGCCAAGGACGTGATCCTCGCCATCATCAATCAGCTCGGGGTGAAGGGCGGCGTGGGCTTCGCCTACGAGTACGCCGGGCCCGTCATCGAGCGCATGACGATGGAGGAGCGGCTCACCGTCTGCAATATGTCCATCGAGGGCGGCGCGCGCTTCGGCTACGTGAATCCCGACGCCACCACCATCGACTACCTCCGCGGCAGGCCCCACGCGCCCCAGGGCGCGGCCTTCGATCGCGCGGCCGCGTGGTGGAAGTCCGTCGCCACCGAGCCGGAGGCCAAGTTCGACGACGTCAAGCGCATCGACGGCGCGGCGCTGGAGCCCGTAGTCACCTGGGGCATTAACCCCGAGATGTCCGTCGGGGTGGGCCAGCGCATTCCCGCGCCGGACTCCAAGCCCGAGGCGGAGCGCCCCACCTATCGCGAGGCGCTCGCCCACATGGGCTTCGAGGCGGGGCAGGCCATCAAGGGCACGAAGATCGACGTGGCCTTCGTCGGCTCGTGCACCAACGGGCGGCTGTCGGATCTGCGCATCGCCGCCGAGGTGGCCAAGAAGGGCAAGGTGGCCAAGCACGTGCGCGCGCTCATCGTGCCCGGCTCGCAGCAGGTGGCCAAGGCCGCCGAGGCCGAGGGCCTGCACGAGATCTTCCAGGCCGCGGGCTTTCAGTGGCGCAAGGCCGGCTGCTCCATGTGCCTCGGGATGAACGACGACAAGCTCCAGGGGCGCGAGATGAGCGCCTCCTCCAGCAACCGCAACTTCATCGGCCGCCAGGGCAGCCCCACCGGACGCACGCTCCTCATGAGCCCGGCCATGGTGGCGGCGGCCGCCATCAACGGCGTCGTGACCGACGTGCGGGAGGTGTTGAAGTGAGCACTGCCACCGACTACAAGCGCAAGCAGCTCGCCGGCCGCGGCATCCCCGTCACCGGCAACGACATCGACACGGACCGCATCATCCCCGCGCGCTTCCTGAAGGCCGTGACGTTCGAGGGCATGGGCGAGCACGCCTTCGAGGACGCGCGCAAGCAGAACCCGGAGCACCCGTTCAACTCGCCCGCCTACAAGGGCGCCTCCGTCCTCGTGGTCGGTCAGAACTTCGGGTGCGGATCTTCTAGGGAGCATGCGCCTCAAGCGCTCATGCGCTGGGGCATCGGCGCCATCGTGGGCGGCTCCTTCGGCGAGATCTTCTTCGGCAACTGCGTGATGCTGGGCATCCCGTGCCTGGTGGCCTCGCAGGCCGACCTCGAGTGGCTGCAGAAGGCCATCGAGCGTGATCCCAAGGGCGTGGTCAGCGTGGACGTGGAGAAGCAGGAAGTGCGCTTCGGCGACCGCGTGATCAAGGCCACCGTGCCCGACGGCCCGCGTAATCAGCTCGTGAACGGCACGTGGGATTCGACCGCGGTGCTGCTGGATGCCGGCGCCGCCATCGAGGCGACGGCGGGCAAGCTTCCCTACGTGAAGGGGTTCTGAGCCGGCTCCCCGAGTATTGTCGAGCGCAGCATCTGCATGACCCGTAAATAGCGGTCTCGCCTGGCGTTTTCGGCCCGCCGGCTTGGCGCGGCCCTTGCTCCCTATAGGGGGCATGCGACGCGCTACGTTCTTCGCCCCGATCGCGCTGGGCATGCTCCTGACGTGGCCGACCTTCGCCCTGGCCGGCACCATTCAGTCCCTCGGTGCCGGCTCCGCCGTATCGAGCGTGGATCGCTCCGCGAACTTCAACGCGCTCGCCGAGGGCACGAACCTCACCGGCTACACCGAGGGCGGGCTGGGCATCTCGGTGGCGGACTGGTCGTATCAGAGCCCGTGCTGCGCGGATTTCCCGTCCACCGGCGCCTTTCCGGGCGCCGGGTTCTCGGGTGGCTTCTTCTATCCCTGGGGCGGGAGCGAAGATCCCGTCCACATCACGGCCGCTGACGGCCTGGACCTCTTCGCCGTCGAGCTCAACGTGGGCAGCGGATTCATCGGGCATGGCGCGGTGCACGTCTACTGGGAAGCCTACGATGACCTGGCGCTGGTCGGCTCCGGGAGCCTCGACGTCGCCAAGGGCACCGTGCTCGGCTTCAGCGACCCCAACGGCTTCGACGAGCTGCGGATCGCGGGCCTCCAGTTCTCCGGGGCCACGGGCTTCGGCTTCCAGGCGCTCGCGCTGGACAACCTCGTCGCCCAGCTCGATCCGCCCCGCGACACCGCCGCCACCGGCATCCCGGTGCCGCCGGCCGCGCTGCTCCTGGGCCTGGGCGCCCTCCTCCTGTCAGTCCGCCTGATCCTGCGCTAGAGCCGCCCGCTCAGCCGTTCACGTCCAGCCCCAGGGCCAGCCGCCCGCTGAAGACGGTCTGCGGCTTTTCCTGCATGGGGTGGTAGCGCGCGGCCTGCGCGTCGCGGAAGAGCCGCTCGAGGCCCAGCGCTCGGTAGAAGCCGGCCCCGCCCGCCACCTCCAGCGCCTTCTCGCAGGTGCGGATCACCGCGCGGCCGGCCAGCGTGCGGCCGATGGCGACTTCGTTCGTCGCCTCCACCCCGATACGGTCGGTGTCGGCCACGTCGATCATGTGCTTCACCGCGAGGCGCGCCACGGTCAGCTCGTTCTCCAGCTCGCCCACCAGCATTTGCACGGTCGTGTCCCCGCGGCGGCGTCCAGCCTCGCGGACGGCGATGTCGCGCGCGGCTTCCGCGACGCCCAGATAGACGGAATACACCAGCGGGAAGGCGACGGTGAAGATCACGAAGAAGAGCGGGCCCCAGACCCCCGGGGGCCGGCGCGCCCCGACGGCCGCGTCGGGCACGAACACGCGGTCGAGCACGACGTCGTTCGAGCCGGTGCCCCGCATGCCGAGCGTGCGCCAATTGTCGGCGGGGATCACCCCCTGCGCGTTGAGCGCGACGGGAAAGTGGATGACGGTAGGCCCGTCCTTGGGATCGTCGTAGATGGCCATCGTCATCAGGAGCTGGCCGCTGGGCGATCCGCTGCTGAAGACCTTGCGGGCGCTCACGCGGTAGCCCCCGTCCACCTTCTCGGCCGTCCCGGACCCCGCGAGGAAGTCCGACCCGCCGCTCGAGACGAGCACGAGCTCCTCCGCGGCGACCCGCCGGAGAAGAGGCTCTACCGGCGCGCCCTGGTGTCGCCAGCGCCAGACGGTGCTGGCGAGGGTGTGCGTGTGCATGGACAGGGCGAGCGCCGTCGAGCTGCACGAGTGCGCCAGCACGCGCAGCATCTCGCAGAGCTCGCGGTACGTGGCCCCGCCGCCGCCCAGCTCCGCGGGCACCCCCGCCGAGAAGACGCGGCGCGCTTTCAGCTCCGCGTAGTTCTCGGCGACAAAGCTGTCATGGGCATCGTGTTCGGCCGCGCGGGCGGCGAAGCGCGGCCCCAGCTCGCGAATGACGCCGATCCAGTCCGCTGTCCGCGTGTCGGTCGTGGCCATGGTGGGTTCTCCTTCGATGGCCACGATGCCAGAGCGGTGGGGGCCCGCCAAGCCCATAAATTGGACTTGTCCGCCCCTCGGCCGGTGTCTAGAGTTCGCCAATGCGGAGCTACGGCCACTTGCCGCCGCCCGCGCGTAGGGCCGGAAAGGAGGATTGGTGTACGACCTGGCCATCGTCGGGGGCGGGCTCGGTGGCTCGGCGCTCGCCGCGGTGATTGCGCGCGCGGGCTACCGCGTGCTCGTCGTGGAGCGTGAGCGGAAGTTCCGCGACCGGAACCGCGGGGAAGGTATGCACCCGTGGGGCGTGGCCGAGGCGCGGGCGCTCGGCATCGAGGGCCGCCTCCTCGAGACCTGTGGCAGCCCGATCCGCTGGCGCAATGTCTACGAGCGCGGCGCGCTCGTCGGCCGGCGGGATATGGTCGCGGCGGGCGGCCATCCCGGGATGGACTTCCACCATCCGGAAATGCAGGAAGTCATGCTCGATCTCGCACGGGAATCCGGCGCTGAGGTGCGGCGTGGCGTCGCGGTGACCGGTGTGCAGCCCGGTCGACCGCCATCAGTCAACCTCGAGGACGGTGCGCGCATCACCGCCGGGCTCGTGGTCGGTGCGGACGGGCGCACCTCGCGCGTGCGCGAGTGGGCAGGCCTCCCGGCGCGCCGCGACCCGGAGTGCTTGGTCATAGCCGGTGTCCTGTACGGCGGGCTCGACCTCTCGAGCGATGCGTTCCATGTGAGCTTCGACTTTGGGCGTGGACAATCGGCACAGTTCTTTCCCCTCCGAGGCGAACGCTTTCGCTGCTACTTCTTCTACGCGCGAGAGGGGCCACCGCGCCCGCTCCAGGGCGCCCGGCATACCGCCGACTTCGTCGCCGCCTGCGTGGAGACCGGCGCTGCCCCTGCCTGGTTCGCGCGCGCGCAGGTGCTCGGGGCCCTCGCTGCGTTCGAGGGCGCCGACCGCTGGGTGGAGCATCCGTACAGGGACGGGGTCGCGCTCGTCGGCGACGCCGCCGCATCGAGCGACCCCTGCTTCGGCTGCGGTCTCTCCCTCACCTTGCGAGATGTCCGCACGCTCCGCGATCGGCTTCTCGCGACGTCCGACTGGACCGGGGCGGGGCAGGCCTACGCCGAGGAGCACGCGCGTTACTATGGCGCGCTGCGTCGCCTCTTGGGCTGGAGCCGCGAGATCCTGTTCGAGCGGGGACCCGTCGCCGAGTCGCGGCGGGCCCGCGCGCTTCCGCTGCTCGCGAAGGAGCCCGAGCGAAGGCCAGATCTTCTGATCCTCGGACCCGACGCGCCCAGCGACGAGGCCGCGCGCCGTCGCTTCTACGGCGAGGACTGAGGCGGCGGCGCCATGGCGTCGCGCCGCCGCATGTAGAGCACGAGCGCGCCCACCGCGAGGACGCCGGCGCTCCCGCCGATGGCGCACGCGGCGCGCACGCCCAGGTGCTCCGCCAGCGTCCCGACCAGCAGCGAGCCGAACGGCGTCACCCCGGCGAAGGCCATGGCGTAGAGGCCCATCACCCGCCCGCGCAGGGCCTGGGGCGTGCTGAGCTGCAGCGTGGTATTGCACGAGGTCGTGAAGTAGATCTGTAGCGCGCCGAGGACGGCCAGCGTGACCATGGCCAGCGGAAAGTGCGCGACCAGGCCCAGCGCGGCCACGCCGGCGCAGAGAATGGCCGCCGAGCCCGCCAGGTAGGCCAGGGGCGGGCGATCGCGGCGCATGAGGGCGATGCCGCCGGCCCCCACGACGGCGCCGCCGCCCAGCGCCGACATCAGATAGCCGAAGCCCTGCGCGCCCTCGTTCAGCACGTCGCGCGCGATCAGGGGCACCACCACGTTGAAGTTGAGCCCCAACAGGCTCACCACCACCAGGAGCGAGAGGATGAAGCCCACGCTGGGCGTGCTCGCCGCGTAGGTGAGGGCGCCCAGCACGCCCTGGCGGAGGCCGAGCTGCCCCGCGGGATCGGGCGCTCCCTCGGTGCGCATGGCGAGGAGCGCCAGCAGTACCGCGACGAAGGACAGGGCGTTCAGGTAGAAGGCCACCGCAACGTCGAAGCGGGCGATGAGGAGGCCGGCGACGCTCGGCCCCACGATGCGTGCGCCGTTGAACACCACGGAGTTGAGTGCGACGGCGTTGGCCAGATCCCCCCGGCCCACGAGATCGGTGATGAAGGCCTGGCGCGCGGGGATATCGACGGCGCGACCGAGGCCGTAGATGGCGGCCAGGAGAGCCACATGCCAGTAGCGCACGTGCCCGTGGCGCACCAGCATCGCCAGGACCAGCGCCTGCACCATCATGACTGCCTGGGTGACGAGGAGGATGTTGCGCTTGCCCAGCCGATCGCTGAGGGCGCCGCCCACCGGTGAGAGGAGCAGGATCGGCGTGAACTGGAGCGCGTTGACCACTCCGAGCGACAGCGGCGACCCGGTCAACTCCAGCACCAGCCAAGACTGCCCCACGCTCTGCATCCACGTGCCGATCAGCGAGACGAGCTGCCCGCACCAAAACAGCCGAAAGTCCCGATGCCGAAACGCCCCAAGCCCAAGCATCATGCCGCCAATGAATCTACACGTTGAGGGCGGGGAGCGGGCGCGGGGCGGGGGGCGCGCTCGCTTGCTCAGTACAGCATTCGCCGCTGAGCGCGCCCCCCGCCCCGCGCCCGCTCCCCGCCCGCGCGCCTGACGTTACTTCGAGTCCGACAAGATGATCGGCAACCCCGACTTGTCGCCCAGCACGATGATCTTCGCGTTCGGGCTCTTCGACAACTCGTGCGCCACCTCGATCGCCTTCCACTTGAGCAGCTGGTCCGAGATCCCCAGCGTGACCGTTTTCTGGAAGTCCGCGATGCCCGTCGCCTCCACGCGCTTGCGCTCGGCCTCCTGCCGTTCCTTCTGGAGCACGAAGCGCATGCGCTCGGCGTCCTGCTCCGCGGCCAGCTTGGAGTTGATGGCGTCCTCCACCATCTTCGGCAGCACGATCTTCCGCAGCAGCACCTTCTCCAGCACGATCCCGCGCTGGGTGAGCGTCTTCGAGAGCTCGTCCTGGATCTGCTGGGCGATCACCTCGCGACCCGAGGTGTAGAGGTCCTTCGCCTCGTGGTTCACGGTGGCCCCGCGGATGGTCGAGCGAAGCTGCGGCAGGATGAACACCTTCGCGTACCCGTCGCCCAGCGTCCGGTACACGGCGGGCGCCGCCTTGCCGTCCAGGTGGTAGAGGACCGATACTTCGAGGCCGACCGTCAACCCTTCCTTGCTGGGCACGTCGGCGTGCTCGAACAGCTCTAGCGTGCGCACCGTCATGAACCGCACGTCCTTGAAGGGGTTGATCAGGTTCAGGCCCTCGGAGAGCGGCGTGTCGATGATGCGCCCGAAGAGCACCTGGACGCCCACGTTGCCGCCCGGCACGATGCGGAAGGATGCCAGCAGAAAGCCCACCACGATGAGCAGCACGCCCAGCACCGGCAGGACGGCGCGCACCCGCCGTACCTCGTTCGCCCTCGAGCCGGGCGCGTCGGGCGTCATGCGCGGCAGCGCCAGGCCGATCAGGATGAGGGCGCCACCCACGAGGATCGCGAGGACGAGCAGGGTCATGGTGGCCTCCTACCGCGGGAGCGAGGGCGAGGGGATGGCGGCCGCGACGACGAGCGCGAAGGCGATGACGACGGCGCCCACCACGATGGCCACGGCTATGTTGCCCTGGCGGAGCTCGGCCCACTCGTCGATGGGCGTGAGCCAGGTGAAGACGCGCACCAGCAGCACGAGCGCGATGGCCATCGCGATCGCGCCGACCACCGCCCAGCCCAGCGTCATCAGATAGTCCGTGAGGATCTTCATCGTTCCTCCCCGTCGCGCATCAGCGCGCGATCTGGCGTCTACGCTAGCCCTAAAGGTGCGCGGGACCGATGAGAATTCTGCGAGAATGCCGCCCGTGGAAGGCGACGTCACCTTCGATGCCGGGGCAGGGGCCTACGACCGGTTCACCGGGCGCTGGTCGGTCGCGTTCCGATCGAGCCTGCTTGACGCGGCGGGGGTGCGCGAGGGCCAGACCGTCCTCGAAGTGTCGGCCGGCACCGGCGCGCTCGCGGAAGCCGCCGGCGCGCGCGTCGGCGCGTCGGGCCGCGTGATCGCCACCGACATCTCGCTGCCCATGTTGCAGGTCGCCAAGGGCAAGCTCGCCGGTCTCCCCGTGCACATGATCGTGATGGACGGCCAGGAGCTGGCGTGCCGCGATCGAAGCTGCGACGCGGTGATCTGCCAGCTCGGCCTCATGTACCTGCCCGATCTGGGACGCGGGCTGCGCGAGTTCCGTCGCGTGCTCCGGCCGCGCGGGCGGCTGGCCGTGCAGGTATGGTCGGCGCCGGCGCGGGTCCAGTACCTGGGCATGCTCGCCGACGCGCTGAGTCGCCACTTCCCGGCCCAGCGGGAGGCGATCTATTCGCCGACCTGCCTCGGGGATCCCGCGCGTCTCGATCGGCAGCTCGGGGACGCCGGCTTTCAAGACGTCTCCGTCGTGGCCGAGGCGCGAGAGATCGCCTTCGCCTCGTTCGACGAGTACTGGGGCGGTGTCGAGGCCGGCGCCGGGATGCTCGGCCAGTTCTACGTGGAGCTTCCGGCCGACGCGCGCCGCACCGTGCGCGAAGAGGTCGCTCGGCACATGGCGCCACTGAAGAAGGGCGGCCGGCTCGTGCTGCGGTCCGAGGCGCTGATCGGGACGGGCGTCGCGTAACGGCTCGGATTGCCCGGCTAGAAACGGCGCGCAGAGAAAAGAGATGCCTACCGCCATGTCACCCATGTAGCTGTTATCGCAGGCGTCACGTTCTCGGTCGGTCGACCCGTATGCCTGGCACAGCCGATGCTCTAACCGGGCCCCAAAGCCCTCAGGAGGTTCTATGACTGCATATCGAATGTTCGCGCTCGCAGTCGCCGTGACGGTGTTCGCGGCCGCTCCCGCGTTCGCGCAGGGGGCGAAGAAGCCCACCGACAAGCCAACCACGGGCTCGGGCCAGGGCACCGCGACCACGGCGCCTGGGAGTGAGAAGCGCCCGGATGCCACGAACGACAAGCTCTCCGATCCCGGAAAGGCCAATCCGCCCAGCGGGGTGACGCCCGGCGGCGGGAAGACCGGCACCGCACCCGCCACGCCCGGCCACACCAGCACGACCGATCAGGAGAAGAAGAGCAAGAAGAAGTAGCTGAAAGCGCGAGGTAGGCGCTAGGGCAGCAGGTCGGCGACGCGGATCGACGCGTTCGGCGCCGCGAGGGGCGTGGCCCGCATGGAGAGGTCGAGCACCTCGCGGCGCGCATAGCGCCAGCCGAACGGGGCCTCCGCGTCGCGCACCGGCTCGCGATACACCTCGAGCACGCGGTCGATCAGGTTCACGATCCAGTAGTCGCTGAGACCGGCGCGCGCGTAGAGGCTGCCCTTGTGGCGCTGGTCCATGCCGAGGCTCGACTCGGACACCTCGACCGTCAGAACCGGGCGCGCGGGGTGCTCGCGGAGATAGTCGTCGACGGTGCCGGGCACGACCGCCACGTCGGGCTCGGGCTCCGATTCGTCGTCCAGTCCGATCGGTCCCTGAGTGCGCACGTCCCAGCCCGGACCGAATGCCGCCTCGACGGCGCGCGCCGTCCTTCGGCTAGCCCCGTAGAGACGCCGATGGGCCTCGGCTGGGCGATCGACGGTCGTGGGTGACGCTCAGCGCGCCGCGTACACCAGGTCGATCAGGTGCCGCACGTGCTTGTGCTGCCAGCCCGTGCGGGCCTGGTTCATGACGTAGCCGATGGCCACGCGAGCGTCCGGATCGGCGAAGCCCAGTGAGCCGCCGGCGCCGAAGTGACCAAAGGCGCGGGGGCCCGGCCCGAGCCGGCGCTCCGGCATGGTGAGCTGAAAGCCCAGCCCGTAGCGGGTGTTCCGTTCGAGCACGAGGTCGGGCCCGTTCACCTGCTCCGCGATGGCGCGGGCCACCATGTCCGGCGCGAGCACGTGCACGCCGTCCAGCTCGCCGTTCCCTGCCAGCGCCGAGTAGAGCCGCGCGATCGCCCGCGCGTTGCTGTGACCGTTGGTCGACGGCACTTCCGCCGCCCGCCACGCGCGCGTGTTGATGATGCCCATGCCGGAGAAATTCCCGGGGTTGCGATAGGCGTTGACGCGCATCAGGGTCAGGCCGCTGAGCCGAGCGGGATCCGTGAGCAGGCGCCGCTCGAACTCGTCGCGTTCGGGGCTGGGCAGAGGTGGCAGGAAGTCGGCGCAGCGGCCGTCGTGCTCGGGACCGAGCCCGATGTGGAAGTCGACGCCAGCGGGCCCCGCGAGACTCTCGCGGAGATACGTTCCGATGGAGCGGCCGGTGATGCGGCGGACCACCTCGCCGATCAGGAAGCCCTGCGTGTTGACGTGATAGCCGTGGCCCGACCCCGGCGGCCACCACGGCGGCTGCGCGGCAAGCGCCTGCGTCATCACGTCCCACTGGGCCCACGCGTCCGGCGGCAGCGGCTCGGCCAATGCGGGGAGCCCCGCCTGATGCGTGAGGAGATGCCGCACGTGCAGCTCCGCCTTGCCCGCCTGGGCGAACTCAGGCCAGTAGCGCGCGACCGGCGCGTCTAGATCAAGACGCCCAGCCTCGACCAGCTGCAGCGCGCACATCGCCGTCACCGCCTTCCCCACGGAGAAGACGTTGACGAGGGTGTCGCGCGTCCACGGCCGCGTGCGAGCCGCGTCGGCGTGGCCGGCCCAGAGATCCACGACCGGCTCCGTGTCCGCGCAGACGGCGAGCGCCGCGCCCACCTCGGTGCCCGCGGTCATGATGTCGCCGAGGGCCGCGCGTAGCGCCGCGAACTTCGATGCGCAATCGCCGTAAACCACGGCCTCCATCCTATGCCCGCCAGACGTAGGTATGGCGAATCACCGAGCCATTTGGGTGCGCCAACCGGAAGTTCCTACACGCTGGGAAAACACTTGCCCACGGCGATGTCGTGCATTTTCAGGCGTCTCCTGCGCTCAGGGGCGAACTAGCTTTCTGGCACGTCCGATGCTGCTACTCGACGGAGCCCCGGTCGCTGTGTTCCGTCAGTCCGCTGACACCCTTCGGCGCGGGGCGAATTTGGTTACGAGGAGGCCCGGCATGACAGCATTTCGGATACTCGCGCTGGCCCTCGTGGTCGTTCTGACGGCAGGTCCTGCGTTCGCCAAGGGCGGTGGTGGTGGTGGCGCGGGGGGCGGTGCCGGTGGAGCGGGCGGCGCTGGAGCCGGCGGTGGTAATGGGGGCGGCAACGGGGGCGGTAACGCCGGTGGCAACGGGGGCGGTAATGCCGGTGGCAATGGAGGCGGTAACGCCGGCGGCAACGGCAACGGTGTCGCGGGCGGGCAGGGCAATGGCAACGGCCCCGCCGTGGGTGCGGGCCACACGCCGGACACCGGCCATTCCGTGGGCGCCGGCCGCGGTACCGCCATCACCGCACCCGGCAGCGCGCATCGCTCCAATACGGCCACGGGGCGTCTCTCCAGCCCTACCCCGGGGAAGGCGAATCCGCCAAGTGGAGTGACGCCGGGCTTCGGACAGGTCGGCACCGTGCCGACGACTCCGGGCCACCAGGCTCCCAGCCCCGAAACACCGTAGCAGCACATCCGTCCTGAGCGTGATCGCCCGCGCGGTCACGCTCAGGGCGCTCGGCTTACGCTACTTCTCGAGCCACACGTTGTAGAAGCGTGGGAAGGCCATCTTCTCGTTGAAGCCCTTGACGGAGGCCTGCATCGCGCGCAGGCCGAACAGGTCGCCGTAGCGGATCACGGGGACATGCTCGTAGAAGGTCCGGTGGACCTCCTCCCAGAGGGCCTTGCGCTTCGCGGGGTCGGGCTCCTTGCGGATCGCGTCCATGCGGCTCGTGATGACCTCGTCGCAGGTCCAGCCCGGCCAGTCGCAGCGGAGGTAGGGGTGCTGGGTCGGGTCCGGCACCAGCGTCATGCCCGTGGTGAAGATGTCGTACATCTTCTCGTTGTTCCGCCGCTGCACGAGGGTCGCCCAGTCCACCACCTGGAGGTCG
>Ga0209382_10000532_pt1 | contig 62911 bp, 61 predicted proteins | sample SoiMetdeltSBSDD5_FD_187599 | JGI IMG/M metagenome (GOLD analysis project Ga0209382, IMG submission 187599) | Bulk soil microbial communities from a Populus tree surrounding site in Tennessee, USA - Soil MetaG P. deltoides SBSDD5 (SPAdes) (version 2) | ecosystem: Environmental > Terrestrial >...
GGGCCTCCATGCGCGCGTCGATGGCCACCCGTACGAGCTGGGTCATCATGCTCACCGTCTTTGCCGTGGGCACGGTGTCGAGCCTGCTGACCGGGGCGTTCCTCTACGAGGCGGGCGCCATCAGTCTCGGTACGGTCTACCTGCTCTTCCGCTACACGACGCTGCTTCGGGAGCCGCTCGAGCAGATCGCCGATCAGCAGCAGATCGCCCAGGACGCGATCGCGGGCTTCGCCCGGATCCAGCAGATCCTCGACAAGCGGCCGTCGATCGTCGACGCGGGTCGCGCCGAACTGCCGGACGGTCCGCTGGCCGTCGACCTCGACGGCGTCAGCTTCGCCTACCCGAACAGCGAGCGAGTCATCCACGACCTCGACCTGCATGTCGAGCCCGGCACAGTCCTCGGCGTCGTGGGTCACACCGGCAGCGGCAAGACCACCTTGGCCCGGTTGCTGTTGCGGCTGCTCGACCCGACGGACGGAGCCGTAGGCATCGGCGGCACCGACCTGCGTGACGTTCCACTGGCCGATCTCCGCCAGCGGGTTGTCCTCGTGACCCAGGACGTCCAGCTCTTCGAGGCGTCCGTACGCGACAACATCACGCTGTTCGGGGCGTACGAAGCCGACGACACCGAACTGACCGGCGTACTGGTGAATCTCGGTCTCGGGCCGTGGCTTCAGGCGCTCCCGGACGGACTGGACACCGTACTCGGGCCGGGCGGGGACGGCGCGTCGGCGGGGGAGGCGCAGCTGATCGCGTTCGCCCGCGCGTTCCTGCGCGACCCGGGGCTGGTGATTCTCGACGAGGCGACGTCGCGGCTCGACCCGGTCAGCGAGCAGCGGATCGAACGAGCAGTGGACATGTTGCTCGCCGGCCGGTCGGCGATCCTGGTCGCCCATCGCCTCGGCACCCTCGATCGGGCGGACGAGATCGTCGTGCTCGACGAGGGGCGGATCGTCGAGCACGGCGCGCGGCAGACCCTGGTCGACGACCCCGAGACCCGGTTCGCCGGCCTGCTCGCCACGGCGTCGCGTGGAGTCCTGCGATGAGCGACCGGCGACTCTCGACGTGGCGGGCGACAGCGCGGGTCGCGCGCTACCGGTCCGGCCTGCTCTCGCTCAGCATGGTGCAGCTGATCGCATGGAACAGCGCGACACTGCTCACCGGCTGGCTCCTGCAACAGCTCTTCGACTCCCTCAGCGGCGCCGCTCCGGCCGGCTTCGGCAGCTACGAGATCATCGCGGTGCTGGCCGCCGCCGAGCTGGCTCGGATCGCCGTCATCTGGGGCGGCGTCATCCGCACCCGGTGGTTCGAGCAACTACGCGGCCTGCTCCGGCTCAACCTGCTGCGCGCCCAGATGCAGAGCGGCGGCCCGGAGGCCGGCACCTCCGCCACGTCGACGGGCGAGGCCGTCAGCCGCTTTCGGGACGACGTCGAAGACTTCCTCGGTCTCATCTCGTCGGTGGCCCAGGCAGTCGGCAAGGTGGTCTTCGCGGTCGGCTCGATCGCGATCATGCTCTCCATCTCGCCGGTCATCGGGCTGGCCGTCGTCTTGCCGTTGGTCGCCGTCGTGGTCGTCACCAAGCTGGCCAGCGGGCGGATCCGGACGCACCGACGGGCCTATCGCCGGGACTCCGCGGCGGTGACCGGCTTGCTCGGCGAGATGTTCGGGTCGGTCCTCGCGGTGAAGTCCAGCCACGCGGGCGACGGCATCGTCGACCATCTCGTACGGATGAACGATCGTCGCCGACGGTCCGGCCTGCGGGATCAGCTCGTCGCGCAGGTGCTGTCGAAGTTCAATCGCGCCACCGTGGACCTCAGCGTCGGACTCGTCCTGCTGCTGGCCATCCCCGCGATGCAGCAGGGTGACTTCACCGTCGGCGACCTGGCGCTCTTCGTCACGTACGTCAGCGGCCTGGTCTGGGTGCCGCACTACGTCGGTCAGGTGCTGGCTCGGCATCGACAGGCCGGAGTCGCCGTCGAGCGGCTGGCGACGCTCCTGCCGCCCACGAATCCGGACGCCCTCGTCGTCCACCGGCCGCTGGACGGGTCGGAGACGCCACGGCGGATCGAGCCGCGCGACCGGACCGCCCTGGAGTCCCTCGCGGTTTGCGGGCTCACCGCGGTGCATCCGGCCTCAGGACGTGGCGTCCACGACGTCAGCCTGACCGTGCAGCGCGGCAGCTTCACCGTCGTGACCGGCCCGGCCGGCGCCGGGAAGAGCACGCTGCTGCGGGCGGTACTCGGGCTCGTGCCGGCCCAGACGGGCACCCTGTGGTGGAACGACGCTGCCGTCGCCGACTGGTCGGAGTTCCTCGTGCCGCCGCGATCAGCGTACGTCCCGCAGGTGCCGCGGTTGTCCAGCGAGTCGTTGCAGGACAACCTGCTGCTCGGCCACGACGACACGAGCCGGCTGCTGCCCGCGGTGCATGCGGCAGTCCTCGATCGCGACGTCGCGTCGATGCCTGAGGGCCTGCTCACCCAGGTGGGCGCTCGGGGCGTACGGCTGTCGGGTGGGCAGGTGCAGCGCGCGGCGATCGCGCGAGCGCTCGTACGCCCGGCGGATGTGCTCGTGCTCGACGACGTGTCGAGCGCGCTGGATGTCGAGACCGAGAGCCGGCTGTGGGACCGGCTGCTGGCCGACGGCGATCGCACGCTGCTCGTCGTCTCCAACCGGCCGGCCACTATCGCCCGGGCCGACCAGGTGATTCGGCTCGAGCAGGGCCGCGTCGAGGCCGACGCCTCCCATCTGGTCGCCTCGGCTTGCCACGAGTTGGTGTGATGGCGCGATCTGTGGGGCACGTGTCCTGGACGACACCACGAGATGGAGGCATCCTGGAGTCATGCACCCCGGCGCGGTGACGTACTTGATCTTCGACGGCTACGAGGCCCTCGACCTGGCCGGGCCCTACGAGGTCTTCGGCGAAGCCGGCTACGACCAACTGGTTCTGGCGCCCAAGGCAGGCTCCATCCGCTCGAGCAAGGGATTGTCGGTCCGCGCGGATCTCTCGGCACGTACGGCAGATCCGAGCCGCACCGACACGCTCGTGGTCGCCGGTGGGGACGGCGTCTTCACGGCGCGCTACAACCGGGCGCTCGTCGACTGGGTCACCGCTGCCGCCGCCTCGGCCAGGCGGCTGGCATCGGTCTGCAGCGGCGCGTTCCTTCTGGCCGAGGCCGGGGTGCTCGACGGCCGCCGGGTGACGACGCACTGGCGGGCGGCGGACCAACTGGCTCGCGAGTATCCCGCCGTCGACGTCGACTGCGACCCGATCTTCATCCAGGACGGACCACTGTGGACGTCGGCTGGGATCACCGCGGGCATGGACCTCGCCCTCGCGCTCATCGAGGCCGACCTCGGACAGGAGGCCGCACTCAAGGTCGCGCGGGAGCTGGTGCTCTATCTGCGGCGCCCGGGCAGCCAGTCGCAGTTCGGCGCGCCGCTGTGGTCCAGGCAGCCGTCGAGCGACGTCTTGCGGGTCGTCGTCGACGCGATCCATCGCGATCCCGGCGGGCAGCACGGCATCGCCGACCTGGCCGACCTGGCCGGGCTCAGCTCGCGGCATCTGCAGCGGCGCTTCACCCGCGAGATCGGCCTGCCGCCGGCCGCGTACGTCGAACGGGTCCGCATCGAGGCGGCGCAGCGGGCCCTGGTCGAGGGGGACGACCCGGTCGAGACGATCGCCCGCCGGCATGGGTTCGGCACCGCCGAGACGCTGCGGCGGACCTTCCACCGCGTGGTCGGCATCGCGCCGTCGGACTATCGCGACCGATTCCGCACGGCGACCGCCTGACGTCCTCACGGAAGAATCGACATCGCGGCTGCCATGACCCCCACGATGTCGATTCTCTGGTCGCTCATTCCTCCGGCTTGAGCCGACCGCTCTCGAGCTTGTCGCGGATCGCGTCCATCACGCTCGAGTCGGTCAGCGTCGTGACGTCACCCATCTCGCGGCGCTCGGCGACGTCACGCAGCAGCCGGCGCATGATCTTGCCGGACCGGGTCTTCGGCAACTCGGGCACGACCATGATCTGGCGCGGCTTGGCGATCGGACCGATCTCTTTGGCGACGTGGCCACGCAACTCGTCGACGACGTCCGGCCCACCGTCACCCGCCTCGGCGCGCAGGATCACGAACGCCGCCACCGCCTGGCCGGTCGTCGGGTCGGTCGCGCCGACGACGGCCGCCTCGGCGACCTTCTGGTGCGACACGAGCGCCGACTCGACCTCGGTCGTGGAGATCCGGTGACCCGAGACGTTCATGACGTCGTCCACCCGGCCGAGGAGCCAGATGTCGCCGTCCTCGTCCTTCTTGGCTCCGTCGCCGGCGAAGTAGAGGTTGTCGAACTTCGACCAGTAGGTCTCGATGTAGCGCTGGTCGTCGCCCCAGATGGTTCGCAGCATCGACGGCCACGGTTCGGTCAGCACGAGGTAGCCGCCCGAGCCGTGGGGCACCGGCTTGGCGGCGTCGTCGACGACGTCGGCGGCGATGCCCGGCAGTGGCGTCATCGCCGATCCCGGCTTGGTCGACGTGACGCCGGGGAGCGGGCTGATCATGATGGCGCCGGTCTCGGTCTGCCACCAGGTGTCGACGATCGGGCAGCGGTCGCCGCCGATGACGCGGCGATACCACATCCACGCCTCGGGGTTGATCGGCTCGCCGACCGAGCCGAGCAGTCGTAGCGACGACATGTCGAACTCCGCCGGGATCTCCTCGCCGAGCTTCATGAACGTCCTGATCGCCGTCGGCGCCGTGTAGAACAGCGTCACGCCGTACTTCTGGATGAGCTCCCACCAGCGGCCCTTGTGCGGCGTGTCCGGGGTGCCTTCGTACATTACCGACGTGGCGCGGTTTGCCAGCGGTCCGTAGACGATGTAGGAGTGCCCGGTGACCCAGCCGATGTCGGCCGAGCACCAGTAGACGTCCTGGTCCGGCTTGAGATCGAAAACCGTGCGATGGGTCGCCGCGACGCCGGTCAGGTAGCCGCCCGACGTGTGCAGGATGCCCTTCGGCTTTGCGGTCGTGCCGGACGTGTAGAGCAGGTAGAGCGGGTGCTCGGCGTCGTGCGGCTCGGCGGTGTGCTCTGCACTCTGACGCTCGACGAGGTCGTGCCACCACACGTCGTGGTCGTTCCACTCGACGTCCTGGCCGGTACGGCGGACGACGAGAACGTTCTCGATGGTCGGGCTGTTGGCGACCGCCTCGTCGACGACCGGCTTCAGCGCGTGCGGCGCACCACGACGGTTGCCGCCGTCGGCCGTGATGACGAGCTTCGCCTCGGAGTCGTGGATCCGGCCGCTGAGCGCCTCGGCCGAGAAACCGCCGAACACGACGGTGTGCGGTGCGCCGAGCCGAGCGCAGGCGAGCATCGCGATCGGCAGCTCGGGAATCATCGGCATGTAGATCGCGACCCGGTCGCCCTTCGAGACGCCGAGCTCGAGCAGCGCGTTGGTCGCCTTGCAGACCTCGGCATGCAGGTCGGCGTACGTGATCGTCCGGGTGTCGCCGGGCTCGCCCTCCCAGTGGTACGCGACCTGGGCGCCGTGGCCGGCCTCGACATGGCGGTCGACGCAGTTGTAGGCCACGTTGAGCTCGCCACCGACGAACCACTTCGCGAACGGCGGGTTGCTCCAGTCGAGGATCTCGTCCCACTTGTGTGCCCAGGAGAGCCGCTCGGCCTCGGCGGCCCAATAGCCGAGCCGGTCCGCCCGCGCCCAGTCGTAGACGTCGGCCCCGACGTTGGCGTCGGCCGCGAACTCCGGCGGCGGCTCGAAGCGTCGCTCCTCGTGCAGGAGGTTCGACAGGGTGGTGTCGCTGGTCGGCTCTGTCACGGCGTCTCCCTCACGTCTGTTCCAGCGTCAAACCTATGCCACAGCGGAATGAGGGCATCCATCGCGCCGCAACCTCGCTTTGCGCCGATCCGCCACTCGGACAGCGCTGATCCGTCACCTGTCGCTCACCCGGCCCCGGGTTCGGATGGTCGGACGACAAGTGACGGATCGTCGCGGTCTCAGTGGCTGACCGCCTTCTCGGCACCGGCGCCGGTGAGGGCTCGAACCTCGAGCTCGTCGTACTTCTCCTCGGCCGTCCGGTCCCGAGCGGTTATCGTGCCGATGAAGCCGAACAGGAAGCCGAGCGGAATCGAGACGATGCCCGGGTTCTCCAGTGGGAACCACTGGAAGTCCACGGAGGCCGGGAACAGGGCCAGGTTCTCGCCCGTCGCCGGGTCGACCTTGCCGGACACGACCGGTGAGAAGAACACCAGGATCACCGCCGAGGACAGCCCGCCGTAGATGCTCCAGAGCGCACCTCGGGTGTTGAAGCGCTTCCAGAACAGGTTGTAGAGGAGCGCCGGGACGTTCGCGGACGCCGCGACGGCGAAGGCGAGTGCGACGAGGAACGCGATGTTGAGATCCTGTGCCGGAATCGCCAGCAGGATGGCCACCGCGCCGATGGCGATCGCCGCTCCGCGAGCGACCTGGACCTCGTCGCGCTCGGTCGCCTTGCCCCGTCGGATGACGTTGGCATAGATGTCGTGTGCCACTGACGACGCCGACGTCAAGGTGAGCCCGGCGACGACCGCGAGGATGGTCGCGAACGCGACCGCTGCGATCAGCGCCAGAAGAATGGCGCCGCCGTTGGAGCCTGGGCCACCACCGACTTCCTCGGCCAGCAGCGGTGACGCCAGGTTGCCGTCGCTGTCGGCGACTTGGCCGTACGCCCCGTCGGACAACAAGGCCGCCGCGCCGAAGCCGAGCACCAGCGTCATGAGATAGAACGAGCCGATCAGACTGATCGCCCACAACACCGACGAGCGGGCCTGTTTGGCCGTCGGCACCGTGTAGAAGCGGATCAGGATGTGCGGCAGGCCGGCGGTCCCGAGGACGAGCGCGAGGCCGAGTGACAAGAAGTCGATCTTGGCCGTCGTGTCGACGCCATACTTCAACCCGGGTTCGAGGAACGCCTGACCGGCCCCGGAGTTCTCGGCGGCGCCGCCGAGCATGTCGGAGATGTTGAAGTTGAATTTTGCGAGCACCAGAACCGTGATGAGGATGGTGCCGCTCATCAGCAGTACGGCCTTGACGATCTGCACCCAGGTCGTGCCCTTCATGCCGCCCACCGTGACGTAGAAGATCATCAGGGCGCCGACGGCGACAATCGTGAGGTTCTTGGCGGCGTCGCCCTCCACTGCCAGCAGCAGGGACACGAGGGCGCCGGCGCCGACCATCTGGGCCAGGAGGTAGAAGATCGACACCACGACGGTCGACACCGACGCCGCCGTGCGTACGGGCCGCTGCCGCATGCGGAAAGCGAGTTGGTCGGCCATCGTGTAGCGGCCGGAGTTTCGGAGCAGTTCGGCGACGAGCAGCAGCGCGACAAGCCACGCGACGAGGAACCCGATGGAGTAGAGGAAGCCGTCGTACCCGGTCAGCGCGATCGCGCCCGAGATGCCGAGGAACGATGCGGCCGACATGTAGTCGCCGGCGACCGCGAAGCCGTTCTGTACGCCGGTGAACGACCGGCCGCCGGCGTAGTAGTCGGTCGCCGTCTTGGTCTGCCGGCCGGCCCAGACCGTGATCGCGAGCGTCGCCAGGACGACGAGGACGAACAGGGTCGTGGTCAGCGGCTGATGCGAGGTGTCGGCCGAGAGGACGACGTTGTCGATGGCGCTCATCGGCTGACCTCCGAGTCGTACTCAGCTCGGAGCCGGTCGGAGATCGGGTCGAGCTTCTGGTTGGCGTGCCGGGCATAGAGCCACGCGATAAGGAACGTCGACACGAACTGCAGCAGCCCGAACACCAACGCCACGTTGATGTTGCCGACCACCTGGGTCGCCATGAAGTCGTTGGCCCAGCTCGAGGCCAAGACGTAGAGCAGGTACCACACCATGAACGCGACCGTCATCGGGAAGGCGAATCCCCGATAGCGGCGCCTCAGCTCGGCGAAATCCTCGCTGGCGTGGATTCTCTCGTACGTCTCATGCTGCTGGGTGGTGGTTTGTTCGACCATGGCGACGTCCCTTCACAGGAGGTGTCGCCGTCACGTTACGAAGCCAGGTGAGGCGGTGGGAGAGGGTCGGCGCGGCTGGTCTGTCGGCGCTCGCTGCGGGTCGATGGGCGGTGCGGCCAACGGTCGATCGGCTGCGACCAGCGGTCCATCGCAATACAGTGACCGGATGACGATGACGGCGAGAATGGTCACCCTCGACTGCGCTGATCCGGACGGTCTGGCGTCATGGTGGGCGGCGGCCCTCGACGGGACCGTGCAGAGCGTCTACCCGGGCTGGTTCGCGATCGTGTCCGCGCAACCGATCAGCCTCGGGTTCCAGAAGGTCCCGGAAGACAAGGTGGGCAAAAACCGAGTGCACGTCGACTTCTCGGTCGACGACCGGGCGGCCGCGGTCCAGCGGCTCGTCGAGTCCGGCGCCACGGTGGTCGATGAGCACTCGGTGCCGACCGGGTTCACGTGGACGGTCATGCGGGATCCGGCCGGGAACGAGTTCTGCGTCGCGACCGAGCCTGGGGGTTGAGGGGTCAGTCCGCCGACTCCGGCGGTGCCTCGATCTGGGCGTCGGGTCCGGGGAACACCAGCTTCTCGTGCCCGTCGTCGAAACGGACGACGTACGGCGGCTCGCCCTGTGCCCCGCGCACCTCGATGATCTCGCCTTCCTGATCGTGCTCGCCCACGGTCCGGCCGTGGATGCGCAAGCGCTCGCCGACATGTGCTCGCATCGTCAGCCACCTCCCATCCGAGGGTAGGCGCGTCGGACCGGTGACGGACAGGGGTCACAGGCGAGGAATCGCGGCGTCCGAGACGTCGGCATCCAGCGGCGCCGTCAAGTGCTCAGCGTCACCGGGTCAGGTCGAGCGCTCGGGGTGCCAGGTGCCGCGATCCAGGTCGAGTTGCTCGGGCGTGTGGAGTCGCACCATAGTCCGGATGACGCCGGGTGCCATGCGATGTGGCGTCGCCAGGGAGACGCCGATCATGACCACGAACCCGAGCGGCACGGTCCACGCCGCCGGTTGACTGAGCAGGGCTCCGACCCATCCGGCGCGATCGCTGTCGACGATCGTCACCATCACGGCGATCCCGGACGTGATCCCACCGGCCACCATGCCGGCGATCGCGCCGGCATCGGTCAGCCGCGGCCACCAGATTCCGAGCACCAGCAACGGACACAGTGTGGACGCAGCGACCGCGAAGGCCAGCGCCACGGAGTTCGCGACGGGCAGTTGCTGGGCCGCGAGGGCGAGCAGCAACGGCACCGTGACGGCCACGACTGTGGCGACCCGGAATCCCGCGACCCCGGCCAGTCGGCCGCCCAGGACGTCCTGGCTCAGCACGCCCGCGACCGAGACGGCCAGCCCGGACGACGTCGACATGAACGCCGCGAAGGCCCCGGCCGCCAGCAGGGCGCCGAGCAGATCGCCCGCGGTCCCACCGAGGATCCGCGCCGGCAGTTCGAGTACGACGGCGTCCGTGCGGCCCTCGGCGATCAGGTCCGACGCGTACACCCGCCCGAGCACGCCGTAGATCGCGGGGAGGATGTAGAACATGCCGAGCAGGGCCAGCACCAGCAGCGTCGTGCGGCGGGCGGCGCGGCCGTCCGGGTTGGTGTAGAAGCGCACCAGCACGTGCGGGAGGCCCATGGTGCCGAGGAACGTCGCGAGGATGAGTGAGTACGTGCGATAGAGCTCGTGGTCGGTCGCGCCGTCGAGCGGCAGCGTCCACTCGCCCGTGGGAATCGGCGCGCCGTCGCCGCGCCAGGCGAGCAGCAGGAATGCCACCGGGACGAGCAGGGCCGTGAGCTTGAGCCAGTACTGGAACGCCTGGACGAAGGTGATGCTGCGCATGCCGCCGGACAGCACGTTGACCAGAACCACCAGCGCCACGCCGACCTCGCCGACCCACAGCGGTGCTCCGGTCACCGTTCGCAGGGTGAGGCCGGCGCCCTGGAACTGCGGTAGCAGATAGAGCCAGCCGATCAGGATCACGAGGATCGTCGCGAACTGGCGGGCCTGCGTCGATTCGAGCCGGATCTCGGCGAAGTCGGGGATCGTGTACGCACCACAGCGGCGCAGCGGCGCGGCGACCAGGACGAGCAGCACGAGGTAGCCGGCGGTCCAGCCGACCGGGTACCAGAGCATGTCGGCGCCGAAGGCCAGGATCAGTCCGGCAGCGCCGAGGTAGGACGCGGCCGACAGGTACTCGCCGCCGATCGCCGAGGCGTTGAGGACCGGGCCGACCGACCGGGACGCGACGTAGAAGTCCGACGTCGTACGGCTGATCCGCAGTCCGAAGGCGCCGACGGCAACCGTGGCCACGGCCACCAAGGCGACCGCGATCGCGCCGTAGGTCGGGTTCATTCGCCGGCCAGCTCAGCGAATCGCGCCTCCGTGCGTTCGGCCTGCCAGACATACCACCAACCGGCCAGGATCAGCGCCGGATAGACCAGCAGGCCCAGCGCCACCCACGGGAACGGCACGCCGAGCAGCTCCCACCGCCGGGTCTCCGGAGCCATTGCGAACAACAGCGGCAGACCGCCGAGGGTGACGGCCAGCAGTCCGAGAGTGCCGACCGCGAGGCGCAGCTGCGACCGCATCAGGGACCGCAGATAGATCTCACCGAGCGCCGTCTGGGCGTCGATCTCCTCGGTGACGACCACTCGGCGGGGTCGGCCGGTCGTGGTGCGCGGGCTGGTGACCTCGACCCGCTTGGCGGGCTCGTGGCTCACGGTGACGCGGTTCGGTGCCGCGGATGGACACTGCGGACGAGGAGGTCGCGCAGCTCGCGGGTGTGCCGGCGCGCCACTCGCAACGCGGCGGACAGGCCGTCACCGAGGTCCACGACGACCGTGCACCGGCCGCCGTCGTTGCGAACCTCGAGCAGATGGTGCGTCGAGACCAGCAGGCTGCGGTGGATGCGGACGAACCCCGCCTCCTCCCAGGCGTCCTCCAGCGTCGACAGCGGCACCCGGATCAGGTGGTTCCCGGCACTCGTGTGGAGCCGGGCGTAGTCGCCGTGGGCCTCGACGTAGCGGACCTCAGAGCGCTGGACGAACCGGGTGACGCCGCCGCGTTCGACCGGGATCGTCTCGTCGTCGTTGGCCTCCGCGGTGTCGGCGCGGGCCTCGACGACGCGCCGGATGGCCTCGTGAAGCCGGTCCTCCCGGACCGGCTTGAGCAGGTAGTCGACGGCGTTGAGCTCGAAGGCGTCGACGGCGTGGCTCTCGTGTGCCGTGACGAACACGATCTTCGGCGGATCACGGAACCGGGCGAGCACATGGGCGAGGTCCAGGCCCGACAATCCCGGCATCACGATGTCGAGGAACACCACGTCGGGTCGCTGCTTCTCGAGCAGCCGCAGGGCGGCGGCCCCGGATGCGGCCGTCGCGACCTGGCCGATGCGGGCGTCGCGGCGCAGGAGGAAATCGAGCTCGTCGAGGATCGGCCGCTCGTCGTCCACGACGAGGGCATCCAGCAGATCCGGCATCGGATCACCAGCTTGATGGGGGTGCGGGCGGGCTAGCCCACAGCCTGCCGGGCTAGCCGACTGGTGGGCAAGTTGAAGACGCCCATTGACTTCGCGAGACGCTGGTACCCATGACCGATCAGGCGTATGCCGTTCACTATCGATATGTCCCGGAAATGCAGACTCGACGCGATCCCTACCGCGCCGAGCACCTCGCGTTCCTCCGGTCACAGGCCGATCAGGGCGGACTGGTGCTCGCCGGCGCCTTGACCGACCCGCTCGACGCCGCCTGGATCGTGGTGCTGGCCGCATCAGAGGCTGCCGCGTATGCGATGGTTTCGGATGATCCCTACGTACGAGCCGGACTCGTACGCTCCATCACTGTTCGACCGATTACGCTGGTTGTGCCGGATTGATCACCAACTGGCGTGCAGCGGCCGGCCCTCGTCGTAGCCGGCGCGGCTCTGGATGCCGACGACGGCTCGCTCGTGGAACTCGGGCAGGTCGCGGGCGCCGGCATAGGTCGCGCTGCTGCGCAGGCCCGAGATGATCGCGTCGACCAGGTCCTCGACGCTCGGCCGAGTGGGGTCGAGGTACATGCGGGCGTGCGAGATGCCCTCCTCGAACAGCGCCATACGGGCCCGCTCGAAGCCGGAGGCGTCGCGGGTGCGGTTGGCGACGGCGCGGGCCGAGGCCATGCCGTAGGACTCCTTGTAGCCGCGGCCGTCCGAGTCGCGCAGCAGGTCGCCCGGGCTCTCGTAGGTCCCGGCGAACCACGACCCGATCATGACATTGGACGCGCCGGCCGCGACCGCGAGTGCGACGTCTCGCGGGTGCCGGACGCCGCCGTCGGCCCAGACGTGCCGCCCCCGCTCGGCGGCCGCCGCGGCGCACTCGAGGACGGCGGAGAACTGCGGCCGCCCGACGCCGGTCATCATGCGCGTCGTGCACATCGCACCCGGGCCGACGCCCACCTTGACGATGTCCGCGCCGGCGTCGATCAGGTCGTGGGTCCCCTGAGCTGAGACGACGTTGCCGGCGACGATCGGCACTCGGCGGGCGCCGCCCGCAGCCGAGTCGCGCGCTTCGACGACGGCCGGCAGCGCCTCGAGCATCTTGTCCTGGTGGCCGTGTGCGGTGTCGACGACCAGTACGTCGATCCCGTGGCTCAGCAAGGCCTTGGCCTTCCCGGGGACGTCGCCGTTGATGCCGACCGCGGCGCCGACCAGCAGCCGGCCGTCGGCGTCGAACGCCGGCCGGTAGATCGTCGACCGGAGCGCGCCGGTGCGCGTCACGACGCCAGCCAGCAGACCGCCGTCGACGACCGGCGCCATGTCGACGTGGCGCTCGGTCAGCGCGTCGAACATCGCCGGCGGCGTCTGATCGGCCGGCACCGTGAGCACATCGGTCGTCATGACCTCGTGCACCTGGGCGAAGCGGTCTACTCCGGCGCCGTCGTGCTCGGTCATCACGCCCAGCGGCTTGCCGTTGTCGACGACCACGACGGCGCCGTGGGAGCGCTTCGGAATCAGCGCGAGGGCTTCGCCGACCGTGGTGTCGGGCGCGACCGTGATCGGCGTCTCGTAGACCGGATGCGCGGCCTTGACCCGGTGCACCGCTCGGTCGACGACGTCACTCGGGATGTCCTGCGGGATGATCGCGAGCCCGCCCCGCCGAGCGATGGTCTCGGCCATCCGGCGACCCGAGACGGCCGTCATGTTCGCCACCACGATCGGCATCGTGGTGCCGACGGCGTCCGGCGTCGTCAGATCGACGTCGAACCGGGACGCGACCGCGGAGCGGGCCGGGACCATGAAGACGTCGTCGTAGGTCAACTCGGTCGCAGGGACCATGTCGTGTAGGAACCGCACGTTGCGCCAGCGTACCCGGCGAAACTGCGCGTGCGATCTGGTCGCGCACCACGGCCTCCCTCCACCTGCTGCGTTGCAAATGCGACATAGTCGGCAGGTTCCGACGCCAGCGGGAGGGAGGCGAGGACAAACGGTGTGAGTCGTATGCCCCAGGCTCTAGCGCGGGCCGAAGGCGATGCGATAGGCAAACGTCATGACGACTCGACGCCCCTTCATCGTGCTGACGCTGGCCGTGCTCGCCGCCGCGTCGGCGACGGTCGCCGCCAGCGGCCAGACGGACCCGGTCGGCCAGCCCACCCGCGGCCAACATCAGCTCGGCCACTCCCTCGACCCGCACTGGGTCCCGGTCAACACCGGCTCCGACCAGCAGTACCGCGGACTCGACGCGGTCAACCGCCGTGTCGCCTGGGTGGGCGGCAGCGACGGTGAGGTGCTGCGTACGACGAACGGCGGCAAGACCTGGAAGGACGTGTCGCCCGACGACACCACCGGGCTGCTGTTCCGCGACGCCGAGGCCCACGACGCCCGGCACGCCAGTGTCATGGCGATCGGCGAGGGCGACGCGTCCCGGATCTACACGACAGACAACGGTGGCAAGACCTGGGACCTCGCGTTCGTCAACGACGAGCCGACGGCGTTCTACGACTGCATGGACTTCTACCCCGGCGGCAAACGCGGCCTGGCGATGAGCGACCCGGTCGACGGCAAATTCCGGATCCTCGCGACCTACGACGGCGGCCACTCCTGGGAGGTGCTGCCTGACGACGGCATGCCTGACGCGGTCACCGGCGAGTTCGGCTTCGCGGCCTCGGGAACCTGCCTCGTCATCGAGGGCCGGGACGCCTGGCTCGCCTCCGGCGGCGGGGCGTCACGGGTCTTCCACTCCCGTGACGGCGGCTTCAACTGGACCGTGGCCGACTCGACGATCCCGGCCGACCCGGCCGGCGGCGGTGTGTTCTCTCTGGCGTTCCGCAACTCGCACGTGGGCCTTGCGGTCGGCGGCGACTTCAACGCGCCGGACAACGGCGTCGACATGTCCAGCCGTACTCGCGACGGCGGCGCGACCTGGACCGCCGGCGGCGATCTGGCCGGCTACCGCTCCGGCGTCGACTGGCTCAGCCGCTGGCTGCCGGTTGCGATCGCGGTCGGCCCGACCGGCTCGGACATCTCCTACGACGGCGGCCGGAACTGGTCGGCGTTCGACGACACGGCGTACGACGCGGTCGTCTGCACCGGCGACTTCGCCTGCTGGGCTTCCGGGCCGGACGGCTCGGTGGCGCGACTGGCCTGGTGAGTCCGCGTCAGTGCGGCAAGCCCGGTGGCCGGGCGCGGATTAACACGACGATGTTCACCAAGAGGATGGCGATCCACATGAACGCGGCGGCGGGCGGACCGTCGCTGTGCCACAGGATCGCCGTTGTCGGGATGCCGAGGACCAGGGACGCGAGTCCGGTGATGGCGCGGACCTGATTGCGGTCGCGAATGTCCTCCTCGGCGACCCGTCGCTCGGCCTCGAGCTCCTTCAACCTCGCGGCGACGATCGTTGCTACCCGTTCGGAGAAGGCCGCCATCAGCTCGTCGTCGACCACGCCCTCGGCTCGGCCCTGGGTCTCCAGGACCGACTGCACTTCCGAGCGCAGTTCCTGCATCGCCTGCGAGGTTCTGTCCATCGGAGGGTTCGTACCCACCAGGGCGGGGTTTAGTCCTCATTCAGGCGGTGTTCGCGAACGTCGTCGTCCAGGCGTCGGGTCGTGGGACCGCCCGGATCGAGCCGCTGAGCGTGACCAGCAGAGCGCCGACGGCAGCCATCGCGAGTACGGCGGTGGTCGCGGCCGGTCCGCCCAGCCCGGCGAGCAGGACGCCGCCGACGGGCGGTCCGGCCGGCTGCGCGAGCTCGGCGAGGAACATCGTGGCGGTCGAGGCTCGGCCCTGCATCTCGTCCGGCGTGATGGCGATCCGATAGGCGCCGATGCCGGCGTTGGCCATCGGGAGGAGGAACAACGCGGCCGCCATGCAACCGCCGACGATCCAGGGGTTGACCGTGAAGACGGTCGGGGCGAGCGCGAGGACGAGGACCCACAACGTGGCGATCGTCAGCCAACCGGTCGGGAGCCGGTTGATCAGGCTCGGACCGGCGAGCGCACCGAGGACTCCGGCCACGCCGGCAGCACCCTCGGCCGCGCCGATGGCAGCCGGGTGGACGCCGGCATCGACCATCCGCAGCAAGACGATCAGGGCGTAGGCGCCGAACGTCGCGTTCAGCAGCGCGGCGTTGGAGGCGATGACGCGCATGACGGGCTGTCCCCAGACGAAGCCGAGCCCCTCCCGGATGTCGCTGCGCAGACGGGTACGGCTCGGCCGCTGTGGCCGCGGCAGCGGGGTGCGAATGCGGCCGACCGCGAGGCAGGAGATCCCGTACGTCACCGCGTCGAAGACGAAGGGGATCCACCGGGCGACGCTGTAGAGGACCCCGGCCAGGGGCGCGCCGGCCAGATCGGCCAGGTGGGTGCGGGCCTGGTTCTGGCTCATCGCCGTGGGAAGGTCGGCAGTCGTCACGACCGCCCGGATCGCCGCTGTCTCGGCCGGGCTGAAGAACGCGGCGGCGACACCGGTGAGCAGTGCGGCCAGCGCGAGGTGGGCCAGGGTCAGAGCGTCCAGCAGTTGGGCGGTCGCCAGGCTGGCATAGAGCAGCGCACCGGTGCCCGAGGCCAGCACCATGACCTGGCGGCGGTTCCAGCGGTCGACCAGCGCCCCCGCGGGCAACGCCGCGAGAACCCGGCCGAGTGCCAATGCGCCGACGACGATCGCCGCCCCCATGGCCGAGCCGGAGATGGCGTACGCCAGGAGCGGAAACACGAACAGGCTCATCGCCGTGCCCAGCTCCCTGACGCTCTGGCCGATCCACAGCACGGTGAAGTCGCGGTTGCGAGCGAGGCGACGGAAGTTTCCGTCTGCCATGCGGCTCAGCCTGACACTCGCACCGGTCATTGCGCAAGAGTACGTGCGCAATGACCGGTGCGCTTTGGTTAGGCTGAGCGCGTGACCTCGGATCCGACGCCCATCACCGACCCTCGGGCGTTGCGCGCGATCGCCCATCCGCTGCGGGTACGACTGCTGCACGAGCTGCATGCCAGCGGCGTCGCCCGGGCGGCCGACCTCGCGCGCGCCCTGGACGTGCCGGCCAACCAGGTGAGCTTCCACCTGCGGATGCTGGCGAGATACGGCCTGGTCGAGGAGGCCCCTGAGCACGCTCGTGACCGTCGCGACCGGGTGTGGCGGCCGGTGAGCGAGGGTGGCTACACGGTCGACCCCGACGTCCTGGACGATGCGGACGGCGGACCGACAGCGGTCCGGATCTTCCGCCAGTCGTCGCAGGCGTGGACTCACGAGGCGGTCCGGGCCTTCTTCGCCGCGTCGGAGGAGCGGTCTTCCGACGACACACTCGCGATGTGCCAGGCGGCGATGCGGCTTACGCCGGCCGAAGCCAAGGCGGCGATCGCCGAGCTCCAGGAGGTCGTGCAGCGCTGGTCGCAGCACGGCAGGGACCGGACTCGCGACGGTGACACCGACGAGCGCGCGACGTACCTCGGCCTGCTGATGCTGCAGCCGTACCCGGAGCGGCTCCGCGAGACCGGGGACTGATTCGCCTCCGGCGCCGGTCAGCCTGGGACGCCGGGGGCGAACTTCGGCACGCGTACGGTCACCTTCGTCCCCGCTCCGACGGCGGTCTCGACCACCAGACCGTACTCGTCGCCGAAGACCGCCCGCAGTCGTTCGTCGACGTTGCCGAGACCGACGGAGTCGATGGAGCTGTCGCCCCCGAGGGCCTTGCGTACTCGCTCCGGTGCGACTCCGACGCCGTCGTCCTCGATCGTGATCAGCGCCTCCGACTGCGCGTCCTCGGCGAGCAGCGTGACCGTGCCGGGGCCGTCCTTGCGCTCGATGCCATGGCGTACGGCGTTCTCGACGAGCGGCTGGATCGACAGGAACGGCACCTTGACCGGCAGCACCTCCGGAGCGACTCGCACGGTCACCTGGAGGCGGTCGGCGAAGCGGGCCTTCTCCAGCATCAGATAGCGCTCGATGGACCGCAGCTCCTCGGCCAGCGTCGTGAAGTCGCCGTGGCGCCGGAAGGAGTAGCGGGTGAAGTCGGCGAACTCCGTGAGCAGCTCGCGGGCCCGCTCCGGGTCGGTCCGGACGAACGACCCGATCGCGGTCAGGGAGCTGTAGATGAAATGCGGCGAGATCTGAGCCCGGAGGGCGCGGACCTCCGACTCCATCAAGGCGGTGCGCGACTTGTCGAGCTCGGCGAGCTCCAACTGACTCGACACCCAGCGAGCGACCTCACCCGTGGCGCGGACGAGGCCCGCCGACGGTGTCGTGGTCAACACGACAAGCGCCCCGACCACCCGGTCCTCGACTGCCAGGGGAGCGGCGACGCCGGCCGTCAAGGGGCAGTCGATACGGTCGCACCGGACCGTGCTCGCGCCGTAGGCCTGGATGCCGCCGTCGGCGAGGACCGGCTCCGCCAGCGACATCGCCTGCGGCCGATGCTGGTCCCCCCCGCCGTCCCAGGCGAGCAGTTCGACCGTGTCGGTGACGGCGACGGCGGGGGCGCCCAGGAGGGTCCGCACGTGCCGGATCGACCGTTCGGCGCTGGTCTCGTTGAGTCCGAGCCGCAACGGCTTCGAGGCGAGCGACGCGGTGTGGAGGGTCTGGAACGTCGCGCGGTCGGCCGACGAGCCCAGATCGCGACGGTGCCGGACGAGCCAGATGGCGAGGGCCGCCAGCGCGAGCACCGTCGCGATGGCGATCAGCACTGCCCAGGCGTCCACGGGCGCAGCCTACGGCGGTCGCGGGGGAGAGTGCGTCAGCGGAAGTCGAACAGCAGGTTGCCGCCGCCGGGTGGTTCGGCCGACCCGGTCGGCTCGCCGAGTCGCTCGGCGCGGAAGCAGCGGGTGAGGTAGGGCATCCGCATGCCGTCGGCGCCGCGGCCGTACTCGTCATAGAGGGCGCCGACGCGGGCGAGCAGGGGGTCCCGGTCGGCGGGCTCCATCACGGCGACGTAGGACCGCGACGACACGTCGCCGAGCAACCGCTCCTTGTCGACCAGTTGCCAGAAGCGGAACGTCTTCTCCTCCACGGCGCCGAACGGGCCCAGCTCTGCCGGCTTGAAGGCGTCGTCGCCTACGTCGTAGTCGTCACGGAGCTCGCCGAGCAGCGCACTGAGCCGGCGTACCCACGGGACCGAGTCGTCACGTTCGTTCCACATCAGCGCGAGGGTGCCGCGCGGCCGCAGCACCCGGGCGATCTCGGGGATCGCCTTGTCGTGGTCGAACCAGTGGAACGCCTGGGCGACGACGACGGCGTCGAACGACATGTCGCGAAACGGCAGCCCTTCGGCGATGGCCTGGACGGCGAGGGCGCCGTCGCTGTTGCGCGCCAGGTGCTGCAGCATCGGACCGAGCGGGTCGGTGGCGCAGACGTCGTGGCCGCGCTTGCGGAGCGCCCGAGTGAGCTTGCCGGTGCCCGCGCCGAGTTCGAGGATGCGACGATGCGGTGTGCCGATCAGCCAGTCGATCGCGTCGTCGGGATACTCCGGGCGCGTTCGATCGTAGATGTCGGCCACCGTGCCATAGCTGCGCCCGAACCTGCGGCGCTGGCTGTCGTCCATCGCCTGCAGGCTACCAACGCCGTCGCCCCAAGGATCTGCCTTCGCGGTCGTCAGAGCAGCCGCGACGTCAAATCCTTCGCCGATGAGCCACCCCGTACGCTGCCCCGCGTGTCCACCGATCCGTTCGCCGCCGTCGCTGCACTCGAGGGAGTGCCGTCGGGCGTACGGGGGGCGCGGGACGCCGTCGACGCAGTGCTTCGCGACCGTGGGCATCGGCCGGTCGGGCCTGAGGTGACGTCGGAGTCGTTGCTGCGTGGGGCGATCGCGTCGGCCGAACTCGAGGGGAGCGGGTCGACCGCCGCGGACGTACGTGCGGGCGAGGGCGATCCGATCGCGGCGGCCGCCGTACGCCTGTCGACCGAGCTGCTCGGCGTACTCCCGGCCTGGCAGTCCGCACCGTTGCAGGGCCTGGCACGACTGCATGCGATCGCCGCGGCGGGCACGGTCGACGAGGCGGTGCTGGGTCGGCCGGTCGACTCCGCCGGCGCCGATCGACTCGCGACCTTGGCGCGTTCGCTGTCGGCGCCGACGCAGGCGCCCGGCATGGTCGTCGCGTCGGTGGTGCATGCCGAGGTGTTCGCCGCCGATGCGTTCGCGTCGCACAACGGCCTCGTGGCGCGGGCGGCCGAGCGGCTGGTCCTCGTCGGCAGCGGTGTCGATCCGGCGTCGGTCACGATCCCGGAGGCCGGGCATCTGGCGTGCGGCGCGGCGTACGTGACAGCGTTGCGGAGCTACCGTGACGGCGGTCGCGACGGCGTACACCGCTGGCTGCTCCAGTCGATCCGGGCGTACGCCGCCGGCGCGGAGGCGGCTGCCGATCTGGTGCGGTAGGCGGCGTAGTCGAGACGCTCAGATCCCAACCGGGCTTGAAGCCTGCCGTACAACATGCGAACGACGTCACCACGGGAGTGACGCCGTTCGCTTGCACAACGAGCCCGGTTACCAAGCGTGCACCTGAATCGTCGGCGGGGTCGAGCCCCTGTCCCGATTGCCCTGTAGGAAGGGTGGGTCGCCGCGTGGGTTCCTGACCGTTGTGCGAGATCTTAAGTTCTCGCTTCTTTTGTACGCCGCCATCGCGTGTAGGGGAAGGGATCTGCGCGAATTCAACCGAATGATCGGCGACCCTCTGTAACTCTCGTACCGCGAGTACGGCCTGTGAGCTCGCGATCGTCGCAGCTAGACGCGGCGCCGGCGCAGTCGCCAGGCCATGACACCGGCGCTGACGACGCCGGCGGCGACGGCGGCCACGATGGCCTTGTGCGTCGTCGAGTCGAGGTCGACCCGCCGCGGCAGTCCGACCGGGCGGCTGAACCGCAGTACTGGCCAATCACGTTCCTCGGCCAGCCGCCGCAGGGCGCGATCGGGGTTGACCGCATGCGGATGGCCGACGGCCTCGAGCATCGGGCGGTCCGTGTCGGAGTCACTGTAGGCGTACGACGCGGCGAGATCGTAGCCGTCGCCCTCGGCCAGCTCGCGCATCGCCGCGGCCTTGCCCTCGCCGTACGCGTAGAACGCGATGTCGCCCGTGTAGCGGCCGTTCTCGACCACCATGCGAGTCGCGATGACCCGGTCGGCGCCGAGCAGTTCGCCGATCGGCTCGACGACCTCGGCGCCTGATGACGACACGATGATCACGTCGCGCCCGGCGGCCTGATGCTGCTCGATCAGGCGTACCGCCTCGTCATAGACCAGCGGCACGACCGTCGAGTGCAGCGTCTCGGCGACGATGTCGCGCACCGTCTGCACCGGCCATCCCGCACACATCGCCGACAGGTACGCGCGCATCTTCTCCATCTGATCGTGATCGGCGCCCTGGAGCGCGAACACGAACTGGGCGTACGCGCTCCGCAGCACCGACCGCCGGTTGATCAGCCCGCCCGCATGGAACGGCCGGCTGAACGCCAGCGTGCTCGACTTCGCGATGATCGTCTTGTCGAGATCGAAGAACGCCGCCGGCCGGCTGGTGGTGGGGGGTGTGCATGCGGGCTGGGGACGTACCCCACCCGCTGGGGTGGGGGTGGGTGTGGACCCGTCAGCCGACTCCGCGTCGCTCACGATCCGGAGCATAGTTGTCCACACCGTCCGGCTGGGCCCCGTTATCCACAGCTGACCTCGACGGCGTCGCACCGCCGGCCCGGGTCCGGACAAGCTCAGGGCATGAGCCACACCGAGGACCACGCCACGCGACCACTCGTCGTGACGGCCGACGCTGCGTTGCTCGATGACCTGCTGCGGCTGGCCGCGGCCGCAGGCATTGCTCCCGAGGTCATCGCCGACGCCGGATCGGCCCGACGAGCCTGGTCGACGGCGGGGATCGTCATCGTCGGCGACGATCTCGTCGCTTCCCTCGGGTCGGTGCGCCCGCCACGCCGCGACGGAGTCGTCGTGGTCCAGGCCGCGCGCCGAGACGATCCCACCGCAGGTCCGACCGGCACCGCTGTCCCACCCACGGGCAGTCGCACCGGAGCCACCCTCGCACCCGCGGTGGAGTCCTCGGTGTGGGCTCATGCCGTCGCCATCGGTGCGGAAGATGTCTGGTCCTTGCCCGAGCAGGAGCCCGACCTCGTCGAGCGACTCGGAGCCTGCCTCGACAGTGCCCGCCCGGCCACGACGGTCGCCGTCGTCGGCGGCTCGGGCGGCTGCGGCGCAACCACTTTCGCCGCCGCGCTCGCCCTCGTCGCCGCCGAGCAGGAGCTGTCCACCTTGCTCGTCGACGCCGACCCGCTCGGTGGCGGCCTCGACATTCCCTTCGGCCTCGGTGAGTCGGACGGCATGCGCTGGCCGGATCTCGCCGCCGCCCGAGGTCGGCTGGCGGCGCCCGCTCTGCGAGCGTCGCTACCTCGCATACGCGACGTCGCGCTGCTGACCTGGAGCCGAGGCGATGCGCGGTCCGTCGCACCGGAAGCGATGCGCTCGGTCCTCGTCGCCGGGCAGCGTGGCCACGAGCTCGTCGTCGTCGACGTTCCTCGCCGGACTGATCCCGCTGCCGAGGAGGCGCTATCGCGAGCCGACCACACTCTCCTTCTGGTCCGAGGCGATCTGGCCGGCGTCTCCGCAGGCGGCCGGGTCGCTCAGCAGATCGGGCCAGTCGCGCAGCGCGTCAGCCTCGTTGTGATCCCGGCGGGCCCAAGCGCCATCCCGGGCGACTTGGTCGCCGAGTCGCTGGCGCTTCCCTATGCGACGACGATGCGACCCGACCGCCGGATCGCAGCCGGCGCGGATGACGACCTCGTGACATTGCGCCGGCGACGTGGGCCACTGGCGACCAGCTGTCGCACGATCCTGAAGCAGATCGGCATCCACGAGAGCCGGCCGGCGTGACAATGGTGACGCCGGATTTGCTCGAGCGGCTGCGTCGTACGTTGGCCGCCAGCGGACTCGACCCGACGCCGACCAGGGTCGCCGAGGCGCTCCGAGCCGAAGGTGAACTGCTCGGGCACGCCGCCGTCCTCGATGTCGTCGACACACTGCGCCGCGACATCGTCGGTGCGGGCCCGCTGGATCCACTGCTTCGCACCGCAGGTGTCACCGACGTGATCGTCAACGGTCCGGACGACGTCTACATCGACCGCGGCGACGGCCTCGAGCGCACCGATGTCTCGTTCCCCGACGATGACGCCTTGCGTCGGCTCGCGCAGCGGCTGGCCACGGCCGGGGGTCGGAGACTCGACGACGCCTCTCCCTACGTCGACGTACGGCTGCTCGACGGCACCCGCTGTCACGCCGTCCTCGCCCCGATCGCCCGACCGGGCCCTGCCATCTCACTCCGGGTCCCGGCGCGCCGCACGTTCACCCTCGACGAGCTCGTCGAGCACGGCGCTGTCAGCCCCGGCGGCGCGCAGCTCCTACAGGTCCTGGTCGACAGCCGGGCCGCCTTCCTCGTGACCGGCGGCACCGGCAGCGGCAAGACGACCTTGCTCGCCACGTTGCTCGGCCTCGTCGACCCAGGCGAGCGGCTGGTCGTCGTCGAGGACTCCAGTGAGCTGCGGCCCGATCACCACCACGTGGTGAGCCTCGAAGGCCGACCGGCCAACGTCGAGGGCTCCGGCACGGTGACCATGCGCGACCTCGTGCGGCAAGCCCTCCGGATGCGTCCCGATCGACTGATCGTCGGTGAGGTCCGAGGCGCTGAGGTCGTCGAGCTCCTGGCCGCTCTCAACACGGGTCACGAGGGTGGCAGCGGCACCGTCCACGCCAACTCCGCCGCCGACCTGCCCGCGCGGATCGAGGCGCTCGGCGTCGCAGCCGGGCTCAGTCGCGACGCGGTGCACAGCCAGCTGGCTGCGGCTGTCGACGTCGTGGTTCACCTCGAACGTCAGCGCGGCGGTGTTCGCCGCATCCAGGAGCTCGCGGTCCTTCGTCCGGGTCTCGATCATCTCGTGCGCTGCGAGCCGGCGGTGGTCTTCGAGCCCGATGGCACGGCCCGGCATGGTCCGGGCGTCGGACGGCTCGACGCGATCCTTGGCGGCATCTGATGGATCTTCTCCTGGCAAGCGTCGCTGCCGCGACCGCGGCCGGCCTGGCAGTGCCGGCCGATGCCACGGCACGGCTGCTGGCCCGGAGCTCGCCGCCCGGGGCGCCATACTCAGCGGCTTGGTTCCGGCTAGGTGTGGTGGCGATCGCTGTCTCGGCGGTTGCGATGGCGGTTCCGCTGCTGGCGCCGCACCATCTCGTCGTGGGCGCGACTGCCGCCGGCGTCGCCTGGTCGGGCTGGGTTCTCGTGCGTCGCGGGCGAAATCGGGCGCGCCGCGCGATCCGGCGCCAGCAGGCCGTGGACATGTGCGACGGCCTGGTCACCGAGTTGCGGGCCGGCCAGCCGCCGAGCCGAGCGTTGGCCTGGGTGGCTCGCAGCTGGCTCGACCTCGAGCGCGCCAGCACCACCGCTGGGCTCGGTGGCGACGTTCCGGCCGCGATGCGTGCGCTGGCGGCTCGTCCCGGTGCGGAGCCGCTCGCACGGATCGCCGCCGGCTGGGCGGTGGCCGAGCGCAGTGGTGCCGGCCTCGCTGACGTGCTGGACCGGATGGCGCACTCCCTGCGCGACGACGAGGATGTCCGCCGCGAGATCAGCGCCTCGCTCGGGCCGACCCGGGCAACCGGCCGACTCCTGGCTGTCCTTCCCGTCTTCGGCCTCGGACTCGGTTACACGATGGGCGCGGATCCCCTTGCCGTCCTGATCGGATCGATGCTCGGAGCCATGTGCCTGGCGGCAGGCGCGGCCCTGGCCGTCGGCGGATTGTTCTGGGTCGAACGCATTGCCGATCGAGCCGAGCCGTGACCGGCCTCGCCGTCCTGGCCGCCGGCATCGCCGCCGCGTTGGCGGTCCGACCGCCGTCGCTGCCCCCGAGACGATCCACTCCCTTCACCGAGAGCACGACGCCGGCGGCCGGCCAAGGATTCGACCATGCGCGTGCCTTGCCTTGGCTGGCCGTGGCCCTGGCAGTCGTGGCCACAAGCCAGCTCATCGGTGGACTCGTCGGGATCCTCGCCGCCGCCGCAGTCGGTGTGGGCGTCCATCGCTGGATCTCGCAGGCAGAGTCCGGTCTTAGCCGGCGGCAACGGGCCGAGATCGAGCGCGACCTCCCGTTTGCCGTCGACCTCCTGGTGGCATGCGTGTCGGCTGGCCGATCACCCCCTGCGGCCGTTCGGGCCGTGGCGGAGGTGATCCCCGATGCACTCGGCGACCGACTCCGCGAGGTCTCGGCGCGGCTGGCGCTGGGAGCCGATCACGAGCGGGTATGGCGCGACCTCGCCGCCGACCCGGCACTGGCGCCGCTCGGCCACACCTTGGCCCGCTCCGCACGTACCGGCGCGTCCATCACCACGGCGTTGGCCCGCTGCGCCGACGACGTGCGGCGCCGGCGCCGGACTCGCGCCGACGCGATCGCACGCGGCGTGGGCGTTCGAGCGGCGGCACCGCTCGGTGCCTGCTTCCTGCCGGCGTTCTTGCTGATCGGCGTCGTGCCGACGATCGTCGGCGCGTTCGGTGCCATTGCCGGTTGACGTCGCCCACAGTCGGACGGCGCCCAGTGGCGGTTGCCGTCCATCGTCCGCGCCGGATGACGGGGCATCGGCTGGCCGCGCGGCGGATGCGCAGCCAGTTGGCATGCCGCCGACGGATCGCCTTCGCCAACATCCGCCTGAGCCTGTGGGTTCCTCGGCTCTGAGTTGTGCACAGCGACGGATTCAGCAGCTCTCGTCCCCAATCCGTAAGTCCTTCGGTTACACCCCTCCGCCCGCGACCAGGTTTGGGGACGACAGACGCGATGCCACCAAGACGGCGTCGCCCGTATGAAGGAGCAGATATGGCCCGTCGATCCATTCGGCGCCGCGACGACGCCGGCATGACGACCTCAGAGTACGCGGTGGGCACTGTGGGCACCTGCAGCATCGCCGCGATCCTCTACCAGTTGGCCCGAAGCGACTGGTTCACCGGGATGCTGCAAGGCGTCTTCGAGCGCGTCACCGGGGTGCTGCCGTTCTGAGCCGTCGGCTGGTTCGCGAGTGCGGCATGGTCACCGCGGAGGCCGCGATGGTGATCCCCGTCCTGTTGCTCGTCACCGTGGCGCTGGCCTGGCTGGTCACCCTCGGCATCGCCCAGGTCCAGTGCCTCGACGCGGCCCGGGAGGCTGCCCGACTCGCTGCGCGCGGTGAGCCGCCAGAGGCGGTGTCGGCGGCCGCGCAGCGAGCCGGGCCACCCGGCACCCAGGTCTCGGTCGCCAACGGCGGTGGGACCGTCACGGTCCAGGTCGAGGCGGCCGTCGTCCCCGACGTTCCCTTGCTCGATCAATTGCCCGACGTGACGCTCAGCGCCGAAGCCACCTCGGCCGCCGAGGAGACCGATGACAGCCCCTGAGCAGCAAGGGGGACGGCAGGCGGTCCGCCACGCGCGTTCCGAGGCGGGCGTCGCGACCATGTGGGGGCTGGCCATCATGGGCATCCTGCTGATGCTCGCCGCAGTCTCAGCCGGTGTCGTCGACCTCATCGGGGCACGGCACCAGGCTGAGTCCGCCGCCGATCTCGCAGCGCTGGCCGGAGCGCAGGCTGCGGTCGACGGCGACGACGCCTGCGAGGCGGCTCGTCGCATCGCCGCCGCGAACGACGGCGCGTTGACCAGCTGTGAGGTCCACGGAGAGATCGTCGAGGTTCGGGTCGACGTCGACGGGTCGGGGCTTCTCGGCAGGGTCTGGACTCTGACCGGCCGGGCTCGAGCGGGACCGGCCGCCTCATGAGATCGCGTCCGAGCTCCCATCACGGGCTGGGTGTCTCGCGTGGAAGGCACGTCGCGCGGACAACCGCCGGGCGTCGCCTCCTTCGCGCAGCGACGTTGCGGCTCAGTCGTGGGGAGCCGACTCGAAGTGATCGCGATCGTCCGAATCGTCCTCGGAGTCGGCGGACTTCGATCGGCGATGGTGATGCACCTCGGGCAGCTCTTCCGTCGTCTGACCCGCGCTCCCCCGCAGCTCGCGGAGTTCCCGACGGCGGCGGAGCACCCGGCGCCACCCGATCACGATCACCCGGAACGCGATGATCACCCCGAGCGCACACAGCGCGCCGGCGGCGAAGATGCCGCGGTCGTTGGTCTCGATGTCGAATCCGAGCAGGTTGAGGACCGCCGGATCGTCCCCGGAGGCCAGCGCGAAGCCGGCGACGATCCCGATGGCCAGCAGCAAGAACAGCCCGAAGGCGATCATCCGACGTCCTCACTCCTCGGTGGCGACGATGCGCTCCCTAACAATACGGACAGCAGCCGGATCGCGCCGGACTTGTCGAGCGGATGGTTCTGGTTGCCACACTTCGGCGACTGGATGCACGACGGGCAGCCGTCGACACAGCCGCAGGTCCGGATCGTCTCGCGAGTCGCCTCGAGCCATTCGCGGGCCACCTGGAAGCCCCGTTCGGCGAATCCCGCGCCTCCGGGATGGCCGTCGTAGACGAACACCGACAGCCGATCGGTGTCCGGATGTCGCGCGGTGGAGACGCCGCCGATGTCCCATCGATCACAGGTCGCGAACAACGGCAGCAGGCCGATCGAGGCATGCTCGGCGGCGTGGGCGGCTCCGGGGAGATCGGCCCGGTCGAATCCGGCTCCGGCGACCTGCTCGTCGGAGACGGTCCACCAGACGGCCTTGGTCTCCAGGGTGCGCGGCGGTAGGTCGAGCGGCTCGTCGCCCAGCACCTCGCCAGAGCCGACCTGTCGCCGCAGATACGACACGACCTGATGGGTCACCGCCACGGTCCCGAAGCACAGCTCGGCATCGCCCCACGCCACCTGCCGGTCGGTCGCACTGACGCTGATATCGGTCAGGCTCCGGGCAGTGGTCGTGTAGTCCGGATCGTCGGGCTGGACCACCGCGACCGCGTCGTCGAGGTCGAGGGCTTCGACCAGCCAGGTTTCGCCTTGGTGCAGGTAGACCGCGCCCTCGTGGACCGTCGCCGGTGCCGTGGCGGCGTCGACCGTGCCGAGCAGCCGGCCGGTCTCGCCGTGCACGATCTGCACCGGCCGGCCGCCGCTCGAGCGGATGTCGGCCAGGTCGCTGGCGCGTTCCCGAGCGGTCCAGAACCAGCCGCGCGGTCGCCGCCGCAGTAGCCCCGCGCTGGTGAGGGCGGCGACGCCTTCGGCGGCGAGCGGACCGAACAGGTCGAGGTCGGCGTCCGTCAAGGGCAGCTCGGAGGCCGCTGCCGCGAGATGGGGTCCGAGGACGTACGGGTTGTCGGGGTCGATCACCGTCGCCTCGACGGGACGTCCCAAGATCGCCTCGGGGTGGCGGATCAGGTAGCTGTCGAGCGGATCGTCGCGGGCGACGAAGACCCCGAGCGCGTCGCGACGATCCCGGCCCGCCCGGCCGAACTGCTGCCACAGCGCCGCCCTGGTGCCAGGGAAGCCGGTCGTGATGACCGCGTCGAGGCCAGAGATGTCGATGCCCAGCTCGAGGGCGTTGGTGGCGGCGACCCCGACGAGCTCGCCCGAGGTCAACGCGCGCTCGATCTCTCGACGGTCCTCCGGCAGGTAGCCGCCGCGGTAGGCCGCGACCCGATCCGCCAGTGCGTCGTCGACCTCCGCGAGCCGACGGCCGGTGGTCGCCGCCACGGTCTCAGCCGCCCGCCGAGACCGGACGAACACGAGGGTCCGGATGCCGGCCACGACCAGGTCGGTCATGAGCTCCGCTGCCTCGGTGGTCGCCGACCGGCGGATCTGTCCGTCCGTACCCCGGCCGCCGTCGAGCAGCGGCGGCTCCCACAGCGCCACGTGCGCTCCCAGGCGAGGTGATCCGTCGACCGTCACCGGTGTCACCGGCAGGCCGGTCAACCGGGACGCGGTCGTCTCCGGTTCCGACACGGTCGCCGACGCCAGGACGAAGGTCGGATCGGCGCCGTAGTGCGTCGCCAGTCGGCGCAGCCGCCGGAGCACATGGGCGACGTGCGAGCCGAAGACGCCCCGGTAATGGTGGCACTCGTCGATCACGACGTAGCGCAGTCCGCCGAAGAACCGGGCCCACCGTTCGTGGCTCGGCAGCAGGGTCCGATGGCAGATGTCCGGGTTGGCCAGGACCCAGGTCGCATGGTCGCGTGCCCAGGCCCGTTCCTCCCGGTCGTTGTCGCCGTCCACGGCGGCGGGTCGCACTCCCGGCATCTCGTCGCCCGCGAGCGCGTCGACCGCACCGAGCTGGTCACGGGCCAGCGCCTTGGTCGGCGCCAGATAGAGCACGGTGGGCCATCGGTCACGTGGACCCTGCGGCTCGTCGGCCGTCACCAGGGTGCTCAGGGCGGGAAGCAGATAGGCCACCGACTTCCCCGACGCGGTGCCGGTCGAGACGACCACATGCCGACCGGAGTACGCGTGATTCGCGGCGGTGGCCTGATGGGTCCACAGCTCATCGACGCCGGCGGCGGCGAACGCTGATCGCACGGGGTCGGGAACCCAGTCCGGCCAGGCGGCGACGTCGGCCGGCCGATCCGGCAGCGCGGCCAGGTGCGCCAGCCGGTCGGCCCGGCTCGGCGAGGCGGCGAGCTCTCGCAGCACTTGGGTCGGATCCGCTCCCACGCCGTCAGTCTGCCGCCGACCACCCACGGAACCGACTCCGACCCGAGATGACGCCGCCCGGCGGGATCGACGCCCTTGTCTGCGTCCGCCGCCCGGGGTAGGCAGGGGAGCATGGCTCGCGTCGCATTTCTCCTCGACAACGTCTACGAAGACTCCGAGTTTCGCGTCCCCTACGACCGACTCCGCGAGGCGGGACACGAGGTCACCGTCATCGGGCTGGAGAAGGGCAAGCAGGTGACCGGCAAGAACGGCGACAGCTTCGTCATCGAAGCCGGGCCCGACGCGGCCGATCCCGACAACTTCGACGCCGTCCTCATCCCCGGTGGCTTCTCCCCGGACAAGGTGCGTACGCAGCCGGAACTGGTGTTCCTGACCCGCGCGGCAGCGGAGTCGGGCAAGCCGGTGGCCGCGATCTGCCACGCGGGCTGGGTGCTGGCCGAGGCCGACGTCGTGCGCGATCGCACCGTGACGTCCTTCCACTCGATCAAGACCGACCTGCGCAACGCGGGTGCCACCTGGGTCGATGAGGAGGTCGTGGTCGACGGGCCCTTGATCACGTCGCGGACGCCGCGCGACCTCGACGCGTTCTGCGCCACGCTCCTCGACAAGCTCGGCTGAGCCGCACGACGGCGGGGCGGTCGGCCCACAGGCGTCACTGCGACCGGACGTCCAGCTCCTCGTCGAGGAAGGCGACCGACCGGCGCATCGACATTGTCCAGTCCGAATAGAACGTGTGGCCCTCGCCCTCGTAGAGCCGGAGCCGGACGTCCTTGCCGAGTCGGCGCAGCTCGTCGACGGTCCGGTGGGTCCAACGCAGTGGACAGGTGTCGTCGATCGTGCCGTGGTGGACCAGGATCGGCTCGGTGATCCGGTCGAAGTACGTGTACGGGCTGACGCCGCGCCAGAACCCCGGATTGCGCTCCGGCGATCCGTACTCGTCGATGATCGCCTGCGAGAGCTGATCCCGCTCGTCCCGGATCCAGCGGTCGAAGTTGTCGGCGGTGCGCGAGCTCACCGACGCGTAGACGACCGCCGCGTCGACCAGGCCCGGCCGCACGACCAAGGCGTTGTAGGTGATGCCACCGCCCATCGACCGGCCGAGCAGTCCGACCCGTTCCCCGTCGAGGTACGGCAGCGACGAGCGCTTGATCGCGAGGACGGCGTTGATCACGTCGGTCGTGTAGCCGAGTCGCAGTCGGCGCTCGGTCGCCGGAGCGTTGTCGGAGCCGGCGTGGTTGCGGTAGTCGGTGTGGAGGACGACGTACCCCTCCCGCGCCAGGTAGTCCTGCTCGCGGGCCAGCCCCTGCCCGGTGACGTAGTACGAGGGGTCGATGTAGCCGTGGTTCAAGACCAGTGCCGGGAACCGACCGCGGCCGTTCGGGACGTTCATGATCCCGGAGATCCGGAGGTCGCCGCTGCGGTAGGTCACGGCGTGTCGGGTGTACGCGTCGGTCCGCAGCAGCACGGAGCCGACCCGCAGGCCGCGGCCGTCGTAGTCCCTCGCCATCATCGCCGGTAGCGAGACGGAATGGACCGGGTTCGGAGCAATGATCGATGGCTCTGACGTCGGGCCGGTGGGCGCCGAGACGCTCGGCTCTGTCGGTTCAGTCGGCTCGCTCGCCGAGGTCGCGGCGCCGGCCTCGCCCGGCGGAGCTGGATCGGCGCCCGAGTCACTGTCGCTGCCGGAGCAGCCGGCGACCACCAAGAGACCGATGACGACTGCCAGCCGCGCTCCCATCTCACCATGGTGCCTTGCCGGCCACGGCGATGCGGGGAATCAGTGGCGATCAGCGGATGCGCTGGCACCACGTCGTCGGGGCGGCGATGACGCGGCACCATCGGGAGGCCGCCGTCGCACCGGGCGGACGGCGGATGCCTTGACATGTCACCGGCCGCTGCCGTGGCCGCGGGAACCTGTGCACCCCGAGATATCTGCATGGCGCCACGATCACAACGTGCCAGGGCCGGCCGGGACCCGGTCCGGTTTCGCTCGGCGTGTCGTCGAAGATGATCTGCTCCGGCATCTGCTTCGACGTCATCGGAGCGATCCTCAGCCTTATCCTCCTGCCGATCATGGTGCCGCTGGTGGGTCTCAACTAGGCCCCCTCGGCGGCGACCGGACGTAGACTCGTGAGGTCGCGGCCCGGGGTTCGTGAGGCTGCGCCTCGGCCTCGAGAGGAGCCTCGCGATGTCCGAGAACGCCGGGGCCCGCCCGACTCACGTCCGCTCCGCCGACGGCACGGAGATCGCCGTCTTCGTGTCCGGAGCGGGCCGGCCGCTGGTGCTGGTGCCGGGTACGACGTCCGACCACACCACCTGGCGCCTGGTCACGCCGCTCTTCTCGCGGCAGGCCGCGGTCCACGCCGTCGACCGGCGCGGCCGTGGCGCCAGTGGAGACGGGCCGGACTACTCCATCGAACGGGAGTACGACGACGTCGCGGCCGTGGTGGACGCGGCCGCCGCGACGGCTGGGATGCCGGTCGACCTGCTGGGTCACTCCTTCGGCGGCAACGTCGCCTTCGGTGCCGCACGTCGTACGGCGAACCTCCGCAAACTCGTGCTGTACGAAGGCTGGCCGACGCCGGACGCCGCGCATCGCCGCATCGATCCCGCATCGGCGGAGCGACTCGAGTCGCAACTGGACGCCGGCCGCCACGAACTGCTGCTCGAGACCTTCTATCGCGACGTCGCCCACATGTCCGAGGCGGAGGTCGACGGGCTCAAGGCGGCGCCGACGTGGCCCGCCCGGGTCGCGGCGGCCGGGACTGTACTCCGGGAGCTGCGGGCCTTCGAGGCGGACGCCTTCGACGCAGCGCTCGCCCGATCGGTCACCGGGCCCGTGCTGCTGGTCGTCGGGGCCGACAGCCCGGACGAGATCGCGGCCGACCCGGACGTGGTCGCCGCTGCCCTGCCCGATGCCCGGGTCGACGTCGTCGCAGGCCAGGCGCATTTGGCCCATCTCGCCGATCCGGAGACGTTCGCGGCTCGTGTACTCGCGTTCTTGGACGACTGACAACTCTGTCGACCGGCGGATCTCGGTGTACGAGCGATTCTCCGCTACCGGTAAGGTGTGCCGACGCATACCACATGACCGGGGCCGGGCAGGTCCCTTTTTGGAGGATTACGCATGTCCACGGTGACGCTCGCGCAGTCTGGCGTCGACGTGTCTCTGTCCGGCGGCAACATCGCCTTCGTTGTCGTGGTAGCCCTGATCGGCGCCGTGGCGCTGGTGATGGCTGGCATGTTCCGGCAAGAGGTACTGGCAGCCGACGAAGGCACCGACCGCATGAAGGAGATCGGTCGGGCCGTACAAGAAGGCGCAGCCGCCTATCTGAACCGGCAGTTCAAGACCCTGGCGATCTTCGCCGTCGCGGCATTTGCCCTGCTCTTCGTGCTTCCGGGTGATGCGGAGGTCCGCATCGGCCGTTCCCTGTTCTTCCTGCTCGGCGCGGCATTTTCCGCCGCGATCGGCTACCTCGGCATGTGGCTGGCGGTCCGGGCCAACGTACGGATGGCCGCCAGCGCCCGGCAAGGTGACCGCGACAACGCGATGCGGATCGCCTTCCGTACCGGCGGTGTCGTCGGCATGGCCACCGTCGGCCTCGGTCTGATCGGCGCCTCCGTCGTCGTACTGATCTACAAAGGCGACGCGCCGGCCGTGCTCGAGGGCTTCGGTTTCGGCGCCGCGCTGCTCGCGATGTTCATGCGAGTCGGCGGCGGCATCTTCACCAAGGCGGCCGACGTCGGCGCCGACCTGGTGGGCAAGGTCGAGGCCGGCATTCCGGAGGATGACCCCCGCAACGCCGCGACGATCGCGGACAACGTGGGCGACAACGTCGGCGACTGCGCCGGCATGGCGGCCGACCTGTTCGAGTCCTACGCCGTGACCTTAGTCGCCGCCCTGATCCTCGGCACGACGGTCTTCGGCTCCGAGGGCCTGGTGTTCCCGTTGATCGTGCCGGCTCTCGGCGCCCTGACGGCGATCCTCGGCGTCTACGTTCTCCGGGCGCGGCCAGGCGAGAACGGCCTCACGACGATCAACCGGTCGTTCTACATCGCGGCCGGGGTATCTGCGGTGCTCTGCGTCATCGCGGCGCTGGCGTACCTCCCCGGCTCGTTCGCCGACCTCGACGGGTCGTCATATGCGGGTCACGACGGTGACCCGCGCCTGATCGCGATCGGTGCCGTACTGCTCGGCATCGTGCTGGCCGCGGTCATCCTCAGCCTCACCGGCTACTTCACCGGCACCGAGCACCGACCCACCCAGGACGTCGGCAAGACGGCCCTGACCGGACCGGCCACGGTGATTCTGTCCGGCTTCGCGGTCGGTCTCGAGTCGGCGGTCTACACCGCGTTGGTGATCGGTGCGGCCGTCTATGGCGCGTTCCTGCTCGGCGGCGGCGTCATCGCGATCTCGCTGTTCGCCGTGGCGCTCGCGGGCACCGGCCTGTTGACCACGGTCGGCGTCATCGTCGCGATGGACACCTTCGGCCCGGTCAGCGACAACGCGCAGGGCATCGCCGAGATGTCCGGTGACGTCGACGAGAACGGCGCCCAGATCCTCACTGAGCTCGACGCGGTCGGCAACACGACCAAGGCGATCACCAAGGGCATCGCGATCTCCACCGCCGTGCTGGCGGCGACCGCGCTGTTCGGCTCTTACTCCGACTCGATCGAACGCGAGGTCGTCGACGCGGGTGGCGACCTCGGCGACCTCCCGTCCTCGTTCGAGTGGATCATCTTCAGCCCGAACACGCTGGTCGGCCTGCTGATCGGCGCCGCCGTCGTGTTCTTGTTCTCCGGCCTCGCGATCAGCGCCGTCGGCCGGGCAGCGGGCGCGGTGGTTTTCGAGGTGCGTCGCCAGTTCCGCGAGATCCCCGGGATCATGGAGGGCACCGGACGTCCGGAGTACGGCCGGGTCGTCGACATGTGCACGCGCGACGCACTGCGTGAGCTGGCGACGCCGGGACTGCTCGCGATCATGGCGCCGATCGCGGTGGGCTTCGGCCTCGGCGTCGGGCCGCTGGCCGGCTACCTGGCCGGCGCGATCGGCACCGGCACGCTGATGGCGGTGTTCCTCGCCAACTCCGGTGGCGCGTGGGACAACTCGAAGAAGCTCGTCGAGGACGGCTTCCACGGCGGCAAGGGCTCACCGGCCCACGAGGCGACGATCATCGGCGACACTGTCGGCGACCCGTTCAAGGACACCGCCGGCCCGTCGATCAACCCGCTGCTCAAGGTGATGAACCTGGTGTCGCTGTTGATCCTGCCGGCGGTCGTCAGCCTCAGCGTGGGCGACGACGAGAACAAGCCGCTGCGGATCACGATCGCGGTCGTCGCGACGCTGGTCGTGGTCGTCGCCGTCTACATCACGAAGCGGCGTCCGGTCGCCATCAGCGAGACCGAGCCCGCGGAGGCGCCGGCCGCCAACTGAGCCGGCCGGCGGTCTCGCCAACTTCATACGTGACGGGTGCACCGAACTCGCGAGAGTTTCGGTGCACCCGTCACGTATCAGTACGCGGTGTCCGCTCTCATCGCGACCTCATGGGGATCGGCCGATCCTGAGGGCATGCCGCCGGCACTGTCCGAGCCCGATCCGTCGACCCACCTGGTCCTCGTGGTCGACGACGATCCGAAGTTCGCGGCAATCGCGATGCGCATCCTGCGACGCACCGGCCATCGTTGCGTACGGGCGGAGTCTGGCGTGGAGGCGCTTCGAGCCGTGCGCGAACACCGGCCGGACGCGATCGTCCTGGACGTGATGATCCCGCCGCCCGACGGCCTCGACGTGTGCCGGCAGCTCCGCTCGGACGGCTGGGCCGGCGGCGTCGTCATGGTGAGTGCCCGGCGCAGCCCGGCCGACCGAGCCACCGCCGTCGACGTCGGCGCCGACGCGTTCCTCGACAAGCCGTTCGCGCTCGACGACCTGGTGTCCGCGGTCGACGCATTGGTACGCCCGGCCTGAGTGGACTCAGCCGGCCGCGAGGCGCAGGTCGACGGCGATCCGGGCCCCGCCGAGCGGCGGGCCGTTGGCGGCCGAGACGGTGCCGCCGAGCGCGTGGGCGATCGACGCGACGATGGCGAGACCGAGCCCGGCGCCGCCGCCCGACCCGCGTTGGCTGTCGGCCCGGGCGAACCGGTCGAACGCCCGCGGGAGCAGGTCGGGAGAGATGCCGGCACCGTCGTCGGCGACTTCCAGCCGGGCCCGCCCGTCGATCGTACGGACGGTGACGGCGACCCGGTGCCGAGCGTGCCGTCCGGCGTTCGCCACCAGGTTGCCGACGATGTGGTCGAGCCATTCGGAGTCGCCGCGGACGTACGTCGGCTCGCCCTGGACCTCGACGGCGACGCCGTCGGGATGGGGCACCCGCCGGACCCCGGCCCGCACGGCCGTGAGTAGCTCGGTGCGGGCGTCGCCCGGCGCCAACTGCCCGGCGTCGGCTCGGGCCAGCGTCAGCAGGTCCTGCGCCAGCCGGGCCAGCCGGTCGGTCTCCTCGAGGGCGCTCGCGAGTCCGCTGGCCACCGCCTCGGGGTCGTCCCGCTCGTGCGTCGTGAGCTCGATCTCGCCGCGGAGCACCGCGATCGGGGTGCGCAGCTCGTGGGCGGCGTCGTCGATGAACGCGCGCTCGTGGGCGATCGCGGTCTCGATCCGGTCCAGCATGGCGTTGAGCGTCCGGGCCAGCTCGGCGATCTCGTCGTCGCTCGGCGGCTCGGGCAGCCGGCGTCCAGGCTCGGCGGCCGAGATGGTCGCCGCCTCGCCGGCCATCCGGCGGACCGGGCGGAGCGCGGCCCCGGTCACGACCCACGCCGCGAGGGCGACCGCCGCGGTCAGGAGCGGCCCGGCGACGGCGAGGATCAGCAGCGAACGCTCGCGGGCGCGCGACAGCGGTTTCGTGCTGGTCGCGGCTACCCCGACGACGGTGTCGCGGCCGGAGCCGCTGATCGGACGGGCGAGCAGGCGGGCGTCGCCGCCGATCGCGGATATGGCGCGGTCGACGACGATCTGTCCCTGCGCCGCGCGGGCGAGCTCCTCCGGCGTCAGCAGCGGCTCGGCACCGGCCGGGGAGGCGACCTCGCCGTCGACGGAGATCGTCTGCGCCGCGACCAACGCCGAACCCGGCGGCGTCGACCCGTTCTCGACACCTTTCGCCAGATCGTCCACCCGGATCGTGAGCTCCTCCGTGATCGCGTCGCTCAGCTGGGCGCTGAGGTCGCGATAGACGACCAACGCGGTGACACCCAAGACAACGATCGCGCCGGTCGCGGTGAGTGCGGTCAGCCGAGCTCGCAACGACGGCCGGCGCCACCGGGGCATCGTCAACCGCCGTCGGCGCGCAGCCGGTAGCCCGCCCCCCGGACGGTCTCGATCGCCCGCCGGTCGAACGGCCGGTCGATCTTGTCGCGCAGATAGCGGACATAGACGTCGACGACGTTGGACGTCCCGTCGTACGCGAAGTCCCACACGTGCTCGAGGATGGCGGTCCGGCTCAGCACGTCGCCCTTGCGCCGCAGGAACAGCTCGAGGATCGAGAACTCGCGGGCGGACAAGTGGATGGCGGTATCGCCCCGCCGGACCGAATGACCGGCGGGGTCGAGCTCGAGGTCACCGGCACTGAGAACGGCCGGCCGCTCGCCCGCGTCGCGACGCAGCAGCGCCCGCAACCGGGCCAGCAGCTCGGCGAACGCGAACGGCTTGAGCAGGTAGTCGTCGGCACCGGCGTCGAGGCCCCGGATCCGGTCGCCGACCGCGCCCCGAGCGGTCAGCATGATCACCGGCATCCACTTGCCGTCCTCGCGAAGCTGGCGGCAGACCTCGAACCCGTCGGGGGCCGGGATCATCGCGTCGAGCACGATCGCGTCGTACGGGAACTCGCGGCCCGCCCACACGGCGTCCGCCCCCGTACCCGCGACGTCGACTCCGTAGCCCTCTCGCTTGAGGCTGCGTTTGAGCAAGGACGCCATCTTCACGTCGTCCTCGACTACCAGGAGACGCATGTCGTGAACGTACTCCGCGCCCATGAGTGACAGATGAAAATCCTCAGCGTCCTCATCCCTGGCGGCGTGGCTGCTCATGCCGGTCGGGTGTCGCGTCGATAGGCGCGGGCAGCCAGCGCCGTGAGCCCGATCGACCACGCGGCGATGACGAGCCAGCCCAGCGTGCCCCAGCCCGAGCCGCCAAGGGAGACCCGCCCGGCCTGGACGAGCCAGTACGAGGGGAGCCCGCGAGCGAGGTCGTACATGAAGCCGCTCGTGATGGGGAACCAGGTCCCACCGAGCAGCGCCAGAAGGGCAGCGGTGCCGCCCATAACGGGCCCGATCGTGTCAGCGGACACCAGATGCCCGACCAGGATGCCGAGCGCGGCGAACGGGACCAGGCCGACGAGCAGCAGGGCGGTCATCGCGAGCCAGTCCTGGGCCGGCATCCGGACGCCCATGGCGATGCCCGCGGCGTAGAGGAGCAGGATGCTCGCCAGCGCCATCGCGTACGCCGTGAGGACCTTCGCGACCAGGTAGGCGCGCGAGCTCAGTGGTGTGATCCGCAGTTGCCGGTTCCACCCGACCGAGCGCTCCGCGGCGATCCGCGCCCCGCTGCTGACCGCGCCGGTCATGACGGCGAACGTGGCGAGCCCGACCATGAAGTAGAGCGGCGCGGACAGACCGGTGCCGCCGAGGTCGTGGACGTGCCGGTTCGGCCCGGCGATCACCACGTAGAGCACCAAGGGGAAGGCGAAGGCGAAGATGACGAACCGGGTGTTGCGGAACGTCCGGACCAGTTCGTAGCGCAGGTAGGTGCTCATGATGCGGGCTCCTTCTGTGGCAGCGACCCGGCCGGGTCAGCCGCGTCGTCAGCCGTGAGCTCGAGAAACGCCTGCTCGAGCCCGGCGCCGGCGATCTCGATGTCACGGGCCTCGGGGTAGGTGTCGATCAGGGCGCGGACGGCGGCGTCGGAGTCCGAGCAGGTGAGGATGACCGCCGCGCCGTGCCGGTCGACGCTGATCACGCCGGGCAGCCCATGGAGTACGGCGCGGTCCGCGGCGGGCAGCGTGGCGCGGATCGTGCGCGAACCCACCATCGCCTTGATCACCGTCGTCGGCCCGTCCGCCACGACGCGGCCGCGCGCCATCAGGATCGCCCGGTCGGCGTAGTCGTCGGCCTCGTCGAGATAGTGCGTCGCGAACAGGATCGTCCGCCCGTGCGCGGCGAAGCTCCGCATGGTGCGCCAGAAGCCGCGACGCGACTCGACGTCCATGCCGACGGTCGGTTCGTCGAGTACGAGCAGCTCGGGATCGCCGACGAGGGCGACCGCGGCGCGTACCCGCTGGGTCTGGCCGCCGGAGAGCCGGTTCGTCCGCCGGTTCGCGATGTCGTCGATCGCGGCGAGCTGGAGTACGTCGTCGACCGGCATCGGCCGGGCGTACAGCGACGCCATCATCGTGACGAGCTCGCGCACCGACAGATCCGGGATGAGTCCACCGGTCTGCAGCATCGCGCCGATCGCGCCGGCCGCGACAGCGTCGGTGGGCCGGCGGCCGAACACGGTGGCCGATCCGGTGTCGGGGACGGCCAGGCCGAGCAGCAGGTCGATCGTCGTCGACTTCCCCGCGCCGTTCGGTCCGAGCAGCGCCACCGTCTCGCCAGGAGCGATCGCGACGTCAACGCCGCGGACGGCGTGGACCGGGCCGTCGGGTGTACGGAACGACTTGGCGAGCTTGCTCAGCTCGATCGCGAGGGCGTGGCGGGTCGACGTGGTCGGTGGTGGTGTCGCGGTCATCGTGCCTCCTTGTGTGCGTCGGCCGAGCACGTGGCCCGGTCAGAGAGCGGCGCCCGGTCGTCGATGTGAGCGGCGGGAGGGAGAGACGATCGGGCGCCGCCGAGCGGATCGGCGTGGGACGTCAGGGCGCGTTGCCGAGGGCGACCGTGGCGGTGTGCTCGTCGCCCTGACGGGTGTACGTGAGGGTGATCTCCTGGCCGACCCGGTCGCCCTGCACCACGGCGACCACGTCGTCGGCATTGTGGACCGGCTGGCTGTCGACGGCTGTGATCACGTCGCCCGGACGCAGTCCGGCTCGGGCGGCCGGGCTGCCCGCGTCGACCGATCCGACCAGGGCGCCGCCGGTGCCGGTCGCGGCCAGAGCGACGCCGAGGTACGGGTGCGCCACCGGCTCGCCCTGGATGAGCTGGCGCGCGACGTACTTGGCGGTGTTGGACGGGATGGCGAAGCCGACGCCGATGTTGCCGTTGCTGCCTTCCGCGGTGGCGATCGCGGTGTTGATGCCGATGACCTGACCGGCGGTGTTGATCAGGGCGCCGCCGGAGTTGCCGGGGTTGATCGCGGCGTCGGTCTGGAGCGCGCCGGAGATCGACGTCACGCCGGAGCCCGGCGACTCGCCGGTCTCGTTGATCGTGCGGCCCTTGGCGCTGACGATGCCGGAGGTGACCGTGCCCTGCAGTCCGAGCGGGCTGCCGAGAGCGAGCACCGCGTCACCGACGTGCATGGCGTCGCTGTCGCCGAGCGTGGCCGGGGTCAGCCCGTCGACGCCGGACACCTGGACCACCGCGAGGTCACTGCGCGGGTCGGTGCCGACGATGGTGCCGGCATGCGACGACCCGTCGTTGGTCGTCACCGTGACGGTGTCGCCGCTCGCCGTCGCCACCACGTGGTCGTTGGTGAGGATGTGACCGTCGCGGTCGAGGATCACGCCGGATCCTTCGCCGACCTCGGTGCGGATCGAGACCACGCTGGGTTCGACGGCACTGACGATCGCGGCCAGCGACGCGTGTCCGGTCGGAGGGTGGACCGCCGGCGCCGACGAGACCGCGGCCGGCTGATTGACCGCCGCGTCGTCGTCGGACTGCGTCGCCGCCCAGCCGCCGACAGCTCCTGAGCCGAGCATGAGCACGAGGGCGGCCGCGACCGCGGCGATCACACGGCGGGCCCGATGCGAGCCCGAAGTGCGATGAGTCGGCGCTGGAGGTTGGCCCGTCGGCGGTCCGGTCGATCGCGTGGGAGTGGGGACGTCGACGTGAGTTGCAGAGTTCATGGCCGTCGCTCCTTCATGCGATCCCGAGTGCGTCACGGCCACGGTTGCTCGCGATCGATGAGTGACCGATGAAAGCGCCGACTCGATGTGCCGGGTGTTCATCGTTCTCTCATCGACGGACTCGCACGGTGGGTCACATCACCGCGATCTGAGGAGGACCAGATGCGTACGAAGACCCGCCGGCTCGCGGGAACCGCGGCCGTGGGCGTGCTCTTGATGGCGGCCTCGGCGTGTGGCAGCTCCGACGACTCCAGTGCGTCCGGCGCCGAGGGCGCAGCCGTCAGGGGAGGGACGCTCAACCTGCTGGGCTCCGGCGACGTCGACTACATGGACCCGAACGTCAGCTACTACTCGATCGGCTACCTCAATCTCCGGATGTGGAGCCGGCAGCTGTTCACGTATCCGGCCGATCCGAGCCAGTCGACGAGCGCCGTACCCGACCTCGCCACCACCATCCCGACGATGTCCAACGGCGGCATCAGCAAGGACGGCCTGACCTACACGATCACGATGCGCAAGGGCGTGAAGTGGAACACCGACCCCGAGCGTGACGTGACGGCTCAAGACCTCGTCCGTGGGGTCATGCGGACCTGCAACCCGGTGCAGCCGTTCGGCGGCACGCCCGACTTCGCCGACCTCATCCTCGGTTATCAGAGCTTCTGCGACGGGTTCGCCAAGGTCGGCCAGAGCGTCGACGCGATCCGCGACTACATCGACTCGACACCACTGCCCGGCGTCGTCGCCAAGAACGACCACACGGTGGTGTTCAAGCTGACCCACCCGGCGACCTACTTCGTCGACATGCTGACGCTGCCGGCGTTCTCACCGGCGCCGAAGGAGGTGCTGGACTACCTGCCGGGCAGCACCGACCTCGGTCAGCACGAGATCTCCGACGGCCCCTACCAGGTCGACTCGTGGGACCCGACCAAGCAGATCGTCTACACCCGCAACCCGGCCTGGAACGCGTCGACTGATCCGGTGCGGCACGCCTACGTCGACAAGATCGTCGTCGACGAGACGGTGAGTCAGGACTCGACGCAGCTCCAGTTGCAGACCGGCACCGACACCGCTGACATGGAGTGGGACAACTTCCCACCGCCGTCGCAGTTGCCCAACCTGATCAACACCGACGACCCGAACCTGAACCTCGGTGAGACGTTCTCGACGAACCCGTACATCGTCTTCAACCTCGCCTCGCCCAACAACGACTCGGCGCTGAAGGATCTGCGAGTACGGCAGGCGCTGGAGTACGCCCTCAACCGGGACCACCTCATCCAGGTCTACGGCGGACCGACGCAGAACCCGCCGCTGACCCATGTGCTGCCGTCCGGCATCACCGGATCGCAGCCGAACGACCCGTACCCCTTCGACCCCGACAAGGCAAAGGAGCTGCTCGCGGCCGCCGGCCACCCGGACGGGCTGACCTTGAAGTTCCTCTACCGCAACTCGTCGGAGGGCAACCAGAAGGCGTTCGCGACGGTGCAGCAGGATCTCGCCGACGTCGGGATCAAGGTCGTCGGAGTCCAGGTGCCCAACGCGGACTTCTACACCAAGTACCTGCAGGTCCCCGACGCCGCCCGGCGTGGGACGTGGGACCTGGCGCTGGCCGGCTGGGCGCCCGACTGGTACGGCAACGCCGCCCTGTCGTTCTTCAAGCCGCTGTTCTCGGGGCAGCCGTCGTACCCGCCGTTCGGCAGTGACTTCGGCCTCTACAGCAGCCCGCGGACCAACGCCCTGATCGGCCAGGCCGCGATGGCTCCCGACGAGAGCCAGGCCGCCAAGTCGTGGGCGCAGGCCGACGCGCAGGTGATGGCCGACGCGGTGTTCTTCCCGATCACCGAGCCGAAGCAGCCCAACTATCACGCGTCGCAGGTGCACAACGCCGTCTTCGTTCCCGCCTTCCAGAACTTCGACCCGACGAACGTCTGGCTGGACGCGGACGCACAGGGCGGCTGACCTCCGAGACCTCCGGGGGTCCGGGCCTCAGCCACCCCAGCCCGGACCTCCGGGGACAGCCCGGCGATGTGCTTCGCGACAACAGGCGTCAGGAGGACCCAGGATGAGCGTGCGGACCGGACGCGCACCGGCGTCGGTACGGCCGGCCACGGCCGAGCCGGAGTCGACGGTCCGCAGCCGCAGTGTCTGGGCCCTCGGCTGGCGGCGACTGCGGCGGGATCGGCTCGCGATGGTCTCGCTCGGCGTGATCGTGCTGATCCTCCTCGTCGCCATCGCCGCTCCGTTGGTCGCCGCGGTCACGGGCCACCCGCCCAACCAGCAGTACCGCGACACCGGGCTGACGCCGGACGGCCTGCCCCGGCCACCCAGTCACGAGTTCTGGCTCGGCACCGACGACCTCGGTCGGGACCTCCTCGTCCGGATCGCGTACGGGGCCCGGATCTCGCTCCTCGTCGGAGTCGTCGCCACCGGACTCACCGTGGTCCTCGGCGTGGTGGTCGGGCTCGTGTCCGGCTACTTCGGCGGCTGGATCGACGCGGTGCTGGCTCGGCTCGTCGACGTCGTGTTGTCGCTGCCGTTCCTCCTGCTCGCGATCGCGCTCGTGTCGATCACCGGCCCGAGCCTGACGGTCACGATCCTCGTCATCGGGTTCTTCAGCTGGGCGTCGGTCGCCCGCATCGTCCGCGGTCAGGTGCTGTCGATCCGAGAGCGAGACTACGTCGCGTCGGCCCGGGCGCTGGGCGAGCGGCCCGTGCGGATCATGTTCGTCGAGATCCTTCCGAACGTCATCGCCCAGGTCATCGTCTATGCCACCTTGCTGATCCCGGTCGTGATCGTCACGCAGGCGACCCTGTCGTACCTCGGCCTCGGTCTCGCGCCGCCGACCGCGGACTGGGGCGGCATGCTCAGCGAGGCGCAGGGCTACTACACGACGTCCTGGTGGTTCATCGCCTTCCCTGGGGCGGCCCTGCTGACCACGACGCTGGCGTTCAACCTCTTCGGCGACGGCGTCCGGGACGCGTTCGATCCGCGATCGGACCAGTTGCTCGGCACCTGGCGGTGAGCGGCGATGACGGGTTACGTGATCCGACGCATCCTCCAGGGAGCGTTCGTCCTCTGGCTGCTCACGGTCGCCGTCTTCGGGCTGTTCTTCCTCGTGCCCAACAACGTGGCGCGGACGCTGGCCGGCCGCCAGGCGACGCCGCGGACGATCGCACTGGTCGAGCATCGGCTCGGTCTCGACCGGCCGGCGTGGAAGCAGTACCTCACGTTTCTCGGCCGGGCGCTGCACGGCGACCTCGGCTACGACTACTACCACCAGGTGCCGGTGACCCACGTACTCGCCCAGGCGATGCCGATCACGGTGTCGCTGGCGCTGGGCGCCGCCGTTCTCTGGATGCTGCTCGGCGTGTTCTCCGGCATCGTGTCGGCGGTGCGTCCGCGGTCGTTCGCCGACCGGAGCCTCACCGGCTTCGCGTTGTTCTTCTACTCGATGCCGTCGTTCCTCCTTGGGATCCTGCTGCTCTATCTGCTCTACTACCGGCTCACACTGGCCGGATTGCGATGGTTCCCGCCGGGCGACTACGTCCCGTTCACCGAGGACCCGGCAGGCTGGGCCCAGCACCTCGTGCTGCCCTGGCTCACCTTGGCGCTGCTGCTCGCGGCGACGTACACCCGGCTCACCCGGAGCTCGATGCTCGACGTCTTGGGCGAGGACTACATCCGTACCGCCCGCGCGAAGGGACTGCGCGAGCGCCGGGTCGTCTATCGCCATGCGCTGCGCGGCGCGCTGACACCGGTGGTCACGCAGTTCGGCATCGACGTTGGACAGCTGATTGGCGGCGTCGTGGTGGTCGAGACCGTGTTCAGCCTGCCCGGGCTCGGCAAGACCGCGGTGGACGCGATCGGCCAGCAGGACCTGCCGGTCATCATCGGCGTCGTCCTCGTCGCGTCGGCCGCCGTCGTCGTGGCGAACCTCCTCGTCGACCTCGCGTACGCCGCGCTCGATCCCCGGGTCCGACTCGCCTAGCCCGCCGACGAGAGACTTGCCTTCGTGGTCGCCATGGCCGCCACAACTGCAGTCTCGCGTGGATAGCCCGGCGGCCGGTCGGCTGGTCGGCGTCAGTCGTTGACGCGGCGCTTGAGCCACTCCTGGAGGCCCCGTGGGAGAGCGCGAACCAGGCCGCTGCGGCGGGCCCGGGCCACGATCGGGCTGCCACGCCCGGTCCAGTGCCGACCCGCTCGCTCGGTGAGCAGCGCGGCGATCGCGTCGGCGGCCGCGTCGAGTACGTCGCTGTCGGCCGGTGGAGACGTGTCGGGCCCGAACTCCGGACGCAGGTCGTCGAGATCCCCGACGACGTCGATGCCGGACTCCACGACGGCCGTGATCATCTGCCTCGCCTCGGCGTGCAGCCACGGTCGGGTCGACTCCGGCACCGTCGGCCGACCGTTCGAGCCGAGTTCGACGAGAAACTCCTCGGCGAACCAGCCCTTGACCGTCGTCTCGTACGCCGGCCACGGCATCTCGTCGCCGAGCGCCCGATTGACCCGGCGCAGCAACTCGGCCTCGGCATAGCCCATCGACGTGTTGGTCGTGGGCCGCGCCGCATCGACGAGGTCGGGCTCGATGCCGAGGACCGAGCCGAACCGTTCCCACAGCAGCGTCGGCGGTGCGCCGGGCGGCGGCACCGTGACGAGATGGAAGCGGTCGCGGGACAGCCGTCGGCACCAGCGGTCGGCCACCTCGGCGACGTGCTGCTGCCGCCAGAACGTGTTGGCGACCCGGCCCTTGCGCGGCTGCTGCGCCAGTCGTCGTACGTAGCGCTCGAAGGGCACGGTGGCGTGGTTCTTCACGTACTCCTGCCACATCGCCGGGACCTGCCGGCCGAGGTCACGGGCGGTGTAGAGGGCGTGGACCTCGTTGTCGCCGAAGGACTGCACCGCCTCGGCGACGGTCTCCTCGTTGGCGCCGCAGAGCAGCTCGTGGGAGACGACCACGGCTTCGCCGGGCCAGTCCAGGGCCTCGTCGACCAGCCGCCGCCACCGGCCGCGCCAGGTCTCGTCGCGGTGCCCGCCGAACGAGATGTCGCGCAGGTCGACGACGGCCTCGAAATGTGCCTCCGCGTAGCGACCGGGATAGAGGATGCCGGCCTCCGCCAGTCGGGCGCGGTGGTCGAACAGCACGCCCTGGAGATAGGTCGTGCCGGTCTTCGGCGCTCCGATATGGAGGTAGATCCGCGGCATACGGTGATCCTATTGTTGGGGCACCCGGCCGCCGGGGCCGCATGGGCGTGCCTCGCGGGAGCGTGGCTGGGAGGAGGGACTCGCCCCGATATGGCGGATATTGGGCCTTTGCACACCTGTCTGGCATTGACGGGTAGCGGAGGTGTCAGGTGAACGTAGCGGTGCTCGAGCGTTCCGATCGACGACGGTACGAGGTCTACGCGGACGACATTCCGGCGGGCGTCCTCTCGTACCGGCTGTCGGGCAACCGGCTGTGCCTCATCCATACCGAGATCGAGTCTCCGTACGAGGGAAACGGGCTCGAGAGCGTCCTGGTCAGGTACGTACTCGACGAAGCCCGGGCCAACCAGCGCACCGTCGTGGCCTACTGCCCCTACGTCAGGGGCTGGTTGAACCACCACGCCGGATACTCCGACCTCGTCGTGGCCGACTGAGCTGTCAGCGTCTCGTCGCCGTGCCGAGGATGTGCGGCGAGGCGGGCCACGAGATCCGGGTGTCCGGGACCCGAAGGGGCTGGATCTTCTCGATGGCGAAGCCGGCCCGCTCGATCGAGGCCGCGGTGTCGCGGCTCAGGTGGCAGCCGCCGGCGGTCCACGGCCACACGGTCGCGTCGAGGGCTCGTTGGACCCGGCGTAGTCCGGCCGAGGTTGCCCGTACGTGCTCGAAGAAGCGCAGCTCGCCGCCGGGCCGCAGCACTCGCCAGGCCTCGCCCAGCGCGGTCGCCTGGTCGGGCACCGTGCAGAGCACGAGTGAGAACACCGCCGCGTCGAAGCCGGCGTCGTCGGCGGGGAGCTGGTCGGCGACGCCATCGATGACTTCGACGTCAGTGGCGGCATCGGCCGCGCGTTGTTGCGCGAGGTCACGCAGATGGGGCTCCGGCTCGACGGCGTACACCTGCGTGACCTCGGGCGGATAGTGCGCGAAGTTGAGCCCGTTGCCGGCGCCGATCTCGATCACGCGCCCGCTGAGGCCCGCGAGGAGCTGGCGACGGTAACCCGCGATCTCCGGCTCCATGCGCACGCTCATCCGGGCGTACCAGCGGGCGAACCACGGGTGATGCGCGGGGGCCGACATGGGCCTACGCCTCCGACGTCCGGGCACCGGGCCAGGGTCCGGGCGGCGTCGTCGGGAGGTCCTCGGCCTTGTCAGTCTCTTGGTAGATCCGGAATCCGCGGGCCTGGTAGTTGGCGAGCGCGTGCGGCCCGTCGAGATCGCAGGTGTGGACCCAGACCCGCTTGGTGGCGTCGCGGTCCGGCCAGCGGCTGGCCAGGTCCCAGGCCCGGGCGGTGCCGAACGTCAGCAGGTAGCCACCGATGCCCCGGCCGATGAAGTCGGGGAGTAGCCCGAAGTACGCGATCTCGACGGCTGCGTCGGCTTGGCCCTCGAGCTCGATGTAGCCGGCCGGCGTGCCTCGATGCCAGGCGACCCAGGTCTCGACGCCGGGTCGATCGAGGTACTTCCGCCAGCGGTCGAGCGTCCAGTCGAGCCGGGTCAGCCAATACCAGTCGCCGCCGACCGCGGTGTAGAGGAAGTGACTGAACTCGGGCGATGGGACGTCGGGGCGGATGACGTCGACGTCGTACGGCGGCCGCGCCGGGCGTAGATCGCTCGGGACGGTCTGCTCGAGGTACGTCGTGTGCACAGGCCTCATCGGCATGCGTACACGCTAGGCGGATCGGGGTTCGTCCACAGGGTGGGCTCGGCTGTGGGTTGTGCACAGGCGGTCGGTGAGGCGGAGGGCCGAGCGCGGCGGCTCTTAGGTTGAAGGCGTGACAGCTCTCGCGGATGCGCCATCGGAGGCGTTGGGTTCGCATGCCTGGGTCGAGGCTCTGGCGGCGGCCCCGGCGGCGCTGACCGATGCGTTCGACGCGCCGGGCTGGTCGCTGCGCGACTCCCAGGTGCTCGCGCTGGCCGATGCCGCCACCCGGCTCGTCGCCCAGGCTCAGCTGATGCAGGCGATGGTGGTGGCCGAGGCCGCGCGCCGCGGGCTGCCGAAAGCCGCCGGCTCGCCGACGGTCGCGAGCTGGCTGCGGGCGCGGCGGGCTCTATCGGTCCGGGCGGCTCGCCAGGTCGCCGTTCTCGCGGACAGCTTGGCCGGTCCGGGCGCACACTCCGGCGGGCATCGCTGCATGGCCGTCGCGGCTGGCATGGCCGAGGGACGGCTGCATGCCGAGCAGGCAGCGGCGATCGCCCACACGCTCGACGAGGCTCCCGAGTCCGCTGGCCCGGACGGCATGGTGGTGGCCGAGCAGACGCTGCTGGAGCACGCGTCGCGGATCGACGCGGTCGGGCTCCGCCGGCTGGGCACGCACGTGTGGGCGGTGCTCGACCCGGCGGCGGCCGATGCCGAGGAGGGTCGCCGGCTGGCCGCCCAGGAGGCGAGGGCCGCTGCCCGGCGACGGTTGGCGTTCACCCGCTACGGCGATGGCTCGACCGGCATCCACGGGTGCCTGCCCGACGCCGAGGCGGCACTGTTGCGTACCGCGCTGGACCCGCTGGCCAAGCCGCAGCCCTCGACCGACGACAGGGCGCGCGATCCGCGGACCCCGGTGCAACGCAACGCCGACGCCCTGGTCGAGCTCGCGCACCGTGCCCTCGACACCGGCAGTCTCCCCGAGTCCGGTGGTCAGGCGACCCAGGTCGTCGTCACGCTCGACGAGCACACCGCCGGTCGGCTCACACCACATCCGCGGAGCGCCGATGGCGCCGATCGGCCCGCGACGACCGATGATGCGGCGGCTCGTGGCCGGCTCGACGACGGCACGTGCCTCTCGTCCGCCGCGACGAGCTGGCTGACCTGTGACGCCGAGCTGGTCTGGGCGATCAAGAACGGCGACGGTCTGGTCACCAAGCTCGGCCGGGCCCGCCGCTACTTCACCGGCGCCGCGAGACGAGCGGTCGTGCTCCGCGATGGCGGTCGTTGCGCCTTCCCCGGCTGCGACCGCCCGGCCGCATGGTGCCACGTCCACCACATCACGCCCTGGCAGGACGGCGGCCCGACCGATCAAGACAACGGGGTCGTGCTGTGCGGTTGGCACCACAGGCTGGTCCACGACACCGATACCTGGTCGGTCATCGCCGACGTCGATGGGCATCCGTCGTTCATCCCGCCGCCGTGGGTCGATCCCGAGCGACGGCCACTGCGCAACAGCCACGCTCCGCCGCCGCCGCGCGAGTGACGCTGGCAGGTCGCGCATTCGCCGCGGTTTGTGCCGTCGTCCGTCGCGACGGAAGGTGGACGTGTGCATCCGGGACGGTGGGCGCTCGTGGCCGTGATGGCCATGGGCGTCGTCAGTTGCTCGGACGACGAGCCGGCAGCCGATCCGGAGTCCGAGCAGACCGCTGAGTCGCCGTCGCCGAGCGAGTCGATCTCGCCGTCACCGACCGAGCCGACCGACACGACACCGACCGAGACGACGCCGACCGAGACGGCGCCCGCGATCCCCGGTCCGGCCCGGTTCGACCCCGATGCCGCGATGCGGACGGTGCGCCACCTCGCTGGACAGATCGGACCCCGCGAAGCGGCTTCGCCGGACTTTCGACGCGCCGCCGACTGGGTGGCGGACCGGCTCACCGGCTGGGGCTACGACGTGAGTCGGGAGCCGGTCCGAGTGCCGGCCGGCGTGTCCTGGGGCGTGCCCGTCGACGCGGGACGCTCGTGGAACGTCATCGCCACAACGACGCAGCCACAGCTGCAGCCGGGCGGGCCGTACCTCATCGTCGGCGCGCATCTCGACACCGTCCCGCAGGCGCCGGGTGCGGAGGACAACGCGTCGGGCATCTCCGTCCTGCTCGAGCTTGCCCGCCTTGCCGCCGGGACACCGCCGCGGCTGCCGGTCGTCTTCATCGCCTTCGGCGGCGAGGAGCCGCGCGGTGAAGGCGACGACGACCATCACTTCGGGTCGCAGAAGTACGTCGCCGACATGTCCGCTCGGCAACGACGGTCGCTCGAGGCCATGGTGTCGCTCGACCGCATCGGCGTCGGCTCGGTCGTTCCGGTGTGCATCGGCGGACTGGAGTCGCCCACGGTGCGCGGTTCTCTACTGCGGACCGCAGGACGCATGGACATCCCCGCGCAGCCGTGTGAGAACCAGGCCAGTGACCACTGGTCGTTCGACAAGGCGGGCCTGCCGGCCGCGCGAATCGGGAGCACCCCGTACGCGGAGTATCACAGCGCCGCCGACCTTCCGGGCGTCGTCGAGCCGAGGCAACTGACGCGGGTGGGCCGGTTGATGTGGGAGTGGCTCGACCTCGGGCCTTAGACCTAACGGCCGAACGGTGCATCGCTCGCCGCCCACAGCCGATCCAGCGTCGCCTCGGCCCGCGGGCCGTTCGCCAGCCGGGTCACATAGTCGTCGCCGATCACGTACGGCACGAAGCGGGTGCCCTTTAGCTCGGACCCCCACCAGACCAGCTCGAGCAGGACGCCCTCCTCGGTCTCGGACGAGAAGTCCATGTCGAAGATGAAGTTGCCGAGCGAATGCACCACCATCCGGCCCTCGTGCGTCTGGATGCCCTGCACCCAATGCGGATGCCCGCCGACGACCAGGTCGGCGCCGGCGTCGAGCATCGCCTCGCCGACGCGGCGCTGATCGGGCACCGGCACGTTGGTGTATTGGTCGCCCCAGTGCGGCAGGCCGATCACGACGTCGGCCTGGGCGGTCAGATCCTCGATCGTGTTGGTGAGCCGCCGAAGGTCGCGGGCGTCGAGGGGACCGGTCCGCGGCTGCATCCGCACCTCGGCCGCGCCGGGCTGGGACCGGGTCGCCCGCGGCGTCTCGCCGATGGCGTTGAAGGCGACGAACCCGACGCGCAGGCCGTCGCGACGCACCACCACCGGCCGCCAGGCGTCGTCTGCGTCGCGCCCGGCTCCGACGGTACGGATGGGTGATCGATCCAATCGGCGCAGCGTCTGGCGCAGCGCCCCGTCGCCGTAGTCGCCTGTGTGGTTGTTCGCGAGCGACAGCACGTCGAAGCCCGCCGCCGCCAGCGCCTGGACGACCGCGGGGTCGGCCGCGAACGAGTCATCGCCCTGTCGCGGCGCGCCGTCGTCCGACAAGGTGCTCTCGAGATTGCCGACGGTCAGGTCGGCCGACCGCAGTCGACCGGACAAGGGCCGCAGCGGCCGCCCAGGATCGGCGGCGTGCTCGGCACCCACGCCACGGCCGAGCATGATGTCGCCGACGATCGTCATTGTCGTGACATCTCCCACGGGCTGCGCCGCCGGTGTCGTGAGCGGATAGCGATGCGGCGACCGCAGCGGATCGAGTCCGTCGACCGCGACCGCCTGGACCGTGGGATCCAGCGCCGACGCCGGGACGACGGCGAGTACGGCCCGGTCGCCGGTCACCGCGTCGAGCGCGCCCGGCCCCCGGCGTACCCGGACCGGGCCACCCTCCTGACCCAGATCGGCCCAATCCACCGGCTCATCTGCGACGATGAGCCGGGCCAATGGCTGTCGGATGTCGGCCGCCTGGCGATGGATGTTGATCGCGAGGGCGAGCGGCTGCTCTGCGGAGTGGGCCGACGTCGAGGGACTCTGCGACTCCGGGGTCGGCCCCGTCGTGGACGGGGACGAATCGGGTCGCGACGGCTCCTGGTCGGAGGCACCTGAGCAGCCAGCCACGACCACCGACAAGGTCACGAGCGTCGCCGCGATCCGGGTCCCCACAGCTTTGACCGTACGCTGTGGAGCACCGCCCGGACACGTCGCGATTTGACCAGGCGCGTTACCGTGTCCCCTTGGCTGGTCGTAATCCGCACGGCGTACGACTGCCACCAACCGATCTCCCAGGAGAAATCTCAGTGGCTGCAAGCGAGCCCTCCGGCCGCCGACTCGTGATCGTCGAGTCGCCGGCCAAGGCGCGCACGATCGCTGGCTATCTCGGGAACGACTACGTCGTGGAGTCGTCGATCGGGCACATCCGCGATCTGCCCCACAACGCGTCCGAGGTGCCGGCGAAGTACAAAGGCGAGCCGTGGGCGCGACTCGGTGTCAACGTCGAGGCCGACTTCGAGCCGGTCTACGTCGTGCCGAAGGACAAGAAGCAGCAGATCACCAAGCTCAAGAAGCTGCTCAAGGGCTCCGACGAGCTCTTCCTCGCGACGGATGAAGACCGCGAGGGCGAGGCGATCGCCTGGCACCTCCTCGAGGAGCTGAAGCCGCGGGTCCCCGCCCGGCGCATGGTTTTCCACGAGATCACGCCGCAGGCGATCGCTGACGCCGTCGCCAACCCGCGCGGCATCGACGGGGACCTGGTCGACGCGCAGGAGACCCGGCGCATCCTCGACCGGCTCTACGGCTACGAGGTCAGCCCGGTGCTGTGGAAGAAGGTCATGTCGGGCCTGTCCGCCGGCCGGGTGCAGTCGGTGGCGACTCGGCTCGTCGTCGACCGCGAACGCGAGCGGATGGCGTTTCGCGCCGCCGCCTACTGGGACATCGAGGGCAGCTTCGACGCCGGCGAGGGCAAGGACCCGAGGGAGTTTCCGGCCCGGCTGATCAACGTCGACGGACGTCGGGTCGCCCAGGGACGCGACTTCTCCGCGCGGGGCGAGCTCAAGTCCGACGACGTCGTCCACCTCACACAGGAGGCGTCAACTGCCTTAGCAACAGGTCTTAGGGATCAGCGGTTCACGGTCCGGTCGGTCGAGTCGAAGCCCTACACGCGGCGGCCGTACGCGCCGTTCCGCACGACAACGCTTCAGCAGGAGGCGTCGCGCAAGCTCGGCTTCGGCGCCGCCCGCACGATGCAGGTGGCGCAGCGGCTCTACGAGAACGGCTTCATCACCTACATGCGGACCGACTCGACCACGCTGTCGGGGACGGCGATAGCGGCTGCGCGGACCCAGGTGCGCGAGCTGTACGGCGCGGACTACTTGCCGGAGCAGCCCCGGACGTACACGGCGAAGGTCAAGAACGCCCAGGAGGCGCACGAAGCGATCCGGCCGGCGGGCTCGTCGTTCCGGACGCCGCGGCAGACCGGCCTGTCGGGCGACGAGTACCGGCTCTACGAGCTGATCTGGATGCGCACCGTCGCCAGTCAGATGAAGGACGCCCAGGGCCGCACTGTGTCGATCAGGCTTGGGGCGCGGGCCCCCTCGGGTGGTCGCGATGTGGACTGCGAGTTCGCCGCGAGCGGACGGGTTCTGGTGTTCCACGGTTTCCTCAAGGCATACGTGGAGGGTCGGGACGACCCGCGGGCCGAGCAGGACGACCGCGAGACCCGGCTGCCGGACGTGTCGGAGGGCGACGTCGTGTCGGTCGTGGCTCTCGACCCGGCAGGGCACGAGACGCGGCCGCCGGCCCGGTTCACCGAGGCGACGCTCGTACGTGAGCTCGAGGAGCGTGAGATCGGCCGCCCGTCGACGTACGCCTCGATCATCGGCACGATCCTCAACCGCGGTTACGTCTACAAGAAGGGCACGGCGCTGGTGCCGGCCTGGCTGGCGTTCGCGGTCGTACGCCTGCTCGAGGAGCACTTCGCTCGCCTGATCGACTACCAGTTCACCGCTCGTCTCGAGGACGTCCTCGACGACGTCGCCGGCGGCCGGGCTAAGCGCACCGGCGTCCTCGACCGCTTCTACTTCGGCGACGGCGACCTCGAGGGCCTGCAGGAGATGGCCGGCGATCTCGGCGACATCGACGCCCGGGCGCTGTCGACGTTCCCGCTGGGCGACGGCATCGCGGTCCGGGTCGGCCGCTATGGGCCCTACGTCGAGGATGCCGAGGAGCGACGCGCCAACATCCCCGAGGACCTGCCGCCGGACGAGCTGACGCTGGACCTCGCCCGAGAGCTGCTGGCCAAGCCCGCCGGCATGGAGATCCCGCTCGGCGACGACCCCGAGACCGGCCGGCCGATCGTGGCCAAGAACGGTCGGTACGGGCCGTACGTCACCGAGGTGCTGCCCGACGACGCCCCGAGGGGCACGAAGGCGCGGACGTCGAGCCTGTTCAAGTCGATGTCGCTGGACACCGTCACGCTCGACGATGCCCTGCGGTTGCTGACGCTGCCGCGTACGGTCGGCAAGGACGCCGAGTCGGACGAGCCGATCACGGCGCAGAACGGTCGCTACGGGCCCTACCTCAAGAAGGGCTCGGACTCCCGGTCCCTCGAGTCCGAGGAGCAGCTCTTCACGATCACGCTGGACCAGGCGCTGGCGATCTTCGCGCAGCCGAAGCAGCGTGGCCGTCGGGCCGCGTCGGCGCCGCTGCGCGAGCTCGGCACCGACCCCAACAGCGAGAAGCCGGTCGTCGTCAAGGACGGCAGGTTCGGGCCGTACGTCACCGACGGCGAGACCAACGCCACCCTGCGCAAGGCCGACTCGGTCGACGAGATCACCCTCGAGCGAGCTACCGAACTGCTCGCCGAGAAGCGCGCGAAAGGCCCGGCCCCACGCAAGCGCGCCCGGAAATCGACCAAGAAGGCCGCCAAGAAGTCGACGGCCAAGAAGACCGCGGCCAAGAAGTCCGCGGCCAAGAAATCTGCGGCCAAGAAGACCGCGAAGAAGACGACGACTGCCAAGCAGGCCGCCGCCAAGAAGACTGCGGCGAACCCGGCCGACTCCGACAGCTAGCGAATCCCGATGGCCACCCTGCACGAGATCGTCGTCGACTGCCGGCATGCGCCGTCGCTCGCCCGCTTCTGGACCGCCGTGCTCGACGGATATGCCATCCGGCCGTACGACGACGAGGAGATTGCCCGGCTCGCGGAGCAGGGCCTGACGCCCGAGACCGATCCGGTGGTGATGGTCGACGGTCCGGGTCCGGTGCTGTGCTTCCAGCAGGTCCCCGAAGCGAAGGTCACCAAGAATCGCGTACACGTCGACGTCGTCGCGACGGATCGTCCCGCGGAGGTCGAACGGCTGGTCGCGCTCGGCGGATCGGTGGCCACCGAGTTCGACACCTGGACGCTCATGCAGGACCCCGAGGGCAACGAGTTCTGCGTCACCGACCCGCGGGTCGTGGCGGCGCCGGGCTAGCGTGCCGACGCATCCATAGCAGGGCCGACTGGAGAGAGAGTCAGTGAGGTGGGCATGTCGGCGAGCGACATGGTGGTGAGATCGGCATCGCTGGACGATCTGGCTCTAGTCCAGCGGATCTATCGCCACTACGTCGACACGAGCGTGGCCACCTTCGACGAGGCGCCGCCCGGCCATGCGGAGTGGGTCCGACGGTTCCACCTCGCGACCGACCGGGGCCTGCCGTTCCTCGTCGCCGAGTCGCGCGGGCTGCTCGTGGGGTACGCAATCGCAGTTCCGTGGCGGACTCGGCCGGCGTACCGACATACAGTCGAGGAGTCGGTCTACGTCGGCCCGTCGGCTGTCGGTCACGGCGTCGGCCGCGCCCTTCTGGACGAGTTGCTGCGCCGGTGCGTACTCGCGAACGTACGCGAGGTCGTCGCCGTCATCGTCGACAGCGGCGGCTCGGACGACGGCGACCCCGCATCGGTCGCGTTGCATCGTCGGTGCGGCTTCATCGAGGCCGGCCGACTGACTCGGGTCGGGCGCAAGCAGGGCAAGTGGCTGGACACCATCTTGATGCAGCGGAGCTTGCCGGCGAGCTCCGACCCGGTCGCGAGCTGACGCCGTCGTCAGCCGAGGTCGTACGAGAGCACGAACGGGTAGCCGTCGTCGCTGTGCCCGGCGATCGCCAGGTCGGCCTCGCCGCGCAGGCCCTCCAGGCCGCCGGTCCCCATGCCGGGCACGACCTCGAGGTGTCCCGAGACCGAGCCCTTGTCCTGGTGACCGATGTGCTGGAAGACGCAACTGCCTTCGTGCCCGTCGATGGAGCCCTCGAACCGCTCGAGTCCGAACACCGGAGCGACGTCGGGCTTGTACGCGATCAGGTAGACCAACGTGCCGGTGCCCTCGATGTCGCCGGTGTAGGTGTAAGTGACCTCGGTCCGCGTGATGCCCCGGTTGGGGTAGTAGTTGTCGCCGGCGGTGATGCCCTCGCCGTCGATGTCGGTCACGAGCGTCTCGCTCCATGCCGCCACGTCGAACCGCGTCGCTGCCTTGTGTGCGTAACTCATGCTGCCGACGCTAGGGCGGCCGGTCCGGTGAGTTCTTGAACAAACGCGACGAGAGCGGGACTACCCTGGCGTGTCGTGGGCGAGCCCAAGGGACGGCCCGAGGCGATCGTGCGGCCGAAGGCGGGCCGGCAGGCGTTCGACGTCCAGCGCATCGCACCGAGTCCGGACCTCGTGGAGTACGTCGACTACTACTGGCTGGTCCGCTGGCACGCGGCGGAGCCATACCGCCAGCAGGTGATCCCGCAGCCCCGCATCCATGTCGCGGCGGAGAACGACAGGGTCTGGGTCCACGGACTGTCCCGCGAGCCGTTCTTCCGGACGCTGACCGGCACCGGGCATGCCCTCGGCGCGGCGTTCCACCCCGGCGGGTTCCGGCCGGTGCTCGAGTCGAGCGTGGGCGCGCTGTCGGACACGGTCCGGACCGGCGCGGACGTCCTCGGCCCGGACGACCGGCCGACGGCGGCGGCGATCCTCGCCGAGGACGCCGACCCGGACGCCATGGTCGCCACGATGGAGGCCTATCTGCTGCGCACCGATCCGGAGCCGGATCCGACCGCCCGCGACGTGAGGCGGCTGGTCGAGGCCGTGGCCGCGGACGCCGCGATCGTGCGTGCCGAGCAGTTGGCGGCCCATTCCGGACTGAGCCTGCGGAGCCTCCAGCGGCTGTTCACCGCGTACGTCGGCATCGGGCCGAAGTGGGTGATCCAGCGCTCTCGGATCCTCGAGGCGGCGGCGACCGCTCATGCCGGCGGGCCGGTCGACTGGGCCGATCTCGCGCAGCGTCTGGGCTTCAGCGACCAGGCGCACCTCACTCGCGTGTTCACCCAGGTGGTCGGGACGCCGCCGGCGACCTACGCCCGCGATCCGGGAACGGCCTAGCGTCGCGTTCCCGCCGCCGGTCACGCAGTCGCACAGTCACGCCGTCGCGGACACGACGAGCGGGCTGCGACGGAACCAGGTCGGGAAGTCCCGGACCAGCGCCCGGTCACCGGTAAGCCGCAGCTCTCCGGCGCGGACCGCCTCGGTGACCTCGGTCCGGCCGAGCCAGTAGCTCACCATGACCCGGACGTGACAGTCGACGTAGAGATCGACGTCGAAGCCGGGATCGGTCAGGCACAGGTCGACGTCGCCATCGTCGATCACGAGCCAGAACCGATCCTTCTTGCTGGTCGAGCCGGTCAGGTGGAAGTGCGCGACGACGCGGCGGTCCGGCACGCTGTCGGTCACCACACTGCGGCGGATGTCCCACATGAGGAGGGCGGCGTCGAGGTTGGCCGGTTCGAGCAGCCCGTCGCTGCGCCAGGCGAGCCCCCAGGTGGCGAGCGCGTCGACGATCGGGCGCAGGGCGTGCCCAGCCGGCGTCAGGTGGTACTCGACAGCGCGGCTCGCGTCGGTGTCGACGCGCTCGACGATGCCGACCCGTTCCAGGGTCTTGAGCCGCTTGCTGAGCAATGTCGGCGACATCAGGGGTACGCCTCGCCGCAGGTCGTTGAAGTGGGTGCTGCCGGAGAGCAGCTCGCGTACGACGAGCGGCGTCCAGCGCTCGGTCAGGATCTCGCAGGCGACCGCGATCGGGCAGTACTGACCGTATCCCTTCACCCGTGTCACGGTAGGCGGCCCGCACCGGACTGCCTAGTACAGATCGTGTACTAGCCGACGGTCGCGGCAGCGCCGCACGGTTGGTCGGTCGTTGCATCCGACGGGAGGAGAAGCCATGAGCGCCACGGCCGACGCGACGCCGATCCCGCTCACCGAGTTCAAGCGACGCAACCGAGCCGTCTGGGCGGCCGGCGACTACCCGGCGGTCGCCGAGTACATCGGCGACGTCGGCCGTCGCATCGTCCGCCGGATCGAGGTCGGACCCGGTGAGGACGTGCTCGACGTCGCGTGCGGCGCCGGCAAGGCCGCGATCCCAGCCGCCCTCGCCGGTGCCCGGGTCACCGGTGTCGACCTCACCCCGGAGCTGCTCGCCGCGGGTCGCGCGATCGCCGCCGAGGCGGGAGTGGAGGTCGACTGGGAGGAGGGCGACGCGGAAGACCTGCCGATCGGCGACGAGAGCGTCGACGTCGTGTTGTCGACGTTCGGCGTCATGTTCGCGCCGCGACACGCGGTGGCCGCCAGGGGGATCGCCCGGGTGCTCCGGGCCGGCGGTCGCCTCGGCCTGTGCAACTGGACTCCGGACGGCCCGATCGGCGGCTTCTTCGCGGTCGTGAGCAGGCACCTGCCACCGGCGCCGGAGTACGCCGCGCCGCCGCCGTTGTGGGGCAACGCGGACCACGTACGCCGGCTGTTCGACGGCACCGGAGTCCAGCTCGAGTTCGAGCGGGACGTCATCGAGCTCCGATTCGGCTCGGTCGCCGAGATCTTCGACTTCTACTCGACCCGATTCGGCCCGATCGTCACGGCGCGGAACCTGTTGGAGCCGCAGGGCCGGTGGCCCGCCCTGCGCGACGACCTCCTTGCCTACTTCGAGGACATCACGATCGAGCGCGACGGCGGCGTCGTGTGGCCCGGCGAGTACCTCGTCGTGCTGGGTCACAAGCCGGCGTAGCCGCCGATCCGCCTAGTGGTCGAGGTAGAGGCAGAACGGGTGCCCGGCCGGGTCGAGCAGCACGCGTACGTTGTCCTGCGGCTGGAACTCGGCGAGCTCCGCACCGAGCTCGATCGCGTGCTCGACGGCGGCGGCGAGGTCCTCGACCTCGAAGTCGAGGTGCAGCATCATCTGCTGCGCGCCAGGCGCGTTGGGCCAAACCGGCCGCTCGTAGGTCGGCGAGGTCTGGAAGCTCAGATAGGTCACGGCGTCGTCCGGGCTGATCGTGGCATCCTGCGGAGTGCTGTCGTGGATCTTCCAGTCGAGCAGCTCGGCGTAGAACCGGGCGAGTGCTGGTGCGTCCGGTGCCTCGAGCACCACGCCCCAGTAGTCGTGTCGTGCCTCGCGCGGAGTCGAGGCATCGTAGCGGCGGCGTCCTCGCATGCCGTCATCGTCGCAGTCGCGACCGACAGCCGACCGGTCCGGCTCCGGCGCTAGATCTCACCGGCCGGCACCGCGTCCGGATCGTCGCGGGTCGGCAACCGTCTGGTGGCGATGAGGTGCTCCGCGACGTGCCGAAGCTTGATGTTGTGGTCTTGCGAGTACCGCTTGAGCACCTCGAACGCTCTCGCCTCGTCCAGCCCGTGGCGCTCCATCAGGATCCCTTGGGCCTGCCCGATCAGCTTCCGGCCGTCCAAGGCGACGTTGAGCCCGGCCAGCTTGAACGAGGTGGACAGCGCCAAGGCGGCATGCCGGGCGAAGATGTTCGCGAACGCCATGTCGTCGGCGGTGAACCGGCGTGGCCGGGTCCAGTACAGGTTGATCGAGCCGATCCGGCGGTCCTGATTCGCCGTCAGCTCGGCGGCCAGAACACTGGCGATACCGAGGTCGGCGACCTTCGGTGCCCAGCGCGGCCACCGCAGGTCGGTCGCCAGGTCCTCCGAGACCAGGGTCTCGTGGCGCCATGAGGAGTCCCGGCAGCTGCCCTCGTCGAACTCGCACTGCAAGTCGTCCACCTGCTCGACGAGCGGATCGGTCGCGCCGATCGTCTCGAGTTGCCCGCCGCGCCGGATCAGGGTGATCCCGCCGTAGTCGGCGTCGAGCTGCTGACGGGCGTACGTCACGACCTGCTCGGCGGTGCGGTCGGGGGTCGGTGCGGCGTGGAGGCTCTCCGCGAGTTCGGCGAACTCGCGCACACTCATCTCGCTGTTCAACTCGTCATCCGCCGGGGGCCGTTGTCGCGGGTGTCGTCGTCGGTCGGCGCGGCGGGGTCGCGGCCGCCGTCACGGGGCGGATCCAGAGCGCGGATCAGGTCGGCGATACTGCGCTTGAGAGAGGCCCAGAGGTGCGTCATGGAGGTCGTCAGCCTGTCGCTCAGCACGATGCACGAAAACGCAGAATGTGCTGGCTGACTGCCCAACCAGGCGAGACAGTACACCGCGAGTGGCGGCTCAGGCAATCAGGCCGCGGTGCCGACTACGCTGCGGCTCATGACCGTCGTGAGTCGCCTGTTCCGGCCGTTGGCGGCTCGTGACCGGGGTGAGCCGAATCGGGCGGTCACTCCGCTCGAGTTGTTCACCGACCTCTGCATCGTCGTCGCCGTGGCGCAGGCCGCGTCCGAGCTGCATCACGCCGTCGTCAAGGACCATGTGGCCGACGGCCTGCTGCACTACGCGTTCGCGTTCTTCGCGGTGTGGTGGGCCTGGCTCAACTTCACCTGGTTCGCCTCTGCGTACGACAACGACGACGTTGGCTACCGGCTGCTGACCCTGCTCCAGGTGGTCGGCGTCCTCATCCTCGCCGCCGGGATCCCGCGCTCGTTCGACAACGAGTATGACCTGTCGGTGCTCGGCTACGTCGTCATGCGGATCGGGCTGGTGATCCAGTGGCTCCGGGTGGCGCGCTCCGATCCCGGCCATCGGCAGACGGCGCTGCGCTACGCGATCGGGATCACCGCCTGTCAGGTCGGCTGGATCCTCATGCTGCTGCTGCCCGAGGGCATACTCGGCCCGGCCGTCTGCCTCCTGATCCTGGCCGAGCTGTCCGTGCCGATGTGGGCCGAGTCGGCCGGAAACAGCACCTGGCATCCGCGCCACATCGCCGAGCGCTACGCGCTGTTCACGATCATCGTTCTCGGCGAGTCGATCCTCGCGGCGACCTTCGCGATCCAGGCCGCCATCGACGAGGGCGCCCCGCTGTCCGACCTGCTCGCCATGATCGTCGGCGGCGTTCTGATCGTGTTCAGCATGTGGTGGCTCTACTTCGCGAAGGACGCCCACCGGGTGCTCGTGGACAACCGGGTCGGGTTCCGGTTCGGCTACGGGCACTACCTGGTCTTCGGCGCCGGTGCGGCGGTGGGCGCCGGCCTCGCGATCCAGGTCGACCAGATTACCGACCACAGTCTGGTCGGGGACGCGACCGCTGCCGCCTTCGTGACCGTGCCGGTGGTGCTCTACCTCGCCGGGGTGTGGTTCGCCCACCTGGCGCTGCACGAGCAGGCGCGGGGCCACGGACCGGGGATGGTGGTCGCGTCGGTGCTGATCCTGCTCGCGACGTTCACTCCCGAGCCGGTACTCCTGACCGGTCTCAGCTGCGCGGCGCTGGTCGGCCTCTCGGAGACCATCCGCGTCCGGACGGCGGCCGAGCCGGGCTAGCGGCGGATCAGCCGCGACCGCGTACGCGTCCTGCCCGCCGCCCCGGAAGGAAGGCGAAGTCGGGCTCGTACGCGGGATGGGGAGCTTCCACTGGACGGAAGTCATGTTGTCATGGGAGATACCGTCACGGCCACGATGGCCAGACGAGACTCGGGGCGACATCGCGATCTGTGCGGCAGGAGGCGCCGGGTGTTCCGACCAGCCTCAGCCGCTCCGGGCAGCCGACCATGACGAGCGGGCGTCTCGACGTCATCGCGCGTCGCCAGGCCGGGCCGATCCTGGTCGGAGCGGCGGTACTGCTGCTGGCCTTCAACCTGCGGCCCGCGGTCACGAGCCTGGGCGCCGTACTCGACGACGTCCTCGACGGCCTGGGTCTGAGCGCGACCGCCGCCGGCGTTCTCACCGCGCTTCCCGTCGTCTGCTTCGCGGCGTTCGGGGCGGTCGCGCCGCGGCTGGCGCGCCGGTACGGGACACCCCAGGTCATCGCGATCTCGGTCGCCGCGATCGCACTCGGACTCACGCTCCGGGCCGTCACGGGAAGCGCCGTGCTGTTCCTCGTCCTCACCGTCGTCGGCCTGGCCGGGATGGCGACCGGCAACGTGTTGCTCCCCGCGATCGTGAAGTCCCACTTCCCGAACGCCATCGGCCGCATGACAGGGCTCTACACGACCTCGATCGCGATCGGCACCGCCCTCGCCGCCGCGCTGACCGTCCCGGTGGGCGACCTCGCCGGCGGTTGGCGCGGCGGCCTCTTCCTCTGGGGCGCGACCGCCGCGGTCGCCCTGATCCCGTGGCTGGCGATCGCCCGGACCGAGCCGAATCGGCCGGCGCCGGACCGGAGAGATCGCGGCGTCGCGACCCGTTTGCGGATGTCACGAACACCGGTTGCGTGGGCGCTCGCGGTCTACTTCGGCAGCCAGTCGATCCAGGCGTACGCGGCCTTCGGCTGGCTGCCGCAGGTCTTCCGGGACGCCGGGTTCGACGCCACCTCGGCTGGGCTGTTCCTGGCCGGCGTCCCCGCCGTCGGCATCCCGGTCGCACTCGCCCTGCCGTACCTCGCCGCCCGTCGACCGGATCAGCGGCCGTACGTGGTCGTCTGCGTCGTTGCGTTCGCCGCCGGCTACCTCGGACTCGTCGCCGCGCCGAGCAGCCTGCCGTGGCTGTGGATTGTCCTGCTCGGGATCGGCGGCGGCGCCTTCCCCCTGGCGCTGACCATGATCGGGCTGCGGGCGCGTACCGCGGACGTGACGGCCCGGCTGTCCGGCTTCGCCCAGAGCATCGGCTACATCGGCGCCGCCAGTGGCCCGGTCGCGGTCGGCGCACTCTACGACGTGACCGACGGCTGGACCGTGCCGATCGGCCTCCTCATCGCCTTGCTGGTACCGCAACTCGTCGCCGGCTGGATCGCCGCCAAACCCGGATGTGTCGACGACAACCCCGAAACCACCGCTCCAGAATCCACCGCTGACGGTCACCCCAGAAACTAGAAGGATGGTGCGCTCATGTCACTGCTCGACACCGCGACCTGGAACGCACGGCTCTACAGCTCGGGCTGGCGAACCGGTTCAGGTGGCCCCGCGCCGGTGACCGAACCTGCGACGGGACACCAGCTGGGTGAGTTCGGCCTCGCCGACGAGTCCGACGTGGCGGCCGCCGCCGCGGTGGCCAGCGTCGCGCAAAGCGAGTGGGCGGCCCGGCGCTACGACGAACGCGCCGCCGTGCTGCGCCGGGCCGGCGCGCTGTGGGGACAGTACGCGGCCGACGTCCACGAGTGGCTGATCCGCGAGGCCGGGTCGATCCCGCCGAAGGCCGCTGTCGAGACCGACATCGCGGCGCAGGAGTGCTTCGAGGCGGCGGCCGCGGCGGCACTGCCCTACGGCCAACTGCTGCGCACCCCGCAGCCGCGGCTATCGATGGCGGTCCGGGCGCCGGTCGGCGTGGTCGGCGTGATCGCCCCGTTCAACTTCCCGCTGATCCTGGCGATCCGGTCGGTCGCTCCGGCCCTGGCGTTGGGCAACGCGGTCGTGCTCAAGCCGGATCCGCGCACCGCGGTCGCCGGCGGGTTCTCCCTGGCCCGGATCTTCGAGGAGGCCGGTCTGCCGGACGGCCTGCTGCACGTGCTGCCGGGCGGGGCGGAGGCTGGCGAGGCGATGATCCACGAGCCGGCGATCCAGCTCATCTCGTTCACCGGCTCGACCGCGGTGGGCCGCCGGGTGGCCGAGCTCGCCGGCCAGCAGCTGAAGCGGATCCATCTGGAGCTCGGCGGCAACTCGGCACTGCTGATCCTCGACGACGCGGATCTCGACGCGGCGGTCGGACTCGGCGCCTGGGGATCATGGCTGCACCAGGGTCAGATCTGTATGACGACGGGGCGCCACCTGGTTCCCGAGACCATCGC
>Ga0209382_10000534_pt1 | contig 62856 bp, 29 predicted proteins | sample SoiMetdeltSBSDD5_FD_187599 | JGI IMG/M metagenome (GOLD analysis project Ga0209382, IMG submission 187599) | Bulk soil microbial communities from a Populus tree surrounding site in Tennessee, USA - Soil MetaG P. deltoides SBSDD5 (SPAdes) (version 2) | ecosystem: Environmental > Terrestrial >...
CACTCCGAACCGCAAAAAGTCTCTACAGCAGGCTGGCGGTTCGCTGCAAGATTATCGCTACACTTTGATGGCGGAAAAATCTCTACATGGCATTGTCGGTTCGCATGTAAGAATATTTGAGTCATAAAGAACCCGCCTAACATATAGTCGACGGAATTTTTCCACCTTTCAGCCGGTGGCTTTTATGGAAAGGGTACTTCGCAAAACTGCCCCCACAGGCCCAAAATTATAACTCTTCTTTGGCTATTGCAACTACCAGAGCCGACTGGCGCATTTCAATTTCACGCTGGGGGCGAGTTTGCTCAAAGCCCGCGCCGAAGGTCGCGGGCGTTCTGGCTAGGTGTTCCGACCGCGGGGACGCGGTCGGGGAGCGTGTTACCCCCAAGTTGAAATACGCCCCGCCGCCCAACTTGCAATTACGTTGAATCGTCCATAAGCTGTGCTCTTTTGTCCAGGATTTACCCCCAAGAAACCAGTATCATATTAGACGCCGAAGGTGTGCCCCAAGCTAAGATTTTGGGACACGCCGGCGCAAGTCTCATGGCCTTTCAAATCTGAAACATTCATTCTAAAGGACACGGACAATGAAACTCAAAACCAGAACAGTCTCTCATCTGCTTTGGCTAACCACGGTTTCAGTTCTTGTGATCGCCTTATTTACTTCATTAACATCCGTCTCTGTCCCGGCCCTGGCGGCGGGCGAGACGGTGCAGAGCTGGCTGACGACGGGCGACAAAGTCAACTTACTGGCTCCGCAGCCCAATGTCACCTTTGCGCCGGACAGTGGGTCGAATCCGTTGACGATTGACGTCAACGAGTCCCTCACGTACCAGACAATGGATGGCTTTGGCGCGTCGTTCACTGATTCCTCCGCCTGGTTGGTCTGGAATAAACTTACGGCTACTCAACGCAATAGCTTGATGAACAATCTTTTCAATCCCTCGACCGGCATTGGCCTGAGCTACTTGCGCCAGCCCATCGGTTCGACGGATTTTGCGCTGTCCAATTACACGTTTGATGATATGCCCGCCGGCCAGACCGATCCCAACCTGACGAACTTTTCCATCAACCATGATAAGACCTACATTACACCGGTCATCAAGCAAGCCCTCGCCATCAATCCCAATCTGCATGTGATGGGCTCGCCCTGGAGCGCACCGGCCTGGATGAAGACCAGCGGCTCGCTCTTTAATGGCACGCTGCAGACTCAATATTACGGCGCGTACGCTAACTACTTCGTCAAATTCATTCAGGCGTACAACACGGAAGGGATTCCCATTTATGCCATCACCTTGCAGAACGAACCCCACTTCGAGCCGAACTCCTATCCGGGAATGCGCCTGGAACCAAGCGACGAGGCTAACTTCGTCAAGAACAACCTCGGGCCGGCGTTCAGCAGCGCCGGGATCACGACCAAGATTATTGTCTGGGATCATAACTGGGACGAGCCCAATTACCCCATCACCGTCCTGAATGACTCTGCTGCGAAGTCATACATCGCCGGTTCCGCCTTTCATTGCTACGCGGGCGCCGTGGATGCCCAGACCACGGTCCACAATACTCATCCCACCAAGAACCTGTACTTCACCGAATGCACCAGTGGCCTGTGGTCTACCGACTGGGCCGCCAACTTCAAGTGGGATATTCAGAACATCCTCATTGGCGCGATCCGCAACTGGGCGAGCATGGTCACCAAGTGGAACATGGCGCTGGATGAAAACAACGGCCCCAAGAATGGCGGCTGCGCCAACTGTACCGGCGTGGTGACGATCAACCAAGGCACGGGCGCGGTGACGTACAACCACGATTACTACACACTCGGTCACTTCAGCAAGTTCGTCGTTCCCGGCGCAGTGCGGATTGATTCCAACACCTTTGGCAATGGCAGCCTTGAAGATGTCGCGTTCAAAAATCCGGATGGTTCCAAGGTGGTCGTTGTCCTAAATTCCGGGACGGTGAGCGCAACGTTCAAACTGCGCTGGAGTGGTCAGTCATTCAGTTACACCTTGCCGGCCGGCGCGGCCGCCACCTTCAAATGGGCCGATTGCCCCACCTGCCCCACGGCCACGCCCGCGCCGCCCACCGCCACCCCGACCCAAACGAGCCTCCCCACCCAAACGCCCACGCCCACTCCGCGTTCAGCCTACAACCAGATCGAAGCCGAGAGCTACGATGTAAACTCCGGCTTGCAGTCGGAGACATGCAGCGATACCGGCGGCGGGCTAAACATGGGCTTCGCCGACAGCAACGATTTTCTTCAGTTCAACAATGTAGACTTTGGAACCGGCGCGGCCAGCCTTCAAGCGCGCGTGGCGACGGCCTCGGCGGGTGGACAAATTGAGTTCCACTTGGACAGTGTCACGGGGGCTTTGATCGCGACCGTTACCCTGACCAACACGGGCGGCTGGCAGAACTGGGTCACCAGCACCGCCAGCGTCTCCGGCGTTTCAGGCTTGCATAACCTTTTCCTTGTTTATCAAGGCGGGAATGATATTGGCAATCTGAACTGGTTCAAGTTCAGCCCGGGTGGGACGCCACCACCCACGAATACGCTACTGCCACCCACGAACACCCCCACTCGAACCAACACGCCACTGGCAACGAACACGCCCATTCCTCCGACGGCGACGCCAACCAAGACGAATACCCTCTTGCCCCCGACCAACACGCCGACCGGCCCAACGGCGACGCCGACGAGGACGAATACACCCATTCCCCCGACGAGTACCCCAACCCGAACGAATACTCCGGTCCCGCCGACGAATACGCCGACGCGAACGAATACACCCGTGAGTCCCACCAACACGCCTGGGGCTTCAGCCACGCCTACCCCCACCTCGTCGGGCGCGCCGCTGCCCCGAACCGGTTGGGTCCCCACCGCCTTTGGCTCGGTGGGCACCGACTTCCCGCCGAATGCCCTCGATAACAACACCAGCACACGCTGGAGCAGTGGGCAAGCGCAGCAGGCAAACGGAATGCAGTGGTTCAAAGTGGACTTAGGCTCGGCTCAGTCTTTCAACAAAATGATTATGGATGCAGGCAGTTCTGTCAACGACTATCCACGGGGGTTTGACGTGTACAGCTCCACTGATAACACCAACTGGACGCTGGTGACGAGCGGAACGGGAACCGGCCCGGTGACGACCGTGACCTTTGCCATGCAAACAGCCCGCTACGTCAAAATTCAAATCAACACCAATGCCTTGAGTTTCTGGTGGTCCATTCATGAGTTCAACCTATATCACTGACCGTTGCGTGCCGGACGACGAAAGAAGGCGGTATCATCTGAGACGGTAGCGCATGTCTCACGCCTTTTCAAATCTGAAACATTAATTCTAAAGGACACCGACGATGAATCTCAAAACCAGAACAATTTCTAACATGCTCGGCCTAACCACTGTTTCAGTAATCGTGATCGCCTTATTGGCTTCATTAACCTCCATCTCCGTCCCGGTCCTGGCGGCGGGTGAAACGGTCAACATCTGGATGACAACCGGGGACCAGACCAAGCTGCTCCAGCCGCAAGCGAACGTCACGTTTGCGCCGGATAGCGGCTCCAATCCGCTCACGATTGACGTCAACGAGGCCACCACCTATCAGCAGATAGATGGCTTTGGCGCGTCCTTCACCGATTCATCCGCCTGGTTGGTCTGGACTAAACTCAGCGCCGCCCAACGGAACACCTTGATGAACAATCTCTTCAATCCTACGACCGGCATTGGCCTGAGCTACTTGCGCCAGCCCCTCGGTTCGACGGACTTTGCGCTTTCCAATTACACCTATGATGACATGCCCGCCGGCCAGACTGACCCGACCCTGGCGAACTTCTCGATCAGCCATGATCTGGCCTATATCATTCCGGTTGTCCAACAAGCGCGGTCGCTCAATCCCAACCTCAAGGTGATGATCACGCCTTGGAGCGCGCCAGCCTGGATGAAAACGAACGGGTCGTTGTTGAATGGCGGCAGCCTCAACGCCAGCGCCTATGGGCCTTACGCCAATTACTTTGTAAAAACGATTCAGGCCTACGCCGCGCAGGGCATCCCGATTCATGCGCTGACGCCCCAGAATGAGCCTCAGTTTGCGCCCGCTTATCCGGGCATGCTCATGTCGGCGACGGAACAAGCGAATTTCATCAAGAACAACCTCGGGCCGGCGCTCGCGAACGCGGGACTCAGCACCAAGATTGTCATCTTTGACCACAACTGGGATACGCCGCAATACCCACAGAATGTGCTCAGCGATGCGGCCGCGTCTTCCTATATTGATGGTTCGGCTTGGCACTGCTATGCCGGCGCGGTGGATGCTCAAAACACCGTCCACAACGCGTATCCCAACAAAAATATTTATTTCACCGAATGCTCCGGCGGCGCGTGGGCGCCGGCCTTTGCGGGTAATTTGCTGTGGGACACGCAGAACTTGGTCATCGGCGCGACGCGCAATTGGGCCAAGACGGTCGTCAAGTGGAATATGGCACTGGATACCAATAGCGGCCCGACGAACGGGGGCTGCACCAACTGCCGCGGCGTCGTCACCATCAATCAATCCACCGGCGCGGTGACCTATGAAGTGGAATATTACGCGCTCGGACACGCCAGCAAGTTCGTCGTTCCCGGCGCATTCCGTATTAGTTCGAATACCTTTGGGGCGGGGAGCATCGAAGACGTCGCTTTCAAGAATCCGGATGGCTCCAAGGTGGTCATTGTCCTGAATTCCGGGACGGCCAGCAACACCTTCAAAGTGCGTTGGTCTGGACAATCCTTCTCCTACACCCTCCCCGCGGGCGCGGTTGCCACCTTCAAGTGGTCGAATTGCGTAGGTTGCCCCACCGCCACACCGGCTCCGCCGACTGCGACTCCCCTGCCGGCGCTGCCGCGCACCGGTTGGACGGCGACGGCCTCTAGCACCGAAACTGGCAGTAGCCCGGCGAATGCCCTCGACGGTAACACCGGCACCCGGTGGAGCACCGGCACGGCTCAGGTCAACGGCCAATGGTTCCGTGTGGACATGCTCAGTGCCAAGACCTTTAACCAAATCAGCCTGGATGCCGGCACCTCCACCGGCGACTATCCGCGCGGCTATGAAGTCTACGTCTCCAACGATGGGACGAATTGGGGCAGTCCGGTGGCGAGTGGGACCGGCGCCACTCAACTCATCAACATCACCTTCGCGATGCAGACCGCGCGCTACCTGCGGGTCGTGCAAACCGGCAGTGTCGGTAACTGGTGGTCAATCCATGAGTTAAACGTCTATGGCACCGGCGGCGGCCCGACGCCAACCTCCACCCACACGCCGACGCGCACGAATACGCCCAGCGGGCCGACGAACACACCCACCAACACCTCGGTTGGACCAACCGCTACACCGACGCGGACCAATACGCCTGTCCCCGCAACGAACACGCCGACCAACACACCGGTAGGTGGAACGATCTACTACCGAATCGTTAACCGGCTTAGCGGCAAGGTGCTGGATGTTAAAGATAATTCCACTGCCAACGGGGCTCGCATTCAACAATGGGATTATGCCGGTGGCCTGAATCAGCAATGGTCGCGCGTGGATGTCGGCAGCGGCTATTTCAAAGTCCTGGCCCGCAGCACTGGCAAAGCCTTGGATGTCGTTGATAATTCCATGGCCAATGGCGCGCAAATCCAGCAATGGGACTATTCTGGCAACTTGAATCAGCAATGGCAATTTGTGGATGTGGGTGGCGGCTATTTCAAGATCATCGTCCGCAGCACGGGCAAAGCCTTGGACGATACCAATAATTCCACCTCGAACGGAACGATTATGCAGCAGTGGGACTATACCGGGGGGCTCAACCAACAGTGGAGCCTGGTCCAGGTTCCGTAGAACGGCGTAAGTAATCAAACGAGGTGGACGCGACATTATGCGTCCACCTCGATTCTCTTTAATCCGTATAATCAGTTCATCACAAAAGGAGCAAGCACCCTGAGCGGAGCCTTGCGCTCTTTGCAAGGCGTAGTCGAAGGGTGCGTTTCCCTACCAGAATCTGGCTTGGAATCGCATCCTTCGACCCCCACTCCGCTTTGCTTCGGGGGCTATAGTGCGCGGCCCAAACCGCCGCTCCGCTCAGGATGCTTTCGTGATGTACTGATTTTTAATTTGATCTGCGCCGAAGGTCTGCGCTTATCTGCTTCCCTATCTTTAGGTACTGAAATGAAATTACTAACGAATAGGAAATTGATCGGTTTTGGAATCATTGCCTTTGCCCTGGCAGTAACCTTATTCAGTTGCAGCCTGCCTCAACCCCCTCCAGGTTCTAATGCCAGCGTAGAAGTCTGGCTGACGTTGGCGGATGGAAGCAAAAAACTGGCTCACGAAGCCAATCTTGCTTTTGCCGCCGGTCCCGGCACCGGCACCGTTGTGAATGTAAATCCGGACATCTTGTATCAACGCCTGGAAGGGGTGGGGGCCGCGATGACGGATTCATCGGCCTGGCTCATCAATACCAAGCTGACGCCGGATCAGCGAGACGCCTTGATGAAAAATCTGTTCACTCGAACCGATGACGGCATTGGTCTAAGCTACTTGCGTCTCCCCATGGGCGCTTCGGACTTTGCTTTGAACAGTTATACCTACGATGATATGCCCTCCGGGCAGACGGACCCAACACTGGCTAACTTCTCAATCAGCCACGACGCGGCTTATATCATTCCGGTGCTGCAACAAGCCCTCGCGCTCAATCCACAATTGAAATTTATGGGTTCACCCTGGAGCGCGCCGGCTTGGATGAAGACCAACGAGAATCTCAACGCGGGCGCACTTTTGCCAGAGCATCGCCAAGCCTTTGCGGACTATCACGTGAAGTTTGTACAAGCTTATGCGGCCGCCGGTATTCCCATTGACGCCCTCACGCCGCAGAACGAACCCATGAACGAAAATTCTTCTTATCCAACCATGTCCATGCCGGTGGACGATCAAAAGGTTTTCGTCAGCGATTATCTCGGCCCCGCTTTGGCCGCCGCCGGCCTCGACCAAAAAATTCTCGTTTTAGATCACAACTGGGACTTAGCTAATTACCCGCTGGCGATCCTGAATGATCCGGACGCGCTGGCGTATGTAGACGGCGCTGCCTTTCACTGCTATGCGGGTCAGGTCCAGAATCAGTCCAAGGTGCACATGGCCTATCCCGATCAGGGTGTGTGGTTTACCGAGTGCTCCGGCGGCGCGTGGTCAATCGACTTTGGCGATAACGTCAGTTGGAATCTGCACAATCTGGTGATTGGCAATTTCCGTAACTGGGGCAAGAGTCTGCTTTTGTGGAATATCGCGCTGGATGAAAATGCCGGCCCGCAGAACGGCGGCTGCGACAACTGTCGCGGAGTCGTAACGATCAACTCATCCACCGGGGCGATCACCTATAACGAGGAATACTACATCCTGGGACACGTCAGCAAGTTTGTGGACCCAGGAGCCTATCGGGCCGAGTCGACCAACTACGAGGCGGGCCAGCCGGAGAATGTCGCCTTTCTGAATCCAGATGGCAGTCTGATATTGATTGTTCATTCCACCGCCGCGACGACCTTTGATGTGGAGTGGGGCGGTCGGCACTTCACTTACTCTTTGCCGGCCAAAGGAACGGTCACGTTCAAGTGGAATACCGGAAACACACCGGGGGCCACGGCCACCTCACCTCCCACGCCGACTCCCGCTCCAACGCTCACCCCGGCCCCGGTAGGCGTTCTCCAATCCTTCGAGGCTGAGGACACTTACTATGCCGATTATCAAGCGACGGCCAGCCTGACGACGGAAGTTGTTCATGGCGGCGCTTCGTCCCTCAAGAGCTTTAGCGAGGCCGGGACCTGGCATACGGTGGGCGCTTACCTCGAGGACCGCCCGGTCAACGTCAGCGGTCTGGATCGCATCTGCTTGTGGGTCTACGATACAACCGATGCGGACAATACCCTGGGCTTCCGTTTGGTGGATTCTTCGGGCACCAGCCAAGAACTTTGGTCGGACCACGCCGTGGTTGGTTCTAATCCTAAAACCGTGAAAAATACCTGGGTGCAAATGTGCTTCAAATTGGCGCCGTACACGCTGGTCAACCTGTCCGTACTGGACAAGGTTCAAATGGCTATGTACTGGGCAGGCACATATTATTTCGATGATATTACCGGAGAGAGTTCGTCAGAGTAAGCGCAGGGAGAAATAGAGCATTGGTTACTGGGGAGGAGCTAAAGCCCATGTCGAGTCAACCGATGATCATGCCCAGTGAACCGATCAAAAACAGGATTGCCTGGTATAAATGTCCGGTCCATCGAGAAACCCTCGCGGCCTTGAATCAACGGAGCGACTGGAAGGGATTGCTCCAAACCCTTGGCCATCTGGGGCTGCTGGCCGCGACGGGCACGGCTGCCTGGTATGCCGCCGGACACTGGCCCTGGCCCGTGCTGCTGCTGATCCTTTTTGTGCATGGAACATTCTTTGCCTTCCTTATCAATGCGTTCCATGAACTTTGTCACCGAACGGTTTTCAAAACACAACTCCTCAACACCGTGTTTCTGCATCTCATCAGTTGGCTGAGTTGGAGCAACCCGGTCTGGTTTTGGGCCAGCCACCAAGAGCACCACAAGTACACACTCCACCCCCCGGACGATCTCGAAGTGGTCTTGCCTCAGCAACTGACGCTGACGTCCTTCCTGCGGAGTTCGTTCGTGAACCCGTGGGACTTTGTGTACCGGCTCAAAATGCACCTCCGGCTCAGTTTCGGCCAAGTGCAGGGCCGTTGGGAAGAGATCATTTTTCCGGAAGCGGACGGGGCATTGCGGCGCAGATTATTCACCTGGTCTCGGGCGGCCCTGGTCGTTCATCTTCTATTCGTCCTGCTCGCGCTCGCTCGGGGTTGGTGGCTGCTGCCCATCCTGGTGACGTTGGCTCCGTTCTACGGGGGCGGCCTCCAGTATCTCTGCAACAATACCCAGCATGCCGGTCTGCAGGATAATGTGCCGGACTTCCGGCTGTGTACCCGGACTTTCCTCACGCATCCGCTGCTCCAATTTGTTTACTGGCACATGAACTTCCACATCGAGCATCACATGTATGCCGCCGTGCCTTGTTACAATCTGAAAAAGCTGCACGCGGCGATAAAGTCTGACCTGCCCGACTGCCCGGTGAGCCTGCTGGCCGCTTGGCGAGATATAGTTGCGATCCTCAAGCAACAGCGGATTGACCCTGACTATCAATATATCGCCAAGCTGCCGGCTCGGGTCGCATCCATTAAATCGTGACGAGGTTACTTTCGCCGGAACTTCATTAATCATGTAAGAGAATTCGACTTACGCAAACGCCCCTTCGACTGCGCGCGGCGGCGGCATTCTGAGCGGAGCGTAGTCGAAGGAGCCGCCGCGCTCCGCTCAGGGTGCTGCGTAAGTCTAGGAGAAGATAAGGTGGACCGTTATTTTGACCCGGAGCCTTATCAGAAAGAGATTGCCTAGCGCTTATATATGCAAGTGGCGAACTTGCCTTCGAGTTTGAAATAATTAAACCGACATTTGATACACCTATAAGATTTACGAAGAGGATAACGTTGTGGGTAACTTGGGCCAACGAGCACTCACAGTGGGGGCTTTAATCACTCTAAGCGTATTTTTTGTGGGGTGTCAGTCACCTGGGGCGCTAATGACTCCGGCGGCTCCACCCTCGACCCTCCCGCCCTCCACTATCGAGGTGACGGCCACCCCAACAGTTTCTGCCACACCCTCAGTAGTTCCTTCAAATACTCCTACAGCCACACTGGTGGAATCACAGCTTGCCCTGACACCTTCACTTGTTGACTCGGAACTTCGCCTAGTTAAAACTTATGAGTTTGCCAGTGAGTATTTTTCTTATTCACCGGATGGCGCCATGATCGGGGCGAGTGATATCGAAACCGTAAAAGTCTACAGTGCTACAAATGGAGAGTTGCTGTGGGAATTTGCTAAGCCTGAAGCCGGGTTGTTGGAGGAAGGGAAGATTGTATTTTCTGCTGATGGTTCTATGTTAGCGGCCGAAATAAATGATGGCTCTCATGGGGATGTGTACCTGTGGGAGTGGCGTACTCATCGCCTACTAAAGAGATTTGAAATGCCAAATTTGATTATTGACTTTGAACTTTCACCGGATGGAAAATGGCTCGTCGTTGCGGATCACATGAACTACCTGCCGTACATCACGCTTTGGAATTTAGAAACAGGGCAAAGCAAGAAACTCGATGTTATTTCGGTTGATCTCGCTTTTTCTCCAAAACAGCTTCTCCTCGCTTCGGCAAATTTTGCTGACCGGGGAGAAGCGGCCGTGCGGCTTTGGGATCTAAATGCAGATCAAGTGACCGATCTCTTCTATCAGCCTGAGGATTTAGATGTTTCATACCCGGCCGCCACCAGTCTTGCTTTTTCGCCTGATGGTCGTTTGCTGGCTGTCGTTATAAATGGTCAGCTTCGATTATGGGATTTAGAAGCGGCGCAAGAAATTGATTGGACCTTGTCTAAACCCTTCTCCGATCTTATTCGTGTGAAATGGTCCTCGCTCGGGGTGATAGGAGTCTTGGATAAACGCGGAAAGGTTATTCTCTTGGGATCTGATACCGGTTTCGTAATCGGTACGACACAAATTAATACGATAGAACGTTACCCCAGTGCTGACCTAACTTTTTCGCCAGAGGGATACTCCTTACTTACGGGAGGCATCATTCAATCGCTACAGCTTTGGGAAATTCCCCAAGAATAGGAGCAGGCTGACTAAACTTCGCCAACCTACTCAGCGCGGCTAGGCTGGAGGCGCTGAGATTGTTTTTTCAGCGGCCTCAGTTTTTCTCAGCGGTTTCAGTGATCCAATTCCCTTCACAGGGCATTTCCAGAAACTCACCATAGCGCGTCGCGGCGGCTTTGAGGGCTTTGTGCTCGGCTGGGCTTAATGGCCGGAAGGGGTTCAGTTGGATTTCAACGCTTCCTTTTTTGAAAACTCTTTTCCAAGTGCCGGCCAATTTGCCATCCACTAGGATAACCGAGGTCAGCGCATTCCCCATGGACAGCAGCTTCTCGAGGTATCTTTCCCCGCCCAGCGCGCTCCGGTCTTTATAAGCGATCGTGTACTCGTCGTAAATTGACAAGAGCAGGGCGGTCGGCGTCTTCGGTTTAACGATTTTCGCGTGCGGCGAAAACCAGTAAGTTTTGTCGTCTATGATTTCGTGAGCCAGGTGTGAGGCGGCCAGCTCCAGGCTGCGCTGCGCCTCGGTTAGAGTTAGCCCGGACCACCAGGCGAAATCTTTGGCTTGAGCCGGCCCATGGCTGATAAAATATCGGAGGACCCACTGTGCCAACACTTCGTCGCGGCGTAATTTTTTTGCCTGCGGGGCGCGCTCGTCTAACAGGGCATAGGTAAACTGTTTGCCGCGCCGGGGCCCGCTGCAAATCAACGCTTCCAACTCCGCGTGCATGAGAATATACGCGAGCCGTTGCCCCTCCGCCTCGATCTTATTTTCTGCTAGACGGTTGGCGATCTCCGAGCGAGTGAGATACTTTTTGCCTCGGAGGACTTTGCTCAATACGGCGTGACAACGTGACAGGAGGGCAGCATCCAATTCCAGTTTGCGGTACATGTGACTATTGAGCGCCTGAACTCGGGGGGCGGTGAGCGCGAGCAGCGAGCGAATGTCTTGGGGGGCCACAAAATGCCAAGTCGGGCGCATCACGTGCGTGCGCAAGATCGCTCCGTCATTGAAGGCTTTTTCAATCTGGGCCTCCGTCGCCTGGGGCAGGCGCAAGCCCAGCGCCCACTTGGCCGCGGCGAAGTCCTGGGCCTGCACCGCGCCCAACCACGCGACCACGTCGCCGGGCTGTTTCCCTTTCTTTTTACCCAGTAATTGATTGGCTAGCCGCGCGGGCGCAATCTCTAAGGCTGGCATGCTTTCAAGTTTTTTGGCGGATCGTCGGTGAGTTGTTGTTCAACAGGGTAAAATGTGGATATGAAAATGTCAAGAACCGCCTGGCCTTCGTGAAAAGCCGGCGGCCGTACTTCCTGGTTGACAGCGCGAGCTGATAATTGGCGGGATAAGATGAACCGTTATTTTGACCCTGAGCCTCAACCGACAGAGATTGCCCAACGCCTATATACGCAGGTGGCAAACTTGCCATTGATCTGCCCACACGGGCACGTGGACCCACGCCTCTTCGCTGAAACGGATTACTCGTTTGGCACGCCCACCGATTTGTTCATTCTTCCCGATCACTACGTTTTTCGGATGCTGTATTCGCAGGGCGTGCCCCTGGAGTACTTGGGCCTTCCCCGCCGCGACGGTCACCCGACTGAAAGCGACCACCGCAAAATCTGGCAGACATTTGCCGAGAACTTTTATCTCTTCCGAGGCACACCGACCAGCTTATGGCTGACGCATGAACTGCATGACATCTTTAGTATTGAAGAAAAACTGACGGCCGCCTCCGCGCAGCGCCTCTATGATCAGATCACGGCCCAACTCGCCACGCCGGAGTTTCGTCCGCGCCCGCTGTTTGAGCGATTCAATATCGAAGTGTTGTGTACGACGGATGCGGCGACCGACACACTGGAACACCATCAAGCCATTCGAGACTCGGGCTGGAAGGGACGGATCATCCCCTGCTTTCGTCCGGACGCCGTCATCAACCTCGAGACGCCAAGTTGGCGCAAGAACATCGAAGCCCTGAGCGCAATCAGTGGGATAGAAGTTAATAGCTTTCGGACTTTCATCCAGGCCTTGGAGAACCGCCGCGCGTTTTTTAAACAGATGGGCGCGACGGCGACCGACCATGCCGCCGTAACGCCGTACACCACGAAACTCTCAGAGGGAGAAGTCGAGACGATCTTTCAGCGCGCGTTACGGGGCGAGATCACGGCGGAGGACGCGGCGCGCTTTACCGGCCATATGCTCATGGAGATGGCGCGCATGAGCCTCGAAGATGGGCTGGTGATGCAATTGCACGTCGGGTCGTTGCGTAATCACAACGCTCTCATTTTTGAAGGCTTTGGAGCGGATAAGGGCGCGGACATCCCCGTCCCAACCGAGTTCACCCGCAACTTACAGGCTCTGCTGAATCAGTATGGCAATGACTCACGCCTCACGCTGATTCTCTTCACGTTGGACGAGACGACTTACGCGCGAGAGTTGGCTCCCCTCGCCGGCCATTACCCGGCCGTGAGGCTTGGCCCGCCGTGGTGGTTTTTCGATAGTCTGAACGGCATGGCGCGTTATTTTGATCAGGTGATGGAGACCGCCGGGTTATACAATACCGTAGGTTTCAACGACGACACGCGCGCCTTCTGCTCCATCCCCGCCCGGCACGACTTGTGGCGGCGCGCCGGCGCTAACTGGATTGCGAGCCTCGTCGTGCGCGGCATCGTGGACGAGGGTGATGCGGATGAAATGATTTATGACCTGGCTTATCGGCTCGCCAAGAAAGCGTATAAGCTGGCATGACTCCAGAACTCAAACCGAATAGCGGGTTACATAACCTGCTTTCGACTGGAGACCCCTTCTGGAGGCGTCTCTTTTTCTACTAGTCTGGATGTGGAATGGTCACTCCTCTGCTAGTTTTGGGAAATTGGCTGTTATAAGATAGACCCGCAACTCTTTAGCTAAAATTCTCAACCAGAGGCTACCTATGAAAACTCAGCTGCTTAAGAAATTGCTTCCGCTCGTTGGCTTTATCCTTCTTCTCTCAATGTTCATTCAACTCTCGGCGAACGTTTATGCCGCGAGCTATGTCCCGCAAAACTCAAACCGTAAAGTCCTGAATTTCAACACCCATTGGCTGTTCGCCGGCGATGTCCCCGGCGCGAACGGTCAGGCCAGCACGCTGGACGAGTCGGGCTTCGCCCCAGTGACGTTGCCCTACTTCCGCCTGCATGCGCATAAGGCTTTCCCCAAGACGGATTTTGAAGTCCCAGTCTCCTGGTACCGCCGCCACTTCTCGCTGCCCAGCACCTATGCCGGTCGCCGGATCTACGTTGAATTCCAAGGGGTGGCGAAGGTCGCAGATGTGTACGTCAACGGCACCTGGGTCGGCCAGCATCGCGGCGCGTACACGCCTTTTACTTACGACATTACCAGCCTGGTTACCCTCGGCGGCGCGGATAACCTGATTGCGGTCAAAGTTGACACGGTGACACACAATGACATCCCGCCGGAAGGTGGCGCGATTGACTATTACGTGTGGGGTGGGATCGTCCGCGATGTCAACCTGATCGTCACCGACCCGGTGCATGTGGATTGGGCCTTCATCACCACGCCCTCCGTTAGCACCGGCAGTGCCACCGTCAACGCGCGCACCAACATCCGCAATGACAGCAGCACGTCCCGGTCGGTCACAGTCATTACCAACATTGTGGATGCGACCAACAATGTCGTCGCGACCGGCTCGGCCACGCAGACGATTGGCCCCAACTCGGCGTTTGAATTCAACTACAACACGACGACGGTTACCAATCCCAACTTGTGGAGTCCCGATACGCCCTATCTGTACACGGTCTACACTCAGGTAAAGGATGGCGCGAACTTTGTGGATGAGCACAAGGTGCGCCTGGGCATCCGCTCTATCTTGTTCAACGCCACCGATGGCAAGTTTTATCTCAATGGTCAGTGGATTAAATTGCGCGGTTTGGATCGGCACGAGTCCTATCCGTACATTGGCCGGGCGGCGCCGAACCGCTTGCAAGCCAAGGACGCCGATATGCTCAAGTACGAGTTGGGCATCAACCTGATGCGCATGTCGCACTATCCGCAAGACCCGGAGTTCTTGGAACGGGCGGACGAGATTGGCTTGCTGGTGCTGGAAGAGATTCCGGGCTGGCAACATATTGGCAATCTCAGTTGGCAAGACATCAGCGTGGAGAACGTGCGCGAGATGGTCATGCGCGATCGCAACCATCCTTCCATTATTATCTGGGGCGTGCGGATCAATGAGTCCGGCGACAACCATGCGTTTTACACGCGCACCAATGACCTGGCGCGCCAGCTTGATCCCTCCCGGCCCACGGGCGGCGTCCGCAATTTCACCGGCAGTGAGTTTCTGGAAGACGTCTACACCTACAACGATTTCTCGGGCGGGGCGATCAACCCGACGGTGCTGCCCTGGCTGATGACGGAATCGGTGGGACATACCCGACCGCACCGCGCCTGGGACCCGGAAAGTGTCTTGCTCACGACCATGACCACCCATCTCAATGTTCAGAACCAGGCCGCGCAGAAGACGAATATTGCCGGCGCGTTGGGCTGGGTGTTCGCCGACTACAACACCACCTTTAGCAGTGACTCGTGCTCGGACTTCACCTGCTATCACGGTGTCTATGACATCTTCCGCTTGCCCAAGTTTGCGGCGTCCGTGTTTGCTTCACAGCGCAATCCAACTCTCTACGGGCCATACGTCTCCATCAACAACTACCATCAGTCCACCTCCGGCGCGACGGTGTATGTGGCAAGCAACTGCACCCAGGTGGAACTCTTTGCGAACGGTGTTTCTCAAGGCCGGATCAATCCTAATGCCTACACCGCGCTTCCCCATCCGTTCTTCCAGTTCAACAACGTCACCACCGCCTCCGGAAACTTGCGGGCCGATTGTTGGATTGGAAGCAGCCTGGCGGCTACGACGACGCAATTCACGCCCGGCGCGGCCACAAAACTTGTCTTGACGCCTGATGACACCGCGCTCGTAGCTGACGGCGCGGACATGACGCGGGTGGTCGTCAAAGCCTTGGACAGCAACAATCAGGTGGTGCCATATAACGCCGCCAAAGTCAGCTTCACCGTCACCGGCCCGGGGGCGATGGTGGGCGAGAGTCCCCTCACGCTGGAAGCCGGCCGCGGCGCGGTCTATCTCAAGGCAGCTTTGAATCAGACCGGCAGCCTCACCCTGAATGCCAGCGCCTCCGGACTGACCGGCGCGTCAACCAACGTGACCGTCAATTCATTCACAACCGAAATTGTTCCCACCAGCGGCAGCTACAACTTCGGGTTTGTGAACGATGTGAACGATATGGACCAGGGCACCGGCTCGAACCAACTCAACTATGTGGGCGCCGGCTGGGGACATGGCTCCGGCAGTGGGGGGCTATTCAACGGTGACAATAGCTGGAGCAGCACGGCCAACGAATATGTGACCTTGGCTTTCAACGGAAAACGAGTGGCGCTCTATGGGGTACTTGACCCGGTACATGGGACTGGCGCGGTCTCTATTGATGGTGGGGCGGAAACCAACGTCAGTTTCAATGGCGCGGCCCGGCGTGGAAATGTGGTGCTCTGGAGCAGCCCAACGCTCACCCAGGGTCAGCATACTCTCAAAGTGCGCGTGACTGGCAATGGCTCGGTCGCTATCGATCGGGTCGTCGTCGTCTCTGATCCGCCCGCCGTCCTGGGACCGCCTCCATCTTCTGTCATCAGCGTCAATGACAACACCACGGGCACCGGACAAGAGCAGTTTGAATACGTAGGAACCTGGAGTTACGGCAATCAGTCCGGCGCCTATCAGGGTGACAACCACTGGTCGAATGCGCTCAATGCCTATTATCAGGTGCGCTTCACCGGCGCACAGATTAAGCTCTACATGGCCAAGGACCCGGCCCACGGGATTGCGGGTGTCTCGATTGATGGTGGAACCGAAAGCAACGTGGATCTCTACGCCTCGACGCGGGCCGACCAAGTATTAGTCTGGACCAGCCCGGTCTTGGCCGCCGGTTCACACACCCTCAAAGTACGCGTAACGGGCAACAAGAATGCCAGCAGCTCGAATACCTTTGTCATCGGCGACCGCGTGGATATTATCCCAGCCTCCGGCCCGACGCCGACACCCTCGCCGACGCCCACACGCACCAACACCCCCACCGGCCCGACACCGACGCGGACGAACACTCCTACTGGCCCGACGGCGACCGCTACCGCGACGCGCACGTCGACTCCCAGTGGGGTCACGTATTACACGCTCATTGCCCGGCACAGCGGCAAATGTCTGGAAGTTCCGAACTCTTCCACGACCAATGGCATTCAGCTTGATCAATGGACTTGCAACGCTGGGACAAACCAGCAATGGCAATTCACCGCCGTGGGCAGCTTTTACCAGATCATCAACCGCAACAGCGGTCAGTGTATGGATGTGAGTGGCGTCTCCACGGCGGACGGGGCGCAAGTGATCCAGTGGCCGTGTGGCTCCGGCACCAACCAGCAGTGGACGCTCTCCGACCTGGGAACCGGCTATTACCAGTTGATCGCCCGCCACAGTGGGAAGTGCTTGGACGTCAATGCCGCGGCGCTAACCGACGGGGCGCTGATGATCCAGTGGACGTGTGGCTCCGGGACTAATCAGCAGTGGCAGCGGCAGTAACTTTGAAGTAGCGGCTGACCACGGAGGCTAACGAAGGGTCTGTGTTCCCAAGCGACTGAGTTTCTTCCAAACGGGGAGTCACTCAGTCGCTTTTTATTTTTTTGCTCTCAAGGAGGCCACTGGATGACGCACACCGTCTTTTTGGTTGAGGATGAAATCGTTACCCGCGAAGGCATCCGGGATAATGTGGATTGGGCCGCGGCCGGTTTTGAGTTCTGCGGTGAAGCGCCGGACGGCGAACTGGCGTTACCCCTGATCCGCGCCATTCAACCCGATGTCATCATCACCGACATCAAAATGCCGTTCATGGACGGCCTGCAGCTTTGCTATTTGCTCAAAGAATGTTTGCCGCACACCCGCACGATTATTCTCAGCGGTCACGACGAATTCAAATACGCTCAAGAAGCCATCAAAGTCGGCGTCACCGAATACCTGCTCAAGCCGGTCGGCACGCAGGATTTATTAGCGGTCCTGCGTAAAATGGCGCACGAGATTGAGCGAGAAAAAGGGGAAAAGGAAAGTTTGCAACGCCTGAAAGACCAGGTGGGACAGTTCCTCGAGACCGATGCGCAGGCCGAGGCGCATAAGCTGGCTTTACTTAAACTGGATGCCTCAGCCGTGACGCAATTTCTTAAACACGGCGCCAAGACGGAGGTGGATGATTTCTTTGCGAACTACCTGCAACCGCTGGACGAAACGTCGGCGGTCTCCCGTTTAGTCATCCAGTACCTTGTGACGCACTTGATCTTATCGGCCGCCAACTTTATCCGGGAGTTAGGCGGTCAGCCCGAGGTCGTGATTCCCGAGATCAATCACCTGGGAAAATTACTCTCCGGCATTCACAGCCTCCCGCAAGTCAAAGCCCAGGTGGGGAATGTGCTCCTGGCGGCGCTGGCGCTGCGAGACAGCCAGACGTATGCCCAACGTTCGTTGATCAAAAAGGCCACGGACTATATTGAGGCGCAGTACGCCAGCCCGGATATTTCCTTGAATGCCGTGGCGGCGCACGTGAACCTCAGCCCCAGTTATTTCAGCGTGGTCTTTAGCCGGGAAGCGGGGGAGACTTTCGTCGAATATTTAACACGGGTCCGCATCCACAAAGCCAAGGAGTTGATCCGGACAACCGCGCTGACCTCCAGCGAAATTGGCTACCGGGTCGGCTATAACAATCCTCGTTATTTTTACTCGGTGTTCAAGAAGGCGGTGGGCCTTTCACCGATTGAGTTCAGAGACCAGGCCCGCGGCTAGTGTTAAGGTGACTGTCACGGGGCAGAGCAAGGCCGAAAAGTTCCGGCGTTTTTGCCGCCCCGTGACAGTCACCTATATACAAAATCTTCTTGATTTCTTTGTGTCTTCGAGCCTTGGCGGTGAAATAGTGCTGAATCAGGAGATTCCTTTGAAACCCTTCAACCCCGATCAGCCCCTCGACCCGGCGGCGCTGCCAGATAGGCGCGCCCGGCGTTTCTTGACGACGATGACGCTCTCGATCCGGACCCGGCTCTTGCTGGCTTTTTTCATCGTCGGGCTGATGCTGATGGCGCCCTATGCGTTCTTGATTTTGCCCGCCTTGCAATACAAGCGCCAATACGACTCGCTCATCACCAACCTGACGACCGCGAACAGTATCATGGGTTACATTCAGCCCGCGATTGACGCGGAAACCTGGGAGATCGTCGCGGGTAAAAAAGAATTCCAAGCCGGGCAGCAGTACGCGATCCTGGAAGAAGTCAACCGCAAGTTGCGGCAGATGGTCGCGAATACCGATTCAAAGAAGGGGCGAGTCAAGTTGGATGTGATTCTCCGCACCATGACCACGCTGAAAGCTTATGAAGATCGCTTGGGTGAACAGTTGGCGGCGCACGCGACTTTCGATCAGAATATGGTGGTGTTGGAGGAAATTCGGCGGGTGTCCATCTTGGTGGAGGAGGACGTCAAAGATTATGCACTCTTCGAGGTAAATCGGACCGAGCAACAGTATCGCGCGCTGCAAACCAGCCTGGATCGCTGGGCCGTCGCCAGCGGCATCGGGATTGCGGCCGCTGCGCTCTTCTCCATCGTCGCCGCCTGGCATATCTCCCGAAGCATTTATCTGCCGATCCGCAAGCTGCACGATGTGACGACTACGCTCGCCCGGCAAGACTTGGAGTTGCTGGTGACCGCCGACAACGCCGACGAGATCACGGAACTAGGATTGAGTTTCAATATCATGGTCGGCAAAATTCGTGAGCTGTTAGCCGCCAAAATAAAGGAGCAAGAAGAGTTGAAGAAGGCGGAACTTAGAACTTTGCAGGCACAGATCAATCCGCATTTTCTCTACAACACGCTGGACACTATCATCTGGATGGCGGAAGGCAACCGCACGCATCAGGTGGTAGAACTGGTTCGGGCGCTTTCGCGCTTCTTCCGGATCACGCTGAGCAAGGGCAAAGACTGGATTACCCTCCGGGAAGAATTCGATCATGTGGGGAGTTATCTGGCGATTCAAAAAATGCGCTATCACGATATTCTGGATTATCACCTTGAGTTAGCGGAAGACCTCCAGGACGGGACAATTCTAAAACTCACGTTGCAGCCCCTCGTCGAAAATGCGCTCTACCACGGGATCAAAAATAAACGGAATGGCGGGCGCATCGCCGTGCGCGGCCGCCGCATCGGCGAAGCAAACATCCTCATCGAGGTGGAAGACCAGGGGATTGGCATTCCGCTGGAGAAGTTGGCTCAACTCCAGACGGCGTTGACCAGCGAGAATGGTGCGGTTGATGTTAAGGAGGCCGGCTTTGGTATCGCTAACGTTAACCAGCGACTCAAGCTTTACTACGGCGCTATGCACGGCCTCTCCATTGAGAGCGAGTATCTAACGGGAACGCGCGTATCGTTTGTGATTCCTCTGCGGCGGGATTGATTCTACGAGGACTGTAAGTTACAAGTTCTCCCCTCACCCCCGCCCTCTCCCCACGGGGAGAGGGAGAACTCCCCTCTCCCCGCGGGAGAGGGGGCGGGGGTGAGGGCGAGCATTGCTTGTTTTTTAGGCCTTTTCCCCTCCCTTCAGCCCCTATCCAAAAAAATAGAACATCATCCAAGAAAAAATGGATTGCGGACAACCTCCAAAGTCCCTACTATGGTACCGAAGTCCACTTGAGGCTGAGCCTCAGCGACTATTTTCTAATTCATGGAGGAGATAGAACATGAAACGAAGCAAGTCCGTTTATTGGAGTACCGCGCTGGCGTTGGTCTTGATGCTGGTCAGTTGTTCTCCAGCGTCCACCGTCCAACCGACCACCGCCCCCGCCGCTCAGAAGACGTACGGCGATTTGGTCGTGGGCTTTGCCCAGATCGGCGCCGAAAGTGAGTGGCGGACGGCCGAAACCAATTCCATTCAGGATGAGGCCAAAAACCTGGGGGTCGAACTGAAATTCTCCGATGCGCAGCAAAAGCAGGAAAACCAAATCAAAGCCATTCGCTCGTTTATCGCGCAAAAAGTGGACGTTATCGGGGTCGCGCCCGTGGTGACAACCGGTTGGGAGACCGTCTTCCAGGAAGCGAAAGCCGCCGGCATCCCGATCGTGTTGGTGGATCGCCGCGCCGATGTGCCGGACGATCTGTTCGCCACCTTCATCGGCTCTGATTTTGTCCTGGAAGGTCAGAATGCTTGTAAGGAAATGGCGACACTGCTCGGCAACAAGGGCAACATTGTGGAGTTGGAAGGCACCGTCGGCGCCGGCCCGGCCATTGACCGCAAGCAGGGTTTCCATGATTGCCTGAATGGGATGGCGGATATGAAGATCCTCGCGTCGCAGTCCGGCGATTTCACCCGCGCCAAGGGCAAGGAAGTGATGGAAGCTTTCCTCAAGACGCATGGCAAGGACATCAACGGCGTCTACGCCCACAATGATGACATGGCGCTGGGCGCGATCCAGGCGATTGAAGAGGCCGGCCTCAAGCCCGGCCAGGATATCAAGATCGTTTCGATTGACGGAGTGAAAGGCGCTTTCGAGGCGATGGTGGCCGGCACCCTGAACGTGACCGTGGAATGTAACCCGGTGCTCGGCCCACAGTTCTTTGAAGTCGCGCTCAAGCTGGCGAACGGCGAATCGGTTGAGAAGTGGGTCAAATCGAACGAAGGCATTTATCGTCAGGAGACCGCGGCGCAAGATTTGCCCAACCGCAAGTATTAGAAGTTATAGGACGCAGATGCACGCAGATTTTCGCAGATTAAAAAAATAGAAAAAATCTGCGTGCATCTGCGTGTATCTGCGTCCCAATCTTCCAGTTTAGATCAAAGGTACTTCCAGTATGTCCGAGCGCGACGTTCTCCTCCGGATGAAAAGTATTTCCAAGACCTTCCCGGGGGTGAAGGCCCTTTCCAATGTGGACTTCACCCTCGAGCGTGGCGAGGTGCATGCGCTCATGGGAGAAAACGGCGCGGGCAAATCCACCCTCATCAAAGTGCTCACCGGCGTCGAGCGGCCGGAGGCCGGCGTGATCGAACTGGAAGGCCGGCCCATTTTCCCAAAGGATCCCCATCACGCCCAATCCCTGGGCATCAGCGCCGTCTATCAAGAAATCAATCTGTGCCTAAATCTCTCGGTCGCCGAGAACATTTTTATTGGCCGGGAGCCGCTGAAATTTGGGCGCATTGATTGGAAAACCATCCACCAGCGTGCTCAACAACTTCTGGAACGTTTGGACATCCGCCTGGATGTGCAGCAGTCGCTGGGCAGTTTTTCAGTGGCGATCCAACAGATGGTCGCCATCGCCCGGGCGCTGGATATTTCCGCCAAGGTTTTAATTCTGGATGAGCCGACCTCCTGCCTGGACGCAAACGAAGTCGAGCGACTCTTCCAGGTCATGCGCCGGCTCAAAAGCGAGGGGCTGGGAATTATCTTCATCTCCCATTTCCTCGATCAAGTGTACGCCATCGCCGACCGGATTACAGTGCTGCGCAACAGCGAACAAGTGGGGTGTTACTCGGCGGCGACGCTGCCGCGCCTGGAGTTGGTCTCTAAGATGCTCGGGAAGGAACTGGAAGACTTGGAAGGCTTGGCGAGAGTCAAGCAGGCCGGGACCAGCCGTGTGTCAAAGTCTACTTTGTTGGAGGTCAAAAATCTTGGCCGGATCGGAAAATTGCAGCCGTTTGATTTGGAAGTGAACGCCGGTGAGGTGGTCGGGCTGGCTGGCTTGCTCGGTTCGGGCCGGACGGAAACGGCCCAATTGTTATTTGGCGTTGAGCAACCGGACAGCGGCTCCATTAAGTTGGATGGAAAAGAAATCCAGCCGCTCTCGCCCGCCAAAGCGCTCAAAAAGAAGATTGGCCTGTGCCCCGAAAATCGCCGGTCGGATGGCGTGGTGCCGGAGTTGACCGTCCGCGAAAATATTCTGCTGGCGTTGCAAGCCGGCCGCGGCTGGTTCCGGCGCTTGAATCGCAAGCAACAAATGGAAATCACGAACGGCTACATTCGCGCGTTAAATATCAGCACGCCGGATGGCGAGCAACTGGTAAAAAATCTCAGCGGCGGCAATCAGCAGAAAGTGATCCTGGCGCGCTGGCTGGCGACGGACCCGCGCCTCTTGATCCTGGATGAACCCACCAAGGGAATTGACATCGGGGCCAAGACCGAAATCCAGAAACTGATCTTGGCGCTGGCGAGAGATGGCAAGGCCATCGTTTTCATTTCGTCTGAAATAGATGAAGTGATCCGCTGTAGTCAGCGCGTCATGGTGTTACGTGATCGGCAAAAGGTCACCGAACTGCGGGGGGATCAAATTAATAAGACCTGGATTATGCAATCCATTGCGGAGAGGGTGAGCGATGGACCGGCATAACGCAGGGTGGCGCTCGCTGATGAATAGTCCCTTGTCGGGCGCCGGGCTGGCGCTCTTGCTCATCATGGCGTTCAACCTGTTCTTCACGCCGGGCTTCTTCGACATCCGGATTCAAGACAATCAACTGCGTGGCAGTCTGATAGATATTCTGGTTCGCGGCGCGCCGCTGATGCTTATGGCATTGGGGATGACACTCGTCATCGCGACCGGCGGCGTGGATTTATCCGTCGGGCCGGTGGCGGCCATCACGGGCGCGGTCGCCGCGGCGCTGATTGGCGGGCAGTTGAACGTGACGCAAATGCCGCTGTCGCTCGTGCTGCTCATTGCGTTGCTCATCGCTATCCTGTGCGGGATCTGGAATGGGGTGCTGGTCGCTTACATCGGGATCCAGCCGATCGTGGCGACGTTGATTTTGATGGTGGCGGGGCGAGGCATCGCGCAACTGATTACGCAAGGACAGATCCTCACTATTTACTATCCTCCTTATCATTTTCTGGGAGCGGGCTACTGGTTCCTGCCATTTTCTATGTATTTGGTAATCGCTATCTTTATCCTTATCAGTCTGTTTGTACGCCGGACGGCGCTGGGACTTTTTATTGAAGCGATTGGCGTGAGCGCCAGCGCCAGCTATTACAGCGGCATCAACGAAAAAAATATCAAGCTGCTAGTCTACGGTCTGTGCGGACTGTGCGCCGGAATCGCGGGGATTCTTATCAGCGCGAACATTCGCAGTGCGGACGCGAACAACGCCGGCCTGTGGTACGAACTGGACGCGATCCTCGCCGTGGTCATCGGTGGCACAGCTCTTTCCGGTGGGCGGTTCTCGTTGGTGGGGAGCCTGTTGGGCGCGTTGATTATCCAGAGCCTGACGACGACCATTTATCGTTTTGGCGTGCCGCCCGAGGTGACGCTGGTGGTTAAGGCGGGCGTCGTTTTCACGGTGAGTCTGCTTCAAGCGCCCGGCTTTCGGAAGTTGAAGTTAGGCCGGAGCGTCGCGCCGAAAGGGGTGGCGCAATGAGCAAGCTGCGTTTCCGGATTGATCGCCGGTATTTGCCGGTCGTGGTGACGGTGGGGCTGTTCGTGGGAACGTATGTGATCGCCGCGTTGAAATATCCGGGGCTGGGGACGCCGCAAGTATTTTTTAATCTACTGATTGACAACGCCTTTCTCATCATCAGCGCCATCGGGATGACGTTTGTGATCTTGTCCGGCGGCATTGATCTCTCGGTAGCGTCGGTGATTGCCTTGACCACCGTTGTCTCGGCGGCGCTCGTGGAAAAATGGAATGTGAGTCCGTTCCTGGCGATTCCGCTGGTGCTGCTGATGGGCACGGCCTTGGGTGCATTCCAGGGGAGTGTGATCCAATTTTTCAAGGTGCCGCCGTTCATCGCCACCTTGGCCGGCATGTTTTTTGCGCGGGGCATGTGTTTTGTAATCAGCATCAATACCATCCCCATCACGCATCCGGTGTACAAGGCGATCTCACTGTTTCAACTCCATCTGCCGGGGAATGGCTTCATTTCTTTAAATGTAGTGATTGCGTTGATTGTGCTGGGGGTGGCGATTTACCTGGCTCACGCGACTCCCTTTGGGCGAACGGTTTATGCGATTGGGGGAAACGAACAATCCGCGTTGCTGATGGGGTTACCGGTCGCGCGCACGAAAGTTTTAATTTACACGCTGAACGGCTTCTGCTCGGCGCTGGCGGGAGTCGTCTATTCCTTTTATGTGCTGTCGGGTCACGGGCTGTATGCCAACGGTTTTGAGTTGGACATCATCGCCTCGGTGGTCATGGGCGGTACGCTATTGAGCGGCGGGTCAGGCTATATCTTGGGAACACTGTTTGGGGTGCTGATCCAGGGATTGATCCAAGTGATCATCATCTTCGACGGCACGTTGAATTCTTGGTGGACGAAGATCGTCGTGGGATTGTTGACGCTGTTTTTCATCCTCATGCAGAAAGTCTTGACGGCCCGGCGGCGGCCCCAGCCGGCAGACTCAGAAACCAACCAGGCTACCAGGTTTGATGGGAGCAAGTCGGTGAGCGTAAACGGTTTGCACCGATGACCAGAGACACCGGCACTCTTACTTTAGGTGACTGTCACGCGAGCGATAGAACGCCGGAAACTCAAACACCTTGTCGCTCGCGTGACACGCGCAGCGCCTGGACATGAGCCAGGATTTTTTCAAGAGTATCTAATTGTGCGAAAAGTAGTCATTAAAATGCGATCTTTATCCTCCAGATAGACTACACTCTTTATCGGCGATTAAATTCCCCAGGATCAAAACGAGGAGTGCGTATGTTGAAAAATAAATTCATGGGTGAAGCCCTGCGTCATTACCGGGGCGCTTGGCGTAAGTCCAGCCTGTATCTGTCCGTGGCCTTGAGCCTGTTCGTTTCGCTGCTCATGCCCGCCTTCGGGAGCGCGGATGTCCTGGCCGCCAGTGTCTTCTACGATTTCCAGAACGGCAGCTCGGCCGGTTGGACCACGTACGGGGGCACTTGGTCGGTGGTCAACGGCGAATACACCGTCAATTCCGGCCAGGGCTTCAAGTCCGTCATCAGCGGCTCCAATTACAACAGTTTCATCTATGAAGCCGATGTGAACGTGGCCGTCGGCGGCAACGCCGGTTTCATCATCCGCGCCGGCAGCCTGGGAGTCGGGGTGGATGCCTACACCGGTTATTACATCGGGCTGAATACGGCCGGGAATTCAGTCCAGATGGGCAAGGTCAATAACAACTGGACGCAAATGATCAACTACCCGTTCACGGTGACGCCGAACACCTGGTATCACCTGAAAGTCGTCGCGTCCGGCGGCTCCATGGATACGTATGTCGGGACGACCCACGTCTTGAGCACTTTTGAGAAGACGTTCCCCTCCGGCGCGGTGGGCCTGCGCGTCTTCAACACCAGCGCAAAATTCGACAACGTGCGCGTGACCGACAACGGCGTGATCAACAGCCCCACCTACAACTGGTCGGGGAAAAAGGGAGCGATCTACGTCCCGAGCAATGCCGTGAACATGATTGATTTCTGGCAAACGTATGACTCGGCGCTGGTGGATCGTGAGTTGAGCTATGCCCAAACGTACGGGATGAACTCACTCGCCATTTATTTGCCGTATAAGATGTGGGTCAATAATCCGACCAATTTGTTGAATAATTTTGAAAACTTCCTGACCGTTGCCAACAATCGTGGCATGAAAGTGTCGCCGATCTTCTTTGACAATTGCTGGAACGGGACGGTGAATTTGGGCGCGCAGGGCGCTCCCATCCCGGGGGTCCACAACAGCCGGTGGGTCCAGTCGCCCGGTGACGATATCAAAACCAATTATTACGCGTCGTACAAAACATCCATCAGAAATTACGTCCAGGCGTTTGTGAATGCGCATCTGGCGGACAGCCGCATCCTGTTCTGGGAGCAGATGAACGAACCGGGTTGCAGCGGTTTTATGAACGATGTCACCATCGCGCTGATGAATGATGCGCGGATTGCCATCAAGGAAACCGGCTCGATGATCCCAGTGAACTCCTGCGCCTGCCAACTGTATGAGGGCGCGTATTTCTCCGACTACTTCTCCTACCATGACTACAACGCCGCCTATGATGCCGGCCCCAAAGGCTCGCAGTATTTCATGACGGAAGGCATGAATCGCGGCAGCCAAAGCGTGCCGGGCATGGTCGCGGCTTACGGCCCCACCGGCACCGGCTACATGTTCTGGGAACTGATGATTGGCCGGACGAACACTCGCTTCCCGTGGGGCAGCCCGCAGAACGCGCCCGAGCCGACCGTGCCCTTCCACGGGATCGTCTACCCCGACGGTCATCCTTGGTCGGTGAACGACATAGTGAAGTTGAATGGGTCCACGACCAACATGGCGGTCTACGCGGTGGATTACTACAACGGCGTGTTCGCCACTCAGAAAAAATCTTCGGTGACGCCGCTGATTGATTTTGATCTGAACACCGAAAAAGGCACGGCGTCCCCGGACGCCTCCGCCGGAGTGGCTGAGACGAATTATTCCATTCGCTGGAACGGCACGCTCAGACCTGCCACTACCGGCGTCTTCACGTTCTACGCCGACAGCGACAACAAAGCTCGCATCTGGGTCAATGGCGTCCAGGTCGTGAACAAGACCACCGTGGGCCGCTCCGAAGTCAGCGGCACCATCAGCCTGAACGCCAACCAGAACTACCCGGTCAAGGTGGAATATGAACATGGCACGGGCGTCTCGAACATGCACGTCAAGTGGTCCGGCCCGAGCTTAAGCAAACAGGTCCTGCGGCCCGTCAAGCCTAACAGTGTGCCTACGACCTTGACCATCAATCAGTTGAAGTCATTCCAAGTGACCACGCCCGGGTTCACTGATCGCTACCTCGCGCATGCGGCTGGGCTGGGAGTCACCGTCGTCGTCAATGCTGGCAGCCCCACCGCCCTGAAACAAGATGCTACCTGGTGGGTGCGCAGCGGTCTAGCGAATAGCAGTTGTTATTCGTTCGAGTCGCGCAACTTCCCCGGCCAATACCTGCGGCATTCCAACTACCGCCTGCGCCGCGAGGCCGGCAGTGGCGCGCTGTTCAACGCGGACGCGACTTTCTGCGCCCGCCCCGGCAACGCGGGCACGGGTGTGTCGCTCGAGTCATACAACTTCCCGGGTTACTTCATCCGGCACATCAACTCTGAAGTTTACATCGCCGTCAGCGGCGGCCCGAACACGTGGGATAACGCCGTCTCATTCACATACGACACAACCTGGGCGGTGGTGGCGCCCTGGGGGCCGTGACCTCCAGCGTAACTGAACAATTTTAATTGGGCTTGGAGCAGCCGTTAGTGGATTGCTCCAAGCCCGACTCCGCTGAGGTGGCCCCTCCTGAAACTCCATCCTTGCTTCTTCATCTATCTTCAATAAATAGGAGAGCCAATATGTCAAACTCATACCACCGATATTTGCATCATGCTCGCAGACTGGCGACTGCCGTGATGCCCCTTTTTCTGATCGCCTTTCAACTGCTTGCCTTTCCGTCAGTGTCAGTGCGGGCGGCGCTCAGCGGCGTAGCACCCAAGACACCGCCGCTGACCACACCGTGGACGGCGGCCGCCACTGCTGCCATCGCCAATCCGCTGCCCGAGTACCCGCGCCCGCAGATGGTGCGCACAAACTGGCAGAGCCTGAACGGCGAATGGCAGTGGCAGTCCGCGGCCAACATCAACACGCCGCCCACCGGGCAGACGCTGTCCGGGCGCATCAACGTGCCTTACCCGGTGGAGTCAGCGCTTTCCGGCCAAATGCTCAACGGCGTCAAATATATGTGGTATCGCCGCACCTTCACCGTCCCGGCGGGCTGGGCTGGGCAGCAAGTGCTGCTCAACTTCGGCGCTGTGGACTGGCGCAGTGTGGTCTACATCAACGGCACGCTGAAGGGCACGCATGAGGGCGGCTACGATGCTTTCACCTACAACATCACGGCCCAACTGAACGGCGGCACGAACGAGATCATCGTCGGCGTGTATGACCCGACCGACGCCGACAGCGTCAATCAGCCGATGGGCAAGCAGCGCGTTGTCCCCGATCTCGGCATCATGTACACCGGCTCGTCCGGCATCTGGCAGACGGTGTGGATCGAGCCGGCGCCCACGGCCTTTGTTTCGCGTTTGGATATGACTCCGAATATTGATAACGGCACGCTCAACGTCGTCGTGCAGGGCACCGCCGGACAGAATGCGACGGTTACCGCGCTACTGCCCGGCACGCAGACCGTCGTCGGCAGCAACAGCGGCGCGGTCGGCGCGAACATCAGCGTCCCGGTTCCATCGCCGCACTTGTGGACTCCGGACGATCCCTATCTCTACGACATCCGCGTCAACCTGAACGGCGGCGATGTGGTGACCGGCTACTTCGGCATGCGCAAGGTCAGTATGGGGATGGTCAATGGCATTCTACGCCCGCTGCTGAACAATCAGTTCGTGTTCCAACTGGGCACGCTCGACCAGGGTTTCTGGCCGGACGGTATCTACACCGCCCCGACCGACGACGCTCTGCGCTTCGACCTGGAGCAACAAAAGGCCCTGGGCTACAACACCGTGCGCAAGCACATCAAGGTCGAGCCACAGCGTTGGTTCTACTGGGCCGACAAGCTCGGTATCATGATCTGGCAGGACATGCCCACCATGCCCAACCCCCCGAACTCTGCGCAGCAGACCCGGCACACCAACGAGTTCCACGAGATGGTTGATGAGCACCGCAGTTCGCCGTCCATCATCATGTGGGTAGACCACAATGAAGGCTGGGGGCAGTACAACCAGGCCGGGCTGGCCACCACCGTCAAAGGCTGGGACCCCAGCCGCCTGGTCAACAACATGAGCGGCGTCAACTGTTGCGGTGCTGTGGACGGCGGTAACGGCGATGTCATTGACTATCACTGCTACCTCGGCCCGTGCTCACCGACGCCGTCGGGGTCGCGCGCCGCGGTGTTGGGTGAGTTCGGCGGCCTGGGCCTGAAAGTCGCCGGACATGAATGGAACGCGGCGGCTTCCCACAGTTACACGATGGAGACCAGCGCCACCAACCTGACCAACCATTACGTCAGCTTGGCCCAGCAAGCCGAAGGATTGGTGAACAGTCCCGGCCTGAGCGCCGCGATCTACACCGAGCCGGTGGATGTGGAAGCGGAGGTCAACGGTTGGTTCACTTACGACCGTCTGCTTAAGATCACGTCCTCGCAGCTCACCTCCGTCCGCAACGCCAACCTGTCCCTGATCAGCGCGGTTAACGTCACCTACTCGACACTCGTGCCCACTTCCGAGACGACGGCGCAAAGCTGGAAGTACACCACCAGCACACCGCCGGCCGGTTGGCAAAACACCAGCTTCAACGACACAGCTTGGAGCACCGGCAACGCCGGCTTCGGCACGGCCGGGACGCCGGGCGCCATCGTCCGCACCACCTGGAACACCGCCGACCTGTGGATGCGCCGCACCTTCAATCCCGGCAGCTTGACGGCGACCCAGCGCAGCAACTTGGTGTTCCGGCTGCACCATGACGAGGACGCCGAACTGTATATCAATGGCACGCTGGCGGCGAGTGTGACGAGTTACACCAGCAACTATGTGTATATCGCGCTAAACACCGCGGGCCAGAATGCCGTCGTCGCCAACGGCAACAATGTGTTGGCCGTGCATGTGCATCAAACGACCGGCGGTCAATATATGGATGCCGGCCTCTCCGTGAAAAATACCGGCGGCCCGACTCCGACTCCCGGCCCGACCAACACACCCACCCGCACCAATACGCCTGGCCCGACGCCCACGCCGACGAACACCTCTACGCCCGGCCCGACGCCCACGCCAACGAATACTCCAGTGCCTGGAGCCGGTGTCATCTTTTACCAGGATATCAATTTCGGCGGTGTGGCGAGTGGGGCCAAAGGCCCCGGCGATTATCCCTCCTTGCCCGCCGATGTTCCCAATGATTGGATGTCCTCGCTGAAAGTGCCGGCCGGCTGGGTCGTGGATACGTATGCCGATGGCAATTTTGTCGGCGCGGTCTGTTCCTTTGCGGCGGATAGCACCTTCGTGGGGAGTGGCTGCAACGACATCATGTCGTCGTTCAGAATCTATAAGCCGGTGGCTTTCTACGCGTTAGAGAATAACGCCAGTGACAGCAGCGGCAACGGTAATAACGGCACGCTCTTCAACAGCCCGACGTTCGTCGCGGGCCACCTGGGGCAGGCCGTCAATCTAAATGGCACGAATAACTATGTCCAGATCCCGCGCTCGATCCAGGATAGCTTCACGATCGCCTTCTGGGTCAAGACCACGCAGACCGGCGGCGCGGGCACTCACTGGTGGAGTGGCCGCGGCTTGGTGGATGGCGAAGTCGCCAATGTAGCCAATGACTTTGGAGTGGCGCTGGTGGGGGCGCAGGCCGCCTTTGGTGTCGGCAATGCGGACACCACCATCAAGTCCACCAGTAACATCAATGACGGCGCCTGGCATCACATCGCCGTGACGCGTAATTCCACCACCGGCGCGATGGTTCTCTACTTCGGTGGTGTCCAGCAGGCCAGCGCCACCGGCCCAACCGGCACGAAGAACTCACCGCCCAACCTGCGCCTCGGCAGCTTGCAGACCAACCTCAATTTCTTCGCCGGGCAGATTGATGAAGTTAAGCTGTACACCGTTGCGCTGACGGCCGGCCAGGTGGCGGCGGTGGCGGCGCAATAATATTTCACCCTCACCCCCGACCCCTCTCCTGAACGCAAAAACCGCGTTCAGGAGAGGGGAGAAATACATCGCGCTCTGCTCCCCCTCTCCTGACGACGCTCTTGGTTTTCGTCGTCAGGAGAGGGGGCCGGGGGGTGAGGTCAGTTGCGCAGCGATCAAACTCATTACTGCGCGGGCCAAAAATGTCAGAATGTGCGGGACTGACAAAAAACAGGCTGTAATCCACAAGATTTATTCCTGCCGCACCGCTAAGATGACGATCATTCAGCGGACGAAATAATTTCAGAAAAGGACAACGCTCATGACCAAGCAATGGCTTAAACAACTGGTTTACCTCGGAGTGATTTTATCAATCTGCTTATCAAGCATACCGGCGCAGGCTCAGCCGGCGCGGGTGATTCTCAATCTCACGCAATATGTTGATCCCTTCATTGGCACAGATGATGGCAACTCGCCGAATCCGGTTGGGGGCGGAGCGGGGGGCAGCACGGTTCCCGGCGCGATTGTCCCGTTTGGCGGAATCCAGATCAGCCCGGATACCAACACCGCTTCACCGTCCGGCTATCGCAAGGCGGATACGATCGTGCAAGATATCAGCATGACGCACTTCAACGGTGCGGGCTGCTCGAATAATGAAGCGATCAATGTCATGCCGGTCGTGGGCGCGTTGAGCAGTTCTCCCGGTAACAGTTGGAACACCTACAATGCGACCAAATCCGCCGAGAGCGCCAGCCCCGGTTACTACAAGGGGACGCTCACCCGCAACAGCAACAACGTGGTGGCTGAGTTAACTGCCACCTCGCGCACGGGGATGATCAAGTTCACGTATCCCTCCACGACCCAGGCCACGATCCTCGTCAGCGCCAGCCGCAGCGCCACCGGTGACCGCAGCGGTTCACTCACCATCAACGGCAGCGAAATTACCGGCCAGTCCACGGTGGGCGGTTTCTGCGGTTCGTCGAATACCTACACCATCTACTACGACATTAAATTTGAGCAGGCGCCCACCGCGCACGGCACGTTTCTCGGCGGCACGATCACGGCGAATTCCAACAGTGTGAGCGGCACGCAGTCGGGCGCGTATATGACGTTCAATACGACCTCGAACGCGGTCGTGCAAATGAAGGTGGCAGTCTCGTACGTCAGCATCGCCAACGCTCAGTTGAATATGAACACCGAGAACTCCGGCTGGTCGTTCGCCACCGTACAGAGCAATGCCAACACCACCTGGAACACCGTGCTCAATCGCATCCAGGTCACGGGCGGCACGACGGATAATCTCAAACAGTTCTACACCGCCCTGTATCGGGTGTTCATCAACCCGAACATCTCAAGCGATGTGAACGGCCAGTACCGTGGTGTCGACAATGCCATCAAAACTGTGGCGGCGGGCCGGACGATGTATCGGAACATCTCGGGTTGGGACATCTATCGGTCGTGGGCCTCGCTCGCCGGGCTGATTGCACCGGAAGCCAGCGATATTGCCGAATCGATGGTGCTGGATGCCCAGATATTCGGCAGCCTGCCTCGGTGGACAGACCAGCACAAGGAAGACTTCATCATGGCCGGTGATCCGGGGCCGGTCATCGTGACCAGCATCTATGCCTTTGGCGGGCGCAATTTCAACGCTAGCTCGGCGCTGAACATTGCCTACAACTGCGCCACGGTTAGTTGCCCGGTGCGGCAGGTGCAGCCTCAACTCAACAGCACGCACTACCTGGAGGACACGTCCGAATCGCTGGAAATGAACGCCTCCGACTTCGCCATTGCGCGATTGGCCAATTACCTGGGGGATACGGCCAAGTACAACACGATGATGACGCATTCGCAATGGTGGATCAACGTTTTCAATACCACTCACAGTTACGTCAGCAAGCACTTCTACAACGGCACTTGGCTGTCACCCCTCGACCCGGCCAGCCCATCGAATTACGTGGAAGGCAACGCGGCGCAATACACCTGGATGGTGACGCACAATTACTCCAGCCTGTTCAACCTGATGGGCGGGAAACAAACGGCCATCCAGCGCCTCGATCATTTATTCACCGAAGTGAATGCCGGTTTGAGCCGACCGTATTTCTACATCGGCAACGAGCCTGAACACAACCAGCCCTGGGCCTACAACTTTACGGGCGCGCCGTGGGGAGCACAGGCGGCAGTGCGGAAGGTAATGAAAGGCGCGTTCAACTCGACGAGCGGCGGTTTGCCTGGGAATGATGATCTGGGCGCGACTTCGGCGTGGTTGGTGTGGGCGTACCTCGGCCTGTACCCGGTCACGCCCGGCGCGGATACGCTCGCGCTGCATGGGCCGCTGTTCACTTCGGCTACTATCACCAAAGCCAATGGCAGCATCATCCAGATCAACGGCACTGGCGCGGGCGATAACGCGCAGTATATTCAAAGCTTCAACTTGAATGGCGTTTCTTCCACGCACACCTATCTGGTCTACAACGACATTGTCAATGGCGCAACACTTAACTTCACCATGGGCGGCAGCCCGAACACGAACTGGGGCATCAACGCCTCCGACGCCCCGCCGTCCTTCAACGATGGCTGGACCCCGCCCGCCGCGCCACCAAGCCTGGGCACGAACTTGGCGCTGAACAAAGCGGCGACCAGCAGCACCATTTGTGGTGCAGCGGAATCCGCGGCCAAGGCGTTTGATGGCAGCTTGGTGAACAACAGCAAGTTCTGCTCCTCGACGGCACCCATCTTCCTTCAGGTTGATCTGGGTTCCAGCCAGACCGTCAGCTCCTTTGTCATCAAACATGCCGGGCTGGGCGGCGAGACGACCGGCTGGAATACGGGCGCGTTCAACATTCAGACCAGCACGGATAACGTGAACTGGACCACGCGCGTCACCGTCTCCGGCAATCAATCCAGTCGAACCTATCACCCGATCACCGCCGTGACCGCGCGCTATGTGAAACTCAATATCACTACGCCGACGAACAACGGCAATACCGCCGCGCGCGTCTATGAATTCGAAGTCTACGGCAGCGGCGGGCCGCCTCCCACTTCCACCCCGACCAACACACCTGGCCCAACGCCAACCCCGACGAATACACCTACGGGCGGCACCAACCTGGCGCTGAACAAGCCCACCACCGCCGATAGCTCCTGCAATGCGAACGAGTCGCCGAACAAAGCGGTCAATGGTACCTGGACCGGCGGCACGACCGACAAGTGGTGCTCACTCGGCGCGACTAAGTGGTGGCAAGTGGACCTAGGCGCGGCCGTCAACGTGAATCAGATCGTGCTCTACCACGCGGGCGCGGGCGGGGAATGCACCTGTTGGAATACGAGTGCCTTCAACATCCAGACCAGCACGGATAATGTGAACTGGACGACGCGCGCGACGGTGACTGGCAACACGGCCAACATCACGACGCACAACATCACGACCGTCAGTGCCCGGTACATCAAACTCAACATCACGACCGGCGCACAAAGTGGTCAGCCGAACACGGCCCGTATCTATGAGGTGCAAGTCTTCGGGCCGTAACTACCTAGCCTCACCCCCGGCCTCTCTCCTTGAACGCAAAAACCGCGTTCAGGAGAGGGGAGAAATACATCGCGCTCTACTCCCCCTCTCCTGACGACGCACTTGGTTTTCGTCGTCAGGAGAGGGGGCCGGGGGGTGAGGCGGACTGAATAGTTACCTGGAACTCAAAAATGAAAATAATAAATATCAAACATCCGACACTCCATATTCTAGTTGTCTTGGTCACGCTCGCCCTCTTTGCCACTCTCCCCTTAGGCGTGACACAGGCGCGACCCAGCAACGCTCCCATCATTGACGGTAAGGCTCGCTTCACTGTGCTTTCGCCAACCCTGATCCGTATGGAGTATGCCGCCGACGGGGTTTTCGATGACGGGTTGACGTTCAATGTGGTCAACCGGAGTTTCGCTGCTCCCAGCTATACCACCCAGGTGGTGGGCGGCTGGCGCGAAATTCAGACCAGCAATCTCCTGGTGCGTTACCAACAGAACTCGGGCGCGTTTAATGGCCCGAACCTGACCGCGCAGTTAACGGTCAACGGCCAGACGGTCATCGCGCAACCGTATGGCAGTTGCCCATTCGCGAAGTTGTGCGAAGCGGAAGATGCGAACTTGAGCGGGAGCGCCTCCATTGCCAGCGATCACGTAAATTACACCGGCTCTGGATTTGTCGCTGGCTACGAAGCCACCGGCGCCAAGACCACCTGGGGTGTGAGCAGCGCGCCGGCCGGGAATGCCACACTGACGGTGCGCTACGCCAATAGCACAGGTGGTGATGGACAGACAACTACCCGGACACTCAGCTTGTATGTAAACGGGGTCAAGACTCAAATATCCCTGCCAACCACTGCCAACTGGGATACCTGGGCCAACTCCCAGCGAACCGTGAGCCTGAATGCCGGCGCGAATACGATTGTCCTGGCCTGCGATGCTGGAGACAGTTGCCGTGTCAACCTGGATAGTCTCTCCCTGACCGCCATCGGGGCGGGCTTGCCCGGCCCAACAGCCTCCACCAACCTGGGTGGTTGGCGGCGCGGATTAGACCAAGTCACCGGCCCGGTCGGATTGCAAAACGGCCTGCTCGATAGAGTCGGCTGGTACTTGCTAAACGACTCGAAGACGGCGCTTTGGACGCCCGGCGTTTGGCCGCAGCCGCGCTCCACGCATGGCGGAACCTATCAGGATGGTTACTTCTTTGGCTACGCTCACGACTATCCGTTGGGTCTGCGCGAGCTGGCCCAACTCACCGGCCCGGCGGTGCGGTTGCCGCGCTTTGCCTTCGGCAACTGGTTCTCGCGTTATAACGCCTACACCTTCAGCAATTATCAGTCGTTGCTAAGCACCTTTCGGACGGAGCAAGTCCCTCTGAACGTACTGGTGGTGGACACGGATTGGAAATCACCGTCCACCTGGGACGGTTGGAATTGGAATAGCAGTTTGTTCCCCGATCCCACCGCGTTTATGAATTGGGCCAACCAGAACGGCCTGAAGGTGAGCTTGAACATTCATCCCGCGATCGAGAACACTGATCCAAAATTTAGCGCGGCCAATGCCACCGCCGGGGGACTGCTTGGCCCCGGCCCCAGCTACCATTTTGATTGGTCGAACAGTAATCATTTGAACGCCTACTTCAATTTGCATACCCCGTTCAATAACCAGGGCATCCGCCTGTGGTGGCTGGATTGGTGCTGCGATGCCAGCCTGGCGAGCCTGCCCGGCCTCAGTCAGGATTCATGGATCAATGAAGAGTATGCCAAGAATGCCACCGACCGGGGCCTGCGCGGATTTGCGTTTTCGCGCATCGGCGCGGCGAACGCCGGTTACCCGGCCATTGGCCCGAGCGCCAGCGGCCCCTGGGCGGAGCACCGCTACACCATGCATTTCACCGGAGACACCTACGACACGTGGTCGGTGCTGCAGTTTGCGTCCAAGGTGACGGTGCGGGAAGGCAACATCGGCCTGCCGTACGTGAGCCATGACATCGGCTCCTTTCACGGCGGGCAGATGGCCGATGACTTCTACATGCGCTGGATTCAATTTGGCACGTTCCAACCGATCTTCCGCGTTCATTCGGATCACGGCGCCCGACTGCCCTGGGAGTATCCGAACGTGAAAGTGTCGGCGGAGAAATTCTGGCGGCTGCGCCAGGCGCTGGTGCCCTACACCTACTCGCTGGGCGACGAAGCGACCAAAAACGGGTTGCCCATCGTGCGCGGCCTGTATCTTTACTATCCCGAAAATAATGAAGCCTACACCTACGAGAGCGAATATCTCTTTGGCTCCAAAATGCTGGTCGCTCCAATCGTCACCGCCGGGGCAAACGCCTCGGTCTCGGTCTGGTTTCCGCCCGGCAGCACGTGGACGAACTACTTCACTGGGCAAACCTATGCCGGCGGTACGGTCCAAAGTGTTTCCGCCACGTATGATACCTACCCGGTGTTTGTGAAGGCCGGCGGTATCATTCCGCTGGCGCCCTATATGGACTACGATGGTCAAAGAGCGGTTGACCCACTGACGGTGCGAGTCTTCACCGGCGCCGATGGCGATTTCACCCTGATCGAAGATGAAGGTGAGGGGCTGGGATATAAGACCGGCGCTATTAGAGGTACCCCGCTTAACTACATAGAGTCTTCGAAGACGCTGCAGATCAGTGCGGCGCAAGGCACCTATCCCGGAGCGCTCACTCAACGCGCCTACGATTTGGAGTTCAATGGGGTCACGACATCTCCCGGGAGTGTGACTCTAAACGGCGTAGCTTTGAGCCAGGTGGCACCCGGCAGCGGTGAAGGCTGGTGGTATACCAGTTCCACCGCCAAGCTGAACGTGCATCTGAATGCCCGTTCCACCGCCTCGGCTTGGACAATTACCTTTAGTGGCAGCGGCCCGACACCGACTCGCACGAATACACCCAACGGCCCGACTGCGACTCCAACCGCTACGCCGACGCGGACGAACACGCCCAGCGGCCCGACGCCGACGCGTACCAATACGCCCATGCCTCCCACCGGTGTGATCTTCTACCAAGACGTCAACTTTGGTGGTGTGGCCAGCGGCCCGAAGGCGAAAGGCGACTATGCCGTTTTGCCCGGCGATATTCCCAATGACTGGATGTCTTCGCTGCGTGTGCCCAGCGGCTGGATTGTGGATGCGTATGCGGATGGCGGTTTTGCGGGAGCGGTCTGCACCTACACAGCGGATACATCTTGGGTCGGGACGGCCTGCAATGATGTGATGTCGTCGTTCAAGATTCGCTAGTCGGGTAGACCTGTGAGGTCTCGCGCAGCGGACCTCACAGGTCTACCCCGAATTTACTTGAATTTTTAAATTCAATTCGTGATAATTCGCGCGCAGCGATTCGTGGCAAAGCTCTTCTCACCGTTGCGAATGTCCGAGACTGACAAAAAACAATCCGTATTCCACAAGATTTATCTCGGTAGCGCGGCTAAGATGGCTCTGGCTGTAACGCTGTAGTGTCATCCTTCAAGATTCGCAATTCAACTATTCCGATGAGACCCTAAAGGTCTTGCGAGACCTTTAGGGTCTAAAGCCTGGAGACCCACATGTTGAATATCCCTAGCAAATATCAAAGCCACATCAGAAAACTTCCCATCCTCAGCTTACTTCTGGTCCTAATCACCGTCCCACTGCTTTCTCTCTTTGCCTCGCGCGCTTCGGCTTCTACTCCGGAGCGCGCCTCGGCCGCGCCGAGCTATCGCTTCTATGCGGACAGTGGCATCGCCGCGCTGCAAGCCTGGTACAACACCACCAACGGACAGTGGAACACCACCGGCTGGTGGAATTCCGCCAACGCCCTCGAAGCGGTCATTGATTATTCGCGGCGCACCGGCAGCCCGACTTACCTCAGCGTCATCAGCAATACCTTTGATAAAAACCAAGCCGGCAATTTTCTCAACAATTATTACGACGACGAAGGCTGGTGGGCGGCGAGTTGGATCAAAGCCTACGACCTGACCGGCGATGTTCGCTACTTGAATATGGCGAAGACCATCTTCAACGATATGAAAGGCGGCTGGACGACGACGTGCGGCGGCGGCATTTGGTGGAGCAAGACCACGCAATACAAGAACGCCATCGCCAACGAGCTTTTCCTGACGGTTGCTGCTCGGCTGCACTTGCGCACACCCGGTGATGCCGGCGCGGGCAGCTACATTGATTGGGCGCAACGCGAGTGGAACTGGTTCAACGCCAGCGGCATGATCAACGCTCAAAATCTGGTCAACGATGGCTTGACCACCAACGGCACGTGTGTGAACAACGGTCAGACGACCTGGACGTACAACCAGGGCGTGATCTTGGGCGGTTTAGTAGATCTGTACAAATCCACTGGCAATGCCACGTATCTCACCAAAGCGCAATCAATTGCTGATTCTGCTATCACTCGCTTGATCAATGCTCAAGGCATCCTCAAAGAGCCGTGCGAGCCGAGTTGCGGCGCGGACGGGCCGCAGTTCAAAGGCATCTTCATGCGTAACTTGGTCTACCTGCACGAGACGCAGAACAAACAGGCGTACCAGGACTTCATCACCAAGAACGCCGACTCCATCTGGCTCAATGACCGCAATGCCTCGAATCAATTTGGATTGGTGTGGGGCGGTCCGTTCGACACGGCCAACGCCGCCAACCAATCTTCTGCGCAGGATGCTTTGAATGCGGCTATTGCTTATGGCGGCCCCAATCTCGCGCTGAATGCTCCGGCGACGGCGAACGGTTCGTGCGCCGCGACGGAGGTCGCTGCCAAAGCGGTGGACGGCCTCACAACGACCAAATGGTGCTCCGGTCCGACGAACAATCAATACTGGCTGCAAGTTGATCTCGGTTCGAATAAGAGTCTCCTTCAGTTTGTCATCCGGCACGCGGGCGCGGGTGGCGAAAGCTCGACCTTTAACACGCGCGACTTCACCATCCAGACCAGCACGGATAACGTGAACTGGACCACGCGCGTGACCGTCACCGGCAACACGGCCAATGTCACCAGCCATTCCATCGCCGCCGCGTCCGCGCGTTACGTGCGGTTGGTCATCACCAATCCGCAGACAAGCACTAGCAATATTGCCGCGCGCATTTATGAGTTCGAGATTTACGGAACGACGGGCGCGAGTCCCACGGCGACGCCGACACGAACCAATACACCGCTCTCACCCACGAATACGCCAACACGCACCAACACACCCATCGGTCACACCGCTACTCCAACACGCACCAACACGCCGGTCGCCGCCGTCGGCGTGATTTTCTATCAGGATGCCAATTACGGCGGCGTGGCGAGCGGACTTAAAGCGAAAGGCGATTACGCCGTCATGCCGGGCGATGTTCCGAACGATTGGATGTCCTCGCTGCGCGTGCCCGCCGGCTGGATCGTGGACGCCTATGCGGATGGCGGTTTTGCGGGAGCGGTCTGCACCTACACGGCGGATACGTCCTGGGTCGGGACGGCGTGCAATGATGTGATGTCGTCGTTCAAGATTCACTAAATATTATCTAGCTACAAGAAACCAGGTTTCTGAGCTTATAAACAAGCTGTTCGTAGAGAATATTCAGAAACCTGGTTTCTAGTGGTATGCCGGAAGCCCACCTGGAATTCGCTCTAATCGGCAAGGAGGTGACCGTGAACCCTCGATCCCTATTCCATAACAAACTCATTCGAGTGCTACTGCCGTTTTTTTTATCATAACCATAAGGAGACTAATCAACCATGAACACAAGACTTTTCCACAAACGGCCTCTTGGGAAAGTGGCTTCCAAATTTTGGAGCCTCGTGACCCTGTTAGCTTTATTCCTGTTGCCCGCCTCGGCGCTGGGCGCTTTCTCCAACCCAATTCTTCCAGGTTATCACGCCGACCCCTATGCTCAATACTTCGCCGGGAAGTATTGGATTTACCCGACGGCCGAAGTCTCCGGCAGCCAACCTGGCTCAAAGTTTCGCGCCTATTCCTCCACCAATCTGAATACCTGGGTGGACGAGGGCCAGATCTTCGACCTCGGTCCGCAAGTGAGTTGGGCGGATACCAATGGCTGGGCGCCATCCGTCGCCTTCCGCAATAACCAATATTATTTCTATTTCTCCGCGGGTGGAGTGGGGGGCGGGCAAAATAGCAAAATCGGAGTCGCCGTCGGCAGCACGCCCAAAGGGCCGTTTACGGATATCGGCGCGCCCCTCGTCTCAAGCAAGCTGACGGCTCCGACCATCGAAGCGATTGACCCACACGTCTTCGTGGATACCGATGGTCAAGCTTATATGTACTACGGCGGCAGTTGGGGGACCGGTATGGGTATCCAGAAGTTGAACAGCAACATGACCTCGCTGAGCGGCGGGCTAAGTATCGTTACGCCCTCGAACTATACCGAAGGCCCGTTCATGAGCAAGCGCAACGGCCTGTATTACATGTCGTACTCCAACGGCGCGTGGAATAACGATACCTACAACGTCCGCTATTCCACCGCCACCTCGCCGATGGGCCCGTGGACGTATCGCGGACAAATCCTCAGCTCGGATGCAACGCACAAAGGCCCGGGGCATCACTCATTCTTGCAAGTGCCGGGCACCGATACCTGGTACATCGTCTACCATTATTGGGACACGGCCTTTGCGGCGCGCCACGTCGCCATTGATTCACTCAGCTACAATGCGGATGGCACGATCAAGCCGGTGGTGATGACCTCTGGCGGACCGATCCAGCGCTGGGAATCGTTCAACTTCCCCAATTATTTCATCCGGCACATCAACGGCCGCGGCCGGATTGATACGAACGTTTCCCCGATCCAGGACTCACAGTTCGTCATGGTTCCGGGCCTGGCTAACGCCTCAGCCGTCTCGTTTCAATCCGTGAATTTCCCGAACTCTTACTTGCGCCATCGCAACGGCGAAATCTGGCTGGATGTGAACGATAATTCGTCACTCTTCAAAGCGGATGCGACGTTCTACAAACGCGCCGGTCTGGCGAACAGCGCCTACACCTCGTTCGAGTCGTACAACTTCCCCGGCCGTTACATCCGGCATCGCAACTGGCTGCTGTATAGCGAAGCGGTGCCAAACGCGGTGGATAAAAACGACGCGACGTTTATACAACGTTAAAACCTGTACACGGATTACACGGAAAAGGCCGGATGCCACTGAAAAGATTAAAAAAAATCCGTGTAATCCGTGTACAAAAGTAAAGGAATGAAAAATGTCCAACAAAAAATTATCCCGCCGTGACTTTATGAAAGTCGCCGGCGTGGCGACCGGCGCGGTGGTTGCCACGCAAATAACTATTTTGCCGGTCGAGGCGACGGCTTTGGAAGCCCTCTTAGCCAGACCGGCCGCTGCCACTACCACCTACGTAAAAAACCGCGCGCCGTTGGTGCAGACTCCGTTCATCCCGCTCGCGCTCGGCGCGGTGCGCGCCGATGGCTGGCTGCTTAACCAGTTGCAGTTACTAGCCTCCGGCGTGACGGGCAATGCGGAAGGCATCTATGCCGAACTGGGCAGCAATGCCGCCTGGCTAGGAGCGAGTCAGTCTACGATGGCGCCCAATTCCGACTGGGAGCGCCCGACGTATTACGTCAAAGGGCTGGTCGCGCTAGCGTATACGTTGAACGACACGAACCTGATCAACAAACTGCAAAAATGGATCAACTGGGCGATCAACAGCCAGCAAGCCAGCGGCGCGTTTGGCCCCGCGTGGAATTACTTCGATTGGTGGCCACGGATGCCGATGTTGTATGCCTTGAAGGATTTCTACGAAGCCACAAACGATTCCCGCGTCATCCCTTTTCTGACCAACTATTTCAATTTCCAGATCAACAATCTGGCCGCGCATCCGTTGACGGAATGGGCCAAAGCGCGCGCCGGCGACAACATTGAGGTGGTGCTGTGGCTGTATAACCGCACAGGCGCAGCGAACTTGCTGACCTTGGCCGATACGTTGAAAAACCAATCCTACAATCAGACCGATATTTTCACGAACAACAAGTTCCTGACCTTCGGCAGTGACATTCATCCGAAACACAACGTGAATGTTTCCCAGGCGATAAAATGGCCGGCCATTGTTTACCAGCGAACCAATGCCGCCGCCGACCAAAATGCCTTCATCGCCGGGAACAATCACCTGCTCACCAATCACGGCCAGGTAACTGGCATGAGCAGCGGCACGGAAATGCTGGCGGGCAAGAGTTCCATCCAGGGCGTCGAGTTGTGCGCCATCGTCGAGCGCATGCAAAGTAATGAAATCTCGCAAATGATCCTGGGCAATTCCGTCATCGGCGATCAATTGGAGAAAATTGCGTTCAATGCGCTGCCCGGCGCGATGGACAAAGCGAATAAGATCCACGAATACTACACCATGCCCAACCAGTACGAGAGCGTGCGCGGGCCGCAAGGTTTTGAACAAGATTACGACACCGGCATCGTGCTCGGCCCGAACTCCGGTTTCCCGTGCTGTCGCTTCAATCTGCACATGGGCTGGCCATATTACGTGAAAAATATGTGGGCCGGCACGAGCGATAACGGCGTGGCGGCGCTGGCCTACGGGCCGAGTCATGTAACGGTGCGGGTTGGAACTGGCACGGTGGACGCGACGATCACTGAGTCCACCAATTACCCGTTCGAGGAACAGATTCGCTTCACCGTCAACGTCCCCTCCGCCGTTGCGTTCCCGCTCAAGTTGCGCATCCCGGCTTGGGCTTCCGCGCCATCCGTCCTCGTCAACGGCGCGACGCAGAGCGGCGTGACGGCCGGCGCGTTCTACACCATCAACCGCACCTGGAACAACGGCGACACGGTGACGCTGAATGTGCCGATGCCGATCAAGGCCTCCACGCAAATCAATAACTCGGTCGCGATTGAACGTGGGCCGTTGGTCTTCGCCTTGAAGATGACGGAAAACTGGTTGCAGACCTGGACCGGCCCGCTCGGCTTCAACGAGTACGAAATCCGGCCGGGCAATGCCTGGAACTATGGACTGTTGCTGAATCGCACGAATCCGGGCGCGTCCATCTCGGTGCAGACCAGCGCGATGCCGACCAACCCGTTCATCACGACCACCACCCCGATCAAGCTGACGGCCAACGCCCGGAAAGTGACCTGGGGTACCGTCCGGAACGGACTGGCGGCCGCGGAGGTGCAGACCAGCCCGTTCGCTTCCAGCAACCCGACGGAGCAGATCACGCTCATCCCGTTTGGCGCAGAGAATACGCGCATCACCTACTTCCCCGAAGTCACGGCGGGAACGCAATCGCCGCCACCCGCGCCCTTTAGTGATACCTTCGACAGCGGCACGGGCAAATGGACTCCGTACGGCGGAACTTGGACAATCGTCAGCAGCAACTACACGGTCAATGCGGGCACGGGCTATAAATCTGTCGCCAACAACACGAACTACGGCGGCCTGCTCCTCGAAGCGGATGTAATGATTAGCGGCGGCGATGCCGGGCTGATTTTCCGGGGCAGCAATTTCGCCGTTGGGCCGGATGCCCTCAGCGGTTACTATGCGGGCATCAACAGCAACAACAGTGTGGTGCTGGGCAAGATGAATAACAACTGGACGCAGTTGGCCTCGGCTCCGATGACGATTGCCGCCAACACCTGGTATCACCTGAAGATCGTGGCCGTCGGTAGCCTGATCAAAGTTTACGTGGGCGATATGAATACGCCCAAGATCACGTTCACCGACGCGAGTTACGCGGGCGGCGCCATCGGTTTGCGGACGTATAACTCGAACGCAAAATTCGATAACGTCTCAGCGAAGAGCACCTTCGTCGAGAACTTCGACAACGGCACCGGCAACTGGGCGGTGATTGACGGGACGTGGTCCATCGTCACCAGCCAGTACAACGTCAACAGCGGCCCGGGCTATAAGTCCGTTGGCAATGGAACAAACTTTGGCGATTTCACCTTTGAAGGCGATGTGAACGTGGCCGCCGGAGGGAACAGCGGGTTTATCTTCCGCGCTAGCAACCTCCTGCCGGGAGCGGATGCCTATAACGGCTACTATGCGGGCATCAGCACCGCCGGGAATGTGGTCCTCGGGAAAGCGAACGGAGCCTGGACGCAGCTTGGTTTAACGGCTATGTCCATCCCCGCCAACACCTGGATTCACCTGAAAGTGGTGGCAGCGGGCAGTTCGCTCAAAGTCTACGTGACGGATATGAACACGCCGAAGATCACGGTCACTGACACAACTTACGCCTTTGGCAGCGTCGGTTTGCGAACGTATAACAACACCGCCAAGTTCGACGCGATTAACGTGTATTAAAGAAGGCTGTTAAGGTGACTGTCACGGGGCGGCAGGGATGATTTGAATTCCTAGTGCTTGGTCGCCCCGTGACAGTCACCTCAATTTCCTTTTTTCAAAACGGTGGCCCGGTGGAGGCTGTTTCTCCACCGGGCCGCTTGCTTTAAAGTAACCCGCTTAAATCCAACCAGTACAGTACAAATGTCTATGCTCGCCAAGTACAACATACGCGATCCTTTCTGGTAGTATTCCCTCCAACTCCGAATCGGCCAAGGCAGACTGTCGGCTTACTGCCGACCGATTGCAATTTAACCGTGGGCCTCACCACCTGAAGCGAGTCTGGCGTATGACCCTCTCCCTCGTCAATCCCTCCAAAGAGACTTCCCGGCTAGAACACTTCCTCTCCTGGTTCATCTGGGTCGTGGTTGGCTTTGGGGGCGTGGAGGTGCTCACCTTTGCCGTCAGTCGAGTCTGGCCCATTGGCGTTACCGGTGCTGCCACGCTCGGCTATGGCCTGTGCTTGCTCGTTGCTCGCCGGCTGCTGCGCCGTGGCCAAAGTAATGCGGCGGTCTTAACGGCCTGCCTGGGCTTGCTGGCGCTCATCGCGTGTGTCGCTCCGATTCTGCCGCTGGCCGTTCCAGCCCTAACCATTGCCCCCCTCATCGTCGTCACCTTAGCTTTGCCCTATTTACAGGGACGCCCCATGCGCCGCTTGCTCCTGGCGGCCTGGTTGATGGGCTCCCTCCTGCCACTCCTGGAGAGTGATTCTTCCGCCGCCCTCGAACTGCCGGCTTGGTTTTCCAGCCTCTTTCGCCTCAGTACGATCGCGGCGACGCTGGCCCTCACCTGCTTGCTGCTCTGGCAGTTTACCAGCCGCCTCAACGAAACGATCACCCAGGCGCAAGTCGTCAACACCGAACTGCAAAAAGAAATCGCCGAGCGGCAGCGGACGGAAGACGCGCTGCAAGCGAACGAAGAACGCTGGCGGGCCTTGATTGAAAATACCTCGGATGTGATTGCTCTGCTCAACCCGGAGGGAATCGTGCTCTACGAAAGCCCGGCGGTCTTCCGCCTCTTGGGTTATCTGCCGGAAGAGCGGCTTGATCAAAATGTTCTGCGCTCCGTACACCCGGATGACCGGCGACCCATCTTCCAACTCTTTAGAGAACTTGCCCGCCGACCCGGCTGGAGCACGACCGCTCAGTTTCGTTTCCGGCACCTGGATGGTTCCTGGCGGTGGGTGGAAGCCGTCGGAAACAATCTCCTCACCAACCCCAACGTCAAAGCGCTCGTCATCAACTATCGGGACATCACCGAACGTAAACACGCCGATGAACAACTTCAACATCAAGTGGAGCGCTTGGCTGCTTTGCGGGCGATTGATATGGCGATTACCGGCAGTCTGGATTTGCGGGTTACCTTGAACATCATTCTGGATCAGGTCCTCCGCCAACTGGGCGTGGATGCCGCCGCCGTCCTGCTGCTCACGCCGGCTACGCACCTGCTCACGTATGCGGCCGGGCGCGGTTTCCGCACCACCGGCATCACGCGCGCCGAAGTGCGATTAGGTCAGGGCCACGCCGGTCGGGTGGCCCTGGAGCGTCGGATCATCCACGTTCCTGATCTTCAAGCGAGCGGCCCGGACTTCGTCCAAAGCCCCTTAATAATGAGCGAAGCCTTTGTCATGTATGCCGGTGCGCCGTTGGTTGCCAAAGGCCAGGTCAAAGGCGTGCTGGAAATCTTTCATCGCAGTCCGTTGGTGCCGGATCAGGACTGGCTGGAATTCCTGGAAGCCTTAGCGGGGCAAACGGCCATTGCGATTGATAATTCAACTTTATTTGATCGGCTCCAGCGCACCAACACCGAACTCCGATTGGCCTACGACACCACGCTCGAAGGCTGGTCCCGGGCCCTCGATTTGCGGGATAAGGAAACCGAAGGCCATTCGCAACGGGTCACGGAGAGGACGGTCCACCTGGCGCGGGCCCTGAGTCTCAATGAAGACGAGATCGCCCAATTCCGGCGAGGCGCGCTGCTGCATGACATCGGCAAGATGGGCATTCCCGATCACATTCTGCTCAAGCCCGGCAAGCTCACCGATGAAGAATGGGAGATCATGCGCAAGCATCCGGTTTATGCGTATGAACTCCTCCGGCCCATTGCCTATCTGCAACCGGCTTTGGAGATTCCTTACTGCCATCATGAGAAGTGGGACGGCTCCGGTTATCCGCAGGGTCTGAAGGGGGAACAGATCCCGCTCGCCGCGCGCATCTTCGCCGTCGCGGACGTCTGGGATGCGCTGCGCTCGGATCGGCCTTATCGGCCCGCCTGGTCGGAAGAGAAGGTGCGCGAATACATTCGATCTCAGGCCGGGACGCACTTCGAGCCGCGAGTGGTGGAAGCGTTTTTGAAATTGGATTTATAACCAGCCTCCCCGAAAGCCGGCTCGGCGCAATCCGTCTACCACATAGGGACAGTGCTGCATGAGCCGCCACACCAAAATTATCCCAGCACCACCCGCACCCGGTGCGGCGCGTGATCATCGCGCAAGGGAATGGACTTGGAGGGCTGCGGAACGTCGTCCAGTTCAACCTGCGCCACGCCGCGATTCGTGCCCTGTGGATTCTCAACGCTAATCTCATAGCGGGTCTGGCCGAAACGATAACTCACCTTAAAGCTCAACCAGGTTTTCGGAATACACGGATTGACGTGGAGCGTCTCACCCGCGCGCCGCAACCCCAGGATGGCCTCCACGCCCAGCCGATACATCCAACTCGCCGAGCCGGTGTACCAGGTCCAGCCGCCGCGCCCGAGGTGCTGCGGTTGCGCGTACACATCGGCGGCCACGACATACGGCTCCACTTTGTAACGCGCGACATCTTCGGCGGAGCGCGCGTGATAAATCGGGTTGAGCAAATTGAATAAAGCCGCGGCCCGGTCGCCCTCGCCCAAGTCCGCGTAGGCCCAGGCCAGCCAGAGGGCCGCGTGCGTGTACTGCCCGCCGTTCTCGCGGATGCCGGGCAAGTAGCCGCGAATGTAGCCGGGATCAGGCTGGGCTTTATCAAATGGTGGAGTCAATAAAAGGACTAGCCGATCCGGCTCACGTACGAGATGCTGTTCAACGGCGGCGAACGCGCGGCGAACGCGATCCGCTGGGGACGATCCCCCACTCGCTCCGCTCGGGGGGACAGGCGATGCCCCCGCCGCGCCGGAGAGCACCGCCCACGCCTGGGCGATCAAGTCAATCTGGCCTTCGGCGTTTTGGGCGGAACCGAGAGGAGTGCCATCATCAAAATAGGCGCGCCGATACCATTCCCCATCCCAAGCGTTCGCTTCAATCGCTTGGTGCAACCGCTCTGCCTGAGCGCGATAGCGTTCCGCCAACTTCAGATCGTTGCGTCCCTGCGCAATCTCGGCGAACGCCTGTAAGTTGGTGTAGAGGAACCAACCCAACCATACGCTTTCACCTCGGCCTTCATACCCGACTCGATTCATGGCATCGTTCCAATCGCCGATGCCTATCAGCGGCAGGCCGTGTTCTCCGAACTTAAGTCCGTGGTCGAGGGCCTGGCAGCAGTGTTCATAGAGTGATCCGCTGGGGCCGGGCGAGGTGTGCGGCATATAGCTTTCGAGTTGCTCCGGTTCGAGCAGCGGCGCTTTGAGATAGGGAAGTTTTTCATCGAGCAGGGCTGTATCGCCGGTCGCGCGGACGTAATGGTGCACGACGAACGGCAGCCATAAGTAGTCATCCGAAAATCGAGTGCGCACACCGGGGCCGTGTGGATGCCACCAATGTTGAACATCGCCCTCCACAAATTGATGGGCAGCGGCGCGCAGGATATGTTCGCGCGCCAGGTCGGGACGCGCGTGGGTGAGCGCCATCACATCCTGAAGTTGATCGCGGAATCCATACGCGCCGCCGGATTGATAAAACGCGGAGCGCGCCCACAAGCGGCAGGCCAACGTTTGATAGAGCAGCCAGTGATTGAGCAGCAAGTCCAGGCCTGGCTCCGGCGTCTGCACCTGGATCACGCCCAACTGCTCTTCCCAAGAGGTGGTCAGCGCTTCAAACGCCGACTGGACTGCCTCCGGTTGGGAATAGCGTTGGATGAGCACGCGCGCCTGCTCGCGACTCTCCGCCTGTCCGAGCAAAAAGATGACTTCTTTTTCTTCACCGGGTTTTAGCTCAAGCCGAATTTGTTGCGCCGCGCATGGATCGAGACCCGCCCCCACGCGCTCGGAGAGGCGGCCGCGCTGCAGCGCGGCGGGTTGGGCCAGGGAACCGTTGCGGCCCAGGAACTCGCAGCGATCGGCGGTGAAACTGCGCAGCGCGCGGCGCTCGCGGCGTTTCCCCTCGGGGCTGGCGGCATCTGGAACCAGGAAGGGAGCAACCGTCGGCGTCAGACACGCGGTAAAGGCAATGCGTCCGCCGAAGTCCGGGTTGTAGGTGTTGCGCGCGAAGAGGGCGCCGCTGGCCGAATCATATTCGGTGACGATGAAGTGTTGATTGGGAGAACGCGCCAGACCCAGGACCCATTCGATGTAATGCGTGAGCGCTAAATGTCGCACCGGCCCCGTCGAAGGATTCCGCACGCGCAGGCGCGCGATCTTCACCGGAGCGTCGGTCGGCACGAACACCAAGAGATCGTGCGCCAGACCAGACAGCGTGCTTTCAAAGCGGGAGTAGCCCGCGCCGTGCCGGATGACGTAGCCGGCCTCGGGCAGGCGGATAGGCAGGGGCGTGGGCGTCCAGATATCGCCCGTATCATCATCGCGCAAATACACCGCTTCGCCCGGCGGATCGGAGATGGGATCGTTCGACCACGGCGTGAGGCGATTGGCCTGGCTGTTCTCGCTCCAGGTGTAACCCAGACCGCTTTCCGAAACCAGACAGCCAAACGCCGGATTCGCGAGCACGTTGATCCAGGGCGCCGGTGTCCATTGATCCGGCGATAGCGTAATCACATACTCACGCCCCTGCGGCGCAAAGCCGCCGAAGGGATTCGGAAAAAGAAGTTCCGCCGCCGGCGAGGCCGCGGGCGCGGGCGGCGACGCGGGTCGGAAGGGACGGGCGCGTTTTTCTTCATAAGGCGGCAACTCCGGCTCACGCGGGGAGCGCTGCAATTGATCAATGAGTGAGCCGAGATCGCCATCCAACACGACGCGGGCCAAGCTATTGAGTAGGACGTAATCGGCTTCGGACAGATGATCACTGCGCCGCAAAAAAACTCCGCCGGGCCGGTCCAGCCACGGGCGCGAGAGGGATGAATCAATGATGGCCTGAAGCTGCCCGTGCAGCCCTTCGGCATAACTGGTGGGGTGCTCGTTGAGGATCACCAAGTCCACCCCAAAGTTGTTCAGCCGCCAATATTCGTGGGCGTGCAACAGGTGACGGACCAGTTCCAACTCGGCGGCTTCGTCTATCCGGACCAGCACGATCGGCGAGTCGCCCGAGAGGCCGTGTCCCCATAGCCCCGACTGGCTTTGGGTGTTGCGGATCAAGACGCTGGCTGGAGCGCGCAGGGCCGCATCCGGATAAATAATGCGCGAGGCCAGCCGTTGAAACAGTTGGGTCATCTCCGGCGTGAGACCGATGTGTCGCAGTTGAATCTGCGCATACGTTTGAGCGAGGCCGAACGCATCCGGAATCACGCGCGGGTCACTGTACTTGTCCACCAACGTGAGCGCGGCTTCGCGCGAGGTCGCGGCCCCGGTGATGAAGTTCAAGCAGGCGCTTTGGCCCGGCGCGAGCCGCACCCGGCAGCGCAGACTCATGATCGGGTCCAGGACCGCCCCGGTCGTGCCGATGAGCGGTTGATCCGCGGCGCGAGGATGGCGCGGCGTGCGCCCACGTCCAATGAAACGGGCGCGATCCGTCTCGCAGGTCACCGGTTCCTCCAACGCGGTCTCTAGGACCACTTGATGCCAGGCCCACGGAATCGGTTGGTCGGCCATGCGCGCGCGGCGATGGAACAACAGCGTGTGGTGTTCAACCAGGAACTCACTTTCGATGAACAGCTTGCTAAAAGCCGGGTGCGTCAGGTCGGCTCGGAATGAATCGAGGACGACTTCGGCGTAGCTGGTCACCTCGAGCGTGCGCGTCCGTCCGCTGGTGTTGGTGAGCGTCAGCCGCCGGATTTCAAGGTTGTCGTGGGGCGGTGTGACAATTTCGGTTTGCGTTTGAATGCCCAGGTCTCGGCGCCGAAACGTGGCTTGATCTTCGGCGTAGACGACCTCATACGCTTCCGGTTCGCGCCCGGTGGGCTGGTAGGTGGCCGACCAGAGTTGTTCGCTGGCGAGATCGCGCAGATAGATGAATGTTCCCCAATCGTCGCGCGTAGAGTCCTCGCGCCAGCGGGTGAGGGCGAGTTGTTCCGAGTTAAGTTGGCAGGCGCTGTAGCCGCCGCCCGAGTTGGTGATGATGACTTGATACGCGCCGTTGGAGAGGACTTGGGCGCGCGGGGTGAAGGTGTGCGGCGTGGTCAGGCGACGCGTGGTGGGGGAGGGTTGGGGAAGGGGGGGCGCAATGTAGCGCCGGGCTTCGGGTTGGGTTTCCGGGTAGGTCTCCACCAACGGGGCGTGATGGGGCACGCGCTCTTGCAGCAGCAATTCCAGCGCGGCGATGCGCTGATCCGCATGGAAGCGCCGGAGCAGCGGTGATTGATGAAGGTAGTTGTCGAGCGCGGCCAGGCTCATCCCCTGATGATGCGCCATGAACGAACGCACGATGCCGGCGCGCTGACCGCGCGGGCGGCGGTCCGGGGTGTAATCCAGCGCCTCGTAAAAACCGAAGCCATCCAGCGCGCCTTGCTGCCGGAGAGCGCGGAGGTTGCGCCACGCCGCCTCCGGCACAAACGGCAGCGCGAGAAACGTGGCGTACGGCGCGACGACGCGCTGCTCGCCCAACCCTTGCTTAAGCCCGAGATCAGGCACGCCGAAGAGTTGATATTGATAATTGAGTTGATAGTCGAAGGCGTAGAAGCCTGACTCGGAAACGCCCCAGGGCATCTCGCGCCGCGCGCCGTAGTCAATCTGCGCCTGGATCGCCGCGCGCCGTGTTTGTTCCAGCAGGGTGAAGTCAAATTCTCGCATGAAGAGTTGGGGCAGCAGGTATTCAAACATGGTTCCACCCCAGGAGAGCGCCGCGAAGCGATCGCCGGCCCAGGTGAAGGGACGGCTGAGGCGGAACCAATGCCGCGCGGGCACCTGGCCTAAGGCGATGGCGACGAAGCTGGCTAACCGCGCCTCCGAGGCCAGCAGATCGTAGAAGCTATTATCCAGACGTTGGGTGGCCGCGTTGTAGCCGATGACGAAGACTTCACGTTCAGGGTGAAAGAGGAAGGCGAAGTCCATGGCCTGGAGGAGCGATTCGGCGCGCTGGGCGATGTGGCGAAGGCGGGCGAAAGATGAAGGATGAAGGATGAAGGATGAAGGATTCACGCGAAGCGTTCCTTCTTCTTGATTCATCCTTCCTACTTCATCCCTCATCCTTTCTATTTCCTCCTTCAGCCTTTCCGCCCAGAACTTTGCCTGGTTGAACTCTTCGCCCGAGAATGATTGCAGATGGCGGTGAACGGATTGGACGAGCGGCGTGATTTGATTCAGCGCAGTGGGCCAATCGGCAGAAGGAGCCGGAATGTCAGCGCCGCCGGCCGGCGGGGCGGCTTGAGCGATTTCAGTCGAGTCCAAAATTTTGATGACGCGCTCTACGTCCGCCGTCGGCCAAGCGGGCGGCGGCGGACGCATTTTTCGAAGTGTTTCCCCTAAGACGGTGGCCGTATCGCGCAAGCCTTGGTGGGCGAACGAAGCCGGGCGGGGAGATGTCTCCAATTCCACACACATTTGTTTGAGTACGATCAGGCACGCGGCCAGGTTGCCGCTGTCCACGGTTGAAACGTATTTAGGCAGGAGCGGCTCAAGCGTGAGGGTGTCGTACCAATTTAGGAAGTGACCGCGAAAGCGTTCCAGGCTCTCCAGCGTGTTCAAGATGCGCTCCAGGCGCTCGATCCATTCCTCCAAACTCAGAAATCCAAAATCGTAAGCGGCCAGGGTGGCAATAATGAGAAAGCCGATGTTGGTAGGCGAGGTGCGGTGCGCGATCCGGCCGCCGGGGTCATGTTGATAGTTGTCGGGCGGCAGCCAGTGATCCTCGGCGCCGGCGAAGGCTTCGAAAAATCCCCAGATGCGACGGGCGATCAGCCGCAGTTCGTGCTGCACACCCTCCGGCAACAAGGTTTCCACTTTCCGTTCCGGTTGACTGACAAGGTAGGCGATGAGCGGCGAGAGACTCCACAGTCCGAGGAGCGGCAGGGCGACCCCGAGCGCTTCGGGTGCGACGACGAGGATCAAGACCAGCAACCCCAACGCCGTGGCGGGCGCCGCCCAGAGATGCGCCAGGTATCCGGTCAGGTTGTGGGCTTGAGTGCGTTTGGCTTTGGCGGCGCTCGTCCATTCCAATAAGCTGCGCTGGAGGCAGAGACGCACGCCGACCCGGACAATGGCATCCAGATTGACCAAAGCCTCGAAGAGCAGGAATGCCATGAGGAGCAGGACGCGGGTGCCCGCTTGAGTGAGGTCCTGTCTCATCTCACGCAAGAACACCCGCCACGGTTCACCGGGCGGTGGCAAGCTGCTGTGCAAGATCAAGCGCAGCAGCAGGGGGAGGAGCAGGAGCAACACTGCCCCCAGAGTCCAGATCAAGGGGGAGCCGGGCAAAACCGTCCAGCCTAAAACCAGGAGAAGTACCAGCGCCGGCGGCACCAGACTCTGGCGCAAGTTATCGAATATTTTCCAACGTTCGATGAGGGGCAGGGGGTTCCGTCCACGAGGCGTAAAGGGCAAGAGCCAGGCGCTAATCTGCCAATCACCCCGAACCCAACGGTGCTGGCGTTGAATGTAGGCATCGTAGCCGGAGGGAAAGTCTTCCAGCAATTGAATGTCGCTCGCCATGCCCACCCGCAGGTGGGCGCCTTCGATCAGGTCATGACTCAACAACAAATTTTCCGGGAAGCGATCCGCTAACACTGCCAGGGCCGCATCCACGTCATAAATGGCTTTGCCGATGTAACTGCCCGAGCCGAAGAGGTCCGGATAGACCATAGAAACCGGCCGCGCGTAAGGGTCGAGGCCTACATCGTGCGCGACCAGGCGCGCAAAGCGCGTCTCACTGGCCGCGACGGCGGTGATGGCCGTGCGCGGTTGAATGATGCCATAGCCCTCGTGGACGAGGCCCGTTTTCGGATCAAGGCGAGGCCGGTTGAGCGGATGTGCCAGCGCGCCGACCAGCCGCCGCGCGCTGTTGATGGGCAACTCGGTATCAGCATCCAGCGTAATCACGTAACGAATCTCAGGCAGCAGAGAGAGATACCCGATTTGCGTCGTGTAATTCGTCGTCGTCGCGCCGCGCAGCAAACGATTGAATTCGATGAGCTTGCCGCGTTTGCGTTCCCAGCCCATCCACTTCTGCTCGACGGCGTTCCAGGTGCGCCGGCGGTGAAAAAAATAAAAGCGATTATTGTGGCCGGCGGTGTAGCGGTTGTTCAGTTCCTGGATGGCGCAGGTCATCGTCTGCAGCAGGGTTTCGTCTTCGGGGCGGTGCGCCTCGGTCGCGTCCGCAAAATCACCCAGCAGCGCAAAGTGCAAGTGCTCATCCCGATTGGCGAGGTAGCGTCGCTCGAGGCTATCGCACAAGTGGCGGATGCCGGCTTTGCTGCTGATCAAGCAGGGCACGACGACCATGGTCCGATGCTCGGCGGGAATGCCGAACTGAAAATCAAGCTTGGGTAAAACGTGTGGATGCAGACCGAGGGTGGTGAGGTAATCAGCGGCATTCAGCGCGAAGGTACTGACCGGCACGGCCAGCAAGACCGCGAGCGCGGCCAGCCCGGCTCCACCCAGGCCAGCCGCCCAGGCATAGACCAGCAGGGGTGAGAGGACCAGCACGGTGAGTACGGCGACGGCTCCCAGGTAGAAGAAGGAGGGCGCGCGGCGCACGATCCGGCCCAACCTTTTGCGGGGAGATAGGCGCTGATCCAAGACGGCTTCCAGTTCAGGCCGCCCCCGATCAATTAAATAGTAACCAACATGTGTGGCGCGCGGCTCTTCGACAAGCTGCACTCCGCGATCCTTCGACCCTTCGACAAGCTCAGGGCTCGGGACGCGGGGCAGGTGCCGCGCGGCCAAAGTGAGCGCGGCGTGCGCCACTTCCGTTTCCGGCCGGCCGCTGCGGCGGCTTAAGCGTTCGACCACATGGCGATAGTGATCGCGGGTGGCAAATTCCATCTGGACATACAGACCGGCCGGGTCGTCGCGCAGCACGGCCTCGACGGCGTTGACGTTTTCAAAAAACAGGTTCCAATCAATGGAACTGAGCGTGCGCAGGCTGGTGATGACATTGCCGATGGAAAGGCGGTTGGCCGCGCGGCGCTGATGCTCAGCGCGAATGACCGCTTCGCTGGAGGTGCCGCGTTCGGTGAGCCATTGTTCCAGCCAGTTGGTGACGGTGGCCATGCTCGGCGTTTGATCGCGGACGCAGGCCAGCAGTTGCACGACGAAGGTGGGGTTCAGTTCGGTGAAGGTCTGGGCGAGTTCGGCCAGGGCGATGACCAACTGCGTGGGCGACAATTGGGCCATGGCTAAAAGGCGATTCGCCCAGCGTTGGGCGTCGGCGCGAATCGAATAAGTGTGGCGGGCTTGTTCAATGATGCGCCGCAGATTTTCAATCAGCCCCAGGCGGAGCATGACCGGCAGACCCCAGACTTCGCCCATGGTCAGCGGCATGAGTGTTTGATACGCATGCATGAATTGAGTGAGCGCCTCGGCGTTCAGGTGGCTGTCCGTGTGCGCGATCAATTCCAGCGCCAGGGCGTAGACCCGTGGGACGCCGGCGCATTCGCCTTCGCCTAGCTTGGGCAATTCCCGATAGTAAGTGGGGGTGAGCGTCTGCTCAATCTGCTGGATGTGATTCTGGACGATGTAGAAATTATCGAGCAGCCACTCGGCTTCGGGAGGCATGGAACTTTTGTGTTCGCGCTGCGCGTCTTCAAAAAAGCGGCGTTGGGCGGCCTGCAGGGCGCGGGCGTTTTCGTACAGGCGCGGCAGCAGCGGCTGGCCCGGGTCGGAGGGAGGGGCGAGGTGGTGAGTCTGGGCTAAGAAACGCGCCAGGGCCTCCAGTCGCTCTACTCCATAGACTTCGGCGCGAATGGGTAACTGGGCGGTCTCAGCCTTCATTCTGATTTTCCTTCGTGATTCTTCCTTTTCGCTTGTCAGGCGGATTCTCGGTGTGGCCTTTCGGCTTTCCTCACTGGAAATGTCCCGAAATAGGCCAAAAGCCGAAGGGCCGCGCTGTCTCTATCTCTCTATTAAGTGATTAACTCGAATCCTAGGCTTCTTATTACGTTTGAGTTTTAAGCGCCTGTTTGAAAAATCGCCGCACGCTCAAGTCTCAGTAGATCACGAAAAAGAGCGAGCACCCTGAGCGGAGTTCCGCGCTTTTTGCGGAACGCAGTCGAAGGGCGCGATTCGGGCCTGAAAACAAGCCACTTTGCACCGGGGACGCATCCTTCGACTGCGCGGCGGAATCCTTCGGCTCCACTGCGTTCCGCTCAGGACCCGCCGCTCCGCTCAGGACGCTTTCGTGATCTGCTGAGTCTAGAAACCTGTTTTCTTTCTACCCGAATAAACAGACGCTTAGTGAATAAAAAAATCAATGCCCCCTTTCCGATTTGGTGAAAGGGGGCGTTGGTTTTTAGAGCTTCAATCAGTCAGTCGCCTGACCTAAGACTTTGCCTTCATCCTTGACTCGCTTACGAGTCGACTTGAAGATACAGGCCATCCCCACCCGAGGAACGCGGCGCCATCGTTGGCATTGCGAGGGTGGGTACCGGATTGCCTCCGTCTCCGCCTTCGCCTTCGTTCCCGCCTGAGCCCGGCGGCACGAACGGGTTCCACTGGGTAAATAGAACCACACCGGCAATCAAGGCGACGACGACCAAGACCACAATCGCGACGGCGGCAATGGCTGAACTACTTGAATCACCACCCGATGAAGATGAGGTTGCCATGGGTTATTCTCCTTTCGAAATTCTTAATCCTGAGATGTTTTCCAGTGTTAGAAAACATTTCAGAGCCTATCAGAAGCATAGGGGCTTCGGAGTGTGACTTCCATCGGTCAAATCCCCAAGGTTTATTCAGTTTTATTCTGATTCGGATGTAGGAGGCGGCTGAAGGGGGTAGCGTTTGTCCTACAGGCTCACGGCAGCGGGTTCCAGAGCAAGGAGAGGGCGACTGCGAGTGCGGTCAGGAGCACGCCGAGCGCCGCAAACACGACGCTGATTTCCGTGATTTCGTGCTTGGTAATTAAATGCGTCGGGAGATTCCGGAAAGCCTCCTGCAGATCGCCGGCGCTCTCCGCCGAGTAATAGGTGCCACGGGTCATGTCCGCCACTTGTTTTAGCGTCACGTCGTCAATGCCACGGCGAAACCCACCCCCTCCCCCAAAGCCTCCACCCCCAAAGCCACCCTGAAACCCCGGGCCGCAACCGGGTTTGAAGCTGGCTCCGGTCTCGGTCCCAAATCCAATCGTGTACACGCGGACTCCGCGATCCAGCGCTTGCTGCGCGGCGTCCAACGGGGAAGGACCGACGTTGCTCACTCCATCTGTCAGCAAGACAATGATGTCCGGCGCATACGCGCCTTTGGGAACGGCCGTGGGCTCAATGCCGGTCGAGGCGCTGCTCACACTCGGCGCAACGTTGGGGTCTATTTCGGCAATCGCATCCAGCGCTTTGAGAATGCCGCTGCCGATGGCGGTTCGGCGTCCGGTGGTCAGACTCTCGATGGCGGTTTCCAGAACTTCCGGATCAGAGGTGGGCAGTTGAATCAATTCCGCGAAACCGGAAAAGGCGACGAGGCCGATTTGGGTGGCGCCTTTTTGGCTTTGCACGAACATCACTGCCGCCGCTTCGGCTGCCTCCAAGCGACTGGGCAGAATGTCAGTTTGGCACATGCTGCCTGAGACATCCAGGACGAGCATAATCGTGGTCTGGTCGCTGGGCACACTGACAATGCTGATCGGGCGGCCTAAGGCCGTTACCAAACTCACCAGCCCGAGCAGGAACAGGGCAAACGGGAGATGACGCCGCAGGCGCGATGACTGCGGCAATCCGTCGCGCACGAGGACCAGGCTCGAGTAACGCACTGCAAACCGCCGCCGCCGGCGCAGGATCAAAATATACGCGACGACCAAGAGAGGAATCAATCCCAGCAGGAGAAGGAATCCAGGCCAGAGCCAGTTCATGGGCTATCTCCAAGATATTAGGTGACTGTCACGGGGCGACATAGCGTTAGAAATTCCAATCGTTCCTGTCGCCCCGTGACAGTCACCTTAACGCTACGGCAAGTGGTTGAACCACCAGAGCGAGAACAGGCCGCCGATCAGCAAGGCCAGCAGGCCCGCGCCCGCAAAAAGAGCCGTGACTTCCATCTTTTCCGGTTTGAGGATTAACTGCGAACCGACCTCGTCGTAAATTGTACGCAGGTCTTGTTCATTTTGGGCCGGGTAATAGGTTCCCTCGGTGAGCTGCGCGATTTGTTGCAGCAGCGCTTCGTCGAGCTGGGTGTAAACGGTGAAGCCGTTGATTTCGAGCGTGGTCCCCGCCGCGCTGCCCAGACCCACCGGGTAAATGCGCACACCCCGGTCGGCCGCGGTCTGCGCCGCGTCGAGCGGATCCGGCGGCTCGTTGTTCTCACCGTCGGTGAGGAGCACGATGACCGAGGCGGTGTGCATCCCTTTCGGCATCGGGGTCGGCAGCGGAGTCGGTGTCAGCAGCAAATCACTGTAGATCTCATCCGGCTCCGGCTCGGTGCCGGCGGCAATGGCGTTCAACGACGCGATGATGCCATGCGCGAGCGAGGTGCCGCGCTGCGGCGTGAGCCGGTTGATCGCGGCCAGGATTGCGTCCTGATCGTTCGTCGGGATTTGCACTCTAAAACCGTTATCGCTGAAAGCCACCACGCCGATCTGCACGCTGGGCGGCTGCCGCTGGACGAAGTTCTGCGCGGCGGCTTTCGCGGCTTCCATACGAGTCGGCTCCACATCCCCGGCGGCCATGCTGCCGGAGACATCAAAGGCCAGGATGACGGTGCCTTCGGAGCGCGGCAGACTGACGACCATCTGTGGCCGCGCGAGCGCGACGGTCAAAATGGTGAGGCCGATTAGGAAGAAGACTGGAGGAATTTGGCGGCGCAGGCTTAGCCCATGTCCGGCTGCTCCGGCCAGGAGCCCGAAACTGCCGTAACGCGCGGCGAACCGCCGCCGCCGTTGTTGTAAGAAGAGATACAGCGCAATGCCGAGCGGAAGGATTAACAGACTGGAGAGCAGGGCGGGCCAGATGAATGACATAGGTAGCTCCACCACAAAAGCTTTTTTTACCGCGGAGAGCGCGGAGACCGCAGAGAATCTAGAGAAAGTTCCTCTTTCATACGCAGCGCGAGGCAGACCTGTCAGGTCTTACAAAATATACTCAAGATCAAGCGCTGCATAGAGAGACCTGACAGGTCTTGCCTCATAAAACGCTAAAGGAAAAGACTCAGCGCACTCCGCGGTCTCTGCGGTGAAATCAGATTTTTAAAGCAGACTCATAGATAACTTACCTCCGAGTCTGTCGCCGCGTCTTCCGCAAGGCAGCAAAACGCACAATGCTGCGGACTAAGTCTTCTTCGGTTGAGAGCGATAACATATCCACTCCGGCTGCTTGGCAGACGACTTTCAAAGCAGCTTCGCGTTGCTGCGCCGCTTCGTGAAAACGCCGGCGGAATTTTCGGTCGTGCGTGTCCACGTACAACTGCTCGCCCGTCTCCGCGTCTTCCATAATGATCGGGCCGACGTCCGGCAATTCCATTTCACGGGGATCCCACACGCGGACCGCGAGGACTTCGTGCCGCCGGTTGAGCAAGTTCAATGGCCGCTCCCAGCCGGGAGCGCTGATGAAATCCGAGAGGATAAAGATCAACGAGCGCTGCTTAATCGAATGGAGTCCAGCTTGGAGCAAGGGAGTCAAGTTGGTGAAGGGCGCTTTGGGTAGACTCGGCTGTTTGAGTAGATCGTTGACGAGGCGCAGCACCTGCAGCCGCCCGCCTCGCGCGGGAATAATCCGCTTAGCCTGCCCGTTATATAACACGGCGCCCACTCGATTTCCGTGGCGGGTGAGGAGCCGCGCCAATGTCGTAACAAAATCAATCAGCACCGTCCGCTTGAAGTTGAGCTCGGGGCCAAAATCCATCGAGAGACTCAGGTCAAGCAGGAACCAGGCGTTGATTTCGCGGTCTTCGGTGTACTGCCGGACGTAAGGCGTATTCATCCGGGCGGTGACGTTCCAATCAATGTAGCGAATATCATCTTCCGCTTGATATTCGCGCAGATCGGCAAAATCCGACCCCGCGCCGTAAAACAGACTGCGGTAATTGCCTTGCAGCAAGCCGTCCAAGCGGCGGATGACGTGCCAATCCAGCCGCTGGAGGATGCGCTCAGGCGTTGACGCGGATCTTGGTGTGCTCATGCAGCGGCACCACGGGAATGGGAATGCGGTCCAGAACCTTTTGCAGCAGATCGTCGCTGGTCAGGTTATCCGAGAGTGCTTCGTAAGACAACACCAGGCGATGCCGGATCACTTCCAGCGCCATATCCAGCACATCCTGCGGCAGCGCGTAGTTGCGCCCGCGCACAAACGCCAGCGCCCGCGCGGTGAGGATCAAGTTGATTGAAGCGCGCGGACTCGCGCCGAACAGAATATATGGCTCTAATTCTTTCAAGCCATACTCCTTCGGCTTCCGGGTGGCGGTGACGATGTTGACCGCATACTCGATCAAGGCCGGGTCCACATACACGCGGTCGGCTTCTTGTTGCAAAACGAGCAACTGCTCGGTCGTTAACACTTTTTGCACGGCTTGCAGCGCGCTCGTCATCCGCTCGACGATGACGAATTCTTCTGTCGCGCTGGGGTAACCGACGAGGACTTTGAGCATGAAGCGATCCACTTGCGCTTCCGGCAAGGGATAGGTGCCTTCGGTCTCAATCGGATTCTGCGTGGCGAGCACGAGGAACGGATTCGGGACGAGGAAGGTTTCAAGGCCGATGGTCACCTGCCGCTCTTGCATGACTTCGAGGAGCGCGCTTTGCACTTTGGCGGGGGCGCGGTTGATTTCATCCGCGAGCAGGAGGTTGGTGAAGACCGGGCCGAGCGAGGTGTTGAATTTGCCCGTCTTTTGATTGTAGATGCGCGTGCCGACCAGATCGGCGGGGACGAGGTCCGGGGTGAATTGGATGCGTTTGAACTCGCCGCCAATGGATTCCGCCAGAGTTTTGATCGCCATCGTCTTGGCCAAACCCGGTACGCCTTCAACCAAAATGTGCCCGCGCGCCAATAGCGCAATAACCAGGCGTTCCAACAGCCGGTCTTGTCCGACGATGATCTTTTTTACTTCGTATAACACCCGCTCCATCGGCAATCTGTTTTTCTGGCTCTTATCGTGATCCATTGGGCTTCTCCTTCACTCACTGGAAAGTCAGCCACGAATTACACGAATTTTTTTAAGTTCAATTCGCGCGTAGCGAATTCGTGACTCTACTGCAAAAAGCCTTTTTACCGCGGAGAGCGCTGAGTTCGCAGAGAGTTTAAAAGGAAAAACTTAGCGCTCTCTGCGGTTAAAAGATCTTCTTTCAGAAGATTCATTCGTGTAATTCGTGGCAAAGGTTTTTACCTTGTTGGGTAATTAATACGGCGGCAAGCCGGCCGCGCCACCGGCTACATTGATCGGCACTGCGAAACCGATGCCGATGAAGACATCCTGTCCGGTCGGATTGACGAGCGCGGTCACAATCCCAACCACCTGACCCGCGCGATTAAGCAATGGGCCGCCGGAATTGCCGGGGTTCACGGCCGCATCAATTTGAATCAAGCCTTGTAATTCTTGATCACCGTTCAGGGGTTTGAAGGATCGGTCAAAACCGGAAATAACGCCGGTGCTCATCGAGCCGTAGAGGCCCAGTGGGTGGCCGACGACATAGGCTTCATCGCCCACGCGCATGGCTCCCGGACTGCCCAGGATCGCCGGGATGATCTGCGCTGGCGGCTGAGTGGCGCGTAGAACGGCGATGTCATTCTCCACCTGCTGGGCGATGATCTGCGCGCTCGATTCCGTGCCATCCGCAAACGTTAGTTTAATTTCCTCCGCGTCCGCGACCACATGCAAACTGGTGAGAATATCGCCCGCCGCATCAATCACCACGCCGCTCCCCAGACCTCCCTCATCATCGCCGTCGGCTTGGGTTTGGATCAGAACGAGCGATGGCTGGATCGCTTGATACACTTGCGCCGAATAGGCGGAGGGTGGAGTCGCCGAGGCCAGCGCCTGGGCGATGGTATCGTTTATTTCTTGAGTTGTTACTTGATGAGGGCGGGGGACAAAAATATTGTATAGAATGAGCGCGACGAGCGTGGCCAACATGCCGGAAGCGAAGGGCAGCGTACTCCTTACGCCGCGTCGCAGACTTTGCAGACGCTCTCGCCATCGGTTAGGTTGTGAAGTGGGGGTTTCGCTCATCTTATGGAGGCAGACCTGTCAGGTCTCTAGTGGTTTGTAAACTAAATTCTGCAACAAATGATTTGTCTGGCTTGATAGACTGTGATAGCGTTACTCATCTGCTAAAACACCCTCAAGAGGTGAG